>Ga0315282_10009115_pt1 | contig 15857 bp, 6 predicted proteins | sample YL17G07_20_MG_FD_203693 | JGI IMG/M metagenome (GOLD analysis project Ga0315282, IMG submission 203693) | Sediment microbial communities from Yellowstone Lake, YNP, Wyoming, USA - YL17G07_20 | ecosystem: Environmental > Aquatic > Freshwater > Lake > Sediment | place: USA: Wyoming | collected...
TAAAGTATCTCCTACAAAATAGGGTAGTGTGGAAATATCTGTAAAAGACCCTCCCATAGCACTGACATAAAATGACGAGGTTATTTCCTTTCGTATTATTTCTAAAGGAGAAGTAAGAAGAAGTATATGTGGAGGTAAACTAACAAAAATACTTTCCTCATTTGAAGGTGCTGAGTAATTTGGAGGTGATTGGTTATCAAATGCCTTTACATAATAGTAATAGGTGGTTCCTATAGTTATATTTGTATCAGTGTATGTCGTTGTATTTGCATTAACCGTTGCAATAGGAGTAGAAGACTCACCACCTGGAGAGGTTCCTCTGTAGATTGCATAACCTGCTATTGGGTATGTGCCTGGCTGAGATAAAGTCCATGTTAATGTAACGGAAGAATTAGAAAAAGTTGCTGAAAGATTCTGTGGAGGAGAAGGATGAGTTATTGGAGTGCCACTTATTGCATAGAGATAATAATCATCCGAGCCAACATAAATCGTTCCATCTTTTGAAATTGCTGGCGAAGAGCGAACATAATTATCTGTTTTAAATTTCCACTTTAATGTACCATGTGGATCAATTGCATAGAGATAATTACCATCAGACCCAAAATAGATCGTTCCATCTGAAGATATTACAGGGGAAGAATAAATACCACTACCTGTTTCAAACTTCCACTGAAGTGTACCATTTGGATTAATTGCATGGAGGTGATACCCATAATAACCACTACTGACCCCCACATAGATTGCTCCATTTGGACCAATGGCAGGAGAAGTCTTAACATGGTAACCTGTCGGATATCTCCACTTTAATGTTCCATTAGGATTAATTGCATAGAGGTGATACCCACAATAATCACTACCGGCCCCCATATAGATTACTCCATTGGGACCGATGGTAGGAGAAGTACTAATACTAACATAGCAATCTATCGGATATCTCCACTTTAATGTTCCATTAGGATTAATTGCATAGAGATAATCATCCTCTGACCCCACACCCACATAGATTGTTCCGTCATCTGAAATTGCGGGAGAAAAATAAATTCGAGTATGTGTTTCAAACTTCCACCGAAGTGTACCATCTGGATTAATTGCATAGAGGTAATGGCCTCCTATTGCAACAACATAGATTGTTCCATCTGAACCAATTGTAGGAGAAGAGTAGATCTCATCACCTGCTCCATATTTCCACTTGAGTGTACCATTTGGGTTAATTGCATAGAGGTAATCGTCCTCTGACCCTACATAAATTGTTCCATCTGAAGCAATTGCAGGAGAGGCACTGACAACATATCCAGTTTTAAATTTCCACTTGAGCGTACCCTCTGGATTAATTGCATAAAGATAATCGTCATCTGATCCTACATAGATTGTTCCATCCGAAGCAATTGCAGGGGAAGAGTGAATAGGATAATCTGTTTTGAACTTCCACTTTAGCGTGCCGTTATTATTTGATGTATCATAAGGACACTGTCCTGTATGTTGTGCGTTGTAGCCAAACATAGGCCAGATAGGTGTACTACCTGCCTTTACAACATTTTCTCTCAATGCTCCTTGAAACGAAGTAAAGAGCATTAAGATGGTAAGCAAAATTGCAATCGATTTTTTCATTACAATACCTCCGCTCTTTTATAGACTTTACTTTTTATATTTTATATCTACTTTTCTTTTTCCCAAAAGATTACTTTACCTTTTCCTGCCCGATCGTTTTCGTTTAATTTTGAGAGGGTTTTGTGCGAAATAGTTCCAGGAACTTTATAGGGCGGGCTTTCCACCTCCCCCTTTCTGCATATCAACTAATTTTTGATTAGCTTCCTGGATATGTTATCGTTATCGTCTGTGTATCTTTATCCCATGCAACTGAACACCCAAGATTCTCGGTAACAAATCTTAAAGGAAGCATAGTCCTTCCATTTTGGATTATCGGTTTTACATTATGATTGTCGGAGTCTATCCAAACTTCTTTTCCATTCACTTTTGCTTTTGGATTATCTATCCAGAGTTCAATTATTGTGTCTTTAAAGTTTATCGTTACTTTTCTTGTATTGGGATCCCAATCAATCATTCCACCTAATGCCTCAACAATTGCTCTAATTGGCACAACTGTCCTTCCCCATTCTTTTATGATTACAGGAGTAGTTCCTCTTCCTGGGTCTATCTCCTGAGAGATACCATTCATAATCATTAAAGGATTATTAATCCGAAGGATAATAACAGTTTCCTTTTCCTTTTTCTCTTCTTCAAATATCGCTTCTATTGTATGTTCTGCAGTAACATTATTAAATGTATAAGTTGAGACTGTACCTACCGATAAACCATCAACCTTAACATCCTTAATGTGATAACCAGTATTTGGTGTGATGATAAATGTTTGATCTGAACCATAGTTGACTACTACATCACCTGAAGGTGTAATTGTCCCACCTGGACCTGCTGAGGCTGTAATAGTGAAAGTATTGACTTCTCCACCTCCGGTGCCTGTAACTCCAAAAACTACATAGTATTCCTTACCATTATAGAATGTGGTTTCAACTGTCATACCATCTTTCGTTTCGTCAACATTAATTACAACATCTGCATTTTTAATGTTAACTTCTTCCAAGCTCTTTGCATTCTTGCAAATATAAACTGCACCTTTGCCTGTTGAAGGTATATAAAGAACTTTTGAGGGCTCAATCACCGTTGGCCATTTCTGCATATACATAACTGATTTCTTTGTATCAAGATCTATGTCCGCGACTAAGTTCGATAGATTTATGATTTCAGTGGCCTTTTCAAAATGAACGAGGAACCCTCCAACTGGTTTTGACTCTGAGAACTTAAATAAATCTACCCACTCTGGGGTATTTTGTGGATTTTTAGAGGCATCCACCCCATTTGAAAGCATAGGAATAGTTGAGCCTGCAGAAATTATACTGTATGGCTCTTTTGCATTCTCTTTTATTACCACATCCCTTGTTATCCTTTCCACATGGGAAGGATAATCAAAGTCATATATCGTGACGTTAATAGTATATGTACCAGCGCTTGTATAAGTATGACTTACATCTTTAGATATTTCACCAGAGATGGACGATGTCGTGACGCTTTTACTTTCAATTTTACTTTTATCACCCCAATCTATCGTGTAATTAAGTATCTTTCCATGCCAACTATAGTATGGATAAAGTGTGAATTTTACTTCCCTTCCTACTTCCATATCCTCATCACTTTGAAGGTAGAGGTAGGGATTTAAACTCAAAAATTCATCTCCATCACCCTCAATTTCATCTGGATTTATTCCATCCTTATCTATTCTTGTTACGTTGACTATCCTAATTATCCCTTTTGTTGCTTTATTCTCATTTTTCCCTACCATTAAAGCTTCGGTTGTTATTGATGGAAAACCCATATTATAATTATAGTATTTATGGTTCGCATCCTTATACAAATGACGCCCTGCTATCAAAGGAAAATGGTCGAAACCATGAATATGCCCAGCAAGGTGTGCAATTACTTTTGCCTTACTACCTTCAATAATTTTGACAAGATCATTTAGTTCACCGTTTAGTGTACCGTCAGTAAATGCATAAAATGGATCTGTAGTAATAGCATGATGGGAAAGTAGAATTGTAGGCTCACCTTTTTTTAAATTTTGGTCAAGCCATGATGTAGTTTCAGGATAAAGTACAGCATCGGAGCCGACCCCCTCTTTATTGAAGGGCCAAGGTGGTAGTTTTCTCGAGTTAAAATCCAAAGCAATAAACTTAATTCCTCCATATGTAAACCTATAGTTCAGTAAGTAATATGGGTCTACCGAGAGATGACCTTCTGGATTTAGTGGAATTGGTTTTTGAAGCCTTAAATTAAAATCAGGGTCTTTTTCAAGTTTTTCAAACTGATCTTTAAATACTCCTTCAAAATAACATTTATCTGTGTGCTGTTCATCATCAGTGTAATAGAAAATATCATGGTTTCCTATTACTGGAATGTAAGGAATATCTAACTCATGTAAAATATCTTTTGCCTTTTCAAGTTCCAAATATTCACCGCTATCACTGATATCGCCGAGAACTAACAGAAACTTGATATTTTTCGATTCTCTATTATTGTTTATCCATTCAACAACTCTTTCTAACCTTTCTATAAGAAAATAATCATCTTGCCTTGAATAATTAGGATGGTAACCTCTCCCAATATGTAAGTCAGTAATAATGGCAAAGGACCAAAGGTCGGAAGAGATATTAGCAGAACATTTAGCAGTTTGACCTGTATTATCTTTTACTTCTGCCCAAACTTCTTTTTCTCCAGGTGTTTCAAAAGCCCATGTTTTGATTTTATTATCAGCATCCCAATGTCCTGTCGAGTCATCTTTTGAAACATTCCAATCATACCAATCTGTCCATGTAAAACCTTCGTCCACTTTACCATTCTGGGATTCATCGCTTAGAAATCGGACTTGTTTAATATTACCAGTGTAATTGGTTATAACGATATCAAAAGATTCACCAACATCAACTCTGTCTATTTTAACCCCGCTCTTTTGAAGTTCAATCTCACAGCTTAGCCCCGTACCACCTATTGCATAGAGGTATCCGTCAACTGTCCCAATATAGATCGTTCCATCTGAAGAAATAGCAGGAGAAGAGAGAATCTCCCCGGATGTTTCACACTTCCATTTGAGCGTGCCATCAGGGTTAAGAGCATAGAGGTAACCGTCACCTGACCCAACATATATTGTTCCATCTTTTGAAATTGCAGGACCAGAATGACTACTTGCTCTAAACTTCCATTTGAGCGTGCCATCAGGGTTAAGAGCATAGAGGTAACCGTCATCTGACCCCACGTATATTCTCCCCTCCTCTGAAATTGCAGGAGAAGAGTTAACCCCCACTGTTTCATACTTCCATTTGAGAGTCCCATCAGGGTTAAGAGCATAGAGGTAATGGTCCCATGACCCAACATATATTGTCCCATCTTTTGAAATTGCAGGAGAAGAGTTAACCCCCCAACCTGTTTCATACTTCCATTTGAGTGTACCGTTAGGATTTATTGCATAGAGGTAATGGTCCCATGACCCCATGTATATTCTCCCCTCCTCTGAAATTGCAGGAGAAGAAACAATCCAACCACCTGTTTCATACTTCCATTTGAGTGTGCCGTTAGGATTAATTGCATAGAGGTAATGGTCATCTGATCCAATGTAGATTGTTCCATCTTTTGAAATTGCAGGAGCAGAGGAAATCCAACTACCTGTTTTATACTTCCATTTGAGTGTACCATCTGGGTTTAGTGCATTGAGGTAACGGCCATATGACCCAATATAGATTGTCCCCTCTTTCGAAAGTGCAGGAGATGAATAAAAAACCATACCACCTGTATCAAACTTCCATTTGAGTGTACCATCTGGGTTTATTGCATAGAGGTAATGGTCATCTGACCCAATATATATTGTCCCATCTGCTGAAATTGTAGGAGAAGAATAAATCGATCTCTCAACTGGTTCAACCTCAACTATTTCAAATTTCCATTTGAGTGTGCCATTGTTCCTTGATGTATCATAAGGACATTGGCCTGTGTGTTGTGCATTGTAATGGAACATTGGCCAGATTGGCTGATTTGAAGCCTCACCACAAATTGTTGAAGTTTGCAAAGTTGGAGAAGTGACAGTCAAAGTTGGAGAAGTGACAGTCAAAGTTGGAGAAGATACCGAGAGAGTTGATGTTTGTAGAGTAAAAGCTGGGCTTGAAACAGTGGGAGTCATTGGCTCTGCAATTAAACTCGATGTTACATCCTTTAAGAAGTTACAACTACTACCTGCGATATTTCCATTTGAGTCGAGTTTAATAATAAGTATATCACGACCCCCTGCACCAAAAGAATCAGTGAATCCTGGTACAATATAACCTCCATCTGTTGTTTGAACAGCGTGAGTACTCCAATAGCTACCTCCACCATATGTTTTTGCCCATTGGATATTACCAGAAGAGTCCAATTTAAGAATAAGCCTATTATTATCCCCTGTATTAAAAGTCTCGCCTGCTACAATATAACCTCCATCTGTTGTTTGAACAGGGAAAGCGTCGTAATGGACACTTCCACCATATGTTTTTGCCCAGATGATATCTCCAGTGGAGTTGACTTTGATAATAAATGGCTCAGCATTCTCTTCGTTAGGTCCAGTCATTCCGGAAATAACGTATCCACCATCTGTTGTTTGCTCCACACCGTAGATCTCAGCGACAAGCCCATAAAATTCAATTCCACTATACCCTTTTGTCCAGCTGATATCTCCACTTGAGTCAAGTTTAATTATACCGAAGTCAACATTAAAATAATAACTAAGATAATAATCACATCCTACTACAATAAAACCACCATCTGGGGTTTCCAAAATCCCGTGTACCTCACTCATGTCTATTGCCCAGCTGACATTTCCACTTGAATCAAGTATAATAATAAGCGAAGTCCCAGCATCTGTATGAGGTATTCCGGTTACTCCTTCTACAATAAAACCTCCATTTGAGGTTTGTGAGATAGAATAAGCACAATCATATGAAATATAATTATAGTCAACACCATATGTTTTTGCCCATTGAATATTACCAGAAGAGTCCAATTTAAGAATAAAAACATCATCATCCCCTGCACCAAAAGATTCGGTCCTTCCTGCTACAATGTATCCACTATCTAAGGTTTGCGAAATAGAATAAGCAACATCGTCGTTAATTCCACCATATGTTTTTGCCCATTGAATATTACCAGAAGAGTCCAATTTAAGAATAAGAATATCATTGCTCCCTGCACCAAAAGAGTTGGTCACTCCTCTTACAATATAACTTCCATCTGAGGTTTGAGAGATAGCTGAAACATAATCGTTCCTAATTCCACCATATGTCTTTGCCCATGAGGAAACTCCAGATTGGGGCCTCATAGCACTTCCACTAGATTGCTTGAATACATTAGTTACATCGTTACTTTTTGTGTCTTTAGAAGTACACTGAATCATCGAAGTTACATTGTCAGATTGGATGCCAAAACTTTTTCTACCAATTTTCCCAAGCAGCTCAATTGAGTTAACATTTGGAACTATGCGTTCACCAGCAGTTACTTTTGATTGAGTAGTTGGAAAACTTCCTGCAGCAGGCCAAAAAGCCTGCATAAGACACAAAACTGTTAAAAGCACTAAAAATTTCTTCATTCAAGGCCCTTCCTTTTTAAATTTTATTTTCAAACATTTACATCATTCTTTTATATATATTTTATATCCGCTTTTCTTTTTCCAAAATCTATTTTACCTTTCCTATTTTTGGTAGGAGATTTTCTTTGGGCTCAATCATTTCTTGCATGCCGGTATTAAAGTCAAGGATGGCGTTTCGTGTGTTTGGCTTGGATACGGAAGACCACGTTTGACTTTGACACGCTACTAATAAAAGGGTGGGTAGGGGTATTTGTCTTTAGCCCGGCGAGCGAGGTAAAACAAAACTGAGCAAGGCGAGGTGAAGCGGAACCGAGCGAGCAGAGGATACCAAACAGATAGGATTCTGCAGACCAAAAGAGTCTCCAGAATAACCGTTAAAATTAAAATGCTTTTGCTGTTTTATATTTCCCCAGAGCTGCAGCTCACCCTGGCAATGACAGGATAAGCAAAACATATCGAACAAAAAAAGGGGGGGATTTCTCCCCCTAATCTTTCAATCCTCCAATGAAAGGTAAGCCGTGAAAGCCAACTTCAAGAAGAGGATTGTGCGGATCAACTTCCTTGAGCATGTTCCTGTAGTAGTGCCACAGGCGAAAATCCTTGCACTGGTATTCAAGAACCATACGCTCGACTGCCTGGATGAAAGCGTCTCTTTCTTCTTCATCAATTTCATCTGTCTTCATCTTGCGCTTCCATTGGAAAGGGGGTTACCCCCTATCCATAGATGTCCTGGATGCCTTCCATTGCGGAAAGGTCATCTATGAGGTCGCTTGCCTGTGATTTAGAAAGATGGCTCAAGCTGTCGATTCCTGAAACCTTGAACGCCTCCTCTTCAAGTTCTTCTTTCCCCATGTTGAGATTGTGACCCAGGGCAAAGATTTTCTTGATCTGCTTGTCGGTAGCTTTATTCTCAACGGGACTGTCAGGATGAACCTCTGCCTTGGGAGTACTTCTAACACTGTCAACAACTTCCTTTGGACAGTCTTTAACCTTTGCAGGTTGAGCTTGTCCCTCTTCTCCTGTGATGAGGTTGAGGAGTTTGCCGTACCATCTGTCGAATGTTTGCTCCCTTGCATCTTCGGGAACATCATCAAATACAACGGGTAGTAATGTCTTGATAACAACTTCCTTAGCGATTACTAACCTTTCTCTCTCAGTCTTCTCTGAGACGTTCACTTGTGAAACATTACCATTTAGTGCCATGTGAGCACCTCCCTAAGCCTAAACATTCAGGCCTCTTTGAAGAGATTTCTCTCTTCTTTGGTGCTCTATAATGCAGTTCAGGGTGCTTTGCAAGGTGGAGATGACTATTTGAAGATAATTTTCTTTTAACTAAAGTTCAGGTCTTTTTACTAAAAGAAAATTTAGAATTACGGAAGGTTCATTTTTGAAAGCCGATTTTTTGCGTGGAACCAATCCTTAAAAATCGGAAGGTTCAAAAAATGAAAGCCGTAATTCGTCCTGCAAATAGGAATACGACCTTGTCAAAGGAGTCCCCTGAACCTGCGTATACTGTTGAGCCAGTAAGAGAAGAAAAAAAATAAATCTTTTAAACTCTTTTAGAAAATCAATTTGTTTCTTTTAAAGCCGTCACATTCCGAGCCATTGCTGTGCCTGCCAAGTCCGAAGGAGGCAGGTCAGGCACGATATTAGCAACTCAGCGCAGGAATGCAATAACGATGATGGCGAGCGCCTTTAACTAAAACTGTTTAGCGAGCCCATCTTTAAACTGCTGAAGTTCATTTTCTTTTGAGCCGTGCCCTCTACAAATAAAAAAAGCAGGCGGTCAGCCTGCCAATATTTACAATCGCACGGCGTTCAAACAAATCCTTTTATACATTCTTTTGGTAGAACCTGTCCTGAATTTATTTCAGGATCTCCCTCTCTTTCTCTTTCCAATTCCTGGCTGTGCATCTCCAAATCTTTTCCAAATCCTCTCCCAATCTTTTTCAAATCTTCTCCTCATTTTCTTTTTCAATAAGCCACTGAATAGAGCGTGGCTTACAGAGAAATAAAGGTAGAGATTTATATCAACATCACTCCACTTTGCAAACCTTGATATATAAGATTTGATAATAATTTTGATTTTATGTCACTTGCGGGGATCTTTAACTCATATGTGCTTATCTGTGATTTTGTCTTATGCAAATAATCACTTATGAGTTCCCGCAAGTAAGTGATATTTCTTTGTTCAACATTTCAGGAGCCGGGTGATGCACGATGTATTTTTTGTTTTGAGCGTAGCGATAAAAAATACTATGGTGAACTCCTATCACCCGCTACTAAACCTTTAGTCCTGAACTTGTTTCAGGATTTCTTTTGTCTTTCTCTGATCTTCTCCCTATCTTTTCCTCTTTTCCTTTCTCTATGTCCTTTTCTTTTATCAAACTATTATTACGGTGTGCAAGGCCTCTATCAGGCTATGAGCTTGTGAATAGTCTGACTTGCGTAACACCAACTAAAATTCTTTTGTTGTTAAATCATTTTAAAACATTCTCACAGTTATGCTGGTGTGCAATGCTTCTTAAACGGTTTTTGAAATGAGCTTGCGAATGAAAAGTCCGTTGCATTGCCAAACACCTGCATAACTGTAAGTAAATTGTCTTTATAGTGGTTTCGTCTTGTCTTTGATATGCTGGTTTGCAGTGCGCTCTTAAATGGTCTTTGAACGTCGTTTGTGAAAAGTCCATTTGCACTGCTTAACCTGCATATCATCTTTAATCTTTTGTAATCTGCAATCTTCGTGAGCAGATTTATATAATTGTTCAAGCGGTATGCACTCTTCTGCATACGGCTTGTACTAACTTTCTTTAGGTTAGCTGTAGGGTTTTTATTTAACTTTATTTTCAAAATCTGAAAAGTTATCAAACCAATACTTTCTATATCCCTCTGGCACTCCAGCAATACCTCCTTTGGAAGGTTTAAGGAGTAGTTTCATTTTTATGTTGTAATTATTGTATTGGTGGAACGTTTTCTCGGCACCACTTTTTTTATCTACAAAGATACGTTTATAACCATCTATTTTTATAAACCCATCTGTATATACTGTCCCTTTAGGATCAACAAACAGAATAATGTATTCTTTCCCTTTCTGCATCCAGAAAATAAAGTCTGGCTTAAACTTTGCCATCGCATTTTCTTTTTGATTGTAGTAAGGAATATAAACCTCGTCCAATGTTTCATCTAATTTAGAAAACATCCACCAATTAAACTGCTTAAAAATGTTATTACTTCTTCCAAGGTATGTTTCAAGCTCGTTTATAAAATCAATCTCACTTTTCACATCGATAATATGATTAAGATAATTCACTTTATCCTTTTCAGAGACAATAACTGGCAGATAATAATGATTGGCTAAATATTTAATATTCACTTTCTGATTTTTCAATTCGAAACTTCCCGATTTAAACAAGCTCGTGTGCTTTCTTTCAAATTCTTCTCTGGGTATTTTTCCATATTGTTCATCTAATTCTTTAACTTTACTTGGATATTCTTTCATTTCTTCTATCTTCTCTTTTATTTCGTCATATTTATCGCCATCACTAAATTTGATCTTCTTAAAATGCACAATTTCATTTTCAAGTTTCTTGAAAGTATCAAATTCTCGTAGCTTTAAGTTAAAATAATCTAATATGCGATCAATTAGTAATTCTGGCTCGCCTATTGATCTTGTTTCGTCAAAATCATACATTTTTCCTTTATCACTTTCGTTTTGAATGCTATTACTCGCGGTCTCTAAAACTTTTGGCTCGCATCCATATTTAACCAAAGCAACTTTTTCGCCTAAATAATTAAAATACAAGCTTGCCAATTCGAAGTCATCTTTGCTTATTCTGTATTTCTGTGGATCTTGCTCTTCAGCAATTATTTTGTCTGATTCTCTATAGACAGGAATTAAGAGAGCATGTTTCTCTGCCTCTTTGTTGATGCTAAACAAACTGCCTAACTCTTTTTCCTCACCTTTTTCATCCTTCAGAACTTTCATTATTTCTTTTAGATTTTCCGCATTCGTTCCAAAAACCAACAGGCTTTCAAGAGGTAAAACATTCTGCTTTACCTTATTAAATAATTCCTCGTCTATTTCTTTAGGAATAGCATTAAACAAATTTAAAATTCTTTTTCGTTTGTTCTTTTGAGGTTCTATTCGGACACCTCGCCCAACTGATTGCAAAACAAATTTCTTGGCATCACTACCAATGCCAATATTTATGAATAAAATGAGATTTGGTCTGTTTGAATCCCAGCCTTCGTAGAATGAGCGCGAACCCATAAGGATATTTATGTCAGAATCGTCTTCGTTGAGTTTCTTGAAGTAGCTTTCGTTTTCAAAACTTTCGTTTATTTCATACCCTTCCAATTTATCTTTCAACCAATTAGAAATATCACCGATTTTAATCAAAGCAAAAGGCTTGTCAGATGTTTGTAACTTAAAAATGAGCTCCTGTCTATTGCCAGGTATTTTTAATACTTCAATCTTTCCTGCTGAGGGTGCATTTAAAATCTGTCGCAGTATGTCTTCGTAATTAATTTGATTGATAGCCTCTTTATCTATTTCAACACTTTTATCTTCCTCAAACTCATATTTCGGATTATTTCCAAATTCATCGATAAGCTCATCTTTGGTCTTTTGCAGTAAACTATTGTCAACACTGCCCTGGGAAATTTTCACTAACTCTTCAAAAAATAGCTCTAAGTCCGCTTCTTCTGTGTTAACAGAGTTAACAAGCGTTAAAAGTAATGGTCTATGATAGAGCGTATCGTCAACATCCCTGACTTCTTCAAAATGCTTATTGATGTAGGTTAGTAAGATGAGTGTCTTTAAAACAATTTTTTGTTTTTCGGTTTTAGAAAAATCGTTTTTGTCTCTAAAAGCTGTTACTTCAGACCCAGAAACATAAATATGCTTGCCGTACCCTTCCTCGATAAACTTAGAAAGGTTGAAGTTAAATGCGCATGTTGCATAATCTCTTGGATCAGTAAAAGTAGCAGAAAAATTAAACAGAAATCCGTTTCTTGAAAGTATTGAATAAAGCATCTGCCGTTTGCTATCTTCTTTGTCTCCTTTGTGCGCTTCGTCTAAGAGGATATACCATTGCCCGTTATTATCGTAATTCTTAAAGTTAACAAACTTTTCTTTTTGTTCGTCAGAAATCAAATCAGAACGGTAATAGAATACTGTTATCTCATTTTTGGTTAATGGCAAGGCATTTTCATGTTTTACACTTTCATACTCCTTTAAGCTCTTGAGATTAATTTTTCTGTCAAAATTGAAACTGTTAAATTCATCAATATGTTTTTTGAACTGTTCCAATAAATCTTCTCTGTAAGTCAAGAAAAGAATATCATTTTTCGGTATTTGATTTTCATTTATGAGATTGCCTAATAATTCAATCAGTTTGACAATAACTAATGTCTTCCCTGAGCCAGTTGCCATCCAAAAACTCATTCGGTTGATAAAATTTTCAAACGATATCTTGTTATCAATTGCAGGGTAATCGTCGTCGTATTCCAAAAGAAATTTAGCAGTTTTACCGTCTTGTTTCTTCTTTAGGTCATAATCGAAATTTTCTTCAAAACCATTAGATTGATATTGATTGAAAAATGATTTTTTATCACCTTTCTTTTCAGTATAAAACAAATATAAAGCTTTGAGAGCATTTTGCAAACTCTTTCTTTGAAAATCGAAAAGTGTTTTATCCTGAGAAAATCTGCCAAAGTCAAATCCTTGCCAATTTGCAGGCAGGTTATCAAACGAAAACTCATTTACGATATCTTCAAGGTAAAGCGGGATTTTTTTCTCTTCATCGTTTTTTGCCATTTTTATTCTTCTTTAACCTGCGCTATTCATGAGCAGGTTTATCTTTTGGTTTAAGAAGCTTTCTGTCCTCAGGTTGCTTTAGAAAATTCTTCTCTGATACTATAGATCGTTTAAGTCGTTCTTCTAATTTTTTCCTAGCATCTCCAGCAATTTTTCCTCCTGCTTTAGCATCGGATTTTAATTTTGGTACGCCTTGAGAATTTTCTGTGCGATGTATTTCTGTAGTTGCTCTTTCTCCTAACATCGTAAAAATCAATTCTAAATCATCCATATGGTCGCGAAGATTCTCTCTTTTTAATCTTTTCAGTTTTTTGTATTCGCTTGGCGTTATGCCAAATGTTGCTTTAGAAATTTCTGCCGTCAAAATTTCATAATCCTTTTGTTCCTCTGCTCCTCGTTTCTGCCATTCATCCGTTAATTCTTCACGGATAGCAATGCCGCGCATTCTCTTCTCAATCCAGTCATCAGAATACCCTTTGAGTTTATAAAGCATTCTCGTTCTTTTTGTCGCCAATTCTGGATCTTCAATTTCCTGCACTCGTTCATACCCTACCTTCGCTAACCATCTTTTAAAAGGCTCTGCTTTAGGAGAGGGAATTGATTGAATAATACGAAAAATCCCTTCAGTGTTGGAGCAGTCCGTTACATATCTTTTACCGTCAGAAGCTTCTAATTTCAGTCCGTGACAAAATGTCACGACCTCACTTCCTTCTTCTTTAAGTCTTTGTTTTAATTTTCTCCAGTATGCTCCTGCGTCAACGCTATCTGTCAATGCTTCGCATACATCAATAACCGAAAACCACCACTCATTTTGATAAATGGTTTTTCTGATTTTTGTTCCTTTGAATAATGCAATTTTAGTTGTTTCCATAATTTACCCCCACCAAATTAAAGGTTTAATGAGTTTGTAGTCTAAATCCTTGGTATTTACTTTCGTTCCATCCGTAAATTCCACCTCGCCATCTGAAATTTTCTTTATCCATTTGCCTGTAAGGTTTGAGAGCGTTTCGGCGATGTCAACGTCAGCATAAAGTTTTGATAAATCTACTTTAACTTTGTTGTTTTTGTAGTCAACCTCCAAAGCTTTAAGCATCTTTTCGTCTTTCATAAAGACGTATTCTTGGTATGGATTACGACCAGAGGCAGTGAATAAATCGCTATCTTCGTATTTACAGTTAGCCAGGACTTCCTCATATTGCTCAAGCTCATAATACTTTAAAAACCCACCGCCTTGCCAGTCAATGTCTTTCGAAATACCGCATGGTTCGTTTTTGCCTCTTGTGCTTAACACCTGTTTTAGTCTACCTAAAATACCTACTTTTTTAACTATAGCTTTTATCTTTGAGCTATCTTCTTTGTAATTTAATACAACAAACTTCTTGTACAAATCTTTTTTGTTTTTTTCAGTATTATTTAGTTCTATTTCATCAATATAAAAATTATCTATATATTCTCCCATTTCTATACCTATCCACTTTTTATTTAATTTTTGTGCTACCGCTAAAGATGTGCCACTACCAGCAAAGAAGTCGAGAAATATTTCGTTATCTGATTGGGAAGTTATGTATTGCAATAAATAAAGCAATCCTTCAGGTTTTTGCGTTTTAAAACCATAGAATTCATTCGATAAATTTAAAACAGGCCGAGTATTAAAAACTTTATTATTAGAAAAATCTTTAACAACACCTTCTATGATATCTCTCAACAAAGTGTCTGTATAATATCGGCCCTCCGTGTCTTGCTTTGCTCCCATAAAAGATTTTTCCAAATACTGTCTTTCATAAATTGGTTTGTATGTAAAACTTTCAATGTCTTTAGCGAAAAACAATATGCTATCATGTTTATAAGGTAATGAAGTTTTTTTAGAAGCTCCTCCTGTTCTATACGACCAAGCTAAATTATTAATAAATCCATTCTTAAAAAGAATACCTAATAAAATCCTTCCTAGATGCTCAGCGTCATGATCTAGATGTACAAGAATTGATCCAGAGTCCTTTAGAAAATATTTTGAAATAAAAATTCTATCGTTCATTAAACTTAACCAGCTTGAGTCTTGAAACCTATCTACATAAGGAAAATCTTCCCCGGTATTGAACGGCGGATCAATGTAAATTGTCTGCACTTTTTCTTTAAACTTCGGCAAAATTGTATTTAATGCCTGATAATTCTCGCTTTTTATAAGCCAGCCATCCAGAGATTTATCTAAGTCATCAAACTGACTCAAAATTTCCAATTCTAAATCTTTAAAATACTTTGTATCAATCGGTGCTTTAGGATTGTCTTTGTCTATTCCCAATTCTTCCCACTCTTTAACTTGTTGCGGATAGTTCTTATGCTTTTTGATTTTCTCAACAAGTTTTTTACCAGTAATTCTGTCCAGCGTAATCACATAATTGCTTTTTCTCACAAATTTCGGCTTGTTCCAGATTTTAACCAGCTCGTCTTCAAATTGCGCAATAAAATCAATTATCTTAAAGGCAATATCCCTGAGTATTTGCAATTCATTGACTCTATCGGCACTCCACTCTTTGGCGCCTTCCCAGAAATATTGATAACTCCAGAGTTTAAACTGCTCTTGCAGAAATGCTTTAGCGTTTTTATTGATAAAGAAATCTACTTCACTTTGTTTTTCAAATACTCTGAATGCTTTCTCTAACTGTTCCTCGGTTATTGCAATACCTTCCTTCTTTAACTCTTTTAATATATCCTCTTGTTTTGTCTTTGTGCCTTTTTCTGAATATTTAACAGTAAAAGTGATCGTTTTGTCTTCTTGCACTTTATCAAGCTCAAAAACAATATTGCGTTTTTCGTTGGCTTTCTTGTTTTCTACCTTTGAAGCATCGAAGTAAAATTTCAGTCCGT
>Ga0315282_10009116_pt1 | contig 15855 bp, 12 predicted proteins | sample YL17G07_20_MG_FD_203693 | JGI IMG/M metagenome (GOLD analysis project Ga0315282, IMG submission 203693) | Sediment microbial communities from Yellowstone Lake, YNP, Wyoming, USA - YL17G07_20 | ecosystem: Environmental > Aquatic > Freshwater > Lake > Sediment | place: USA: Wyoming | collected...
GGCCTGGGCCGGGGCGTCGGGATAGATGGTAGTAATGCCGGCAATATCGTCGGGTTCCAGGCTCTCTTCGTCCAGGCCGAAATAATAAGGCCACATGGTGCAGGCGATGCTCGCGTTAAAAGTTCCAGCCACGTCGGTCACAAAGCCGTGATCCAGCCCGAAGAAATGGCCCATCTCATGGATGGCGACCGGCGCCAGCTCATAGGTCGCCGGGGGGTTGCCGCTGCCGTCGGTGCGCCAGTCATAATCATCATTGAAGGCAATGTCGGTTTCCACGATCTCGCCGGTGAACAGGTTGTAATAGTTGAGCGTCAAGGCCAGGATTCCGCCGGAAAGGTCGGGGTCATTCTTGAGAAAAAGTAGGACGTTGGAACCGTCGGTGCCCTTCAAAAAGGAAGTGTCGCCGGTCAGACCGCCGTAGGTGACGCCGACCAGGGTGGTGGGCACACTGGTCCAGACGCTGAAGCTGTTGTTTAGCACGGTCACCACGTCCGGTCCGCCGAGCGTGTCCCCGTCCTTGGTCGGGTTGATGAGATAGGGGATCGCGCCGCTCACCGTGCTCCCCCACAGGATCGGCAAGCCACTCGAGGTCCGTTCCGGGACAAAGGCCCCGGCCGCGCCGGCCCGGAAGATCAGCCCCATCAGGAGCGCCGCGGCGATAACCCTGGGCCGGCTCATGGCTTCACCTCCAGGGCCTGGCGGACTTGCGCCAGGAACTGATCCAGCGGGAGCTGGAGCGGTTGGCTTTTGGTTTGACTGGCGAAAGCGCTGGCCCAGGCCGGGTTCGGGTTCACGAACTTTTGTCCGGTCCGGGGATCGGTGGCAACCGGAAATTGGCCCTGGCTCAGACCCAGGATCCGGCGCACTCCCTGTTCCTGGCGCGAGCCCAAAAACAGGACCACCTCTTCGCCCGGCGCAAGCCGCTTCACGCCGGCCGCGATCATGCCGATGCCGTCCAGCTCGCCGCCCAACTGGCGCACTACCAGCTTCTGGCCCGGGCTGCCCTTGACGGTCTGGTCCACCGCCACGGTCCAGTCGGTATAGATGCGGGTATGGGCCGCGTTCCAGACCACCTTGGATTCCAGGCAACGGCCGAGCACAACTGCGTCGGCCTGCCCTGCGAGCGCCGTCAAATCCATGGGGATGACGGTGCTGGCCAGGGCCGCGCCGGCCGCGAGAAAAAGGAAGAAGAACAGGCCTTGTTTTAGCTTCATCGCATTGACCTCCCGCAAGGGGTATGTTAGTCTAAATTCTTCAGTTCATTAGAGAACCTAGCAGAAAAAGGCCCTGGGGGCAAGGTTTTTGTTTTTCTCCAGCGGGTAAGACCGTGTCGAAACGCTATTCAGTCATCAAGGGCTTCCGGGATATCCTGCCGCCGGAAAGCGAGCAATGGCAGCAAATCGAGGAAAAGGCGCGGCGCCTGTTCCAGTGCTTTGGCTTCCGCGAAGTGCGCCTGCCGATCCTGGAATCCACCGAGCTGTTTAGCCGCGGCATCGGCGCGGCGACGGACATCGTGGCCAAGGAGATGTACACCTTCGCCGACCGCAAAGGCCGCTCGATCAGCCTGCGGCCCGAGGGCACGGCCTCGCTGGTGCGGGCTTATCTGGAAGCGAACCTTGAGCAAAGGGGACCGCAGAAGCTCTTTTACGCCGGGCCTATGTTCCGCTACGAGCGGCCGCAAAAGGGCCGCTACCGCCAATTCTATCAGTTGGGAGTCGAGGCCCTGGGCTATTCCGGGCCGGCGGTGGACGCCGAGATCATGGCCATGCTCAGGCTGTTGTTCGAGCAGCTTGAAGTGAAGAAGGCGGTCCTCGAGATCAACTCCCTGGGTTGCCGGGAGTGCCGGCCGGCTTATCGGGAAAAGCTGGCGGCTTTTCTGCGCGGGGTGAAAGCGGAGCTTTGCGAGGATTCGCAGCGCCGGGTGGAGGACAATCCCTTGCGGGTTTTGGACTGCAAAGAGGAAAAGTGCCGGGCGGTGACGGCCGATGCGCCTTCGGTGCTGGACTTTTTGTGCGAAGCCTGCCGGGCTCACTTCGAGGGGTTAAAAAAATACCTGGACTTGTGGGAGACACTGTATCAGGAGAATCCTCGGATCGTGCGGGGGTTGGACTATTACACCCGCACCGCGTTCGAGTATTTGGCCGAAGACGGCTTGGGTGCCCAGAACGCGATTGCGGCCGGCGGGCGCTACGACGGTCTGGTGGAAGAATTGGGCGGGCCGGCAGTGCCGGGGGTGGGGTTTGCGATGGGGTTGGAGCGGTTGGCGTTGCTTTTGCCCAAGGTCAAATCAGAAGAAGGGCTTTTGGACTATTTTCTTGTATATACACCGGGCATGAGAGAAGCGGCCCTCAAGTGGCTTATGAATCTTCGCCGTAACAATCTTAGAGTTGAAATGTATTTGGAAGAAGAACCGAAGAGTTTGAAGGCTCAACTGAAGCTGGCGGCAAAATCGGCCGAGCGCTTGATCATTCTGGGAGAAGATGAACAGGCGCGTGGCAAGGTAATTATCAAGAATCTTAAGACCGGCCGGCAAGAGGAGCTAAGCCAAGAGGATGCGATCTCTTCTCTCAAGCCTCAGCGGGAGGTGATTTGAAAATGAAAATGGATGTCAAGGAGGCCAAGCTGTTCCGCGAACGTTGGCGGGCCATCGAAGCGTTTGAGATCGAGGAAATCAGGCGAATGAGTCTGGGAGAGCGGTTTGGCCGGGTAGTCCTGGCGACCAATTTGATGAGGGCCTTGGGTTTGCCGCCCGGAACAACCAAAGGAGAAGAGCGAGAGCTCAACGAGATTCGAAAGCGCTGGATTCTTCTCCAGAAAGGGTTTTCGCATGGACGACGCTCCTGATCTTAAATTCTTGGCGACGCCATTAGAGCAGCTGGTTCGCCTTTTTTCCGAGCTAGGAAAGCCGGGGGTGATCTTGGGAGGAGTCGCCGCGGGAGTTTGGGGAAAAGCGCGCGCCACGGGAGACGTGGACGGGGTGATCCTGGCGGATGATGAGGATTTTCCCAAGCTCCTGGAGCTAGCCGCCAAACTCGGGTTAACCTCACGGAAAGAACATCCCATCGAATTTGCAAAGAAGGCCAAAATCTTTCTTTTCACCCATGTCCCTTCGGGAGTCAATGTTGACTTGGCCATCGGAATTACCCCGTTTGAACGCGAAGCGGTTGAACGCGCCAAGATGGTCGCCTGGCGCGGGCTCTCGATTCCGATCATGAGCCCGGAAGATTTGATTATTGCCAAGGCGGTCGCCAGACGGACAATAGACCTGGCCGACATTGAATGGATCCTCAAAATTCAACAGAACCTTGATACCAAACGAATTCGGTACTGGGTCAAACAATTTGCCGAAGTTCTGGAAGCCCCGGAAGTTTACGATACGATTGATGATCTGCTCAACAAATTCGTGCCCAATCCCAAAGGGGTCGAAGGAAAAACTCGGCGCTCGGCGAAGAAAAAATGAGGAGGGATAAGTTTGCTCGATGCATTAGGCGATTGGAAACGAACTCATCATTGCGGCGAATTGCGCGCCGCGGATATCGGCAAGGAAGTGTGCCTGATGGGCTGGGTCCAAAACTATCGGGACCACGCCGAGATCCTGTTCTTTGACCTGCGCGACCGCTGGGGCGTGACCCAGGCGATCGTGGACCCCAAGAGCGCGCCGGCCGAGCTATACCAGAAGGCCAGGGCGGTGCGCAACGAATGGGTGATCGCGGTCACGGGCAAGGTCGAGCCGCGGCCGGAGGGGGCGGTCAAGGAGGAGCGCAAGACCGGGGAGATCGAGGTGCGGGTGAGCGAGCTCAAGGCGCTCAACACCTGCCAGGTGACGCCGTTTATGGTGGCGGACGAGGTCAAGGAATCGCTGATCCAGGACGCGGCCAAAGTGACCGAAGAGGTCCGCCTGCGCTACCGCTTCCTGGACCTGCGCCGGGCCGAGATGCAGTCCCGCATCATCGCCCGGCACCGGGCCGTGGCCTTGATCCGCCGCTACTTCGACGCCAACGGTTTCATTGACGTGGAGACCCCCTTCCTGACCCGCAGCACGCCGGAAGGCGCCCGCGACTACCTGGTGCCGAGCCGGCTCAATCCCGGCAAGTTCTACGCGCTGCCCCAAAGCCCGCAGCTCTTCAAGCAACTGCTCATGGTCGCGGGTTTTGATCGCTACTACCAGATCGTGCGCTGCATGCGGGATGAAGACCTGCGCGCCGACCGCCAGCCCGAGTTCACCCAGATTGACCTGGAGATGAGCTTTGTCGAGCCGGAAGATATCTTCGGTCTCATGGAGGGACTGCTGGCCGTAATCTGGAAAGGGATCAAGGGGGTGGAAATTAAAATCCCCTTCCCGCGCCTGACCTACGACCAGGCGGTTTCCCAATACGGCATTGACCGACCCGATACCCGCTTCGGCCTTTTGCTCCACGACCTGACCGGACTGCTCGGCAAGAGCGAGTACCGCTTCTTCAACGAAGCAATCGCCCAGGGCGGGGTGATCAAGGGCATCTGCGCCAAGTCCGGCGCCGCCTTGAGCCGCACCGACACCGACAAGCTCACCCATGAGCTCAAGGCCTTCGGGGCCAAGGGACTGACCGCGATCCGTCTGCGCGACAACGGCTGGCAAGGCCCGGCGGTGAAGTACTTCTCCGAAGCTCAGCTCAATGGGTTGCGCCAGACCCTGGGAGCGGAGGCGGGCGACCTGGTCCTGATGATGGCCGACCAGAAGAAGGTCGTGCACCAGGCCCTGGCCGAGCTCCGCCGCCTGGTCGCCGAAAAGATGGACCTGATCCCCAAGGACCAGCTCAACTTTTTATGGGTGGTGGACTTCCCGCTCCTGGAATGGAACGAGCAGGACAAACGCTTCTACGCCATGCACCATCCCTTCACCGCGCCCAAGGATGAAGACGTCGCCAAGCTGGAGGCCGACCCCGGCTCGGTCCGGGCCAAGGCTTATGACGTGGTGCTGAACGGGATCGAGCTGGGCGGTGGCAGCATCCGCAGCCACCAGGCGCCGGTGCAGTCCCAGGTCTTCCGGGCGCTCGGGATCGGCGAGGAGGAAGCGCAGCGCAAGTTCGGGTTCCTGCTCAATGCGCTCAGCTTCGGGGCCCCGCCCCACGGCGGCATCGCGCTCGGCCTGGACCGGATCATCATGCTGCTGCTCGGCTGCAACTCGATCCGCGACGTGATCGCCTTCCCCAAAACCCAGACCGCCACCGACCTGATGGCCGACGCGCCCTCGGAAGTGGACCCGGCCCAGCTCCGCGAGCTCCAGATCAAGCTCGACCTGGACCGCTAGGAGGCTGACATTCCACACCACGTTTCCCCATGCCCCTGAATAATCTGGTCCCGACTCCGGCCGCGAAGCGGAGTCTTCTCCGCCGCGCCTTGCCCTGGCTCGTGCTGGCGGCTTTATTCGTCTGGATCTTCGCCCGGGTCCCGTTCGCCAAAGTCGAGCTGGCCTGGAGCCACGTCGCCATCGTCCCCTTCGCGGCCTGGTGCGTGGTCTTCGTCCTGGTCCTGATCCCGCTCGACACCACGATCCAATGGTTCGCCTTCAGCCGAATCCATCATCCGATGTCCTGGCGCCACGTCTTCTACGCCCGGGCCGCCATGGTCCTGGCCAACAGCCTGGCCACGGTAGCCGGCCAGGCCGGGATGGGTTACTGGCTGCACCGCCAAGGCAAAGTACCGCTCAAAGAGGCCGCCAGCACCACCTTGCTCCTCCTCTTCCTCGAAATCTATTCGTTGCTGGTGATTCCGACCGCGCTTTTCTTCATCCTCCCCCAGTTCGGTCCCAGGCTCCTGATGCAGCCCTCGCAGATCGGCTACACCATGCGGATTCTGGTCTTGGCCTGGCTCGCCTTTGCCGCCGCCTTCCTCTTCTGGAAAAAAAGCGGCCCCAACGCCCTTCAGCGCCTGGCCGCTCGGGTCGGCCTGTGGTCCTCCTTCCATCGCGCGACCTGGCAAGATTGGCTGGCACTGCTCCTGGGCAAAACCGTGATCCAGGCCGTCCTCAACGGGGTCATCGTGTTTCTGCTCTCTCCCGCCCAGATTCGCCTTTCCGCCCTGGACGTGTTTATCTACTTCCCCCTGGTTACCGTCTTCGGCTCGCTTCCCATTACTCCCGCCCGCTTCGGCACCACCCAGGTCGGCTTTCTCCTCTTCCTCGGCGACAAAGTGGACTCGGCCGAGTTGATCGCCTTCAGCCTGCTCTGGCAGGTCTTGGTCAACGTGGTGCGCTGGATCATCGGCCTCTGCTTCCTCCCTCGCCTGCTCCGCGATCTCCGCCCTCCCGCTTGAGCGCGGGCGAAAGGGGACTCCCTCCTGGCGATCTTGACCATTTCCCGCTTTTGAGCAAACCGTCTTTCATCCGACTGGCTCTCGCCTCAAGAAGCCTTCACCATGATCAGGGGTTGGTCCAACTAGCCGCCTCTCCCATTTGCTTCGCAACGGCCGGGTCTGTTATGATTGCGAATTGAAGTTTAAGGGAGGGGACGAAACCGCCTGCAGGAATTAAACCGAACCGGAGAAGAAAAAATGGTCATTCGAATGAAAGCGTTCTCGATTGCGTTCCTGGCCGGTCTGCTGCTCAGCGGGCTCGCGTGGTCCGAAGACGTCTGCACCGAACCGGTGAAGACCTCAGCCGGCCAGGTCCGAGGAAGAGCTGACGGCGGGGCCTGTTCCTGGAGGGGAATCCCCTATGCCGCTCCGCCGAAGGGTGAACTTCGCTGGCGGGCGCCCGAGCCGCCTCTGCCTCATGCCGGGGTGCTCCCGGCCGACACCTTCGGGGCCTCTTGTCCGCAGGATGAGCTTTTGACTTCGGGCGGCGAGAGTGCGGCTTTCAGCGAGGATTGCCTGACCCTCAACATCTGGCGTCCGCAAAAAGCCGGCCGGTTCCCGGTCATGGTCTGGATCCACGGCGGCGCCTTTCGGGAAGGGGCCGGGACCTACGAGATGTATAGCGGCGCCCGGCTGGCCGCGGAGCGGGACCTGGTGGTGGTGACCCTCAACTATCGGATCGGCGCCCTGGGGTTCCTGGCTTTGCCGGAACTGGCCCGGGAAGATCCCCACGGCAGCGCCGGCAATTACGGGATTCTCGACCAGATCCGGGCGCTGCAATGGGTGCACGATAACATCGCCGAATTCCAGGGCGACCCGGCCAACGTGACCATCTTCGGCCAGTCCGCCGGCGGAATCAGCGTGTGCATCCTGCTTGCCTCTCCCTTGGCCGCGGGCCGGTTCCAGCGGGCGATCCCCATGAGCGGAACCTGCGACATCAGCGCAACCCTGGAAAAAAAATACGCGATGGGCGAAAGATTCGCCGAGCTGATGCAATGCACCGGCTCGAGCCGCCTGGATTGTCTCCGCCGGAAGTCCGCCGAAGCCTTGGTGCCCAAGGGCCGCAACCTGGTCTTGCAAGCCCTCTCGGGCGGCGGGATTGACCTTTCTCCCAACCTGGATGGATACGTCCTGCCGGATAATCCGATCAACTCCCTTCGCGCCGGAAAGTTCAACCGCGTGCCAGTGATGATCGGCCATACCCGGGATGAACTCAGGCTCTACACCCTGGTCATGCCGGGAGTGAGCTTGATCCCGCGCTTCGCGATCAACAAGATTATCCACCGGCTCTTCAAGGCCAAGACCGACCAAGTCATGGCGCTTTATTCTTACCGGGACTATAAGCATGCTTCCCAGTTCTTGCTCGCGGTGGCAAGCGATGCCTTTATCGCCCAGGGCTATGCCGCGGCCGAAGCCCTGGCCCCGAACACGCCCGTCTTTCTCTACCGCTTTGACTGGGACCGAACTCGCCTCCCCAAGAAGATGGGAGCCTTCCATGGCCTGGATATTCCTTTTGCCTTCGGCGCCCTGGATCTGGATTCCAGGATCGCGCGGCTCCTGGCCAGCAAAAAAACCTACGAGAAATCCCGGCCGCTTTCCGAGCAACTCATGTCTTACTACGCCAACTTCGCCAAGACGGGAGATCCCAACGGCCCGGGGCTTCCCGTTTGGCCGGCTTATACCCTGGAGAAAAAAGAGCGGATTTACTTGAACCTCCCGATCACCGTGGCCCCGCTTTCGGAACGGGAGATCAAGCGCTACGGTTTCTTTGCCAAATACGGCCTGGACGACCTCATCTCGGAAGAGGACAGAAAGAAAATAGATTAGGATGGCTTTCGCCTGGTGTCATGTCCCAGAAGTAATTTCACCATCGCGACCGGGGTCGACCGAAATCATGGGAACAAAATTTTACAAGTTAATTACTGAGGCTCGCGTAATTATTTGACACATAGAGCAATTGCCGAATTTTGTAGCCCACCTTTCGCGTCCGCGCGAAGGGTGGGGTTTGCCCTGGAAAATCGAGGCCCTTTTAACGGAACCCACCCTTGCAGACAAGGGTGGGCTACAAACTTTGAGAGGCTTTTCCTGTCAATCTATTTTGCGATCCTCAATAGAGGACACGACACGAGGAGGAAAACCAATCCGCGGCAGGTTGGTGGAAAGACCTGCCCTGGGCCGGCGTCGGGGGTGGTCACCAGTTCCAGCGGGATCGCGGGTTCGAGTCCGGCCCGGGGAGCCAAGAATCCTTTCTATCGTCAGACTGCTTATCCTGATGCCGAGCGAGAGCTCTGTGCTTGAGAACGAAACTTGCGATCCCGGTCGTCTGCCGCTGGTCCGGAGGCAATCAGCTCAGTATTCCCTGCCGAAATGCTCCAGGTTCCACCTCCGACCCTCCTCGAGCATGGCCTGATAGTTCCTGAGCGGCACGTAGTTGGCCACCGAGTTGCCGGTGCCCAGCACGTACCGGCCCTGGGTGGCGCAGGCGTCCAGGATCTCTCTCGTCCGCCGCCGCACGTCATCCTCGGCGCCTTTGGCCATGATGTCCATGTCCACCCCGCCGATGATCCCGATCCGGTCGCCCCACTTTTCATAAGCTGTCTCTACCGGCATGATTTTATCCTCAAAGCTGTGCTTGGCGTCCACCCCCATCTCGATGATGTCGTCCATGACCTGGTAGATGTTGCCGCAGGAGTGGAGCACGAACACCCGTCCCGCGTCGTGGACCAGGTCCACGATCTTCTTGGTGTTGGGCAGGAACTTGTCGCGCAGCACCTTGGGCGAGACAAAGGTCCCGGAGATAAAGCCCAGGTCGTCGCCCATGAACACCCCGCCGATGTTCGGCTCATCCATCAGGTCCGCGACGACCCGGTAAATCAAGTCCGTCACCTTCTTGATCACGGCGTCCACCAGGTCCGGTTGGTCGGCCAGGGCGTAACTGAACGGCACCAGTCCCATCAGCCAGGTGGTCCACTCGAACACGCCGCCCGGGATCACCATCGCCTTCATGCCCTCGGGCACGCTCTTGGCCATGATCCGGGACATGGCGTTGATGGCCTTGAGATTGTCCGGCCATTGGTATCGCTCAAAGTCGTCCCAGCTCATGATCGGACCCTGGTTGTCGTTCAGCCAACCGCGCCGGCCGTCCACCACTTCGCTCGAAGTGTTTTTGCCTATTTTCGGTTTCATGCCCTTAAACGGGATCATGCTGAAGGCGTAGGCATAGTCCCACCCGGTCAGGCAGCAGAAGCGGATCGTCTGCTTCACGTACCGATAGCCGTCCCACAGCTCGCGCGCGGTCAGCTTGCGGTCCGGGTTCTCGGCGATGGCCGCCCAGTCCAGGACTTTTTCCTTAAGGAAATTGCCGACCGTCTCGAAGTCCGCAAAAATGTCGCCCACCGTCACCGGTCCCGGCTCATTGGTCAGCACCGACCGCCGGAAGCGCTCGAAGTCGGGCTGGCGGTCGCCCGGCGCTTTCATCTTCAACACCGCTCTCCAAAAATCCATCTCTGCTTTCTCCCCGGTTACCTTGTTGTTCCTCGCCCCCACCTACGGAGAGGTTTTGACCGATTCAATGTAGTTTCCGCTCCCCACGCCCTCGATCACCCGGGTAGTTCCGTCCTGGTGGAACTCGAAGCGGAAGTCCACCCAGAGCAAGTAGGCCCAGGTCTCGCTTATGAACATCTCGACCAACTTCCTGGCGAAGCCGGGCATTTCCGCCATCACGTCCGCCTTTTGCTGGATGCGCCGGACCCGGATCTCACCCCGGAGCCAATCCTCGCCGTGCACGGCCTCCACCCGGAAGCGGGAGGGGAGAGGAACGCGGCCGCCCGGGACCGGCCGGGGGTCCAATTCTTCCAGGGTGAAGTCGTGGGAGGAAAAAAGGATCCGGCCCCGTTCCGCCAGCAAAAGTCTCTGCACCCATTGTCCCTGCAGGGCGGGCGAGGTGAGCTTGTCCATGAGGACCACCGCCTGGTCGGTGTAAAGCCAGAAGGCTCTCCCCCGGTTCATGACTCGAGCGGGGGACAGCACCTGCCAGTCGTGAGTCATGGTGCACCAGCCCTTGAGCCGGCGGGTCTTTCCGTTATAGGTCAGGGTCCCCTCGGCCTCGGCCCAGGGAACGGGAAAAGTCAACTTGGCAAAGTCCTCGCTGTCCGCGAAGGTCAGCAGGCCGTCTCCCAGTTGGAAGCTCCCGGCCAGGATCGAGCAGAGGAAGTCCGCCTGGATTTTCTTGCCCTGGAACCGGATCCGGTAGCGGTCGCCATCCAGCTCAATCCGATGGTCTCCGGCGCTGATCCCAAAACCCTGCTCGACGATTTTGATCTCCCCGGGAGTGAAATAATTGACCTCAAAGATTTTCTCGGCAGAGCCATCCGAGATGATGGCGCTGACGTTCAGGTTCCCCCGCCTGAGTCCCACGTTGTGAAGCTGAAAGGCCACGATCAGGATGACGTTGTCCGCCTCGAACTGGAGAAGATGACCCCAGGTCTCGGAATAAAATAGAGCGCCCCTGGGATGAGGCCGGAATAGTTCCACGTCCACCTGGTCGGAGCTTTTCACCCGGCCGTTCTCATGGCCCTGGAACATCGAGACATTTGCCCCAAAGGCGGTCAAGGCGATGAACAGGATCAAGCCCAAGCTTGTTCTTAAATCAGGCATGCTCCTCGTTCCATTTCCCGGTCTCCTCGAGCATGGTCCCGTGGTTAAAGCCCAAGTCCTCCACATAAAAGATGGCGCCTACCGCGGGGTGGGCCGCGCACTTGGCCACCGCGGCCTCCTCGATCTCCAGGAGCTTATCGAGGATGTCGCCGAGGAGGTCGGGTTCCTCGAGGCTCTTGATCGCCATGGGTTCGAAGCCCATTCCATATGGGCGAAATCGGCTTGGCGCTTGAAAGGACTTTCCAGCTTCACGGGTTGCACTTCCTCTCCAGGTCGGCGCCTGATCTTGGCCTGGCTCTTGCGCAGCTTGGTCAAGGTATTAAAGTTTCAGGCTTTGGGGTCTAGGCGATGGTCAAAAAAATTGAGCCAATCTACTGTTAAACTTTGTATACCAATATTCCCCCAAGCTGTCAACGCGCGGTTTTGCTGGATTTGGGCGGCTTGGGCTTGGCCGGCTCTGGAGGCGCGGAGCATTGGAGACTTGAAGGGACTCCCTGCTTATCTTACAATATATTCTCAGTTCGGCCGCGATCTTCGGGTTTGTAAGACCAGGAGTGTGGTCGCGCTGGCGGTGAGGTCGGGCCTCTTTCCGACGAGAGAGGCTCTTTTCATATAATCAGGAGTAGTTGAAAACTGAAAGGCAAACGCAACCGGAGCTTCTTGAGCAAACTCCTGTGGAGTCTGGTCATTGCCGCCGGCCTGGGATTGGCCTACGAGGCGCTGACCTGGCCGCAAGTGGCGGCGCTGGCGAAGCAAAACCCGAAGACCACGGCGTTCATCGAACGCTACCAGGCCGAGGAGCGCCGCGCCGGCAGGAACCCCCGGGTGGCGTGGAATTGGGCGCCTTACGCGAGCATCGCGCCCGACCTCAAACGGGCGGCGCTGGTATCCGAAGACATCGGCTTTTTTTCTCATCACGGTTTCGAGGTCGCCGAGATCCAGGACGCGGTCAAGGAAGCGGTCGAAGAGGGGGAACCCCTCCGGGGCGCTTCCACCATTACCCAGCAGGTGGCGAAAAACCTCTGGCTCTCGCCTTCCCGCAATCCCTTGCGTAAACTCAAAGAAGCCATCCTCACCGCCGAGCTCGAGCACTACCTGACCAAAAAGCGCATCCTGGAAATCTACCTGAACGTCGCCGAATTCGGGCCCGGGATCTATGGGGCCGAAGCCGCGGCGCGAGCTTATTTCAATAAGTCCGCGGCCGAGTTGACCGAATCCGAAGCCGCGGCCCTGGCCGCGGGCCTGCCCAAACCTTCCCATTGGCGCCCCGGCAGCAAGAGCCGGGCCTATGCCAAACGCATCACGATTATTCGGGAGCGGATGGAAAAATCAACTTTCCTGGAAAAACTGATTTAGCATTGGGGTTCTGTCCGGTTCCGGATTTTTTGCCTACTTCCGGAATAGGAACCGTTTGGCCTTGCTCGATTCCCCTGTTATAATCAGCGCCGTGAATCCCGCGCCGCCGTCTTCCGCTTCGCCGGAGTTGGAAAGAGCTCTGACTCGCGCCCAGGAACTGCTGGCCCAGCGCTTCGGCCATTCGAGCTTCCTGCCCGGGCAGGAAGCGTCGCTCGCTTCCATCCTGTCCGCGCGCAACCTGCTGGTGGTGATGCCGACCGGCAGCGGCAAGTCGCTTTTGTATCAATTGCCGGCGCTGATGGCGGAGGGCCTGACCTTGGTGGTGTCGCCGCTCATCGCGCTGATGAAGGATCAAGTGGACGAATTGAACCGCAAGGGCATTCCCGCCGCTTTTGTCAATTCCAGTCTCAGCCTGGAGGAGCAGCGGGCCCGGCTGCTCGCCTGCGGTCAGGGCAAATCCCCGCTCCTCTACGTGGCCCCGGAGCGTTTTCGCAGCCCCGAGTTCCTCGGCCTCTTGCGCCGGGTCAAGGTTTCCCGCCTGGCCGTGGACGAGGCCCACTGCATCTCCCAGTGGGGCCATGACTTCCGGCCCGATTACCTGCGCCTGAAGTATTTCCGGGAGCAGATGGGCCGGCCCCTGGTCACCGCGCTCACCGCCACCGCCACGCCCCGGGTGCAGGCCGACATTGTCCAATCGCTCGGCCTGAAGTCGGATGAAGTGGACGTGCACGTCCACGGCTTTGACCGGCCCAACCTGGTGCTCCGGGTAGTCCCGGCCGCGAGCGAGCTGGAAAAAAACGATTTTCTCCTGGCCTTCCTGAAAGAGCAGCGCGGCTCCGGCATTATCTACACCGGCACGCGCAAGATGGCGGAAAAACTGGCGGAGAGACTCAAGCCCGCCGAGCCCCGCATCGGGGTCTACCATGCCGGGATGGAAGCCGAGGCCCGCACCGCGGCCCAGGAGGCCTTCCTCGCCGGCCGCCACCGGGTGGTGGCCGCGACCATCGCCTTCGGCATGGGCATTGACAAGCCGGACGTCCGCTTCGTGGTCCACTACCATTATCCCGGCTCGGTCGAGGGATACTACCAGGAGATCGGCCGCGCCGGCCGGGACGGCTTGACCTCCCACTGCGTCCTGCTCTACTCGCCCGTGGACCATGACCTGCGCGAATATTTTATTGACCTCAACAATCCCGGACCGGACCTGGTCGAGCAGGTGTACGAGACTTTGTGGAAAGTCCCGGAGAACCCGGTCATGCTGACTTATCGGCAAATCGCCGGGCTTTGCCGGGACGAAATCAAGGAAGGTCAGGTGGGCGCTGCGATCAAACTGCTCGACGGCGCCGGCGTGACCCGGGCTTTTTCCGGCGAGCCCAAGATCGCCGTTACCCTGGACCGGCCCGGCGCGAAAGTTCTCGCCCAGGTGCGCGGCCCGGTTCAGCGCGCCGTGCTCGAGGCCCTTTCCGGGAGCGCGGACCTGGAAGAGCCCGGCCGCTTCGAGGCCGGCTTGTATCAACTGAGCCGGGCCTCCGGTCTTTCCGAAGAGCAGGTGCGACGGGCCTTGAGCGCGCTGGACCATGACGGCGTGATTTCCTATGAACCGCCTTTCCGGGGCCGGGGCGTCGAGAAACTGGCCGACCCGCCCCCGCCCTTCCGCCAGGTCCCGATTGATTGGGAGCACCAACAGCGCCACCGGCGGGCGGAAGAGGAAAAGCTGGCGGCGATGGAGGACTACATCCTTTCTCCCGGCTGCCGGCGGGATTTTATCCTCCATTACTTCGGGGAAAAAGACTCCCTTCACTGCGGCACCTGCGACCATTGCGCCCCGGTCGGCGCTCCGGGTGAGCAAGGGCCGAGTGTGCTGGAGGCCGAGCCGGAGATCGCGCGGGCGGCCCTGGTCGGCGCGCATCACCTGCGCTTCCCGCTCGGCAAAGGCAAACTGGCCCTGCTCCTGCTCGGATCGCAAGACCAGGAGTTGATCGCCTGGGGCCTGACCCGGAACCCCGCTTATGGAAAAGTCCACGCCAAGAAAGACCGCATCAAAAAAGTGATTGATGATCTCACGCGCGAGGGCTATCTGGAACGCCAGGGAGAAGCGGGCCGGCCGGTAGTGGCGCTGACCGAACGCGGCCGCCAGGCCGCACTCGCCAGCAAACTGACCGAACTCTTCCCGGCTCCAGCTCAGCGCGTGAGCGCCGGCTCGGCCAAGGCCAACGCGGCCGGCGACGAGGACATTCGGGTCGCCGCGCTGAAATGCGTGGCGGAGTTGCACTACCCTCTCGGAACGAGCAGGGTCGCGGAAATTCTGGGCGGGTCCAAGGCCAAGTGGATCAGCGCTTTTGGCGTGGACCAATTGGCGGCCTATGGTGCGGTCTCCTCCACCCAGGAGCGCATTCGTGAAGTAATCGCGCTGATGCTGAAGGCGGGCCTGTTTCGAAAGGGTGGCGACCCTCTGTATCCGGTGCTGGAGATGACTGAAGCCGGCCGGGTGGAATTAGAACGCCCCCCCGCCGCCTTGCCACCGCCTTCCTCGCCGGCCCCGCCCTCGGACCAAAAGAAGGAGACGACCGCGAGCGACCCTGCCGCCAGTCTTGATTCCCTGATCCAACAACTGCTGATCGCGGAACCCGAAGCGGCCAAGGCCATGCTGGCGGAGCTGCGCCTGTTCCATCCCCGGGAAATCGCGGCCCGCCTGGCCGAGCAGTTCGAGCGGACCGAGAGCAGCCGGGTCCAGGCGCGCGCGGTATGGGCGGCCGGGGAGCTGTGCGAATCCTACGCGCTGGCTTTCCTGCTCCGCACGGCCCAATCCCGGCAGGACAACTTGCGCCGGCTCACCGCTTCGGCCCTGGGCAAAGTCGCCGCGGCCTGGAAGAGCGAAGGCGATGCTCACCGGCTGGCCCTGGAGCAGGCCCGGCAAGTCCTCGCAAAACTCGCCCAGGACCCGGCGCCCCAGGTCCGCGAGTATGCCCAGAAAGCCCTTGGGCAATTCCCTAGGTCTTCGGCCCCCCATACCGGAAGTGCCCGATGATCGGGTAATCGAACAAGATGTCCTCCAGCCGGGGCCCGGCCCCGATATTATGCACAATTAAATAACGCCGGCCGTCCGGGGATTTTCGATCCACCGCGATCCCCAGGTGCGTAATTCCGCCTCCCAAGTCCCAGCACACCAAATCTCCGGGCCGGTAATCCGCGGGGTTGCGGGTGATCGGGAGCACCTCGCCCCGGCGCTTGAAAAAAACCATCAGGTTCGGAACCCGCCGGTGATCAATGTTCGGGTCCGGCCGCACCAGACCCCAGAGCTGGGGGTAAAGAAGAAAATGGGCGGCCATGTCTTCATGGACTTCCTTCTGCAAATCAATTCCAACCTTGCGAAAGGCCCGAATAATCACGTCGGTGCAAACCCCGCGGTCATCCGGAACGTCGCCCCCGGGATAGGGGATTTTCAGATAGCTCCCGTCGTAAACTTCATGATGCCGGGTCCGCTCCAGGGCCGCCGCTACGAGTTGGGCGATG
>Ga0315282_10009117_pt1 | contig 15854 bp, 11 predicted proteins | sample YL17G07_20_MG_FD_203693 | JGI IMG/M metagenome (GOLD analysis project Ga0315282, IMG submission 203693) | Sediment microbial communities from Yellowstone Lake, YNP, Wyoming, USA - YL17G07_20 | ecosystem: Environmental > Aquatic > Freshwater > Lake > Sediment | place: USA: Wyoming | collected...
ACAGGGGACAGACGCTGCAGATATTGCTTCTTGATGTTTGGGAAAGTCCGGGTATCCAAGGGATGCTCCGCGTTGCGGTCGGTTCGATGAGAGCGAGAGTCATACAGGGTTTCCGCCGTCCCACACGGTGGAGTCACTAAGGCAAGCTTGGAGGAAAATGCCTCATGGTTGCTAATGACAATGAGATTCTGCGCCAGATCGACGAGATTCTCGCCTTATGTGAGCAACACAGGTCTCGGTCAAAGTACGACGACTTGAGCGACCTTCCTGATGCGCTAAGAGTCGAGGTGGCCACAAGGCTGTTGGCAACAATAACGCGACTTGCCCCGCCGGGGAGCAGCTATGCCTCGAGTTGTGAACGGTTCTCCAAAGATTATCCCCCTCTCACGTTTGCTCATTCCTGCGTCAGACTTCTTCCGGGCATGCTCAGGGCACTTCGAGCAGACTATGCGGCTGGGAGCATGAAGTCTGTCCGGGAGTTGATCCACGCAGATGTCTTCAGTGACTTCTTGGAAATGGCTAGCCATCTCTTAGATGAGGGTTACAAAGACCCCGCAGCGGTGCTTGTAGGTGGTGTCCTTGAGGAGCATCTCCGGAAACTGTGTGAAAAAAATGGCGTTCCCACCACCCAAGCAGGGAGGCCCAGGAAAGCCGAGTCCATGAACGCTGACTTAGCGAACGCGTCCGTTTACTCGAAGTTGGACCAGAAGAACGTTATAGCTTGGCTTGACCTGCGGAACAAAGCTGCTCATGGACGCTATGGCGAATATCAGAAAGAACAAGTAAGCCTAATGGCCCAAGGCGTACGTGATTTCATAACTCGGGTTCCCGCTTGAGGCCAGCGTGTAACCACGGCACGGCGTTGGTCCCGTGGGCTCTTCGGTTTTCTAGGCGTTCACAAACCCACGGCATCCCGCAGGGCGGGACCGTTGCTACCCTCGGCAAGGAAGGCGCTGAAACAGTGAGACGCTACGTTATCGTGGGCCTTAGCAGCGGAATTCTGTTTGGCGCCCTGGATGCGGTGATCAACGCCAACCCGCTCGCCCAGCGCCTTTACGAGGTTTACCGACCCATTGCCAGGGCATCGGTGAACGCCGCGGCGGGAGTGGCGATTGATCTTGCCTACGGGTTTGTGCTGGCGGGGATTTTCCTGCTGCTTTACGCGAGTCTGCCGGGCGGGGCCGGCTGGGTGAAAGGAATCAGCTTTGGCCTGCTGGCGTGGTTCTTCCGGGTGGTGATGTCGGTGGCTTCCTCCTGGATGATGTTCAACGTGCCCGCCGCAGCGCTGGCCTACACGCTCCTCACGGGGTTGGGCGAAATGCTGGCGCTGGGAATCCTCTACGGTCTTACCCTGCAACCCAAAACCTCGTAGTGCAGAATCGGTTCGGTCGAGCGACGGCCGTTAGCGCTTTCCTTCGCCAGGCGGCGCGGATGCCGGCATTACCCCCAGCGTGATGCTCGAGGCCAGCTTGGGCGAACGGTACACCCTCTGCGTGGCCTTCTGAAAGTCGGAGGGCTTCGCCTCATCAATTTTCACGAATTTCTGCGGGTTGCGGTCCATCAGCGGGAACCACGAGCTTTGCACCTGCACCATGACGCGGTGGCCGCGGCGGAAGGTGTGAAAAACATCGGGAAGCTGGAACTCCACCCGGTCGGGCTTGCCGGGCTCGAACGGCACCGGCTTCTCGAAACTCTTCCGGAACTTGCCGCGAAAGGGCTCGCCGCGAACCAGTTGCTGATAGCCGCCCATGGGCACGTCTCGCGGCTTCGGGTCAGGGTCGGGGTAATTCCCGGGATAAACATCGATGAGCTTGACGACCCAGTCGGAGTCTGTGCCGGTGGTGGAGACGTACAGCGTGGCGGTCAGCGGTCCGGCGACGGTCACGTCTTCTTCGAGCGGCTCCGTCTGGTAGACGAGCACATCAGTACGGGAGGAGGCGAAGCGCTGGTCGCCGGTCATGTATTCATAGGTCATCTGCGTGCTCGTCCAGGAAATGTGAGGGACGGGCTTCGTCGGGTCACTGAGGTACTCGTCGAATTCCGCCTCGGAAGCCGAGGGACGCTCGTAGGCGAGCTTGCCGCCGCTGTGGAAATAGAGCGTTTTCTTGACCGCATTCTGGGGCGGCCAACCGTCGAGTTTGTGCCACTCGTTGCGCCCAGTCTCGAAGACGTAAGCGCCCGGAAGCTTCTCCTCTCCTTTGTCTTTTAGATACTGCTGGAAAAAAGCAAATTCGATGTGCTCGCGGAAGAAGTCGCCAGTCTTCTGGTTGAAGCGCACGTCGCCGAGCGAGTCGGCGGGGCCGTTGTTCCACTGCCCGTGCGACCACGGACCCTCCACGAGCATATTCGTGGTGCCGGGGCTCTGCTTGCCGATGGCTTCATAGGTGTGCAGCGGCCCGTAAACGTCTTCGGCATCGAACCAGCCGCCGACGGTCATCAGCGCAGGTTGCATGTTCTTCAAATACGGGAGCGGATCGCGGGTCTTCCAGAAGTCCGAGTAGGTGTCGTGCGCGACGAGCTCTCGCCACCATTCGATCTGGCCCTTGAAAAACTTCTGGTCAGCATTGCCCAGCGGCCCCATACGGAGGAAGAAATCGTAACCGTCCGGGGTGCCGTAATCGAACCGGGGGCCCGGCACTTCGTTTTCTCCCGGCTGCGGGCGGCCAAAGGAAGAAAAGAAACCGAACGCGTGCGCCAGAAACAGCGCGCCGTTATGCCGAAAATCGTCGCCAATGAACCATTCGGTGACCGGCGCCTGCGGCGAGACGGCCTTCAGGGCCGGATGCCCGCTCAGCGCCGCCATAGTGGCGTAAAAGCCGGGATAGGACGTGCCGGAGATGCCGACCCGGCCGTTGTGGTTTGGGATCGTCTTCAAAAGGAACTCGATTGTATCGTAGGTGTCGCTGGCTTCGTCGATTTGGCTCGGCGCGGTCTTGTTGGGAACGTACGGCCGAACGTGTACGAAGGTGCCTTCGGATTTGCCGCGGCCGCGCACGTCGCAGGCGGCGAAGATGTACCCTTCGCGCACGAAAAACTCCGAGGGGCCGAGCGTGCGACGGTAATTGTCGATCCCGTAGGGTGCCACCGTGTACGGAGTGCGGAACATCATGATGGGGTACCGCTGCGAACTGTCTTTCGGGGCGTAAACCGAGAGGAAGAGACGCACGCCGTCGCGCATCGGCGCCAGGTATTCGTACTTCGTGTAGTTCGCGTTGATGTAATCGCGGAGTTCGTCGGCCTTGCGGCGCTCCTCGTCCGTGGGCTGGCGGTCTTGGGCTGCGAGTGGAGCAGCAGCTAAGGTGATAAGAAGTATGGCGACGATGCCAAGCAGTCTGCGCATTTTGCTCATCTCGACGCTCCGTATCATCGACGATTTGTGCTTTTGGGCTTTCGGGGCGAAGGCGGCACTCTCCGCTTTGAACACCTCGACCCAAACCCCGGTCGCCGGCTTCTCCGGAAGGCGGAAATGGGAAACAGCCTTGCCCTCCATGCCCGGTGAAACGATTCCGAGGCGACATGTTAGGCTTTGCCCCGCAGCGAGTCAACCTGCGTAGACTCTGCGCTGCCCCCACCCCAGGGCCAAGCCTCGCCCGACTCGCCCCGCCCCATCGTCAACTGCCGCAGGTGGGAATCTTCTTTCCCGCCGGGCGAGATTGTTGATAATGTTAATCGCGTATGCGCTTTGAGTGCTTCGTAGCCCTGCGGTACTTGAAGGCCAAGCGGCGCCAGGCGGCGATTTCCGTGGTGACTTTGATTTCCGTGCTGGGGGTGGTGGCGGGGGTTTGCGCGCTGGTGGTGGCGCTGGCCATCAACAACGGCTTCCGTGAGGAGCTGGAGAAGCGCTTGCTGGGCGCCACGGCGAACATCAACCTGCTGCGCGCCTCGAACGACGGCATCCAGCATTACGAAGAGTTGACCGAGCGGCTGGCGCGGCTGCCGCACGTCGTGGCCGCCGCCCCCGTGCTCTACGAGGAGGTCCTCGTCTCCAGTCATTCCCGGGCGCAAGGTATCGTCCTAAAGGGTGTTGACCCGCAGCGCGAGGTGCGGGTGGGCGACTTGCTCAGGCGTTTGCGGGAGGGTTCGCTCGAGGGTCTCAAGGAGTCTTACCCGAACTCCGATCCCATCATCATTGGCAAGGAACTGGCCAAGTCGCTGGGTGTCTTCGTGGGTGACACGGTGCTGGTCACCAGCCCCCAAGGCTACCTGACGCCTCTGGAAGTGGTGCCGAAGTTTCGCCACTTCCGCGTGGTGGGTGTGTTCGACTCCGGTTTTTTCGATTTTGATGCCACCTGGGCCTTCACGAACCTGAACGCCGCGCAACGGCTCTTCGATCTTGCCAATGTGGCCTCGGTGGTGGAATTCAAGATTGACAACATCTATCGGGCACCAGAGGTTGCGGACGCCTTACGCGAGGCTGCAGGCAAGGGTTTTTCGACGACCACCTGGATGGAGCAAAACCGCTCGCTCTTCAGCGCCCTGCGGCTGGAGCGCCTGGTGACCATCCTTACCATCGGCCTGATTGTGTGCGTGGCGGCGTTGAACATCTTCATCACGCTCGCCATGATGGTGATGGAGAAGAACCGGGATATTGCGGTGCTGATGTCCATGGGAGCTAGGAAGCGGCAGGTGTGGGCGGTGTTCACCCTGCACGGGGTTTTGATTGGAGGCTTGGGGACGGCGCTGGGCCTGCTGCTGGGCTACGGAGCTTCCTGGGTGGCGAACCGCTACCAGCTCATCCCCCTGCAGGCGGATGTGTATGCGCTTTCCTCCGTCCCCTTTCATGCCCAGCCGTGGGACGGGTTATGGATTGCGGCTGCGGCGCTGACGATCAGCTTTGTGGCCACGCTTTATCCTTCGCTGGCTGCCGCGCGCCTGAACCCCGTCGAAATCTTGCGCTATGAGTGAGGCGGAGGCGGCGCATGAGAAGAGCACATCAAAAGTCAAAAGACGAAAGTCAAAAATCAAAAGTCAAAAAACGCTGAATACAGGCAGCTAACCATCACTCAATGACTCAATCGCTCAATCACCCAATCCTTCGGGCTGAAAATCTGACCAAGATTTTTCGATCCGGCGAAGAAGAGGTGGTGGTTTTTGAAGACCTCAACTTCCAGATTCGCCGCGGTGAGCTGGTGGCGCTGGTGGGTGAATCGGGGGCGGGCAAAACCACCCTCCTGCACCTGCTCGCCGCTCTGGACACTCCGACGAGGGGTGAGGTATACTTTTTGGGCGAGAAGGTGAGTGGGCTAAGCGCGGAGGGACGCGCAGCTTACCGCAACTCGCGAGTGGGTTTTGTCTGGCAGATGCACTATCTTCTGCCTGAGTTTAGCGCGGCGGAAAACGTCATGCTCCCCCAGCTTATGGGTGGGAGTGATTTCGTGGCTGCCCGCAAGCGCGCCAGGGGATTGTTGGGCGAGGTGGGGCTCGAGAGGGCGTCGGAACGACGCGTGGGCGAACTCTCCGGAGGGGAACAGCAGCGAGTAGCGCTAGCACGAGCGCTCGCCAACCAGCCGTCGCTTTTGCTGGCGGATGAACCGACGGGGAACCTTGACCACCGCACCGCCCAGCGGGTGATGGATTTACTGGAAGGGTTGCACCGGGCTCGAGGACTGACCTCGGTGCTGGCGACTCATAGTTTGGAACTGGCCCAGCGCGCCGATCGCACGTTGCGCCTGGCGGATGGCAAGCTGGAATCATTGAGTCATCGGGCGATGGGGTGATTGCGCCATCGAGAAATCGAAGAGCCGGCATCCGGGTCGGGTCACGCCAGCGCCGGGTGGAAGGGAATCACTCCATGACTCAATCTCTCAATCACGCAAGGCACTGAGGGGCCATGTTCGAGCGATACACCGAAAAAGCGCGCCGCGTGATCTTTTTCGCGCGGTATGAAGCCAGCCAGTTCGGCAGCTCTTACATTGAGACGGAGCACTTGTTGCTGGGCCTTTTGCGGGAGGACAAGGCCCTTACCAACCGCTTCCTGCGCTCCCACGCCTCCATCGAGTCCATCCGCAAGCAGGTGGAAGGGCGCACACCGATTCGGGAAAAGGTCTCGACCTCGGTGGACTTGCCACTCAGCCAGGAGTGCAAACGGGTGCTGGCCTATGCGGCGGAAGAGGCGGAGCGCCTGTCCCACAAGCACATCGGGACCGAGCACCTGCTGTTGGGCCTGCTGCGCGAGGACAAGAGCTTTGCGGCGGAAATCATGCACGAACGCGGCTTGCGGCTCTCCACGCTGCGCGAGGAACTGAGCCGGGTGCAGAACGAGAAATCCCCCACGAACCGTCCGAAAGAGACCTCCTTATTGGCGGAATTCAGCCGCGACCTCACCCAGGCCGCCCTGGAAAACCAGCTCGATCCTCTCATCGGACGCGAGAATGAACTCGAGCGGGTCATCCAGATCCTCTGCCGCCGCACCAAGAATAATCCCGTGCTGATCGGTGAGTCGGGAGTGGGCAAGACGGCCATCGTCGAGGGCCTGGCGCAGCGCATCGCGAACGGCGATGTGCCCTCCTTTCTCTCCGACAAACATATCCTGGCCCTGGACCTCTCGCTAATTGTGGCGGGCACCAAATACCGCGGCCAGTTCGAGGAGCGCCTGAAGACCATCATGAAGGAGCTGATGGAGGCGCAGAACGCGATCATTTTCATCGACGAGTTGCATACCCTGGTGGGCGCCGGGTCGGCGGAAGGCTCGCTCGACGCCGCGAATATCCTCAAGCCGGCGCTCTCGCGCGGCGAAATCCAGTGCATCGGCGCCACCACCCCGGCGGAATACCGCAAGTCCATTGAGAAGGACCGCTCGCTGGAGCGGCGTTTCCAGGCCATCAAGGTTCCGCCTCCCAGCGAGGCAGACGCCGTCAAGATCCTGTTCGGCATCAAGGATCGCTACGAGAAATTCCACGCCGTCACCTACACGGACGACGCGTTGAATGAGGCGGTCTACCACTCCAACCGGTACATCCCGGACCGTTTCCTTCCGGACAAGGCCGTCGACTTGATCGATGAGGCGGGAGCGCGGGTCAAGCTGCGGCAGAGCTCGTTGCCGGAAGAGATGATCGATGTGCAGAAGCGCATCAAGTTCGTGGTCCACCGGATGGAGAACGCCATCGCCAACCACGAATTCGAGAAGGCGCGCTTTTATTCCGACGAAGAGCGAAAGGAGCGCGAGAACCTCCGCCTGCTTCGCGAGAAGTACAACATCGACGAAACCGCCATGGGCGTGGTGAGTGGGGAAGACATCGAGGAAGTGGTGTCACGCTGGACGGGCGTGCCGGTGACGGCGATCAAAGAAGAAGAGATGTCGAAGCTGCTGCGGATTGAGGAGGAGCTGCACAAACGGATCATCAGCCAGGATAAAGCGATCTCCGCGCTGGCTCGCGCCATCCGGCGCGCGCGCGCGGGGTTGAAGCTGCCGGGACGTCCCGTGGGGTCGTTCCTTTTCCTGGGGCCGACGGGCGTCGGGAAGACCGAGATGGCGCGGTCGCTCGCTGCTTTCCTGTTCGGGAGCGAACGCGCCCTGATCCGCTTCGACATGTCAGAGTTCATGGAGAAGCACTCGGTTTCCAAGCTGATCGGCTCGCCACCCGGCTACGTGGGTTACGAGGAGGGCGGCCAGATGACGGAACGGGTGCGCCGCTCCCCCTATTCCGTGATCCTGCTGGACGAGATTGAAAAGGCGCACCCCGATATTTTCAACATCCTGCTTCAGGTCTTTGAGGATGGCCAGCTCACCGACGGCCTGGGAAACACCGTGGATTTCAAGAACACCATCGTCATCATGACCTCCAACATCGGCGCCCGATATCTTGAGCGGCGCACCCACATGGGGTTCCAGTCCGCCATGGAGGGCGCAACCGAGAAAAAGGCGGAAGAGTTGGTGATGAGCGAGGTCAAGCGTCTTTTCAATCCCGAGTTTTTGAACCGTCTCGATGAGACTATTGTCTTCAACGCTCTGCACGACAACGACCTCCTCCAGATTCTGGACTTGCTGGTGGCGAACATGAACCAGAGCCTGGGGCAGAAGAATATTTCCCTGACCCTTTCCCCGGAAGCCGGACGCTGGATACTCGAGAAGACTTGCGGGGACCGGTCATATGGGGCGCGTCCCTTGCGCCGGGCGTTGCAGAAGTACGTGGAAGACCCCCTGTCGGAGGCGCTGATTCAAACTGAGATCCAGCCGCCGGCGGTGCTGGAAGTTATCGTTGAGAACGAGGCGCTCTATTATCGGTCTGTGAACGATAAACTAGTTGCCGCCACACCGCTTTCTCATTAGACTGACCCGTCCGTGGGCACCAAAACGCGGACAACCCATACCGAGCGGACCCGGTGAGAACCCTCTCGCCAGGGCACCCTGGAGAGAGCATTCTGAAACTTCCAGTCAGCGGCCAACTTCTGTTGAATTCCCGGCATCGGAGTGACTAAAGTTCTAGAAAAGATGAAGGGGGAAAGCTGTCTTTTGAGGATGGGTTCTAGGTGGAGTAAACCGGTAGCACTCTGGAATTGGTCGGGGTTTGCCGTCCTGACGCTGGGCTTCGTTACGGCCCAGGGACTATGGGGGCAGGCTCCCGCCTCCGACTCGAAGCCTGCGGCTCCCTCCAGCGCGCAAAAACCGAGCGAGAAGCCACCCGCCGCCGAGACGAAGAAGCCGGCCGAAAAGCCTGCCGAGAAACCACCTGAGACACTCCGGCTGGAAACCCCGCCGGGGACGCCCCCCGCCCCCGCGGAACAGAAACCTCCCGCCCCCTCGACGCCGCAGCCCTCCGGAACGTCCCCCGGCGCAAAACCCGCGGCCCCTCAGAAGCTTGAGCTCGAAGCTCCCACTGCGGCGCCGGCTACTTCGCAGGAACTTCAGACTCCTGCGGCCCTTGCTCCGGCTCCGGCTGAGGGAGCCAAGGAAGCCACCATTGAGGAAATCATCTTCCGCGGTAACCGCCGCATCCCGGCGGCCACGCTGCGGGCGCGGATCTTCTCGCATAAGGGGGATATCTACGACGAAAGCGGGCTGGAGCGCGACTTCATGGCGCTGTGGAACACCGGATTCCTGGACGATATCCGCTTGGAAGTCAGCGACGGAGAGAAGGGAAAGATCGTTACTTTCTTCGTCCGGGAAAAGAAACTCATCCGGAGCATCGACTACAAGGGGTTAAACACCGTTCAACAGTCGGACGTGCTGGATGAATTCAAGAAGCGCAAGGTCGGCCTTTCAATCCAGTCCCAGTATGACCCTGTGGTGATCAAGCGGGCGCAGGTGGTGCTGCAGGATTTGCTCGCCGGGCACGGGCGGCAGTTTGCCACGGTGCGCGCGCGGACGCGCAACATCCCTCCCAACTCGGTGGCCTTAACCTTCATCGTGGTGGAAGGCCCCAAGGTGAAGGTGGGGAGCGTGCGCTTCACCGGGAACAAGATCTATACATCTTTTCGCCTGGCGCGCGCCATGAAGTACTCCAGGCCCTCGGGCGCTCCACCGTGGTTCTATTGGTTCCACAAGACCTATGACAAGGAGAGGATCGAGGCGGACCTGGAGAACATTCGCGAGCTCTACCGGGAGCATGGCTACTTCTTCGCCCTGGCGAAAGAACCGACCACCAAGATGGTGGATACCAAACGTCGCTGGCCCTTCTTCTTCTGGGGCTGGGGTAGGGGCAAGCGCGTGGATATGACCATCCCCGTCGAGGAAGGCGACCAGTACCGTTTGGGCAAGTTCGTCATCCGCGGCAACAAACTGTTCAAGCAAGAACAACTGGCGGGTGTCCTCCAGCTCAAGACCGGCGACATCTTCGATCTTTCCAAAGTCCGTAAATCCGTGGAGAACTATACGAAGCTCTACGGGCAGTTTGGATACATTAACTTCACGGCGGAGCCCGACATCGAGCCGGACCGAAAAAAGCATGTGGTTAACTTGGCGTTGGACTTCGTGGAAGACAAACAGTTCTTCGTCCACCGCGTGGAGTTCTCCGGCAACACCAAGACCCGCGACAAGGTGATCCGGCGGGAATTGCTGGTGGACGAAGGCAACGTGTTCAGTTCGACGATGTGGGATTACAGCGTGTTGAAGGTCAACCAGTTGGGCTTCTTCGATACGGTTAAGAAGGAAGACTACGAAATCAAACAGAATGCGAAAGACTCCACGGTGGACATCACCCTGAAGATCAAAGAGAAGGGGCGTAACTCGATCGGTTTCTCCGGTGGCGTGAGCGGCCTGGCGGGGAACTTCGTCGGGCTGAATTATGCCACCAACAATTTCCTCGGCCTGGGAGAGACGCTGAGCCTCCAGTTCCAGTGGGGGACTTACCAGAAGCTCTACTCCTTCGGGTTCACGGAACCATACATGTTTGACAAGCCCATCACAACAGGGTTCACGGTCTTCAAGAGCGATTACCGATACGATCAGGCCCGGCAAGCAGCATATTCGTACGGCGTGAACCCGAATGTTCTTTCCCAGTCGCCTTACGCTTCGAGTCTCTTTCAGAACTTCCAGCAGAATTCTGCGGGATTCACGGTGTTTGCCAGTTACCCGCTGCGGCGCAGCTTTGCGCGGCTAGGTCTTACCTACTCGTATTCAAAAAGCAGCCTGCAGGCCTTCAGCTTTGCGTCACAGGCATATTTCGAGGCAATCAACTTTCGAGGTCTGGAAGGGCCCAGCGCTCTGAGCGGCATTACCACCAGTCAGGTCATGCCCACGTATTTGTACAACACCATTAACGATGCCTGGAATCCCTCCAGTGGAAAATACATTTATGCCGCGTTGGCCGTTTCGGGCAGCATCTTGGGGGGCAACGTCAACACCATCCGGCCGATCCTGGAGGTCAAGTACTTCCATCCCGTGGCCAAGAAACGCTCCGAGAAGCCCATGGCGATCGGCATGCGCCTGCTGGCCTCGACGGTGACGGGATTCGGGGGCCGCGTGGCGCCGCCCTTCTCGCGCTTTTACGTGGGCGGGGAGGAGGATATTCGCGGCTTCGACATTCGCAGCGTCAGTCCGGTGGCCTTCTATCCCACCCTCGGCACGGTCTGCAATCGAGATAACAACGGCAACAAGATTTGGGCGCTCAACCCGGATGGGACGCAAGCGGTGGGCACGTGTGGGTCCTCCACCCGGTTTCCGTACAGCACCCCGCTATTTCCGGGGGGCGACACGTCGGTGATCGCCAACTTCGAATACCGCGTGCCAATTGCCGGGCCGGTGACGGCGGCGTATTTCCTGGACCTCGGCAGCGCTTTCATCTTGCGAGAAGGCCAGCTCAAAGTGACCCCTAACGCCTTGTCGGATATTCACACCCAGTTTCCTTACTACCCCTTACCCAACAACTTGAAACCGGTTGCAATGACCAATTACCGCCCGCGGGCCTCGACGGGGTTGGAGGTGCAGGTGATTCTGCCCGTGGTGAACGCGCCCTTCCGGGTGTTCTATGGATACAACTTCCTGCGGCTCAACAATAATGTGACGCCGCCCCAGAGCCTCCCGCCTCTTTCGCTCTTCCCCAATCAGGCGACTTACATCGACGCCCTGCAATTCTTCCAACCCTTCCGTTTGCAGGAGCGTAAGGCGCGGCTGGGGTTCACCGTAGCACGGACTTTCTAATTGGATGGGATTTGAGTTAGAATGCCCACGTCAAAATCGAATTTCCTCATGAAGGAGTGTGGATGAGAAGCAGATTTTCAATGATGATTGCGCTGCTTGGCTTTCTGGTGTGCCCCGGCCTGATTTTCGGGCAGGGCGCCGGCAAGATTGGGGTGATCAACATCCAGGAAGCAATCGGCAGCACGCAGGAGGGCAGGAAGGCGTTTGCGGACATTCAGAAGAAGTACGCGCCCCGCCAGCAGGAACTGCAACGGCAACAGCAGGAAATTCAGGCCTTGCAGGACCAGTTGCAGAAGCAGGCCACGACGCTCAGCGACGAAGAACAGCGCCGCCTGAGCCGCGACCTCGAAGAAAAGCAGAAGGTCTTCAAGCGCACTTCGGAAGACGCCAATGCGGATTTTGCGGGCGACCGGGACGATACCATCCGGCGCATCGGCCAAAAGATGGTGCGGGTGATTAACGATTACGCGCAGCAGAACGGCTACGCGCTGATCTTGGATGACGCGCAGATCCCCATTTACTTCGCGGCCAGGGACATCGATCTCACCGAAGAGATCGTCAAGCGCTATGACGCTGCGAATCCGGTGGCTGACGCCGGCGGGGTGGGCACGCCTGCCGCGCCTTCCGCGCCTGCTACCCGGCCTGCCGCTTCCAGCCCCAAGCCAGCCGCGACGATCCCCAAGCCGGCGGACAAGCCGAAACCGTAAGCCCCGCCGCGCTTAGTTCCTTCTTCAAGGTCTCACAGCACCGCCCCGCGGATCTGGGGTGGTGGTGTTTTTGCCTTGCGGTAGCTTTCCTGTGCTCCCGCGCGGTGTCCTGCGCAAGAGGCTGGATTCGGCGGCGTTTCTCACTCCCGTCCCTTAGGTTCGGCGTGGATGTTCACTTTGAGGATTTGCGGGAAGGCCTGGCGGAACTTGAACTCCAGGATCTCGGTCACGTCGTGGACGCTGGCCACGGGTAGTTGGGGGTCCATCGTGCAATGCACCCGCACCACCACGTTGCCTCCCACCTGGTGGGCCTCGAGGGAATGGCAATCGAGCACCCCGCGCGTCTGACGAACGATTTCCACAAGCTTCCGCTCCATTTCGGCCCGGTCGAGCAACACGGTGTTTCCCGCCGTGACGTCTTTCAACAGGGGCTCGATGTGCACGTTCACCTCATTTACTTCCGAAAGGTTTTCCTTGATTTCCTGTTCCAAACGTGTGGCTTGATCGTGGGCCGCATCGAGGCTGAGTTTCGGGTCCACCTCGAGGTCCAGGTTGACGTGCACACGCCCGTTCACGTCGTAAGCCGTGACCTCGTGGACTAGGAAGTTGTGCCGGTGGGCGACGGAGCGGACTCTTTCCACCACGTCCTCGGAGGGAGGTTTTCGCGGCGCGGCGTTGATCATGACGTCGGCGGCAGGAAAAAGTTCATGCACCTTGGATTCCACCAATTCCACCACGGACTGTGCATGCTCGAGGGGAATGTTGCTTTCCAGGGTCAGCCGCAAATCCACGAACAAGCGACTGCCGCTCTGCCTCACCCGAATGCGTTCGTGATGCAGCACGCCAGGCACGCTGGCGATGGCCTTGGCGATTTGAGCGGAGGCGCCCGCGGGTGCCGCATCCACCAGCGCGTCCACGGTTCTCCTCCCCAACTGCACGCTGAGGTAAACCACGATGCCCGCCACCGCCAGGGCGGCCACCGGGTCAGCGTCACGCAGCCACGAGATCTTCCTTTGCTCGGCGATGTAGACCAGGGCGAGTCCCAGGATGACTACGCTCGAGCTGTAGACGTCGGTGGAAAAGTGCAGGGCATCGGCCTCCAGGGCCTGGCTGTTGTATTTCCGGGCCACCCGAAACAGCGCCCGGGACCGGAAGGTGTCCACGGTGATGGAAATCAGCATGACGCCGAATCCCCACACCGAAGGATCGACGTGAACCTCGAGGAAGAACAGCCGGCGCACCGCTTCCCAGACGATCCAGAGGCAGGTGATCAGCAATAGCGCGCTTTCGATGAAGGCGGAGAGATGCTCGACCTTGCCGTGCCCAAAGGGGTGGGAGGAGTCGGCGGGCTTGTCGGCCAGCCGCACAGAGAGGTAGGTCACCACCGCGGCCACCAGGTCAAGTCCGGAGTGCGCCGCTTCCGAAAGAATCCCCAGGCTGCCTGTCCAGACACCCACCAAAACTTTCATCGTGGTTAACAGCGTGGCCGCTAAAACCGACGAGAACGCCACCGACCGTTTTTCCCGCGACGAGATATCGGCCAGCGCGGTCGCTTGTTGCAGAGCGGGCATCACCATGAGGGGATTATAGCCTCGACTGCCGTCACTAAAAACCCTGGTTTCCAATGGTGGGCCAGGTTTGCGGAAGAGTGGACAATCACCCTCGCTTTCCCTGCCCAATTAAGAAAGCGGCCAGGACTAGCACCGCGCTTCCGGCCAGCATCCGGTAAAAGGCTGCCTTCGCCGCCTCTCGCCATTCGCCCAGGAATACACCCCAGGCGTTGGAGGTCAGAACGATCAACCCCACAAAGACCGGCCAGCCGATACTGGTTCCCAGGCGGCCCAGACCGACGGCGCTCATGCCGTAAATGCCCACGCTGGCGGCCCAGACCACACTCATCACGGCGACCCAGGCGGCATCATGCTTCGTGCCGGCAGAGCGGAAGACTCCCATTCCATGCTCCATCGCCATGCGCCCGAAACAATAACCCGCCTGCGTCACCGCCGCGGCGGAAAGGAAGACCGCCCAGGCCACATAGGTGTTCACGCTGAAGCTCGAGGCCAGGGGAATCTGCCCAGCGGCGCGAAGTAGAGAAATGCCGTAGTGGATCCCGACGTTCAGGAGTGGCGCGCCGATCCCCCCCAGAATGGCGATGATCAGGCCCTTGCGGAATTGACTTCCCCGAGCTCCCGGCGCCGCGCTCTTCGCGCCGCCTGCCTGCGAACACAAGACCACGCCCCCCACCATCCCTGCCAGGCCCGTAAAGTAAAGCGCATCGTCGGTCGTCCGGAGAGAAACAGCCCTCGCCCAGACGAGTGGGAACAACGAGCCCAGAACAATGGAGAGGCCGAGCTGGATGGAAAAACCCAGGGCAATGCCCAGCAAATCCACCGCCACGCCGTAGAGCAGGGAAGCGACGCCCCAGAGCAGGCCCAGGGCAATCAGTCCCATCCAGCCACGGCCCGGGACGGCGCCCAGGATCCTCCCCGCCTGCGGCACCGCAAGCGCCACCCCCACCCAGGGGATCACCGCCATGCCCAGAAGCGAAAACACCATCCAGATGTGCACGAACTTCCAGGCTCGCGCGGTCTTCATGGGAACCGCAAAACTGCCATTGAGCAGCCCTGCGAGAATAATGCCGGCCCAGCTCAACATGTATTCGCCTCGGTTTTCGAGGTGAGCAACACTTGCTCCGAGGGGCCCGTCGTTGTCCGCCGCGGCGGATCGAACGGGTAAGGCTGAAGGTCGGATCAACTCTCGGCGGCTAGCTCGTCGAGGGCCGCCTGCAATTCACTCTGGGCGTGCTGATTCCCCTGGCGCCTCGTAACCTCGATTCCCTTGGAGAGGATCTGTTTCGCCTCGTCCTGCCGCCCTTGCCCCGCAAGAAAAATCCCCGCTTGATAATATGTGGCGGAGTAGTCAGGGTGATGCGTCAGGAGGTGCTGGAACTGTTGCCAGGCTTCCTGGGGCTGAGACCTGGAGAGTTCCAGCGCCAGCGCATAGCGGGCGAACGCGTCCCCGGGATCACTTTGCACGGATTCCCGAAGAAACTCGATTCGGCTCTTCTCCATCGCTGTACTTCCGCCGTAGGGGCGAAGCTATCTGTTCGCCCTGTTCCCGCGTTGCGGTAAGATCCTGCCGGGCGCCACCGGAACCCTCCAAAACGGGTTGCATCCGACAAACCGGTGCAATAGTATAAGCAGTCGGATTGCGGAAGGCAAAATCTATTCAACCCTGCTCGAGTTGGAGTGAAAACTGCTTTTGTGTTGCGGCAGTCTCTGACCGCCGCCAGGCTTCGACGCTCAGAGAGCGCCGCTACACATCGCAAAACGGCGTTTTCACATAAACCCTGCTAGGTTGTGGCGCGGAGTTGCTGAACGGTGACCAGTGGTCACCTGGCTCCGCGGGTCTTCCGGAGTGGCGCAGGCCTCTGTGTCCGCCTTCTAAGGGGCACGGGCCGCCACGGCAACTGCCTCTGAATCCAGTCTCCATGGTTCCGAACGATGCCGAAGCTCAAGGGCAAGAGGGTCGAGGAGTCAGCGACGGAAATGGTGGAAGTGGTTCTGCCC
>Ga0315282_10009118_pt1 | contig 15853 bp, 15 predicted proteins | sample YL17G07_20_MG_FD_203693 | JGI IMG/M metagenome (GOLD analysis project Ga0315282, IMG submission 203693) | Sediment microbial communities from Yellowstone Lake, YNP, Wyoming, USA - YL17G07_20 | ecosystem: Environmental > Aquatic > Freshwater > Lake > Sediment | place: USA: Wyoming | collected...
CCGTGGCTGCCACTACCACTGCGCCTCCCGCCGGCGGTGCTGTTCGCGAGCTGGGAAACAATCCGGCGCTAGCAGTCCTTTCGCGGGCGGCACTGTGAGTTCTTGGGCCCAGGAGCCAGCTCCGGTTTAATGGCCTAGCATCCGAGGCTAGAGTACGGCCCCCCAAGCCCACCTCGCCCTCGCCCCCACCCCAGGAATGAGAACCATAAGACCAGTGAGACTACTGAGACGATGTTTCCTATCTGATTGATTTCAGGCCAGATGCTTTTCCGGAATCCAGTTCCCAGAGCACTCCGCAAGCGGGCATTGTCCCCTTTCGCCCCAGCGGGTAATTACTCCCCGCCCACTACGCGGCGATAGATGAAGCGGACCTGCTGCTGGGTCTCGCGCAGGCGCGGCGCGAGCGACTCGTCAGCCTGGAGCAGGCCCCAGCGGCGCGCCAGATTCTCCACGGCTTCGGCATGGCCGACATGTTCCGGCAAGCCATCCGCTGCCCTTCCCGTTACCAGCCGGATGGCATGGTCCACGGAGCGGAGGAACGCCGCGCCGTCGCTCAGTCCCTGCCCGTCCTCGTGGCTGACGAGGCCGCGCGAGCGGAGCGCAGCAATCTGCTCGGCGACGTTCGCCCCGGCAGGAACCGTCACCCCGTGGCGCAGACGGAGACACGACACGGCAAAGTCAATGTCGTAGTACCCGCCCGGCGCCGTCTTCGTGTTCGAAGGCGGCACCAGTACTTCCTTTTCCAGGCGGCGACGCATCTGCCGAAGTTGCTTCTCCAGCTCGGGATAAGAACCAAAGTGCTCCAGCAGCGCCGCACTCAGGCGCGAGATCGTTTGCTGCGCCAGTTCGCTCGCGCCCGCCACCGGAGACGCTTTCAGGTACGTCAGGGCTTCCCAAACGTGCGCAGATTCGCTGAGGTAGCTGACGAGCGCGTCCTCCGTGACCACCAGTTCGCCTTCGTGGCCGCGCGGCCGCAGGCGCGTATCGACGGCGAAAAGCGTGCCGTCGCGTGTGTAGCTCGAGAGAACCTCGATGGTCTTCTCCGCCAGACGCGTGCAGAAGGTCATCTCGTCGCGCGCCGTTCCGGGCGCGGCCACAAACACCAGGTCGGCGTCCGACCCCAGATCAAACTCGTTCAGTCCCAAACGGCCGAGACCGAGCACGACCATGGACACCCGGGCTGGTCCCTCAGGCGTCGCCGCCAGATTGCGGTCCAGCGCCTGCGCCGCGATGCGGAGAGCCGTCGAGATGGATTGCATCGCCAACGAAGACCAGCGACTCAAGGCCGCGAAGACCGATCCCAAGGCGGCCAGGTCCGCCGCCCCAAGTTTCAGGACCCGCGCCCGGAAGTGCCGCCTCAGCAGGGCCATCTTCTCCAGGGTCGTAAGGCCCTGGTCTGTCGCCCAGGCGAGGGAGCTTACTCCCGTACCGGGCTCGAGACGGATGCGAGTCTGGGCGGCAGCCACCGCTTCTGGCGGCACAGGTTCCGCGGCGTCCAGCGCCGCAACTTCCTCCGGATGGTGTATCAGTAATTCCGCTAGATACTCACTGGCCCCCAGGACTTCGAGGGCGCGGCGCACGCGCTGCGGCTGCTGACGCACTACCTCGAAACGCTCGGAGGAGTTCAGCAGGGCAGCGAAGAAGCGGGTCGCATTTTTCCCGGCGCGGTCAGGAAGCGGCACTTCGCGCAGCATCGTGGCCAGCTCCGGGGCTTGGGCGTCGAGGTAGTTCAGCGTGGCGGTAAAGGAGTAAGGCGCGTGATCGGCGGGCAAAGCCGGCAGAGGCTTGAGGTCAAAAACCGACCCGGGCTCGGATACCACCCGGGGGTGGACTACCCTCTGATAGATCTCGTCCACGCGGGCGAACGCCTCCTGCACCTGGCGCAGGAGGGCGTCTGCGGGCCTTTCGCCAGGGTCCAACTCGGCGCCCACGCGCCGCGCCAGACGCTCGAGCGCTTCCCGGTCTGTAGGGAAGCGATGGGTCTGGTGACCCATTTCCAGTTGGAGGCGATGCTCGGCCTTGCGCAGAAACTCGTAGGCCGCGGTCAACGACGCATAGTCGTGGTCAGAAAGCCAGCCCTTGTCATTGAGCTTGCGCAAGGCAAACAGCGTTCCGCCGGAGCGCACCCAGGAATCGCGGCCGCCGTGCAGGCGCTGGAGGCATTGGGTGAGGAACTCGATGTCGCGGATGCCGCCCCGGTGCCGTTTCACGTCGATGGCGTGGCCGCGACTCTCCCGCAGCTTCTGCGAGATCTTCTCGCGCGCCCACAGCACGCTCTCGATGGCCTCAAAATCCGTCGGCACGCCGTAGATGTACGGCTCGACGTCGCGCAAGAACTCGCGCGTGAGCTTGGGGTCGCCGGCCGAGTGGCGGGCCTTGATCAGCATCTGCAATTCCCAGTCGCGCGCGCGGTGCTCGTAATATTCCGCCGCCGATTTCAGCGAGATGGCCAGGTCGCCCTGGTCGCCCTCCGGCCGCAGGCGCAAGTCCACGCGGAACACCTGCCCCTGGGGAGTCATCTGCGTGATGGTGCGGGTGACAGCGTGGGCCAAGCGCACGAAGTACTCCTTGTTGGCCGCCACGGAGTCCGGCTCGCTTCCGCCCGCGGTTTCGCCATCGTGCGAATAGAGAAACAGCAGGTCTATGTCGGAGCTGTAGTTCAACTCGTTGCCGCCCAGTTTCCCGAGCGAGACGATGCTGAACCCGCTGCGCACGATTCGCCCCTGCGCATCGCGGTACTGTGGCCGGCCGTAACGCTTCTCCAGCTCCTGGTCACAATAGAGGAGCGCGTTCGCCAGGATGACATCGGCCAGAGCCGAAAGCTCCAGGGTCGTTTCTCCCAGGGTGGAAAGGCGAAGGACGTCCTTCAGCACGATCCGCAGGTAGTTGCGTCGCTTGAAGTGCGCAAGTTGCGCCGAAAGCCAGTGGTCCGGACTCGTGGTGGCGAAGCGGGCGTAGTCCTGCATCAAGTCTTCCTTGGACTTGAGCTTGGTGAAGTTGCGGTCGCGGGCGAATTGGACGCTGAGGCCGGGGTCGGCCAGGAAGGTCTCCGCCAGGGAGGCACTGTAGCCGAAAATGGCCACCAGGTAGGTCAGCGCCGTCGGATAGCGGGCCAAGTCGCCTAGGACATCCGCGGGGGCCTCCTGCGCGTAGCGCTCCAGAAGGTTCAGCGCGCCATCCGGGTCGGGCGATTGGGCTAGCAACGAGGCCAGCGGGCTCAGGAGCGTCGGAGCCAGTCGCTGCTCCAGGCGCGCCAGATTGGCTTCCGCCTTGACAGGGTCGAGGAAAGCTATGGCTGCAAACGCCGGACGCATCGCCCGGATTATACCTTGAGACGCCAGTTGTCCGTGGTCCGTTGTCAGGGTTCGGTCGTAAGTTGTTGGCTGCTGGTTGTCGGCCGTTCCACCTGGGGCGGGAGCCGAGAAAAAGAAAGGCCGTCAGGCGCCAAGCAAGCGGCGTTTCCTGACGGCCGATAGCCTCTGTCACACGCTGCGGCAGCGGACAACTGACAACGAACCACGGACGTTTTCTAGATGTCGTAATACAAGGCAAACTCGTACGGATGCGGTCGCTGGGCCATGGCCTGAACTTCGTTCTTCATCTTGTAGTCAATCCAGGTTTCCAGCAGCATTTCGCTGAAGACGTCGCCTTTGAGCAAAAACTCGTGGTCCTTCTCCAGCACCTTGAGCGAGTCCTCCAGAGAACCCGGGAGTGACGGCACATTCTTGAGCTCCTCGGGACCGAGGTCGTAGATGTCCTTGTCGAGGGGTTCACCTGGATCAATCTTATTCTCGACTCCATCCAGCCCCGCCATCAACATCGCGGCGAAGGCCAGGTACGGGTTGCACGAGGGGTCGGGCGGACGGAATTCCACGCGCTTGGCCTTGGGATTCGCCGAGTACATCGGGATGCGGACGGCCGCGCTGCGGTTGCGCCGCGAGTAAGCCAGGTTGACCGGCGCCTCGAAGCCCGGAACCAGCCGCTTGTAAGAGTTGGTTGTCGGAGCTATCAGCGCCGTCAGCGCCGGCGCGTGTTTCAGCAAGCCGCCGATGTACCATAGGGCCATCTGGCTGAGCCCGGCATACTTGTCACCGGAAAAGAGCGGCCTCCCGTCTTTCCACAGACTTTGGTGAGTGTGCATGCCCGAGCCGTTGTCCTGAAAGATGGGCTTGGGCATGAAGGTAACGGTTTTCCCGTACTGCTGGGCCACGTTGCGGGCCACGTACTTGTAGATCATCATCCCGTCCGCGGACTTCACCAGCGCGTTGAAACGCTGGTCGATTTCGGCCTGGCCGCCCGTAGCGACTTCGTGGTGGTGACACTCGATGACCAGGCCCGCCTTTTCCATGGCCAGGACCATCTCGCTGCGCAGGTCCTGATAGTGGTCGGTGGGCGGGACGGGGAAATAGCCTTCCTTGTAGCGCGGCCGATAACCCAGGTTGTCCTTCTCGCGTCCGGAGTTCCAGCGGCCCTCTTCCGCGTCGATGAAGTAGTAGCCATGCTGCTGGGCCTGGTCGAAGCGGACGTTGTCGAAAATGAAGAACTCCGCCTCGGCGCCGAAGTAGGCCGTGTCGGCAATTCCGGTATAGGCGAGGTAAGTCTCCGCCTTCTTGGCCACGTGGCGAGGATCTTTCAAGTAGTGCTGTTTTGTAACTGGGTCAACGATGTCCCCGATCATGACCAGGGTGGGAACGTCGGTGAAGGGGTCCAGCATGTACCAGCTTGGATCGGGAACCAGCAACATGTCGCTTTCGTGAATGGCTGCCCAGCCCCGGATGCTGGAACCATCCATCCCAAAGCCATCGTCGAACGCGCTCTCCTCGAGCTCGTGGATGGGAAAGGAAACGTGGTGCCACAGTCCGGGAAGGTCGGTAAACCGGATGTCAACGATCTTCGCATTGTTAGCAGCGGCGAATTCCAAGACGGCCTTCGGGTTCATGGAACCTCCATAAAAACAATTTGTGCCGAGGATAACCCGCCCCCTGGGTCTCGGCTGGTCACAATATCTTGCCGCCACCCACTAGTCAAGCCTGCTCTTGCTGAAACCTCCATAAATGTTTTTTGTGCCGACGATAAACCGCCACGCGGGGATCTCGGCTCGTCACAATATCTTGCCGCCACACATTAATCAATTCCTGCTCCCGGAAGCTGCCGGGCTTGTGCGGCGCTGCGCCGGCCTGCCGGGCCGGATCAGCTCGCGAAAATCCCGTTGACACTTTTCTTGGCTTTTTGTTAGGTTACGAACCGGTCATATCTGGGCAGTGAAATCTGACGCCGCCTCTGGCGGCAGGCGCGTAGCTTGGCGGTTCCTCGCGGGGACCGAAGAAGGTGGACCCAAGAGAATGTTCGTACCGAAGAGAATGTTCCTGACCAAGGGCGTGGGTAAACACCGGGAAAAGCTGACCAGCTTTGAGCTGGCGCTGCGCTCGGCGGGGATCGCCTCGTGCAACCTGGTGCGTGTTTCGAGCATTTTCCCGCCGCGCTGCAAGCTGATTTCCCGCAGCGAGGGCATGAAGGAAATCAAGCCGGGCCAGGTCACCTTCTGCGTGATGACCGAGAACTCCACCCGCGAACCTCACCGGCTGATTGCGGCCTCGGTGGGCGTGGCCATTCCCACCGACCGGAACACGTTCGGCTACCTCTCCGAGCATCATTCGTTCGGTGAAACCGAAGAGGTGGCCGGGGAGTACGCCGAGGAACTGGCGGCGGAAATGCTGGCGACGACCTTGGGCGTCGAGTTCGACCCGGACCGGAGCTGGGATGAGAAGAAAGAAATCTATCGCATCTCCAACAAGATTGTCCGGACTATGCAGATCACCCAATCCGCGATCGGGGACAAGCGGGCCCTCTGGACGACGGTGCTGGCCGCGGCCATCCTGTTGGGAATCGGGGAGTGATCTTGCCGAAGCGAAAAGGCTGCGGCTTCTGAGCTCCCACCTATCGTGCGGAAATCCCCCGCAAGATTCAACCTGGATCTGAGAGCGTGAGGGAGTGACATGCGCAAACATGAGATCCTGTCCCGGCCGACCCGGCCGCTCACGATCGATCGCCGCAAAAGTGTGGCGGATCTTCTGGAGAAGATGCAGGGAGTTTCCTTCCAGGGTCGCAATCTGGCCACGGCGTACCAGGTCTGGCGGCGGATGCTGCGGGACCGCACGATGATCATGATGGGGATGGCGGGAGCCATGGTTCCCGCGGGCATGCGGCGCCTGGTCGTTTACCTCATCCAGAACCGCTTGATCGACTGCCTGGTGTCCACGGGCGCCAACTTTTTCCATGACGTCCACGAAACCCTCGGGCGCTTCCATTTTCAAGGCTCTCCCCACCTCGACGACGTTGCCCTGCAAAAGAACTTGATCGACCGCATGTACGACACCCTCGCCGACGAGGAGGAATTCCGCGAGGAAGACGCCAACCTGGGCCGCTTCGCTTCCACCCTGGACCAGTCCCGGCCCTACACCACCCGGGAATTCCTCTACCTCCTCGGGAAGGAGATGTCCAGAGGCGCGAAGGAGGACGGCATCATCACGGCGGCGTACAAGGCCCGGATCCCGCTTTACTGCCCGGCCGTGGGCGACTCTTCCATCGGCATCGGCATCGCGGAGAACCGTTACCTCGGTAAGAACCGGTTGACTTTTGATGTTATCGGCGATGTACTGGAGACCGCGCGGCTGGCCGGCGAGTCGCCCTCCACCGGTGTCCTCTACTTCGGCGGCGGAACGCCCAAGAACTTCATTCAGCAAAGCGAAGTGACCGCCACGTTCATCCGCCAGGCGCATAACGGTCACCAGTACGCCGTCCAGGTGATCACCGACGCCCCGCATTGGGGCGGGCTCTCTGGCTGCACGTTCGAAGAGGCCCAGAGCTGGGGTAAGATTGCGCCCGATGCCAGCCTGGCCACCGTGCACTGCGATTCGACGATTGCCCTGCCGATTCTCGTCACCGCCCTGTCGGAAAACCCGAGCCTGATTCGCAAGCGGAAGAAACCGGTCTTCCAGATGGAACCCGAACTGAAGTTCACCTTCCCCCGGTAAGACGTGGTGCTTTGCCGTTCACAGGACAACGAGGATTCTACTCACGATGGTCGAAGTAAGCGATAGGCGCGGGGAAGCAAGCTTCCTGGCCCGGGAGGTTGACCAGGTCGTCGAGGACCTTCAGGGACACACGCTGGAAGCGCTGCAGAGGATGTTCAGTCGGCTGATCTACCTGGCTTCCCTCCGCGACTACAATACGGGTTGCTACCACCACTACGGTCTGGAAAACCGCTATGCAAGTGAAGCCGTAGATGAAGGCCTGCGCCGATGCCATGCGCAAACCTTTGAAGCGTTGGTAGCACTTCCCTTGCAGGAGCAGACCCAGGATCTTCTCCGTTTTTTTGAGTCGCTCAAAGCCGACAGGTCGCGGCTGGTCGAGGTTTGGCGGCGACTCCGCGCCTACCAAATCCTGCCTCGCGAGGACTGCCACCCCCTAGCTTGGGAACTGTTCAACAAGAACATCGAGACTATTCTGGAAGTCTTGCGCGCGACAGATCTGTGGAAGCTATTGGACGATCCGCATCGCGTTCCCGACCACCTGACCTAGCACTTCACCGTCGTCCGGAATCCGAATGGTGCGCGGGGCGCAGTGCGAAAGCGAATAGGGGACCAGCGTCAGTTCCCGCCCCCGCTGATAGCACCAGCAGCATTCGTAGCTGTAGCGGAGCTCCAGGAAGTAGATAGGCCGATCAAACTCGGTCACCCACCCCTGGTTCACCACCCGGCGCCGGGACTCGTCCACCTGCACAATGGACCCGGAGCACAGTAGCGGTGACATCATGCGGTCTTCGAGCCCGATGTACCCGTACAAGTATTTCTTCAGGTCCAGCCTGGCCAGCAATCCGGCAGGGATTTCGCCCCATTCCTCGATCACGCGCGACAAGAGCGTAGTTTCCTGGGGGCGAAAGCCCGGATCGAAACGGATGGGAAAGCGAATGGGCCGGTTCGGGTCACCTACTTCGACCGTCAACCTGTGGGTTCTCGACTGCAAGGCTTTGAGCCCGTGCTCCTCCATCTTCCCCAAGTTGATTCCGTACAACCCCAGCACCTCTTCGACACTCATCTGGTAGATGACGGCCAGACTGTACAGTTTGTAAATGCTGGGCAGCGAGCCGTCGTTCTCAATCTGGTTCAAGCGCCCGATGGAAACAACGTATTCGGAACCTCGCTCGGCGTCAGCAATTTCCAGGCTGGCTTCTTCCACGGCCCGCAAAGTCAAGTTCAGGCGCTCGCGAATCTGCCGCAGTTTCTGCCCGGCCAGGTGGCCAGCGTCCCAGCGGCGATTGGTGGCACCGACGCGGATGATCCATTCATGGCTAGCTCCCGTCTCGAACTCCGATATTTCGGCCGCCGCTTGCAGCCGTCCAACTTGTAGGGCCAGCAAGCCGGTATGGCGCGCCGCTTAGGGTTTGCAGCTAATAACTATAAGTCTATGCTATGGGGTTACGCCAGTGGCACTCCGGCACAGCGGCACGCGCAGACCATCAGGGCGGAACGAGCCGCCGAGACGGCCTGCTTGACGTGCGGGTCGTTCGTGCCCTGCCCGATGAGTAGCGGCACCTTGATCTGGTCGGCCTCGAAAAGCGGCGGGCGTGACTTCAGGAAGTCCTGCTTCGTCTCGAGATCGCCTCCCGTTCCAGGCAGGGCAAAGGGCGTGACGATGCGGCGCTGTTCGAGCAGCCAGGCCACCAGCGAGTCAGCGAGGTTACGTGCCAGATGCGTGCCGACACAAGGTGCCGACTAGCGCGAGAAATTGCCAAAGGCCAGGCGGCATACTTTGGTTTCTGTCATATAATGCGTCCGCAACGCACTTCATACACTGAGGCTCCTATGGACCGACTCATCAAATCGCGAACCAGTGGGAAGTACCAGGAAATTGTCCCAACCGGGACACTGCGCTTTCTGGATTGTGCGCGGCTCCAGCTGGCGAAGGGTGACAGCCACACGGGAGAGACCGGCGCGCGTGAATGCGTGCTGGATATCTTTGCGGGGAGCGCCTCCATCACCATCGAGCGTACCGGCAAGGAGAATGAGGTTTTTCCCATGGTGGGTGACCGCGCCGACGTCTTCTCCGGGCCGCCGGTAATGGTTTACATCCCCCCGGAAAGCAGCTTCGAGGTCGTAGCCGCTACGGATGCTCTCGACGTCGGAGTTTTCTCGGCGCCCTCACAGGCCACCGCGCCGCCCGCCTTGCTCGAAGGTCCAGCGGTGGTCACGCGGCAGGTCGGACGCGATAACTGGCAGCGCACGGTTTATTCCGCGCTCGCCGAAAACGTGCCCGCAGAGCGCCTGTTAGCCGGTGAAACGCTGAATCCTCCCGGCAACTGGTCCAGCTACCCCCCCCACAAGCACGACCGCGCGAACCCACCGCAGGAAACCGTTTTGGAAGAGATCTACTTTTTCCGTGTGAAGCCTTCGCAAGGTTTCGGGTTCATCTGGACCTACACGGCGCTGGGGGACCCAGAGGGTTTTTCCACTGTTTTCGTAGTCGAAGACGGCGACACGGTACTGTTGCCCAAGGGCTACCACCCCGTCGTCGCCGCACCGGGATACCAGCTCCACTACACTTGGGTGCTGGCCGGAGAAGAGCGCCGCTACGGCGCCTGGGCCGACGATCCACGCCACGCCTGGGTCAAAGGCCAGTGACAAGTGACGGGTGACGAGTGAAAGGCAGAAGACAGAAGGCAGAAGACGCGCGGGGGAAAAGCTCTCGCTCTTGACTGTGAACGGTTGACTGTCAACTCTTTTCCATGGCACAAACGGCTTCAACACGCACCGCATCCTCCGGCACGGCTTCGGGCTTCAAGCTCCGCCACCTGCGCTGGTACATCTGCGGTCTGCTCTTCTTCGCCTCGACGATTAACTACATCGACCGCCAAACCATTTCTGTCCTTAAGCCTCATCTGCAATCCCTCATGCACTGGTCGGAGAGCGACTACGGCTGGATCGTCTTCGCGTTCCAGGTCGCCTACGCCATCATGATGGTGATCTCCGGCAAGGTCATTGACCGGCTGGGCACCCGCGTGGGATTCGCGCTGGCCATGGTCTGGTGGTCCCTCGCCGCGATGGCGCATGCCTTCTGCCGAAACGTCTTTCAGTTCGAAGCCGCGCGCTTCTTCCTCGGCGCGGGCGAGGCCGCCAACTTCCCCGCCTCCATCAAGAGCGTGGCGGAGTGGTTCCCCAAGCGCGAACGGGCCCTGGCCACAGGAATTTTCAACTCTGGAACCAACATCGGTGCAGTGGTGGGAACCGCGATGACCGCCTGGCTCACGCTGAGGTGGGGTTGGGGAACCGCCTTCATCTTCACCGGCTCGTTGGGTTTCTTATGGCTGGCGGCCTGGCTCCTCTTCTACCGTGCTCCCGGCAAGCATTCATGGCTCAGCCGCGCAGAAGTCGAATACATCTCGGAGCAGGAAGCGGGAGCCGCAGGGGAGAACCAACCGCGCATCGCCTGGCGGAACATCTTCCGCTACCGCGAGGCGTGGGGGTTCATTCTGGCCAAGTTCATGACCGACCCCGTCTGGTGGTTCTACATCTTCTGGCTGCCGTCTTATCTCGAACAGAGTCGCGGGTTCTCTCTCACACAGATTGGAATATTCGCGGGGATCCCCCCGTTCGTCGCCAGCCTCGGCAGCATGGCGGGAGGATGGCTGTCAGGTTTTTGGATGAAGCGAGGCTGGACCCTGAACCGCGCGCGAAAATCCGCCATGGTGATCATGGCCTTCCTGATGCCAACAGGCATCGCAGCCGTACTGGCCCCGAAGGCCTGGGTCGCGCTGGCGCTGATCGCGGTGGCGATGGCCGCTCACCAGGGGTGGTCGGCCAATGTCTTCACTCTAGCTTCCGATACGTTCCCCAAGCAGGACGTCGGTTCAGTGGTGGGGCTGGGTGGGGCCGCGGGCGCCGTAGGCGGCATGATCATCGCGCCCGTCGCCGGCTACATCCTGCAATACACGCACTCCTATATCCCCCTTTTCATCATCGCCGGGGTCATGCATCCGCTGGCGATGGGCCTGGTTCAACTGCTGATTCCGAAGGTCAAACCTGTCGCGGAGAAATGAACACGCCGGGTAGCGCATTCATAGCACGCTTTGCCATGTGAGGAATGCGCCACTTGGTGGGGCGTTTACTGCGGCAGCGCCGCCGTCTCAAACATCTGCTCGGCCTTGATGATCCGGATGTTGGAGCGTGGGATATCGAGCCGATAAGCCTCCCAGAGAGCGTCCTGCTGGAGAATCTTCAGCCGGCCTTCGGGCACCAGCCAGTACTCGACTCCCTCGCGCTGCTCGGAGTCGAGCTGGTACTGCTTCGGTGTCTTGCCACTGGCGTTGCGGTTGTTGGCGATATCATCCGCGAGCTTTGCGGCCAGACCCTGGTCGGTGATGACGACGTAACGGATGTTCTCCGTCTGGAGGTACTTGCGTATCGCCGCATTGACGGCTTCCGGCGTAACCGCGTCGATCCGCGCCAGGTACTGGTCGAGGTAACCCGGCGTGAGCCCGTAGAACTCGTCGTCCAGCCTGTAACCCACCAGCCGATCCACATTCTCCGCGAGGCTCAAGTAAAGCACGCGGGCCTTGTTCTTCGCCGCCTCGACTTGCTCCACCGTCAGTCCGTTGCGGATGAGATTGTCCAATTCCCAGGTGAGGGCCTTCAGCAAATAGTGCGCATACTCGTTCCCGACAGGGCGAATCCAGATGCTGAAGTAGTGGTAGTGGCGTGGCGTGTTGGTGGGAGGAAACAAGTAGAGAGGTCTCCCCTCGAAATACTCCACGTAAGAATAGTCGCCGTAGTTGTGGCCGCGCTCCTCCCGGATAACCTGATAGAGGTGCGAGAAGCTGTCGCGATGCGTTCCGAACCAGACATTGGCCACGTAGCGCGGCCAGAAATCGGTAAACGGTCAGCGGGTGGCGTATCTGCGGAAGGCAGGTCCAGCGACGGCACAGAACGCGATGAAGAATAACACCGAGACTGCCAGCGGCACCCACGGCGACGTGAAATGGGCCTCGCCAGACGCACCGAGGTGCAGGAGTTCCACCACATGGGTCAGAGGCGAGATGTACGCCACGGGTTTGATCCAACCGGGCATTTCCGACATAGGCATAAAGACGCCGCTCACGAAGAGCAGCGGGAAGCGGAAGAAGTTCATCAGCGTCATGGCCTCGAAGACTTCCTTCACCATGACCGACGTGATGATCCCCAACAGCGAAAATGTCCCTGCGCCGAGCACAAGCCCAATGGCGAAGACATCAGGCCGCGCCAGCGGCATGCCCAGAAACACGACGAGCCCCACTGTCAGCACGATGGACGTCGCGATGCCGTAGGCGGCCGCGCTCAGTGCCTTACCGAAGACGATTGTGCGCGCCGTAACAGGGGCGAGAAGCAGCCGCTCCAGTGTCCCCGCGCGCTTCTCGAACGTGATAACGATGGCCGCCATGGACGTGTTGCCGAAGAGGAGCGTCATACCGATGATGCCGGGCGCAACGGCAAGATAGCCCGCTTGGTCCTTCAGGTACACGGCGAGTATCAGCACGGCCGGGAAGAGAAGACCCCACGTCAGCAGGGGCGGTTTGCCGTAGTAGCTTTCAATGTCCTTGCGGCTGATGGCGAACGCACGCGCAATCTGACTCACGGCCCATCCCTCCCGTCTGGTTGCGCCGTCTCCCCCAGGAGGGAGACGAAGGCGTCCTCCAGCGTCGGTTCCTTTGCGCCAACATCCTGAATCCAATGCCCATGTTGCTGGCAGAACGCCAACAATTGGCCGAGCGTCTCGTGCAGGTTGACTACGTCAAGCAACCAAACACCTTCCTGAAGTTTGGCGGACCGGATCGCGGGACAGGCGGACTTCAGGGCATCCGCCAGGACATCTCCGGAGAAGCGGACGGCGAGGTTCCGCACGCTGCCCACGCGCGTCTTGATCTCGGCCACGCTCCCGCGCGCGACGATGCGTCCGCCGACCAGAACCGCCACGTCGTCGGCCAGTTCCTCAGCCTCGAAAAGGTTGTGGGTGGTGAGAAAGACCGTGGTCCCGTCGCTGACAATTCTGCGAACAAACCCGCGCAGCGACTTGGCGCTCGGGACGTCAAGGCCCGTGGTCGGCTCGTCGAGGAACAGCACCTCGGGCCGATGCACAAGCGCCGCTGCAATGGTCAGCCGGCGTTTCATTCCGCGCGAGAGCGACCCGAATGGAGCGTCGGCCTTCTCTGTCAGCCCGAAACTGTCCAGCAGTTCTTCAGCGCGCCTTCGCCGCTCCGCGCCGGGCAGGCCGTAGATCTCGCCCATGTATTCGAGGTCCCTGCGGCATCGGAGTTCGGGGTAGAGGTTGGAGTTCTCGGTGACCACCCCGATGCGGGACTTTACGAAGACCGGGTCGCGCGCCACGTCCCCGCCGAGGATCGAGACCTCGCCGCCGTCGCGCTCGATCAGCCCGCACAGGATGTTGATGGTCGTGGTCTTGCCCGCGCCGTTGGGCCCGAGATAGGCGAAGACGTGGCCCCTCGACACCTCGAACGACACTCCGTCCAGGGCGACGAGGCTCCCGTAGCTCTTCCTCAGGCCGTGGACTTTAACGGCTACTTGCGTTTCTTGCTCGTCTTGGTGCACGGGTGCTCCTTGACGTCGCCGTGGCATTTCTTGACCTGCTCCGGCGAGCACTTCTCGGGTTTCCCCTTCAGCTCTTTCGGTCTTTCGCAGTTCGTTTTTCCGCAGCACATTTCCGACCTCCTTTCGTCAATTTCGTTTTCGATCCGAAAAGGGAATCCGTGACCGCCCGACACTGCTCGGCGGCGTCGGGAGCGAGGCTGTAGTGGATGAAGTACCCGCGCCGGTCGGGATCAACCAGACCGGCATCCCTGAGAATCCGCAGGTGCTGGGACACCGCTCCCGCCGAGATGCCGAGCCGGTTGGCCAGGGCACCCACGCAAAGCGTCCGCTCAGCCAGGAGCCTGACGATCTCCACGCGCTTCTCCACGGAAAGCGCACGAAAAATGCGCACCATGTCCTGCTCATCTTTCATGTTCATATGTTTTAGTATCCGCTAAAACGCAAAATTGTCAAGCGGAAAAGTTCGAAGAGATTCAAATGGCGGATTCGAAGGTCGTAATTCGCCGACCGCAGTACCGGCATACCCGGCGGCGTAGGATGCGCCCGGCGAGATTCGAGGCGAAGCTCAAGGGATGATAGAAGGTCACGTCAAACCACGTCCAGGCGTTGTTGTGCGTCCCCAGGCGCTCCATGAGGTCCTGATAGGCGCCCGGCTGGCCCTGGTACGCATGGCGGAACAGGATGTGCTCGAACAAATGGGCCAGTCCCGTCTTGCCCTTTTCCAGCTCGTTGCGCGAGCCCGCTATCACCAGGGTGTTGTAGCTGAGCACGTTCTTGAATTCCGGAGTCTCGACCACCAGCACATCGAGACCGTTTGCGAGCGTCTTTTTGTGGATGGCATACGGGAAGACCTTTGCCGGCTTCTCAGGCTCGCGGGCTCCCACTACACCGGCGCCCACCGCCAGGAGAAGGCCGAGAATCGAGAACCGCCGAACGAGTGTGCTGGATTTCACGCTCTACCTCGTGTGAGAAGCTTTAACTCCCGCGCCCCGTAGGGCGCGATGCAGCTCTGGCAAAGGCTCGAATGCTACCACCCAGCCTCGCGCGCTCGCAACCCCTTCTCCGGGCGGTTTGGCTTCGTTTAGGAAAGGAAAGACAAGATGCCGGGCGACAAAGCTCAGCGACAAGCGCGCGCCGCTCCAAGATGGCTATGCCGACGGCATACCGAGAATCGGGACAACCACGCGCTGCACTTCGCCCGTCACCCGCGCGTCGCGCTCTTCGACATAGATGTTCACTTCACTGCGCACGCCGAACTCGGGAAGATAAACACCCGGCTCGACCGAAAAGCACGTGCGCGGAATGATCCGGCGATCATCGCGCGTCTCGAAGTTGTCCAGGTTGGCGCCGTTGCCGTGGACGTCTTCGCCGATGGAGTGTCCCGTGCGGTGCACGAAGAACTCACCGTAACCGTGTCGCTCGACGACGCCGCGGGCAGCATCATCCACCTGGTAGCCGCGCAGAGGACGGCCTTCGCGCATCGCCTGTTGGACCAAGCTGATCGCCGCGTCGCGGGCCTCCTGCACGATTGTAAAGATTTCCGCGTACCGGCGAGGGACTTCCTCGCCCACGTACCCCGTCCAGGTAATGTCGAAATAGACCGCGCCCGGCTTTCGCAGCTTGGCCCAGACGTCGAGAAGAACGAAATCATTCGCCCCGATCGCCCGCGACGCGCTCGGAGCAGGCGAGTAGTGCGGATTAGCGGTGTTCTCGTTGACCGCCACGATGGGCGCCTCGTCAGCCTCGAGCCCGCACACTCCGAAAAGGCGCAGGATTTCTTGCTGGACGTCGTACTCCCCAATCGTTTTCCCGCCTCGCACCGCATCCCCAATCATCGCGAACGCCTGGCGCACGATGGCATGCACCGCCTTCCCCGCTTCGAAGTGCGACGCCAGCGCCTCCGCCGACCAGCGAGCCTCGAAGAGTTGCACGAGGTCGGCAGACGAAACCACTTCGACACCGAGACTCCTGACCAGTTCAATCGTCCCCGCATCAACAAGCCCGATGTACGGAATGTCGTTCAAGTGCGAGTACTGCATTGCGATTGTCTTCTTCCCTTCCACGATCTTCTTCAGTCTCTCGCGCTGCTCGCTCCAGGAAGAATACGCGTGCTCGATGCCCGGCAGCCCGGCGAGGTTTCCCCTCTCGATGCGATGCACGAGTTTCGCCGGGGTTCCTTCGCTCGGAATGAGGTAGTACCACCGCCGCGTGCACAT
>Ga0315282_10009119_pt1 | contig 15850 bp, 11 predicted proteins | sample YL17G07_20_MG_FD_203693 | JGI IMG/M metagenome (GOLD analysis project Ga0315282, IMG submission 203693) | Sediment microbial communities from Yellowstone Lake, YNP, Wyoming, USA - YL17G07_20 | ecosystem: Environmental > Aquatic > Freshwater > Lake > Sediment | place: USA: Wyoming | collected...
TTGTTGGTTAGATAGTTTCTCAAGTTGACGCTGTCAGAGTAAACCCTTATAATCATTTATCATGGACTGGGAAAGAATTGACCATCTGATTGACTTGGCCCTGGAAGAAGACCTGCCAGCTGGCGACCTCACTACTGAGGCTATCGTCCGACCAGATTTAAAAGCCAGGGGTGTTTTCTTAAGCCAGGAAGATGGAGTTATGGCCGGGATAGAGGTGGCAGCCAGGGTTTTCCAAAAAGTTGACCCCGGGATAAATTTTCGGAAGAACAGAAAAGATGGCCAGGAATTCAAAAAAGGTGAAATTCTGGCTGAAGTCGGCGGCCCGGCCGTTTCTCTGCTGCAAGCTGAAAGGACAGCTCTTAATTTCCTCCAGCGTCTTTCTGGCATTGCTACTTTTACCAGGGCTTTTGTTCGGGAAGTCAGCGGAACTAAAGCGGTGATTCTGGATACTAGGAAAACGACACCCGGGTGGCGCTTTCTGGAGAAATACGCAGTGAAAATGGGTGGCGGTCAGAATCACCGGCGGAATCTTTCAGAGATGATGTTAATCAAGGATAACCATATCAGAATTGCGGGCGGGATAACTGAAGCCCTGAAGAGAGCGAAAGAAAAGGCTTCTTCGAGAATCAAGATCGAAGTTGAAGCCACTTCTCTGGAAGAAGTGAAGGAAGCTCTGGCCGGCGGAGCTGATCTGATCATGCTCGATAACATGAGTCTGGAACAGATAAAAGCGGCCGTCGAGCTGGTGGCCGGAAGAGTTCCCTTAGAAGTCTCAGGTAAAGTCAACCTGCAGACAGTAAGAAGCCTGGCAGTAACAGGAGTTGATTATATTTCGGTTGGCGCTTTGACTCATTCTTTTAAATCAGCGGATATTTCACTCGAGTTTTGCTGAGAAATAGATGAAAACCAATAAGGTTCAAGAGGAAATATATTCTGATGTTCTGGTAATTGGCTGTGGCCTCGCCGGAGCCACCACCGCTCTGGAAGCTGCCCGCCAGGGGTTTCAGGTAAATGTTCTGGTTAAGTCTTCAGGGCTCGAAAGCTCCAATACTTTCTGGGCTCAGGGCGGTATTGTTTCCTTCGGCGACGATGACCAGCCTGAACTGCTCAAAAAAGATATCCTGAAAGCTGGAGACTCGATTAACAACCCTGAAGCTGTCGATTTGCTGGTCAAAGAAGGGAAAAAGACTGTTGACCGGATCTTGATCGAAGAGTTGAAGATTCCTTTTGCCCGTTCTTCACCTGATAAGCTCGATTATGCGCTGGAGGGCGGACATTCACGTCGTCGGATTCTCCATGTTGAAGATGCCACCGGCCAGAGAATTGCCACTGCTTTTTATGAAAGGCTCAAACAATTTCCCCATGTTCATTTCTATTTTGACCATACAGCAGTTGACCTGCTGACCATACCTCATCATTCCCAAAACCCTCTGAACTATTATCGTCAACCACGTTGTCTTGGTGCCTATGTCCTCGATAATAAGAGCCGGGTCGTGAAGAAATTTATTGCTCCTTACACTGTCCTGGCTACCGGTGGTTGTGGTGGCGTTTATCAATTCACTTCCAACCCGAAAACCACCATCGGTTCTGGCTATGCCATGGGGCTGCGAGCTGGAGCCAGGATAGTCAACATGGAATACATTCAATTTCATCCAACTTCACTCTACCACAGAGATGCTGATGGCTTTTTGATATCAGAATCAGTCAGGGGAGAGGGAGCCAGATTAAAGACCAGAGACGGCCGAACTTTTATGGAAAAATACAGTCCCCAGAAAGATTTAGCTGCCAGAGATGAAGTTACCAGAGCCATCTACGAAGAGATGATCAACACCAACTCGAGTTTCGTCCTGCTGGACCTGGCCAGTTATGTTGGGATTGACATTAAAAAAAGGTTTCCTCATATCTACCGAACCTGCCTGCAGTATGGAATAGATATAACCCGACAGTCGATTCCAGTGGTGCCCGCTGCCCATTTTTGCTGCGGTGGGGTTCTGGTTGATAGCTGGGGTAGGTCATCTCTTGATGGCCTGTATGCTGTTGGTGAGGTGGCTTGCACCGGGGTGCATGGAGCTAACCGTCTGGCCTCAACTTCACTTCTTGAAGGTCTGGTCTGGGGCACAAGGGCAGCCAAAGATATAAGCGAGCATTTTGACCCGGGTCTACCCTGCAACCCGTATGATATTTACCCCTGGTATTATCCAGAAAATGAAGAAGAAATTGACCCGGCCCTAATCCATCAGGACTGGGCAACCATCAGAACGACCATGTGGAATTATGCTGGCATCATCCGGACCCGGAAGAGACTGGAAAGAGCTAAAGCTGATCTGGAGTACCTGAAGCACCGCATTGATAAGTTTTATAAAGAAGCGCCGATGGATCCAGAAATAGTTGACCTGAGACATGGAATTCAGGTAGCTCTGATGATCACCTCGGCAGCTTTAGCCAACCCGGTAAGCCGGGGAGCCCATTTCCTGAAAGATTGATTTAACGCTGAAAATTTGACTTTTTACTCTGGCAGTTTAGAATAAGCTATTCTATAATAAAAAAGTTTAAGTTAACTGGTGGAGAAGGCTAATGTCTGATAAGAACGACCTGAAAAGAACTCTTAATCTGCCCCAGACTTCCTTTGCCATGAAGGCTCAACTGGCTCAAAAGGAGCCGGAAATCATAAAAAAATGGCAGAAAATTGGTCTATATGAGAAAATAATAAATAAGCGAAAAGGCTGTCCTACTTTTGTCCTTCATGATGGTCCTCCTTATGCCAATGGCCATATCCATCTGGGCACCGCCCTGAACAAGATTCTCAAAGACTTTATCGTCAAGTCCAAAACCATGCGGGGTTACCTTTCGCCTTATGTTCCAGGCTGGGATTGCCACGGCTTGCCCATTGAAATTAGAGTCGACCAGCTTCTGGGTGAAAAGAAAAAGCAAATGTCAGTGATAGACATCAGAGAAGAATGCAAAAAGTATACCTTGAAGTTTATTGATATTCAGCGGAATGAATTTATCCGACTGGGAGTTTTCGGAGAATGGGAAAAACCCTATCTGACGATGAATCCGCAATATGAAGCGGATATTCTGCGCCACCTGGCGGCTTTCTTTGCTTCCGGTAATGTTTACAAGGGCAAAAGACCAGTCCACTGGTGCCTTCATTGCCAGACGGCCTTAGCCGAAGCTGAAATTGAATACAAACAGAAAAAATCTCCTTCGATCTATGTTAAGTTTCCAATGAAATCTGACCTGTCAAAGAAGTTTCCTCAACTTAAAGGCAAGAAGGTTTTTGTGGTTATCTGGACGACCACCCCCTGGACACTTCCAGCTAACTTGGCCATCGCTTTTCATCCTGATTATGAATATGTGGCGGCTGAATTCGGAGATGAAGTTTACCTCCTGGCTAGAAGATTATTACCGGTGGTGGCCAAAGAGCTTGGCTTTGAGAGCTATAAAGAGGTGGTAGTTTTTTCAGGAAAAGAGCTGGAAGGCCTGAAAGTTAGGCATCCGTTCATTGACCGCGATTCACTGCTGGTCCTGGCTGATTATGTTACCTTGGAAGATGGGACGGGTTGCGTTCATACCGCCCCTGGTCATGGTTATGATGATTACCTGACGGGAATGACTTATGGACTTGACATCTATACTCCTGTTGATGAGGAAGGTAAATTCCTGTCTCAGATCAAGCGCTATGGGAGAATGAATGTTTTTGAAGCTAATTCGAAAATTGTCGAAGACATGAAAAAGGATGGCAGTCTGCTCAAATCTGGAGAAGTTACTCATTCTTATCCCCATTGCTGGAGATGTAAGAATCCAGTTATCTTCCGGGCGACAGAACAGTGGTTCATCTCCATGGATAAAAGGCAGCTGAGGCAGAGAACTCTTGAAGAAATAAAAAAAATTCGCTGGATTCCTTACTGGGGAGAAGAAAGAATTGCCAAGATGATAGTCAGCCGTCCCGACTGGTGTATTTCCCGGCAGAGGTCGTGGGGGGTGCCGATTCCGGCTTTTTACTGTGAAAACTGCGGTAATATTCTGGCTGACGAGAAAATAACCCGGCATGTGGCTGACATCTTTGAACGGGAGGGTTCCAATGCCTGGTTTAAAAAAAGTGCCTCCGAGCTTCTGCCTCCGGGTCAAAAATGCCCCGTTTGCAATAGTAATAAATTTAAGAAAGAAAATAACATTCTGGATGTCTGGTTCGAATCAGGAACCAGCCACAGCATCCTGGGGAAAAGATCTGTTCTGCCCTGGCCGGCTGATCTCTATGTCGAAGGTCATGACCAGTACCGGGGCTGGTTTAACAGTTCTTTGGTAATCGGGGTTGCCACAAAAAATGGTTCTCCCTATAAATCCTGCCTGACCCATGGCTTCGTCCTGGATGAGCAGGGGAGGGCTATGTCCAAATCCCTCGGCAACTACATCGAGCCGACTGAAATCATCTCCCGCCATGGAGCTGAGATTCTCAGACTGTGGGTAGCTATGCTCAACTATAAAGAGGATGCCAGATTCGGCCAGGAAATTCTTCAGCGATTGGTGGAAGCTTACAGAAAGATTCGCAATACCTGGCGTTTCCTTTTAGGCAATCTTTACGATTTTAATCCCGATACTGACTTAGTCAGACCAGATAAACTCCTCTGGCTTGATAGTTGGATTCTAGAAAGAGGTCGTCAGGTTCAGCAAAAAGTCATTCAGGCTTATGATGAATACGAATTTCATATAGTCTTTCATTGGCTCTATAATTTCTTTACCGTCGATTTAAGTTCTTTTTACCTTGATGTTCTAAAAGACCGGATGTATTGCTCAGGTCCAAAATCAGCAGAAAGACGATCTGGCCAGACAGCAATTTTCAGGATTTTTCAGAATACCTTGAAATTAATGGCTCCGATTTTGCCTTTTACCACTGACGAAGCCTGGGAAGCCCTGCCCAGGTTTAAGGGGAAAGAAGACTCGGTTCATCTCTGTTCCTTCCCCGAAGAAGAGGCAGTCTGGTTATCAGAAGAGCAGATGAAAAAGATCGACCAACTTCTAGAAATTAGGGGGGAAGTTCAAAAAGAGATGGAAAAGGCCCGTGAGAACAAGCTCATCGGCAATTCTCTAGAAGCCCAGCTTCTGTTTAAAGCTCCGGAAAAGATTTTTGATCTGCTGGAAGAATTCAGGGCAGACTTGCCGACCATCTTCATCGTCTCGGCGGTCAGGGTTGAGCCGACGACGGACAAAGAACTTTTGATTACTGTAGAAAAGGCTGAAGGCCAGAAATGCGAACGCTGCTGGAATTTTTCAACCAGCGTTGGACAGGACCCGGAGCAACCAACAGTTTGTGCCAGGTGCAGCCTGGTGTTGAAGGCTGAAACAAAATAAAAAAAGATGAAAAAAAGAAACCTCTTTTATCTTGTGTTTATTCTTATCTGGGTTTTGCTTGATCAGCTGACCAAGTATTTAATTGCTAAATCTCTTTCTCTCTACCAGGTGGCATCGGTTGTTCCTGGTTTTTTCAACCTGACCAGAATTCATAACCGCGGCGCTATTTTTGGCTTTCTGGGTAATACTGGTAGTCCGCTGGGTTTCATCTTTTTGAATCTTGGGGCTCTGCTGGCTTTTGGATTCGTGACTTATTATTTTATAAAAACCCCACCAGAAATGGTTCTTTCCAAGATTTCTTTTGCTCTGATCATCAGTGGAGCCGTGGGCAATATCATCGACCGGATATTCAGGGGCTATGTCATCGATTTTCTGGACTTTTATGTCAAAAAATTTCACTGGCCATTTTTCAATCTGGCTGATAGCTGGATTACAGTCGGAGCCATTCTGTTGATATATAATCTTTTCAGGAGTCAGAAAAAATGTTCCCAATCCTTATAAAAATCGGGCCTCTGACCGTTCATACTTATGGATTTTTTATGGCTGTCGGGGTGGCGGCGGCTCTGTGGTTTATTTATGTGCAGGCTAAAAAGCTGGGTTATGATACCAACAAGCTGATGGATGCTGCTTTCTGGATAATTCTGGTTTCGCTTCTCGGAGCTAAATTGATCCTCTTTTTCGGTCATTTTTCCTATTACCTGAAGAATCCAGGTGAGCTGCTAAGCTTGGCTCGTTCTGGAGGGGTCTTCCAGGGTGGTTTAACCTTTGGTGTGATTTTTGCTATCATTTATTTTAGAAAAAAGAACATTCGCCTCTGGCCAACCGCTGACCTAATAGCTCCAGCCATTGCCCTTGGCCATGGCTTTGGCCGTCTGGGATGTTTTTCTGCCAGCTGCTGCTATGGACGGGAATGTTCATTACCCTGGGCAATAGTTTTTAAGAGCGAATATGCCCACGAGCTGACTGGAATTCCGCTGAATAGACCGCTTCATCCCGTTCAGCTTTATGAGTCAGCCCTTAATTTTATAAACTTCTTTGTCCTCTTCCTGATTTTCAAAAAGAAAAAATTTTCCGGTCAGGTATTCAGCTTCTACATCATAAATTATTCTATCATTCGCTTCTTCACTGAATATTTCCGGGGTGATCACGCCGAGAACACCTATCTTATTAAAGGTCAGAGTACTTTCAGCAGCCTGTCTTTGCCTCAATTCTACTGTTTGCTTGGCCTGACAACGGGCCTGATTTTATACCAGATACTTAAACGAAGAAAAAGTGATTGAACAAAAATTTCAGGTAGAAACCCCCGACGCCCTGAGATTAGATCTTTTTCTCAAGGAAAAAATTAAAGAGTTGAGCCGGGCCCAGATTCAAAAAGCGATTAAAGAAGGTAAGGTTCTGGTTAACGGAAAGCCAACTAAAGCCAGTCATAAATTAAAAAAGGGGGATCTGGTTGGAATTTCTTATAGAGAAATTACTCTGGAAACAGACCTTGAGCCGGAAAAGATAAATTTTGAAATAATCTACGAAGATGACCAGATTCTGGTCATAAACAAACCCTGGGGACTGGTGGTTCACCCAGGTGCCGGTGTCAGATGCGGCACCTTAGTCAATGGCCTTTTAAATCGTTATCCGGAAATAAGTGGAGTCGGCTCTCCATCGAGACCGGGAATAGTTCATCGCCTGGACAAAGAAACTTCTGGACTGCTGGCGGTGGCCAGGACCTCAGCTTCTTATCAGTCTTTAAGGCAGCAGTTTGAAGACCGCACAGTCAAGAAAACTTATCTGGCTCTAGCCCTTGGAAGGTTCAGGGAAAAGAAGGGAACTATTGATCTGCCCCTCGGTCGGGATATCCATCATCGGGAAAAAATATCGGTCAAAAGCAGAAAGCCAAGAGTGGCCATCACCCATTTCGAAGTTCTGGAAGAATTTAAAGAAACAACCTTCCTGGTTTTAAAACCTGTTACCGGCCGGACCCATCAGCTCCGAGTCCACCTTTCAGCTACCGGCCATCCTTTAACCGGCGATTCCAGGTATGGTGGTTCGGGACAGAAGCAGCAAAAGAAATATTCCAGGCTTTTTCTCCATGCCTGGAAATTATCTTTTGAGCACCCAACCACGGGGCAAAGATTGGAGTTTGAATGTCCGCTTCCATCCGAACTTGAGGCTGTCCTGGAAAAAGAGCGTCAGCAAAAATAAATAATGTCTTTACCTTGAGTAAATCAGGTTTTTTTATTATTATATATACTTAAATCCAAGAGTTTCTTTCTTGGCCTGACAAAAACCTTTGGACTGGAGGAATAAGAATGAAGGATTTTAGCCCGGATAAGCTCAGAAACATTGCCTTGATCGGACATGGTTCATCCGGCAAAACTTCTTTAACTTCAGCCATTCTTTTTGCGGCCGGAGTCACTAGCAGATTGACCAAGGTGGATAAAGGGAATACGATCACTGATTATGACCCTGAAGAAATTGAAAGAAAAATATCTATCAATTCAGCTCCCTGCTTTGTTGAATGGAAAGATAACAAGGTCAATATAATCGATACCCCTGGTTACAGCAGTTTTCTTTGGGACACCAGAGCCAGCCTTCGGGCTGCGGACTCAGCCCTGGTGCTGGTCTGCGGAGTGGCCGGCATAGAAGTCGGCACAGAAAAAGTCTGGGAAATGCTGGAAGAGCTTCAATTGCCAAGGATGATCGTGGTTAATAAGCTCGACCGGGAAAATTCAAGTTTTGACCAGACAGTGAAACAGATTCGGCAATTTTTCGGACGGCAGGCCATTCCAGTTCAGATTCCCATCGGCGAAGAGAAGAACTTTTCCGGATTTGTGGATCTGATCAGGAAAAAAGCTTATCTTTTTGAAAAAGATGAAAGCGGCAAATATCAGGAAACTGAAATTCCGGCCAATCTCCAGGACGAAGTGAATAAAAGGTACACCCAGCTGGTGGAAATCGTGGCTGAAAGTGATGAAAAGCTGATGGAAAAATATTTTGAACATGGCGAGCTGACGACTGAAGAGCTTATTCAGGGTTTAAAAAAGAGTGTTTTTGACCATCAAATTTTCCCCATTTTTGCGGCTTCAGCTCTTCTGAACATCGGAGCCCAGATGATTCTGGATGGCATCGTTGATTTTATGCCATCTCCGGTTGAAAGAGGCAAGGTTAAGGCCAAAGTTAAAGGACAGGCTGAAGAGCTGGTTCTGTCACCCGATGGCCAGTTTGCCGCGCTGGTTTTTAAGACCATTTCTGACCCATACACTGGCCGTATCTCTCTGATGAGAGTTTTCTGCGGGAAAATAAATCCTGATGCCACAGTCAGCAACATCACCAGAGATACCGATGAAAAACTTGGCGGCCTTTTCTTCCTTCAAGGAAAAGAGCAGGTGCCAGCCGGCCAGGCCAAAGCTGGCGACATCATGGCTACAGCCAAGCTGAAAGCCACTCTGACCGGAGATACTCTCTGTGCCAAGGGGGCCGAAGTTGAGTTTGAACCGATAAAATTCCCCGAACCGTCCATCTCCTTTGCCATCGAGCCCAAGACCAGAGCTGATGAAGATAAGATTTCTCAGGCCACGCATCGGGTGACTGAAGAAGACCCAACCGTGAGGATCGAAAGAGACCCGGAAACCAGCCAGCTGCTGATTTCTGGAAATGGTGAACTTCATGTTCGGATCATCACTGAAAAGCTCAAGAAAAGATACAATGTCGAAGTGGAACTCAAACCACCCAAGATTCCATACCGGGAAACGGTTAAGGGGAAATCCGATGTCCAGGGCAAATACAAAAAACAGACTGGTGGCCGTGGTCAGTACGGAGATGTTAAGATCAAGATGGAGCCTCTGCCGCGCGGTAAAGATTTTGAATTTGAAGATAAGATTTTTGGTGGGGCTATTCCCAAAAACTTTATTCCTTCGATTGAAAAAGGAATTCAGGAAGCCAGAAAGAAAGGAATTCTGGCTGGCTATCCGGTGGTCAATTTCAAGGTTATCCTTTATGATGGTTCATACCACGAAGTTGACTCTTCAGATATTGCCTTCAAGATAGCGGCTTCGATGGCTTTTAAGAAGGGGATGAAAGAAGCCAGACCCACGCTGCTTGAACCGATTATGAACGTTGAAATCTATGCGCCCGAAGCCTATATGGGAGACATCATGGGTGCTCTGAACAGTCGTCGCGGTAAAATTCAGGGTATGGAACAGAAGGGTAATATGAGAATTCTCCAAGCACTTGTTCCTATGGCTGAAATGCTCGATTTTGAACCCACCTTGACCTCAATCACTGGTGGCCGCGGCTCTTTCCTGATGGAATTTTCTCATTATGAGGAAGTCCCAGTGCAGCTGCAGCAAAAGATTATAACTGAAGCTATCAAAGAGGGTCGGGTCAAGCCTGAGGAAGAATGAAGAAAAAGACTGGTAGTTGAGGATAATCGGCTCAATCAGAAATCAGAAATTAGGTGCTCAGAGGATTGTACCTCTAGACTGCCTGGGATGAATCTTAAAGCCATTACTGACACTGTTATGATTACTTTGATTAAAAAAATTAAGGTCGCCTGATAGTCTGAAACTCTGTCCTATCAAATTACGGAAAATCTTTTTATCATATCAGTCACCTGGAACGATTCTATTACCTTGAGGGAAATAAAATTTGGTCAGGGAATTTCCTGCAGAGCCCCAATTAGGATGGCAAAAAGGTTTTTGGTCTTTGAAGAAATAGAGGGAAAAAGTATCAACAAAGTATTGAACCTATAAATGTGCTTGGAAAAATATACAATAATTTATAAGATATATCAGCAATGGAGGATACAATGAAAGAATTAAAAATTGCCCTTGTTATTACTCTGATAATATTATTACCGGCAATAATTTTTTCTCATCCTGTATCGCTTGCCAGCAGGATTAAGGTTGAAAAATTCGATCTTGAGCAAATAAGATTGCTTGAAGGCAGTTTTTTCCTTCAGGCCGAAGAATTGAATAAGAAAATTCTTCTTGCTTATAATCCGGATCGGCTGCTGGCTAAATTCAGAATGGAAGCCGGGCTCAAGCCCAAAGCTGAACCTTACGGGGGCTGGGAAGCGGAAGGGATAGCCGGTCATTCCTTAGGACATTATCTGAGCGCCTGTTCCTTGATGTTTGCTTCTACCAGCGATTCCCGGTTCAAGGAGAGAGTGGACTATATAGTAGATGAACTGGAGCTCTGCCAGAAAGCCAACGGTAATGGCTATGTCATGTGTGTTCCGCGTGGTAAGGAGCTGTTTAATGAAGTTTCTGAAGGAAAGATTGAAACTCAGCGTTTCAACCTGAATGGCTGCTGGGTTCCTATTACTGGGACCTTTTTGATGAAGCTCGATGGAAGCAGAAGCAAAAAGAATACGAGCAGCAACAGAGAGAAAAGCTTGACCTTCAGAGAAGAACGATTGATTTTGTCCAGCCCGGAGAACAGCAATCAGAACCTGAAGAGTTATTAAAAGGGAAAAAAGCGATTACGGTTAAATTTCAATCCAGACGCGGCCAGATGATTCCGGCCATTTTCGAGGTCAGACTGATTAAAGCTAAAAAATAATAGACTCGGCTGAGATATTATTTTTGTTTTTTTAAGGGCCAGCTTTTGTCTTTATTGAATAATCGCTTCAGTTAAAAATTAAGTCGTGCAATAATCCGCTCCAGCTCTCGATTTTTCAGAATTTAGGAATAGCCTAATTCCTTAATTAATCATATTTTTTGATAGTGCTGAAGTCTGCCCGGACCGGCATTTGTTTAAAAAATCCTTTTATCTTCTGATTATATTTGGTATAACATTTTCTGTTATCGATAAACTTATGGTGGAGGCAGGGAATGAACAGGTTTGTTAAAAAAAACCTTAAATTGAGTCTGATTATATCTTCTTGTTTTTTATTTATCGTTCTGTTTGTTTATCCGCAAAATTCACAAGCCTGCACTCTGGTCGTGGCTTCGGGCAAAGCCACAGCTAACGGCCGGCCGTTGATGTGGAAAAACCGCGACACTTCACATCTTTTGAATAAATTAATGTATTTTAAGGGAAAAGAATATAACTTCATAGGCTTGATTGATTCGGACGATGCTTCGGGCAAGGAAATCTGGGCTGGTCTAAACGAAAAGGGGCTGGTTATTATGAACTCCCAGGCCGATGACCTGGCTGTTAAGGAAAAAAAATATGAAGGCGCCGGAAATGGTGCTTTTATGAAGATGGCTTTAGATGAATGCGCCACGGTTGAAGATTTTGAAAAGCTTCTTCAAAGAGAAAAGGGCAAGTGGGACCTTTCAGCTAACTTTGGAGTGATTGATGCCCGGGGTGGTGCTGCCTTTTTTGAAACTTCCAGCGAATATTACACCCGTTTTGATGCTAATGATCAAAAAGTCGCGCCTTTCGGTTATCTCGTCAGAACAAATTTTTCTTTTACCTCTCCGGACTACCTAGAAGGCGGCGGCTTTATCCGATTTGAAAGAATTTCACATCTGGTCGAGTCAGCCAGAGCCACCAATCAACTGAATGTGCAGTTTATCCTGCAGCAGGCAGCCAGAGATCTTAATCATGAAAAGCTGCATTCTTATCCATTAAGCATGACCTTGCCCGAAGACCCGGCCAGGCCGCTTTACATCAACACTAACGATACCATTAACCGCAACAGCACCGCTTCGGCTGTGGTCTTTGCCGGAGCTCCCTCAGAAGATAGGGCTGATCTGGCTACCATGTGGGTGATTTTAGGCCAGCCGGTAAGCTGCGTGGCTGTTCCGGTCTGGCCATATTCAGGAAGGGTGCCCAAGGTAGCCACCGCTCCGGATAAAGAAACCTGCCCGCTGAATGCTTTTTCCCGGAAGTTAGTGGCTTTTCTCTATCCTGACCGCCGCGGTCGGATGCCACAATATCTCAATGTCAACCGTCTCAGAACTTATGGCGGGGAAGGAGTATTGCCCAAAATCCTGAGAATAGAAAATCAGGTTCTGGAAAAAACAGCAGCTCAATTAAGTTTATGGGAAAAGAAGAAAGAATCACTCGAAAGAGTAGCTGAGTTTCAGGAAGAGATGGCTGATTTTGTCCTGAAGAGTTTACTAACTGAATTTCCAGATATAAGATAGAGTTTTTGTTTAGAAAAGTCATAGTGCTTTATAAAGCAGGGTGGAAATTACTGCAAGTTTTCGCTGGCTCATCAGCAATAACAAGGGCCGGCTGGGGGAAGGCAGCAATTAAGTAAGAAAAAGAAACAAAAAAGAGAAAGCAAGGGAGGTAAAATAAAATCTGAGAATATTGAATCAGAAGGAATAAAGATTATGAAGCAAAAGGATTATGAGGAAGAAATTAAGCTAAAGCGAGTTATTCTGGCTTTGATTCTGTCCATCGTTTTTATTTCTGGCCTGCTTTATTCGGGGCCCACTGAAGATAAATCTCTGAGGCTGCCCCTCGGACCGGCTCAGTATCGGGGAAAATTTTTGGAAATAAGACCTGGTCAGCTGTTTTCAGCCAGAAAAGGTCAGCCGATAAGTTTTGGCCAGATGATCAAAGACCTGAAAAAAGCTCGTTTTATCTATGTCGGTGAAACCCACGATGACCTGGATATGCATGAGATGCAGTTCAGGATTATTCAGGCGCTTTACACTCAAGACCCAAATCTGGCCATTGGCCTGGAGCAGATAACAGCTGAGCTTCAACCGGTTCTCGATGACTGGGTAGCCGGCAAACTGGACGAAGAAAGTTTTCTCCGGCAGATCCGTTGGTACCTCACCTGGAATTTTAATTATGGTTATTATAAAAAGATTTTTGATTTTGCCAGAGAAAAACAGATTTCCATTTTTGCTTTAAATGCCCCGCATCAATTAATAAGTAAGGTCAGAATGAGGGGTTATGAATCGTTGACCGAAGAAGAGAAAAAAATCATCCCGCCGCTGGATTTAACCAATGAAGAACATCGATTGCTGATTAAAACCATTTTTGAATCAGAAGAGATTCCACCGCAGATGAAGGGAGCCAATCTGGAAGCCATGTTTGAGGCTCTTTATCGAGCGCAGGTGGCCTGGGACGAAACCATGGGTCAGAAGGCAGTCCGGGCAGCTGAAGTTACCGGCCGGCGGATGGTGGTTCTGGCCGGCTCCGGTCATATGCTTTACAATCTCGGCCTTAATTTCCGGGCTTATCGTCTAAGCCACCAACCCTTAGCCACGGTGATAGGCGTTCAGGTAAAGGAAAATTCAAAGCTTAAAGTCTCCCGCGGGCTGGCTGATTATCTTTATGGGGTCAAAGAAAAGTCTTATCCGTTCTATCCAGCAATTGGTTTGAACCTGAAAAAAGTAGAAGGGCTGAGCAATCTGGTGGTTCAAGCGGATCCGACCGAACCCTTGGCCAGGCAGGCCGGTTTTCAGAAAGGCGATGTGATTCTTTCAGTTGAAGATAAGAGTATTGATGACCTGAATGAATGGCGAATGTTCCTGGCTAAATATAACTGGGGAAGTGAAGTCAAATTTAACGTTTTAAGAAATGGCGAGGTAATCAATCTGACTCTCCAGTTTGAACCGGAGCTGGTTATCAAGCCAGAGAAGAAACAGGGAAATTAAAAATAATGGATAAAAATTTTGGATATGAGGAGGTTAAAATGGTTTTGAAGAAAAAGGTTATTATTTTTCTTGCGATAGGCCTTCTTGGTTTTGTTCTGGCTTCGGCTGCTTCTCTGATTAAAACTCCGGCTGAAGAAATCAGATACACCCGCTATACCCAGAATGAAGATATAGCCAGATTCCTTTCAGTTCTTCAAAGCAAATCCGGTGTCCTTAAGGTTTCAGTTGTCGGCCGGACAAAGGAAGTGGAAAATTACCCGGCTAAAGACCTTTATCTCTGTGTCCTGACGGAAGAAGGGATCAGGAATCCAGGAGATTTAAACCGGCAAAAGCCGACCATTCTTTACATCGCCTCCCAGCACGGCAACGAGCAATCAGCCAAGGAAGCAGCTCTAAGGTTAATCAGGGACCTGGCGGTGGGTGATCTGAAGCCGCTTCTAAAAAAAATTAATGTTCTGGTTATTCCTCAGGCCAATCCTTACGGGAATTTTTATGATATCCGGCAGAATGAAATCGGTCTGGATCTCAACCGTGACCATGTCAAACTGGAAGGGGAGAGCACCAAGGCCATCCACCGAGTCTTTTCTCTTTATCAGCCTGAAGTGACCATGGATGTTCATGAAAAGGGCGATGATTATTATCAGGTTTCAGTGGGCTGCGTTTCTAACCTGAATATTAATCAATCTCTTCAAGATTTTTCCCGACAAATTATACTGGCTGAGATAAACAAAAAGCTGGAAAAGAAGAGAATTACTTATCACGAATATTTGGTAAGAGACCCCCTTGGGGTGAATACTTCATCGGGTGCCAGAATTTCTGAAGAAGAAGCTGGCCGCGAGATGATGGCCAGATACAGCACCACTGACCTGAACGATGGTCGGAACAGTCTCGGCATCTATGAGACCCTCTCTTTTATCCAGGAAGGAGCCTCCCGTCATGACCTACAGACGTTGGAAGCCAGGGCTAACCGGCAGTATGAAGGGCTGAGAGCTCTGGCAGAAGTAGTGTCTGACCAGGCGGCCGAAGTCATCAAATTGGTCAGAGACCTGCGTTCCAGCCTGCTCAAGAGAGCTGAAGCCATGGCCGAAACTGGCCTGATTCATCTGAGGATGGAATATGTTCGGAACCCGAAAGAGCCAGAGCTGGTTCTTAAAGCCTTTGAACCGGTGAGTTCGCCCATCAGAGGTATCCTTAAAGTTGATAAAAAGGCCGGAGATTATCTGACAGCTGAAGATATTGCTCCGTATCCTGGACCTTCCAATCAGAAAGTGGTTACCAGAACGGACAAGAACTGGTTTCCACTGGTTGAATCCCGACTGACTGTCAGCCGACCGGCTGGATACATCGTTCCCGGAGATCGGTCTGACCTGATCGAAGTCCTGGTTCAGCAGGGAATTAAAGTCCAGATGCTGGAGAAGGATGCTGTGATTGAGGCAGTTGCTTATAAAGTTGCTGAAATAGTTCCGGCCAGGGCAGATTATTTAGCGCCGCAAAAAATCGAAGTTCAGCCAGAGAAACTGATGCTGCCCGTAAAGAAAGGTGATTTTTATGTGCCCTGCCTGCAGCCCGCAGCCTATTTAATTCCCTGTCTTTTAGAACCTCAGTCTGAGTATGGCCTGATTCGTTATTTTAAATTCAGGCTGGTCCCGGAAGCTGGTAATCGCTTTGAAATTTATCGGGTAGAAAAGCCGATCATCTTACCTCTGGTGGATTATAAGAGCGGTTGGGATTAGGGAAGCTGTTATTCTCCATTTAAGCATCTATTTAAGCAGTGTATTTAAGAATTTCTTCCAGTTTGCTTTGAGATCTATCTTTCTGACCGATTTTTTGCCAAAGAATTTTTTTCACCAGAAATATTTGGCCGGCAAGGCAACAGGGAATTTTATTTTAACTCAGGAAAAATAATCGAGCCGTTTCAAAGGTGCTGGGACAAATTG
>Ga0315282_10009120_pt1 | contig 15849 bp, 11 predicted proteins | sample YL17G07_20_MG_FD_203693 | JGI IMG/M metagenome (GOLD analysis project Ga0315282, IMG submission 203693) | Sediment microbial communities from Yellowstone Lake, YNP, Wyoming, USA - YL17G07_20 | ecosystem: Environmental > Aquatic > Freshwater > Lake > Sediment | place: USA: Wyoming | collected...
CTGAAGGCGCCCCTCGATCTCTTCGAGGGTCAATCGCTCGAGGCGGCGGACGCTGAAATCCTCGATCGTGAAACTCGCGGTCACGGTGCCGTAGGCCATCCCCCGCACCAGGTCGCGGAAATCGTACTGGCCCTTGCTCGCCAGGTACCCCATCATGCCGCCGGCGAAGGAGTCGCCCGCCCCCGTCGGGTCGAAGACCTTGAGGCTCGGATACCCCGGCAGCGGGCAGACGAGGTCCGAAGAGATCATGCCGACGCGCGGCCCGCAGTGGCACACCAGGAGGGACCCGTGCTCCCCTTTCTTGATGACCACGAACTCCGGCCCCAGGCCGACGATCGTGTGGGCGGCGGCCATCAGGTTGTGCTCGCCCGAAAGCATGCGGGCCTCGCCGTCATTGAGGACGAGGCCGTCGACGCGCTTCATGAGGTCGAGCAGGGCCTCGCGCTGCGTATCGATCCAGAGGTTCATCGTGTCGGCCACGACCAGGTCGGGCCTGCGGACCTGGTCGAGCACGGCCGCCTGCGTCAGCGGGCTGCCGTTGGCGAGGAACACCAGGCGCGAGTCGCGCCAGTCATCGGGAACGGTGGGGCGGAAATCGCCGAAGACGTTCAGTTGCACGTCCTCCGTCCGGGCCTCGTTCATGGCACCGTGATAGGAGCCGCGCCAGCGGAACGTCTTGCCTCCCTGCACGACCTGGAGGCCGGCCGTGTCGATGCGGCGCGATTCGAGGACGCGGCGGTACTCGGGCGGAAAATCCTCGCCCACCACGCCCACCAGCCGGACGGGCGCGAAAAACGACGCCGCCACCGAGAAGTACGTGGCCGACCCGCCCAGGACTTCCGGCGCCTCGCCGTGCGGAGTCCGGATACTGTCGAACGCGATCGAGCCGACCACCAGAAGCGATTCAGCCACCGCCTTCTCCTCCGTCACACCTTCCTGCCTGTCCCCTGCGCGGGCCCATCCCACACGCTGCACAGCACCAGCGTCTGGCGCGCCCAGCGGCCAACGGGGTAAACGGCGGCGACCCGCAGGCCGGCCTCGGCGGCCTCGCCGCGGATCGTCTCCACGGTCTCGCCGGGACATCGGCCGCGAAGGATGTCGCGCCAACTGCGCCAGGAGCGGCGATTGTAGAACGAGAACAGGACCCTCTGGCGGCTGACCCGCGCCAGTTCCCGGAGCACCGCGAGGCGCTCCTCGCGGCCGCGGATCCGGTGCATGAGGCGCATCGCGAAGACGAGTTCGAAGTGCCCGGCGTCGAACGGCAGTCGCCGGACGTCAGCCTGGAGGCACCGGACGGGCCAGCCGGCCTCGGCCGCCGCCTGCCGCGCCAGGCGCAGCATCTCGGCCGAGACGTCCACCCCGACAATCTCGCGGCTGAAGACCGCGAAGGTCGGCAGGAACCGGCCCGTTCCGCACGGCGCGTCGAGGATGGGACCGTTGATCCGCAGGCCCATCAGCGTCTGCTCGACGATCCGGCGCTCCGCCGCATCCACCTTCCGTCCGTGCCGCGAGCGGGCGAAACGCCGGTCGCGGTACTTCTCGGCGTCACTGGCGGAGGCGTAGCGGCGAGTAAAGACGTCGAGGTCCTCGGGGGGCCGCCGGCCCTTGCGGACCTCGCGGGCCACCAAGTGCTCGGCCAGGCGGCGGGCCAGGAGGAGGATCACCTGGGGCTTCGCGAGCCGCATCGAGCCGCCCGCCTGCGCCGCGACGTCGGGAACGGGGCTCAACAGGGCGAGCACGGCCCGCTCGGCCGCGCCCCCGGCCAGGAGGAAGCCCGCCAGGGTCGTGAGCATCCCCTCCAGGGCGCGGAGCGAACTGGCCACGTTGAATTCCACGTGGCGGGTGTCGATCAGGTGGACCCGCTCAAGGCGGCCCTGGCCCTCGATCGTCACCAGGACATTGGTGCCGCTGACGTCGTGATGCCAGATGCGCCTGGAGGCCAGGTCCACGAGGAGCCGCGCAAGCGCCCCTGCGAGGGCATCGAACGCCGGCGACCCCGGCGGGCCTGCGGCCGCCAGGTAATCGCCGAGCATCTTGGCGCCCGCCAGGTGCTCCATCAGGTGATAACTCGCCCGGCACCCCCAGAATCCGGTTTCGTCGACGAGGGCCAGGGGGCGCGGCACGGGCATGCCCATCTCGTGAAGGCGGATAGCGCTATCGAACTCCGTGGCCGCCCCACTGCCGCCCCACCGGTGCCGAAGCCGATCACGGAAACAGCCGTGGGCGAATCCCTTCACGAGAACGTCGAAGGGCACCGGAGGCGGCGGCCGCAGCAGGCCGCGCGTTCGGCCGGCGATGTGCCGGGGGCGAAGGCCCACCACGGGCGTAAGCGCCGCCGGGTCGAATGACCGCTCCATCGCCTCGCGCCAGGACGAGTCGACGTCGGCCACCCAGTGCCAGTGGAACTCCGCCACGCCCCACCTCGCGGACCATTCACGGCCGGAGCCGTGAAGCATCATAGTGCGCCGCGACCGAGAATCAAGCCTTCTGTGCCAATCCTGTCTCTCGGATGCAGCACAGCACCAGTAACGCCGGTTCCTGCTTGCCGTGGCGTCCCGTCAGGCTAGAATACCCGACAGACGGCCCACGACGGTCGGGGGTCGAGGTCAACGGGGGAATGTCAGCCGAAAGGACTTGAGCATGCTTGGCAGTCGCACAGGAAGAGGGCGGTTGGGCAGATCGCTTCGAGGCTTGCATGGGCGCGAGTCTCCGCCCAGCACAGGCAGCCTGCCTATCGGAAACACAGGAGGAGCAGGCGCGAAAATGCGGGCAACGATGCGGCAGGCGCGATGCGGCGCCTTTATCCTTGGCGCCATCCTGGCCCTGCCGCTCGCGGCGGCCCAGGCCGCCGATTGGCCGCAGTACCGGGGGCCGAACCAGGATGGCGTGTCGCTGGAGAAGGTAGACCTGAACTGGCCGGCCGCCGGACCCAAGGTCGTCTGGAAGGCGCCGACCAGGAACGGCTTCAGTTCCTTCGCGGTCAGTGGCGGCAAGGCGTTCACCCAGGTCAACCGCGATATCGACGGCGAGCAGCGCGAGATCTGCGTGGCGCTCGATGCCGCGACCGGCAAGGAACTGTGGTTTGCCAACGTCGCCGCCGGCAAGTACGACTCGGGCGGCGACTCCGGCACGCCCGACAACAACGGCGGCGACGGACCGCGGTCCACCCCCACCGTCAGCGACGGCAAGGTCTACGTCTTCACGCAACACCTGGTGCTTTACTGCTTTGACGCGGCGACCGGCCAACCGGTTTGGACCAAGAACCTGGTCAAAGAGCACGCCGGGCGCAACATCGGCTGGAAGAGCGCGGCCTCGCCGGTGGTGGATGGCGACCTCGTGTTCGTAGGGGGAGGCGGCGCCGGCCAATCCCTGCTGGCCCTCAACAAGAAGACCGGCGACGCTGTCTGGAAGGCCCACGATGAGACCATCACGCACTCGACGCCTGTCGTGGCCACGATTCTCGGTCAGCGGCAGGCGATCTTCTTCCTGAAAAGCGGCCTCCTTTCGGTCTCCACGACGGACGGCAAGGCGCTGTGGCGGTTCCCGTTCAGGTTCAGCGTGTCCACGGCGATCTCGCCGGTCGTCTCGGGCGACATCGTGTACTGCTCCGCGGGCTACGGCATCGGCAGCGGCGCGTGCAGGATCGTCAAGGAGGGCGATGGCTTTGCCGCCAAGCAACTCTGGGTCATCCCCGGAGACAAGCAGGTGGCCAACCACTGGAGCACGCCGGTTTGCAAGGATGGATACCTCTACGGGATGTTCAGTTTCAAGCAGTTCGGGAACGGTCCGATGAAGTGCGTGGAACTGGCCACCGGCAAGTTGATGTGGGAGCGGCCCGGCTTCGGTCCCGGCAACGTTCTTCTGGTCAACGGCAAGATCCTGGCCCTGGCGGACGACGGACAACTTGTGGTCGTCGAGGCATTGCCGGCGGCCTACAAGGAAATCGCCCGGTTCAAGGCGGTGACGGGCAAGTGCTGGTCCACCCCTGCCCTCAGCGACGGCCGCATCTACATCCGCAGCACGAAGGAAGGCGCGTGCCTCGACGTGAGCGGCAAGTAGCACGCTGCTTTTTCAAAGGGGCTCCAGACTCGCCGCGGCGGCGATCAGCCGGACGTTACGGACCGGCGGCAAGGCACCCGACCTGGCGTTGTAGAATCAACCGGCGTGACGGCCCGGCGATTCTACCCCATCTTGCGGTTGGCAAAGAAAGCGATGAATCCCGCGGCGCCAGACTCGCCGCGCATTGGCGCGGTCCCTGTCATACCATACAATCACGGCTGGCCCGGCTCGCAGTTCCCGGAGAATGGACGAGCCTGGCGGAGGAGCATCCCCATGTCATCACTTCAAACGTCCGCGGAGCACTTCCTCCAACTGTGCCAGGGAATCTCCATGGCCGCCCTGTGGGTCGCCGCGCTGGCGACCGTTTGCGTGCCCGGGTCCGCCGCGCTTGGTGGCACGTTCGATGGCAAGTTCTACCGCGGCGAGGGCGACGTGGAGTATCTCCAACTGCTCGATATCTCCCGCCGCATGTTCGACCCCGACCCCGAGTTCCAGAACGTCGCCATGCTTTACATGCCCGCCTGGAACGGCTTCGTGGAAGGGCCCACCTGGAACGCGTGGTGGATTCAGAACAGTTACGGCACCACGTACTGCGCGTTGCCCTTCTACGGCGAACCGTACGGGACCTTTCTCCAGAACGCCGATGACCTGTGGTTCCGGTTCATCGGCGACGGCAAGCCGTACAAGTCTCCGATCGGCGGCCACCAGTACACACCGCCCGACGGCCAATTGTGCGATGCGGCCAGCCCCCAAGGCGCGCTCCACAAGCAGGGCGACGGCCGCGTCGGCATCCACGACTTCGGCCTGGAGTTCACGGCCGCCGGCCTCCTGATGCAGGCCGAGGCTCTGCTCATCAGCCGCGACCCGAAGGCCATCGCCCACTACCTCCCCTTGCTGGAGCGGTGCGCCAATCTTATCGAGACCCGCCGCGACCCGAAGAACAACCTGTTCCTGGCGGGGCCTGCGGCCGACCTCCTCGCCCCCAGTTACGCCGGATGGAAGAAGCCCGACGGCACCTACGATAGGGCCTACCTGGCGGGGCTCTCGATCACCTATATCGCCGCGCTCGACCGGCTCATCGAGGTCGAGAAACTGGCCGCTGCCGCCGACAAGGTCCGCCTGTACGCCGAGCGCCGCGACCTGGCGCGCCGGGGCCTTCCCGCCCTCACGGCAGACGAGGGCTACTTCATCAGGTCCCTCGACCCCGACGGCGCGCGGCACGGCGTCTTCGGGGCGCCGAAGTTCGGATACTTCGGGGCCGTGGCCAACCACGACGCCATCTGCTTCCGCGTCGTCGACGACGCCCAGGCCGCAAGGATCTACGCCAAGATCGCCTCCATCCCCGGCCTGCGGCGCCACGACCTCATCGTCACCAACGAACCGTCGCTCGACGACATGTACGAGCCGCCGACCAGTTGGCTCTGGAAGCATGGCACCTGGGTGAACGGCGGCCACTGGACCACCTGCGAGGCCCGCATGGTGATGGCGTATTTCCGGCTGGCCAAGTTCGACGACGCCCGCCGCTCCATGCACCAACTGATGAAGTTCGCACGGGCCTTTCGCATGGATAACCCCCTCGTGGACTTCGGCAACGCGGTCTACCAGCCGGGCGAGGCCGTCAACCTGTGCTACGACAGTTTCGGCCTGCCGGCGGCCATGATGCGCGGCCTGTTCGAGTACCTTTATCGTGCCGACGGTCTCACCCTCTTGCCGCACATTCCGCCGGGCATTACACGCCTCGAGCAGCACTTCCCCGTGCGATTTGGCACCAAGTTGCTCTACCTTGCCGTGACGGGTTCCGGCCCCGTCACCGCCGTGTGGGTGAACGACAAGCCCTGGAAGGCGTTCGATGACACTTCGATCCGGCTGCCCTACGACGAGACGCCCACCGAGGCCGTCATCCAGATTGCGCTCGGCGGGGCGAAGCCCGCGCCCTTCGTCCCGCGCAAGGCCGATGCGGCACTGCCGCCGCTGCCCCGGCCCGACGACAAGAGTTGGGCTCTACCGGAGTCGCCGGTCATCGCTGCGAACCAACTGCCGGTGCGGATCGGCGCCGACAGCCATGCCGGCAGCCGTTTCCTGGGCGACATCGGGCGGGCCCGGATCTTCAGCCGCGCGCTCGCCGCCGACGAAATTGCAGCGCTCTCCGCAGGCAAGCCGGGCGACCTCGCCAAAGACCCCGCCCTCGTCGGCGACTGGGCGTTCGACAACCAGAAGGGCGACGCCTTCCCCAGCCTTGCGGCCGACGGCCTGCCCGCCAGGATCGTCGGCAAGGTGGAGGTGGTAGACGCTCCCGCGGGCAAGGCCGTCCGCCTGACCGGCGCCGGCTACCTGGAGATCGCCCACGGACCCAAGGTGAACCTGACCAGCGCCTGCACGCTCGAGGCCTGGATATGCCCCAAGACGCTGCCGCCCGGCGGAGGCCGGATTATCGACAAGACCGAGGTCGGCACGTCCACCGGCTACCTGATCGATACGCACCCCGGCAACTCGGTCCGCCTCATCTCGGAGCGGGGCGCGCTCGTACATGATGCCCGGCTCGCCCCCGGCCAGTGGGTGCACGTGGCCGCCACCGTCGCCCCCGACGGCAGGTTGGCGCTATACCTCAACGGTAAAGCCGTCGTCTCTCAGAAGAAAGACCCTGGGGCGGAGGTCGCCGCGGCGTGGGGGCTGGCCGAGAAGATGCGGCGCCTGTACGATCGCCTCAGCGCCGCCGGCCTTGCCGGCTCCTACGAAGCGGCCCATGCCCGGCTGGCCGTCGACATGCTCGCCGCCTATCACCGGCGCCTGCAACTCCTGGCCGACGGCACGCTGAAACCCCTGCCCCCCAGGTCCGAGATCGCCGCCGACAAGTCGTACCTCGTCACCGTGACGCGGCTGTGCGATGGGCTGGCAAAGACGCTAGATGCCTGCAAAGGTTCCGATGACCCGCACAAGAAGACGGTTTACCGCCTCTGGAGCCAGGAGTAGGGAATCCCGCCGCGCCCGTTGCCGGAGTCAACGGCCACCGCAAGAGGATGGGGTTCGTTTTCGATCATGAAGAAGTCCAGATAGAAACTGCATGACTTTTTCTGCGGTTCTACTTAGGCTTGTGGGGCCGAACGGTTATCAACCGATAGGGTGATTGGAGCGGATGCCATGCGTCTCTTTGAGTTGGCGGTCGCAACGTGGGTTTTCGGTCATGTTCTTGACTTTGACATCTCCTATAAGGCGTTTCTGGAGTCGGTGGGGGGTACACTGGACCTTGCCGACCCGGAGCACAGGAACGCCATGCTGGTCTGGCTCAACAAGTGGGGGTGTAGGCAATTCGCGCTGGCATACCACGGCGAGGCCTCCGACCAGATAGGGGCGTGGTACGGCGAAAGGCATGGCGACTTACCCACAGCGGAAAGAAACCTGTGGGAATTGACAGGCGAGGAGTTGCATGCTGTGACGCGGGCCTACGACAACTTGGCCTCAAGACGAGCCTCAGAGCGGATAGGAACCGGTGGTGTCCGAATTGGTCCCACGGGTGCCGCGAAAATCCTGTTTGCCGCGAGGCCCCGGGCGTTGCCGCCCTGGGATGACCCCATCCGGAGGAAACTCGGCTTCACGGGGTCGCCGGCCTCCTACCGTGCGTTTCTGGATGACGTCAGGCGGTGTGTCGACGACTTGGCTAGCGAATGCCAGCGCCACGGGCTAAGGCTTGACGAGTTGCCTCATCGGCTGGGGCGGCCGTTGTCAACGGTGCCGAAACTGGTGGATGAGTACTACTGGGTGACACTGACCAGGAAGTGCAAACTGCCAGATAAAGCGACGGTCCAGGAGTGGGGACCCTGGGCGGCAAGGTCAGGGTTAGAACCTTGAATTCGGGGGGCGCAATACTCGATAGCGCGGGTCAAGGATTCGTTTCTCGTTTGATTTATGGTCGGCGCACACGGCCTGGCGCTCGACAGGTGCAGGATTTCCAACAAAGCCCATGCGGGCTTTGCCTAGATGTATGCCCGGCCCGCTGTTTTTCGGACGGGCCGGAAGTGCATCTTGCGCTGTGGCATTAACATGTTGATGCGGGTGCCGTCGCGGGGTAGGGGCCGCCCTGTGCGGCCGCTACTCTTTGGCCGGCGTCAGCATCCCGATGCGCCAGGGTATGAGGCCGTACTGCGGGGGTTTGTCTTTCTCGAGGACGCCCTGGATGACGAAACGCAGGTTCCTGGGGTCAACGGTCATCGTCTCGTCGATGCCATCGCGGACGAGTTCGCCATGGCTGATGTTGTCTGCCCACAGGGGGACGCCTGGCGCCGGCCGCGATACCCGTTGGACTCCTACTCGCCGGGCGATGAGAGCGAGGCCATCTGCTGCGCCGACGTGCTCTGGGCCGCATGGCAGGCCCACCCGAAGGCGAAGCGCTGGCTCAAGGGCATCTGCCTCCCGGAACAATGACCATGGTTGCCGGAGTTCCCGCAGCGGGATGGCGCCTTGACACGGCCGCCCGCAGCAGACCTGCCGGTCGCGCCGCACCTGGACTGACTCGCGGATATTCACGGCAGGGGTCTGACCCCTTGCGCCCGTCGCCCCGCCCGCGGCTTTTTTGCCGTAAGCCACCATGACTTACATGGACTTACGACTTTCACACCCCAAAAACCCCCTTTTGGGGGCCAAAGTTATCCACAAAACGGCCTTGGCGCTGGCGCCATGGCAGGTCGGCACTGAAAATGTTAAAATGGGTAAGCGCGAATTGGGCGCTTTTTTGCGAAAATCGAGAGGCAAGTGACACCCAAAGGGGGGTCTAAGGGGGGCAAAGGGGGGGCAAAAGGGGGGTTGTTACAAAAGTCGGGTCACGTAAGTCCAATTTCAGAAATGCCACTTACGTTCGCCGCCAGGAGAGGCGCACAGGGGCGGGAACCGGGAACAGGGAACAGGGAAGGAGACGCCGACTGCCATAAGGGCAGGGACTTGGGACTGGGGACTCGGCACTGGGGGTGGAATGAGTGGTTCATCGGATGCCGCGGCTTACGCCAAAGGACGCGGGCGCGCCCCGGCCTGCATGACTACGACACTTACGGAGGCAACCCCAGCGCCGGTGCCGGAATCGGCGACAATCTGGCCGTCATGGCCCCTGGCCGTCGGCCCCGCCGGAACAGGCGTCACTTTCGCCTTGCCGGACCGGCCGAAGGCCTCGATAATCCTGGGGGACGTTTACGATGGTCGTGGGCACGATCCTGGTGGCCCCTTTTGGTGAGGTCCGTGCTATGGTGCAACGGGTTGTGTCAATTCTGGCTATGGTGCTGGTCGCATCGGCCCCGGCGGGCGCCGCCCCCGCGGACCCCGCCGCCGCTGCCGCGGAAAAGCAGCGATGTCCCCGGCCGGGCGAGTTCGCCAGCGTGTTCTCCTTCGGCTACGGCGGGGATACCATGCCCAAGGACGACGCCAGGTTTGACGAACTTCTCAGGAAGATCAAGGACGCCGGGTTCAACGTCGTCCACTGCACCTACACGGACAAGCGCCTGGAGTCGTGCCGCAAGCACGGCGTGAAGATGATGGTCGACTTCCTGGCCGACGAGCACCACGTGTACAAGTCCGCCGACCAGGCCAAGGCCTTGGCCCAGAGGCTCCGCGGCAGCCCGGACGTCTGGGGCTACAACATCTGGAACGAGAGTTTTGGCAAGACCGGTCCCGGCCGGCAGAGAGACATCCTGGCGGTGCGTAGTTGGGACCCGACCCACCCCGCCTACTGCGGGACGTATCGCACATACGGCCTGCGGCACCTGGCCTGCGCCGACGTGATGGGCTACTACGATTATCATTGGAAGCGAGGTCCGCACTACCATTTTCCGCACCTGCTGACCTACTGCAAGGCCGCCCACGACAACAATTCCATCGTCTATCGCTGGGTAGAGGCGGCTCCGGGCCAGCCCGGTAACGTCACCCGCAGCCTGTACACGGCCAACACATCCATCGCCTGCGGGCTCAAGGGCCTGCTGTGGTTCCTGGCCACGGGGCTGATGGACAAGGACACGCTCCAGTGGACCCCCGCCGGCCAGGCCATCGCCCAGGTCCACCGCGAGATCATGCCGCTCAAGGCCGAGATCATGAAGATCCACCTGCCGTCCGCCGTCTGCTCCACGCCGATCACCAGGACCGCCAACAACGAGGCCCTGCCTGATGCCCGCAATGAGATGATGCCCCCGGGCCTGGAGAACAACGGCTTTCCCAAGGACTTTGCGGTCCAGCCGGCCGGCGGCGAGTTCGTCCTGGGCGCGTTCAAGGATGACCAGGGCCGGGATGCCTTCTTTCTGGCCAACCATAATGCCTACGCCACACAGGAGGCGGGGCTCAAATTCACCCGGCCCGTGAAGGTCAGCCTCTTTGACCGGACCAAGCGGCAGTGGGCGCCGATGACCGTCACCGACCAGACCGTACGCCTGACGCTCCAGCCCGGGGGCGGAGAACTGCTGCGGCTGGAGAAGTAGCGACAGAAGAGAACAAACGCCGGTGTCCCGGCCGATCCACGCGCCGCTGATTGTGCTTTGGCTGGTGCCGGCTGCGGGCGTGACCGGCCCGGCTGCCCCGCCGGCGGCTATGTCCCGTCCCGCTGTCGCCACCACCCCCGCCGCCCAGCCGCCAGGCGGGGCGCAGAACGGCGCGAACGGGTAGGTGCGCGGCACCCAGGCCGGCGCGCGCCCCGGCTGGCGTTCATCGGATACCGCGGCCTACGCCAACAGATGCCGGGGCTTTGCCCAGGCCTACATACTCGCGCTCGACGCAGAGCGTCGTGTTCGCCGAGGCCGGCCCTTTGAAGCACCTACTCCTCAAGGCTAAGTTGTACGGGCTTCCGCGATCTTGAACTGGATCAGCCACTTGAGTTTCGACTTATCACCTTTCAGCGCGCTTTCAACAATCGACTCCAAGAGGACTCTGCCGACAAGGTCGCTGACGATTCCCCGCAAGCCACAGCCCGAGTTCGCAAAGGCCCCCGGCGCCGACCGCCGCAACTTCGCCCGCAACGTCACCGACAGGCAGTGGCCCAGGAACGCCACCAGGATGTGCGCGTCCACCTGCGGCTCCACCTGGTGAAAGATCGGCCGCAGGTCCAGGTCGCTCTTGAGGGTCCGGAACGCCTCCTCCACCTGAACCAGTTGCATGTACCACGCCCACAGCGTCGGGGCCTGACCGCCCAGGTCCTTCGGCCAGTCCTCCCACGGTATCCACGCCCGCAGGATGTAACTGCCGTCCCGAGCCATCGCCTGCCGCCACGCCGCCTGCTGGCTGTCGTTGATCTCCCCCAGGTACAGCACCTGCCGCTGGGCCGTCTTGCCGGTGCGGAGGCGACGCGACTCCACCACGCTCCAGTACCGGTGCCGCTTGCCGTTCTTCTTCCGCGAGAAGCATCGTAGATACATGATGCCCAAGCAATAGCACACCCGCCCCCATCCCTTCAATAGGGTAGGTCTTCACTACAGCCCTTTGGACACCCGAATCGCCCCTGGCGCCCCCGCCAAGGGCCGGTAGCAGCAACCCGCCTCCGCACCACGCCCGGGCGCGGCACGCTCGGGCGTGTCTTCGGCCTCGCCCTGGCTGTTCGGTCTTGTTGCCCCCAGTCGTTACACATCTGTAACAAATTCCGCGCGGCAGTTTTTCCGCGGGGGAATGGGGGGCCGACCGCAAAAAGACATAGGTGGAGGGACAACGCGCCTGCCCCATGCCCGAAACGGGCCTCGGCGACGGTGGGCGACGTCACCGTCCACAGTCACCTCCACCTGGACCAAGGCGCGGTCGTCGAGACCGTCCTCAGGCGGCTGTCCGAACAACAGGCCGCTGCGCCGGCCCGGCTGCCGGAGGAGGTGCTTGCCGCGCGAGACCCACCGCTGGGCGGGCGCGTCGACGATGGACCAGTCGGTTGGTGGCCTGGCCCTCGGCCTTGTAGCCCAGTATCCACAGCGTCGCGGCGTTGTTGACCACCTTGGGCTTGTCGCCCGTCTCGCAGTTGAGCTGCCGGACCCAGACGTTCTGCTTTGCATCCAGCCTTATCGGCGCGGCGCAGAGGTCCTCGAAGCAGGCATCGCCCGAGCCCGGCTTGCTGTGGTAGTTCGCCCATCGGCTGTGCTGGACCACGACGATGCGCGGCGAGGAGTGCTCCACGATCACGCTGTCGGCCGCGTGGAATTCCTTGTCGAACTCCGCCTCCCACGTCTTGGAGGTGCTGATCCGGTCGATGAACAGCGGCGCATTGCCCTTGCCGTCGACCGCCAGCAGGGGCTTGCCCTTCAGGAACACCGCGCGCAGGTCGCCGTACAGTATCGAGCCGCAGCCCTGGAGCACGCGGAGCGTCCCGGGCAGATGGATCGTGTCGCGGACGTAGTAGCTGCCGTGGGGCAGGTAGACGGTGGCCGCCCCGGTGTCGACGGCCTTCTGGAGTGCCTCGGTCACGTCGTAGCCGGAGGTGGGCCGGGGATGCTGCGGGACCGGCACCTTCGGCGGGCCGTACTTCATGACGTTGACCCACTGGGCCGTGTCGCCCCAGGGCGGATTGGGCGTCTCCTTCACGGGCAGGTCAAGGCTGGTGAGCTTCGACGGGAACAGGTGCTGCGCCTGGCCCGTGACGTACTCGGCCACGAGCGGGCCCGGCACCGTCTTGCCGCCGTCCTTGATGGCCGCGCCGTAGCCCGACACCCGGACGTTGCGGACGAACAGCCCGTCCTTGTTCTCGATCGCCGCTGCGCCGGGCGCCCCGCCGGACAGGTCGGAGTCGATCAGCACCACCTGCCCATCGCCGCCAATGTTCTGGACGGCCGGGACGCTGTTGCGGCTGACGAGCCCGCGGATGGAGACGGGGTGCCCGTTGTTCCGCCAGCCGGCGACGCGCTGGTTCTCGAGCGTCACGTGCTCGAACACGTCCGAGTACGTCGCGTGCCGGCACTCGATGCCGACGTCGAAGCCCTCCACCGCCAGGCCCTTGCAGAAGCCCGGCCCCGGCCACTTGCGGCGCATGTCCACACCGATGGCGCCCGCCCCGTCCCCGGAGCGAACGGTGACGTTCTCCAGCCCGCCACCGTTGTGCGTGATGTAGTGGACGCCGATCGCGCCGGGGTTTCCCTTGCCCGTGTCGATCGTCAGATCCAGCACGTGGGCGCTGAAGGTCATGTTGCTGCCGCCCTGCTGCTTGGCATCCTCCTCAGGCAGGAGGAACGGCGTGTGCGTCGTGAAGACCGCCTTGGGCTTGGTCGCGTCGCCGAAACCCTCGCATCGGTCGCGAAGCTTCAGGACGGTCTTGTCGCGGTTTTCGCCCTGCACGAACGTCCACGGCTGCCAGGGGATGCCCACCGTGTCCGCCACCAGGTACGTCCCGGCCGGCAGGTACACCGTCATCATGTGCCCGCGGGCCTTGTTGAGGGCGGCCTGGAGGGCCTTGGTGTCGTCGGCGACGCCGTCGCCCTTGGCCCCGAAGTCGCGGACGTTGACCATCCCTGCGTCAGCGGGGAAAGAGATCGTCCTGGTCGCCGCGGGCCCGCCGCCCACGTCCGCCGCCGCGACGCCGCCGCACACCATCGCCGCAGCCAATGCTCCCATCGCCATCGTGCACGTGCTCATGTTCTGCATTCCTTCCTCGTCGGCGGAGCGCAGGTCTGGCCCGGGGCGAACGCCGCCCCAATGGCGATGCCCTCCTGAACGTGGTCCCGCCCGTCGAGATTGGCCTTTAGAACGTTCACCGCCTCCGTGCCCACCTTCTCGTGCGGGATGACCATCGTGGTCAGCCGCCGGTCCAACACGAACCCGTCCGCACCGTCCGCGAAGGCCACCAGCGACAGCTCGCCCGGGATCCGCAGGCCCAACCGGCTTGCGGCGATCGCCAGCGCCAGGGCGTCGGCGGCGCAGTAGCAGACCGCCGCCGTCGGCCGATCGGGCGAGGAGAGCCACCGCAGCGCCGCCGCCAGGTTGGCGTCGAAGTCGTCGCCCTCGCCCTCGCGGCGGACGGGCCCCGGCAGCAGGGCCAGCCCCGCCCGGCGAATCGCCTCGGCGCAGCCGGCCCGGCGGTCCGTGACGGAGTAATGCCCCTCGGCCGGGTCGGCGGACGACCATGCGTGGTGCGAGTAGGCGATCCGCCGATGCCCCATGGCCAGCAAGTGCTCCGTGGCCCGGCCGGCACTGCCGAAGTCGTCCGGGTACACGCAGTCGCGGGGCAGCTTGGCGTTCACCCAGACCGAGGGCAGGCGGAACTGCCTGACCAGTTCCCGCATCCGCGCGGGGACGCGCTCGTTGTAGGTGACCAGCAGGCCGTCGGCGGCCAGCTCGCGCAGGATGCGGGGGACGTAGGCCGGGTCGGTCAGATTCTCGTCGCCGACGCGGGTGACCAGCATGCGAAGGTCCTGCCCCTCCAGCGCGGCCTCGATCCCGCTCAGCAGCGGCATCGGCAGGTGCGAGACCGGCCAGCGCGTGCCGACCAGCACCGCGACCGTGCCGAACCGCCCGTTCCGCATGCTGCGGGCGGCGGTGTTCGGCCGATACCCCAGGCGGGCCGCCGCTGACAACACCTGCCGGCGCGTGGCCTCGCTGACCGCCTTCCGCCCGGACAGGGCGTAGGAGACCGCCTGCTGGGTCAGGCCCAGCGATCTGGCGATGTCGCTCTGGCTGACGCGTTCCATTGCCGCGGCCTCCCGGCCTGCTTGCTTGTACGTACAAGCAAAGTAGCATCCGCGCCTCCCGTCCGTCAAGGGAAAACCGCCCGGACGCCGGAGAATCCGCCGGACGACGGGCAACGCAGGGCTCGATGGCGGGGTGGGGGCAGGTCCGCGCCGGCAGAGCACACGGCCGGAACACCGCGGGCAGGATGCACCCAGCGCGTTTGTTCGTGAACCGCTCCGGGCGGCAGCGGCGGACTCACCTTGCCGGCGGCAGCCCTGACCTACGACGGACGGCACGACAGGTCCAGCCCCGGCGTCTGGCCCGTCGTGCACGCGTCGTCCTGGTGCGGCCGGTACCGACGTCGGCCAACATTGCCAGTTGGACCGCCCGTGCCCGCTGCCGAGGCAGGTGTCACATGACGCTGGGCCCGGCCCGTGACATGGCGGCCGGAACGCCCACGTTCGCCCACGGGGCGAGAACGTGACGGCGGGCGACGGGAGGACCGAGGCGTGAACCGGGTCGCGACACGGGCCAACGTGGCGCGTCGGGGGGTGGCATCCACGCAAGTCAATAGGTACTTCCAGGCCCATCGACGCGACGGCGGGCACGCGGAGCAGTCGGAAGGCCGGTTTTAGTTTGTTTCACGCGCGAACATTCTGCCGTAACGCGCAGACCGTGGGAGGGGTGGCGACCATGTTCCTGGTTCTGACCCGCGAGGCGCTCCTGGAGGCCACTTGGCGGCGCTACGGTGAACGGCGCGGCTGCCATCGCCGCCACTGCCTGGCTTGCGGCGGTGACTTCTTCACCAGCCGCCCTGAGGCCCGTTACTGCCGCGCCGCCTGTCGCCAGCGGGCGTACCGCAGGCGGTTGCGGCTTCGGGCGGCAGGCGTGTCCTTGACCATCGAGCCGCTCGACATCACCGTCACGGAGGACACCGATGACCCTCGGGTTTGATCGCAAGACGCTGGCCCCCCAGGAACGTCTCGACGAGGTGGCCTCGATCCTCGCCACAGGCCTCCTGCGAGTGCGCCGCCGCCAGGACACGGAAAGGCCGTTTTCGACAGATTCTTCGGGACTGTAGCAGCATTACCGGCGTAGAGGCTGTCCGAAAAACCGAGGGTCAGGCATATTTATTGAGGCAAACGCGCTTTTGCGTTTGCCTCAGTAAAGTTGTTGCGGTTCTCCTTCCCG
>Ga0315282_10009121_pt1 | contig 15849 bp, 8 predicted proteins | sample YL17G07_20_MG_FD_203693 | JGI IMG/M metagenome (GOLD analysis project Ga0315282, IMG submission 203693) | Sediment microbial communities from Yellowstone Lake, YNP, Wyoming, USA - YL17G07_20 | ecosystem: Environmental > Aquatic > Freshwater > Lake > Sediment | place: USA: Wyoming | collected...
CGATAAAGGACCGCATTATACCATATTTTTTTATTTTGGGGTCGGACCTCAGCAACTCAGACATAATAATAGGGTTGATTATTTTCGATCCGTTTGGCAATGGCCTTAAGTCCCGTTTTTCGGGGCCCAAAACAAGGACTTAAGACAGGATCCTGAGGCCCGACTCCTAAACGCCCTGAACGAAGGCTAAACGAGGTAGTCCTGGACCTTGCCGTCGGCGTCGACCCGGCGCATCCAGACCATGACGGGCTTGCCGTCCTTGTCGAAGAACTGGCCGAGGAGGATCAGGATCAGGTCCACGAGGACCCCGATGAAGAAGCAGCCGAACGTCAGCAGCCAGACGATCCCCGTGCCGGTCTTGCCGACGTAGAACCTGTGGCCGCCGAACATGCCGAACCAGATACAAAGGAAGAGTGTGACCAATCTCGATTTTTCGGACATCTGAGGGCCTCCTTCACGCTTTCCGCGCGAGATCTGAAGCCTTTATAACAGAGAGGACCCCGCCGGGTCAATTCCACGTTCCGGCGTTCTTCAAGGGAGTTGCCCGCCAGGCCTCGGCCGGCGCCGGGGGCTGAAGCTCCACGGACTTACGTCCGTGGGATCCAACTTTTGCAGGCTTTGGAGCGCCTGTCCCCGAAGCGGGGTTCGCTCTTCCTCCGCGGACTCACGTCCGTGGAATCCCGCGAAGGGGATTGATTTTTCCCCGATCTTGTGTAAAATATGGCTTTTCCATTCGGGAGGAAAACACGATGAACATCCTGGGCCTGGCCCGGCACGGGCTGAACTCCTTCGAGCAGATCGCGATCGTCTGCGTCCTCTTCACGGCTTTCTTCAGCCTCTGGTACGCCTGGATGCTGCGCAAGGTCGTGCTCAGGAAGGACAAGGGCACGGAAAAGATGCAGGAGGTCTGGAATGCCATCCGCGTCGGCGCGGACAGCTACCTCAGCCGCCAGCTCAAGCGGATCCTGCCCGTCATCGGCGTCCTGACGGTGGCCTTATTCCTCAGCGTGTATATCGTTCCGGCCAGCCATGAAGCCGTCCGCGAATTCGGCCAGAAAAACGCCCAGATCATCGTCGCCATCGGCCGGACGATCGCCTTCATCATGGGCGCCTCGTTCTCCCTCCTCGTCGGTCAGCTCGGCATGCGGATGGCCATCCAGGCCAACGTCCGGGCCGCCTCGGCCGCCCGCCGCGGCTTCAACGAGGCCCTCTCCATCGCCTACTACGCCGGCACGATCACGGGTATGCTGACCGACGGCTTGGGGTTGTTCGGCGGCACCATGATCTTCATCGTCTTCGGGACGGCCGCGCCCGACGCCCTCCTGGGCTTCGGCTTCGGCGGCACGCTCCTCGCCCTGTTCATGCGGGTCGGCGGCGGCATCTACACCAAGGCCGCCGACGTCGGCGCCGACCTCGTCGGCAAGGTCGAGAAGGACATCCCCGAGGACGACCCCCGGAACGCGGCGGTCATCGCCGACCTCGTCGGCGACAACGTCGGCGACTGCGCCGGCATGGCCGCGGACATCTTCGAATCCTACGAGGTGACCATCGTCTCCGGGCTGATCCTGGGGCTGGCCCTCATGGCCATCGACCCCACCCACTCCCTCAAGTGGATCGTCTACCCGCTCATCATCCGGGCCATCGGCGTCATTTCCTCCATCCTGGGCACGTTCACGGTCCCGATCTGGGAGCGCTTCCCGCTCAAGTTCCTCCGGGCCAAGGACGCCGAGGAGGCCATGTTCCGGTCCTACGAGGTCTCGAGCGTCAACACGATCCTCTGGTCCTTCCTCGTGGCTATCAACTACGCCCACGACTGGCGGCTGGCCATGCTGACGTCGACCGGGGTCGGCCTGGCCGTGGCCTTCAACCCGCTGACCTCCTACTTTACTTCAACCCGGAAGAGCCCGGTCAAGGAGATCGTCCGCTCGGCCAAGACCGGGCCGGCGACGATCATCCTCTCCGGGCTTTCGGTCGGGATGGAGTCGAGCGTCTGGGCCGTCGTGGCCATCGTCGTGAGCTTCATCATCGCCCTTCTCCTCTACAGCGGCGCCGGCGCGACCTACGTCCTCTACGCCGTGGCCATGGTCGGCATCGGGATGCTCAGCCACACGGGCAACAACGTGGCCATGGATTCCTACGGCCCGATCTCCGACAACGCCAACGGCATCGGCGAGATGGCCTGGCACGGCATGGACGACGAAGAGACCCGGAAGGCCCGCCAGATCATGGCCGACCTCGACGCCGTCGGGAACACGACCAAGGCCATCACCAAGGGGGTGGCCATCGCCTCGGCGGTCATCGCGGCGGTGAGCCTCTTCGCCTCCTACATCACGGACGTCGGCCGGGTCCAGCTCCAGCTCGGGGTCAAGGACATCATGACGTCGATCCGCGTTTCCGACACCAAGGTCTTCATCGGCCTGCTCCTCGGCGGCGCCCTCCCCTGGCTCTTCAGCTCGCTGTCGATCAAGGCCGTTTCCCGGGCGGCCGGCCTCATCGTCGAAGAGGTCCGGCGCCAGTTCAGGATCCCGGGCCTGATGGAAGGCAAGGTCAAGCCGGACTATGCCCGGGCCGTCGGCATCTCCACGGCCGCCGCCCAGAAGGAGCTCATCCCGCTGGCCGTGATCTCGGTCATTATGCCGATCGCCGTCGGCCTCATCCTCCAGGTGGAGGCGCTGGGCGGGTTCCTCGCGGGCATCATCCTGAGTGGACAGCTCCTGGCGGTCTTCATGGCCAACGCCGGCGGCGCCTGGGACAACGCCAAGAAATCGATCGAGGACGAGCCCCGCGACCTCCGGGCCAACACCGGCAAGGGGTCGGAGCGCCAGAAGGCGAGCGTCGTCGGCGACACGGTCGGCGACCCCCTCAAGGACACGGCGGGCCCGGCCCTCAACCCGATGATCAAGGTCACGAACCTCGTCAGCTTGATCGCGGCCCCCCTCATCGTCAAGTACAGCCACATGAGCCTCGGCGTCGTTCTCGTCGTCGTCATCCTGCTCGCCGCCGTGATTTGGGCCATCTTGAAGAGCAAGCGCGAGGCCCCGTCGATCTTCGAGGAAGACAAGGCCCGGAAGTAAGGCCGTATCGCCTCTGCTTCGAGGGCGCGGGTTAAGGGTCGCCGATTCCGGGCGCTTTTTTCGGAGTCGTCAATCCCTTCTTCGACGCGACGAGGTGAAGATGCCTAACTTATTGAAATCAATCTATATGGCGGCCATGCTGCTGGCCGGGTCACACGCCGCTGTTTCCTTCGCCTCTGATGACTTGAAATACGGCGTGGGGAAATGGGACCCGGAATCGGGCTTGGGGAACCACCGGGCGGTCGTCCGCGTCGAAGCCGTCGCGCCGGGAAAGCTCGGCGTGCAACTGAGGAAAGACAGGCACCCGGTCATGACGGCGGAATTCGCGAAAACCGCGGCCGCCGTGCGGGTTAGGATCCCCTGGCGCCGCCGCGACGCCGACCCCGACAAAAAGGACATCCTGATCATCGATGCCGCCACGGGCGCCAGGATCGCGAACGTCTATCCCCTCGCTGTCAACCGCGAGTCCGGCGATATCGTCTTCGAGCCCAAGACCGTGCCCGGCGATTACTACGTTTATTTCATGCCCTACAAGTCCGAAGGCCGGAAGAATTATCCGAACGTTAGGTATGACCCTCCGGTCCTCACGGCCGACGCCGCTTGGCTCGCGGCGATCGGGATCGCGCCCGGCAAGCAGGCGCCCTCCAATTCCGACGCGATCCCCCCGGCGAAAGTCATCGAGATCCAGTCGGTGGACGAGTTCAGCAGCTTTTATCCCATGGAAGTGATCGCCACGGCGGCTGAGATCGACGCTCTGCTCAGGGCTCATCCGGACTCCGCCTATCTGCTTTTCCCCGAGGATCGCCGCCTGTCCATCCGCATGACCGGCGACCTCCCGATGCGCTGGGTCACAAGCGGGCCGAACCGCGTTTTCCACGGGGAAGCGGCCCCCGGCGAGTATTTCACGTTCCAGATAGGGGTCTGGGCCGCCCGCGGGCCGATCGAAGACCTCGCGGTGAGGTTCACGGAGCTCAAGAGGTCCGGCCCCGCCTTTTCCGCAAGCTCCCCTGCCCTTTCCGCCGTGATCCCTGCCTCGGCCGCGACCTGCTTCAATACGGGCGGGACCAACTGGGATGGGTCGTTCTTCAAGAAACCCGTTCCGATCGGGACGGGAAAGGTCCAGGCCCTCTGGTGCGGCGTCCAGGTCCCGAAAGACGTCGCGCCCGGTGTCTATGAGGGCACGGTCACGATCGCTCCCCGAGGCCTTCCGGAAACGGCAGTGGGAGTCGAGCTCCGCGTATCCGGCCCGGCGCCTGAAGACGCCGGCGACGCCGATCCCTCCCGGATGACCCGGCTCCGCTGGCTCGACTCCCGGATCGCCTTCGACGACAGCATCGTCCCGCCGTACACGCCCCTCAAAGTCAAGGGACGAGCCTTCGGCTCGCCACTCGCCCGTGGCTTATATCCACGGGCGAGCACGGCGGAAGTGGACCCCCGGGCAAAGCCCGGGGCCGCGCTTCCCAGTCCCGGTCCTGGCAAGGCCGGGGCCCCGGCCGCCGTGGAGGGAAAGACGATCAGCTGCCTGGGACGTTCTCTCGTCGTCGGGCCGGACGGTCTGCCCGCCCGGGTCCTGAGCTATTTCGCTCCGGAGATGACCCGGCTCGCGGCCGCCCCGATCGAACTCGTCGCCTCGCCGTTCAAGGTCCGTGTGGACATCCCGGACGGACACGAGATCACCTGGGCTCAGGAGCCGGTCGGCCCGCGCTTCACGAAAAGCTCGGCCGGCGCCGTCGCCTGGGAATCGGAAAATCGGGCCGACGGCCTGACGATGACGGTCAATGCCCGGATGGAGTTCGACGGGTTCGTCGATTACAGGGTTTCGATATCGGCGGTGAGAGATGTCCCGGTCTCGGACATCCGGCTCGAGGTCCCCTTCAACGGGGATCGCGCGCGCTACATGATGGGCCTCGGCTTCAAGGGCGGGCTCAGGCCGGCCTCGTTCGAATGGTCATGGGACCCGAAGAAGAACCAGGACGCCCTCTGGATCGGAACCGTCAACGCGGGCCTGCAGATCTCCCTCCGGGCCGAGAATTATTCCCGCCCGCTCAACACGAACTTCTACCTGTCCAAGCCCCTCAACATGCCGCCCTCCTGGTGGAACGACGGCAAGGGAAGCGTCTCGGTAGGCACGATCGGCCTCCCGGATGTCAGGACGGGCTTGAACTCGTCCGGGAGCGCGGCCGGTCGGCCCTCTTCCGCCGCCCGGGGCCGGAAGACCGTCGTCCTCCTCGCCGCCCGCTCCGGGCCGCGGACGATCCGGGCCGGCGAGACGCTCCACTTCGACTTCACCCTCCTTCTCACGCCCTTCAAGCTCCTCGACCCGGCGGCCCATTTCGGCCAGCGCTACTTCCATGGCTACAAGCCCTTGGACGAGGTGGCCGCCTCCGGGGCCAACGTCATCAACATCCACCACGCGAACGACATCAACCCCTACCTCAACTATCCCTTCCTGAGACCTCGGCAGATGAAGGATTACATCGATGAGGCCCATCGCCGCGGCTTCAAGGTCAAGATCTACGATACGGTCCGCGAGCTCTCGAACCGCGCGGCCGAGCTCTTCGCCCTCCGGAGCCTGGGCCACGAGGTCTTTTCGCCCGGGCCCGGCGGTGGCTATTCCTGGCTTCAGGAGCACCTCGGGACCGACTACATCGCGGCCTGGTTCGTGCCCGAGCTCAAGGACGCGGCCGTCATCAACAGCGGCATGTCGCGCTGGCACAACTATTACCTCGAGGGCCTCGACTGGCTGGCCCGCAACGTCGGCATCGACGGCCTCTACCTCGACGACGTGGCCTTCGACCGGACGACCATGCTGCGGCTCCGGAAGATCCTCGACCGGAACCGGCCCGGCGCCCTCATCGACCTCCACAGCGCCAACCAGTACAACCCGAGGGACGGGTTCGCTTCGAGCGCCAACCTCTACCTCGAGCACTTCCCGTTCCTCGACCGGCTGTGGTTCGGCGAATACTTCGATTACAACGGGAGCGGGCCCGACTATTGGCTCATCGAGATGTCCGGCATTCCCTTCGGCCTCATGGGCGAGATGCTCCAGGACGGCGGCAATCCCTGGCGCGGCATGGTCTTCGGAATGACGAGCCGTCTACCCTGGGCGGGCGATCCGCGCCCGCTCTGGAAGGCCTGGGACGACTTCGGCATCACCTCGAGCGAAATGGTCGGCTGGTGGGCGGAGTCGAACCTCGTGAGAACGGGGAGCGCGGAAGTCCTGGCGACGGCCTACCTGAAGAAGGGGAAAGGGGGCAAGACCCGGGCCCTGATCGCCCTGGCCAGCTGGGCCAGGGACGCCGTGGACGTCAGGCTCGCGATCGACTGGAAGGCGCTCGGGCTTGACCCGGGCCGTGTCCTCCTCCGCGCGCCGGCCATCGACAAGTTCCAGCCGTCCGCCGAGTTCAGGCCCGGCGATCCAATCCGGGTCGAGCCAGGAAAAGGATGGCTGCTCGTTCTCGGTGACTAGCCCAGAGTGACGCGGTTCCGGCCGCCCGCCTTGCTCCGGCACATCAGCGCGTCGGCGCGGTCAAACTCGCGCATTGTCAAGGACACGGCGGGCATGGTATAAATCGGGCCGAAGAAATGGTCATCCTGGGTCAAGGGACGAGCCTTCGGCTCGCCACTCGCCCGTGGCTTATATCCACGGGCGAGTACGGCGGAAGTGGACCCCCGGTCCTGGCAAGGCCGGGGCCCCGGCCGCCGTTGACGAAAAGGGAGGCGCTGATGAAGTGGATCCGGGCTGTCGTCTCACTCCTCATCGCGGCCGCGATCTTCTGGGGACTCGACAACCGCCACGGCCTGGTCCCCCCCGCGGGCAAGCTCCTCAATCCCTTCGCCGGGTTCTGGCAGAACGGGACGCGCGGAGACACCCCGCTGGCGGACCTCGCCGTCCCCGGCCTGCGCGACGAGGTCCGGGTCGCCTGGGACGCGAGGCACGTACCGCACGTCTTCGCCGCGAACGACCACGACCTTTACTTCGCCCAGGGCTACATCACGGCCCGGGACAGGCTATGGCAAATGGAGTTCCAGGCCCGCTATTCCGCCGGACGTCTGGCGGAGGTCATCGGACGCGCCGGTCTCGAATCGGACCGTTTCAACAGGCGGTTCGGCCTGGGCTGGGCCGCCGAGAGGGCCGTCGAGGCCATGAGCCGCGACCCCAAGGCTCGGGAAAGCGTCGAGGCCTATGCCGACGGCATCAACGCCTTCACCGGCGGTCTCCGCCGTAAGGACTACCCGGTCGAGTATAAGATCCTCGACTATTCGCCGGAAGCCTGGACCCTTCTCGATACCGCGCTGCTCCTTAAGTATATGGCCTACGACCTCACGGGTTATAACGATGAACGGTGGATGACGGCGGCCAAGAAGGCCCTCGGCGAGGCCGCCCTCGACGAGCTCTTTCCCTTCGAGCCGCCGAAATTCGTCGACCCGATCATCCCGCCGGGAACGGCCTGGGACTTCACGCCGGTTCCGCTCCCGAAACCCGGAGAACCGGCGGCGCCCGGCGGAACGAAGGATCCGGCCTTCCGAGCGTCGCCCCCCCGCCCACGGTCCAGGGCCACGCCCCCCGATCCCGACCGACCCGAAGTCGGGAGCAACAACTGGGCCGTCTCGGGCGCCCGGACGAAAAGTGGGCACCCTCTCCTGGCCAACGACCCGCATCTCCGCCTCACCCTGCCCTCAATCTGGTACGAGATCCAGCTCTCCGCCCCCGGCACGAACGCCGCGGGCATCTCGCTGCCCGGAACGCCGCTCGTCATCATCGGCCACAACGATCGGATCGCCTGGGGCTTCACGAACGGCGGCGATGACGTCCTCGACTGGTACGCCGTCCGGTTCAGGGACGAAAGCCGTGGCGAATACCTTTACGACGGGGCATGGCGGAAGACCTCGGTCCGCTCCGAGGTGATCAAGGTCCGGGGAGAGAGGCCCGTCGTCGACCGGGTGATCTACACCCATCATGGGCCCGTCGTCTGGCTCGAAGGCGAGCCCGAACCGGCCAACAAGTCCATCCCCGCCGGGGCGGCCCTGCGCTGGACAGCCCACGACCCCTCGAACGAGTTCCTGACGTTTTACCGCCTCAACCGGGCCGGCGACTATGACGGCTATCTCGAGGCCCTCGCCTCCTGGGAATGTCCGGCCCAGAACTTCGTCTACGCCGACGCGGACGGGACGGTCGCGATCTGGCACAATGGGAAATTCCCGCTCAGGCCCAAGGGCCAAGGGCGCTACATCCTCGACGGCTCGAATCCGGCGGACGAATGGACGGGCCGTGTCCCGTACGCGCACAACCCCCACGTCAAGAACCCGCCGCGGGGCTTCGTCGGCTCGGCGAACCAGAAGCCCGCCGACGCGAGCTACCCCTATTACCTCGGCTGGGACTATGCCTCGTTCGAGCGCGGCACGCGGATCGTCGAGGTCCTGGCGGGAATGAAGGATATCACGCCGGAGGACATGGTGCGGATGCAGAGCGACACCCTCAGCGTGAGGGCCAGGATGGCCCTGCCGAGGCTTCTCCGTGAGATCCGCGACCGGGACCTGACGGCCGCGGAGAGATGGGCCCTGAACGAGCTCAAGGGCTGGAACTTCGAGAACTTGGCCGGCCTCGCGGCGCCGACGATCTTCAGCCAGTTCTGGTCCGACTTCAACGAAGAGACATGGAACGACGAGAAGAAAGGCGACCTGTGGGGGATGCGCTGGCCGAGGAGCGAGGTCGTGATCGACATCATCCTCAACCACCCCGACTCGGCCTACTTCGACGACAAGGCGACGCCGCAGCGGGAGACCATGGGGGACATCGCGAACGCGGCTTTCCGGGCCTCGGTCAGGACGCTTCAGTCTAAATGCGGGCCGCCCGGCAGGTCCTGGACCTGGGGCGAGTGGCGGAAGGCCGGCATCGGCCACCTGGGCCGCATCCCGGGATTCGGCCGGGAGAAATTGGCGATGAACGGCGGCGGCAACGCCCTCAACGCCTCGGGCCCGGGCTTCGGCCCATCGTGGCGGATGGTCGTCGAGCTGGGCCCTGAAGTCAAGGCCTGGGGCATTTATCCCGGAGGACAGTCGGGCAACCCCGGCTCGAGGTTCTACGACGATATGGTCGACGACTGGCTGGCCGGGAAGCCCGACGAGCTCGTCTTCCTGAAGTCGGTCGGCGAGCCGCACCCCGGCATCGTCGCCCGGACGACCCTGAGAGGTGGAAAATGATCGCCGTCCTTGCTTGCGCGCTGGTCATGCTGGTCCTCCAAGTCCTGACACCGTTCTGGTGGTGGGTCATGATCGTGCCTTTCGTGTACGGCGCAGCGGCGGCCAAGTCGGGATGGCAGGCGCTTCGGACAGGGCTTTTCTCGGCGTGTCTGCTGTGGCTCGGGGCCGGCCTTTATCTCTTTCTCGCCGGGAGCCGGATCATCGCGGGGCGCGTGGCCAAAATGTTCGGGCTGGGCCAATCCTGGTTGATGGTCCTGGTGACGGCGCTCGTCGCGGCCGTCGCCGCGGGCGTCTCCGGCTACGCCGGATACGCGATCCGGGCGATTTTCAAGCCGGCAAAGCCGAAGGGCGCCGGATAATAAAAGGAAAACTGGAAAAGGCTCGGTTAGCGGCTGGAAAAGAGGAGCCGGGCTGACCGAAATTTCCGGCTCATAACTCGCCGAACTTTTTCACCGCGGCGTCATAGAGTTTCTTTTCCCGTTCGACGAGCTTCCCGAATCTGGGATCGCCCCGCAGTTTGTCGTAGAAGGGGTTGTGGACAAGGTCCTGATAGTAAAGGTAGGGGTTGAAAACGCTGCCCCGGATCTCCTGGTCGAGTGCCCGCAACGCTTCGTCCCTCATCCCCAGGAGGGCAAAGACCTCGGAGTGCTGGTAAAGGGTGAGGGCCTTGTCCTTTTCTCCGCGGATCGCCAGGAGCAGCGCCCTGTACAACCGGACCCATTCCGCTTCCGGGGTCGCTTTTTCTCCCCTGCGGACGAGCTCTTCGGCATTCTCATAACGCTTCATCATGAGTTGGAGGGCGATATTTCTTCCCGGATAGACGAGCGGTTCGACGGGCGGGGCGAGTTCGAAATATTTTTTAAAATAAAAATCGGCCTTTTCAAATTCGCCCATGGACGTGTAGCACATGGCCAGCTTGTAGGGGGTCCAGAAATTGTAAGGGTCGAGTTCAACGGCCCTGGATAGGTAGCGGATCCCCTGGCCGTACAGGCCCTGATACAGGTAGCACATCCCCGTGAGGAAAACGACATCTCCCAGGTTGGGATTGATGGCGAGCGCCCTCTTGCAGAATTCGAAGGCTTTTTCCCGCTCGCCCCTGTATTCATAAAGCATGTAACCGAGCACGGCGTTCGTGAGGGCTGAGGACGGATCGAGCCGCTGAGCCCTTTCGGCGTCATCCCGGAAGATTCGGGCGTCCTCCTCACTATTCGTAATCTGGTGATGATACTCGTAGGCCCAGCACAACCCGAAATAGGCCATGGCGTAATCCGGGTCGAGCTCGAGGGCTTTATGGAACATCTCGACGCCGGTCTTGAAATCCTCCTCCTTGAAATAGAGGACATATTTGCTCTTGATGAAGGACATCCCCTTCATGTAGTACTCATAGGCCTGAAGGTTTTTCGGCCGGTCCTTTTCCGGACCGGCGGCCGCTCCCCGGAGGAGCTTGACCTCCAGGGCCTCGGCGATCTGGCTGGAAATCCGGTCGTGGAGGTCGAACAGGCCTTCGAGCTCCTGGTCGAACCGGTTTGACCAGATGACGGAATTCGAGTCCCTGTTGGTGAGCTCGGCGAAGACCCGGACGATGTTCCCCTCCCTCTGCAGGGTCCCGAAAAGGACGTTCGCGACACCCAGCTCGCCACCGACCTGATGAGCGTCTTTTTCGGTATTCTTGTAATGCAGGACGGAATTCGTGCCCGTGACCTTCAATTCCTGAAATTGGGACAGCCGGACGATGATGGATTCGGCCAGCGCATCGCAGAACCCTTCCTGGTCCTTCTGCGGGCTGTGGTCTTTAAACGGGAGGACGGCGATGGAGTTTTTCCAGGTTCCGGAGGGAATGGGGCCCGGTGAAGATTTCCCCGGCTGCCGGAGCCCTCGAAAAATAAAAATGGTTACGACGACGAGAACGAGCGCCGCAAAGGACAGGCCCGCGACGAGCAGGGCGGGGACAGGCTTCCGAATAGGCCTACCGGCCGGCTCCCTGCGGTGCACGGCCGGCTCGATGGCCGGCGCCACTTTCCCGATGGCGGCGAGCCCGGCCGCCAGGTCGTCCGCCGTCTGGTATCTGCTTTCTCGGCTTTTCTCGAGGCAGCGGAGGACGAGCCGGCTGAGCTCTTCCGGGACCTCGGGGTTCAGAGTCCTCGGGCCGGGAGCCGATTCCGTCTTATTCTTGACGGCCGAAGCGAGCGGGCTGCCGCTCTGGAAGGGGCTCCGGCCGGTCAGCATTTCGAAAAGGACGGCCCCCAGGGCGTAGAGGTCCGACCGCCCGTCGGCCTCCTCGCCGTCCACCTGCTCGGGGGCCATATATTCGGGCGTGCCGACGACCATCCCCGGCATCGTCAGGCCGCCGACTCCGGCCAGCCTGGCGATGCCGAAATCCATGATCCGGACGTTGCCTTCGTGGTCGATCATGATGTTCTGGGGCTTGAGGTCGCGGTGGACGACGCCGCGGCGGTGGGCCTCGGCCAGGCCTTCGCAGACCTGGGCGGCGATGCCGACGGCCTTGCCCACGGTCAAGCAGCCGGACCGCCGGATGAAGCTCTTGAGATCCTCGCCCGGGACATATTCCATCGTGATGAAATAGGCACCGTCATGCTGGCCGAGGTCGTACATGCGACAGACGTTCTTGTGGGAGATCGTGCGGGCCAGCTTGAGCTCGTTCCGGAAGCGGGCGATGGTTTCCTCGTCCGCGGCGATCCCCGGATGAATGAGCTTCAGGGCAGCTTTCTCCCCGACCTCTTGATCAAAGACCTTGTAGATGAGGCCCATGCCCCCCTGACCCAGCTCTTCGATGACCTGATAGCGGTTGGCGAAGGTCGTGCCGGTCGTCAGTCTAAACGGGGACTCATGCGGGGTTGGACCTCGAAAGGGTCCCCCCTTGGGGGAGGGTGAAAGGGTCTCGGTCGGGGAAGAGTCGCCGGCTCCCGCCGGGGCAAGGGGGGCGGCACAGTTCCCGCAGAATTTCGTATCCTGGGGATTCTCGAAGCCGCACTTGGCGCACTTGATTGTCATGCCCGACCTTTGTATTTGCTTATAACATAAGCATTTCCGGCGTGGGAGTCAACGGAGGGTTCCCAGCCCGCCCTAAATCGGGTAATATGGCTCCTCGGACCGACGGGAGGCGTCCATGAACAAGCATATGTGGGTCGAGGAATTTCCAGGGGCCGTCACGGTCTGCGATGCGGAAGGACGGATCATCGAGATGAACGAAAAGGCCGTCGAAGCCTTCGCGGCGGACGGCGGTGAGAAACTCATCGGAACCAACGTCCTCGACTGCCACCCCGAGCCCTCGCGAACGAAGCTCAAGGAGATGATGGAGGCCGGGCGGACGAACATCTATACGATCCAGAAAAAGGGAAAGAAAAAGCTCATCTATCAGTCGCCGTGGTCCAAGGACGGTCGGTACGGGGGGTTCGTCGAGCTTTCCGTCGAGATCCCCTGGGACATGCCCCACTTCAACCGCGATTAGGAAGGATTAGGATGCCGCTTCGCCCGTCCCCGTTTCCCCCGAAACGGCCTCGACCAAATCGAAGGCCCCAAAAAAAGCGGCAGAATGAGGATTTGCTTCCTTCTTAAGAGCCCGGCTCGCGATATTTTTTCTTGAAGACGAAATAAATCGGAATCCCGATGAGGACAGTGGCTATCGCCACAGATGATTCCTTGGGCCGCTGGAGAAAAGAAAGGACGAGGATCGTTACACCCGCCAAGATGTAGGCCGCCGGGACCACGGGATAGCCCGGGACCTTGATGACGCTCCGGCCGGACCGTCTCAGCTTGAAGACCCCGAGGACGGCGAGGATCGGAAAAATCCCGAGGGAGAATCCCATGTAAGTCAGGAGCTGGTCGAACCTCCCCAAGAGAACGAGGACCGCGGCGATCAGCCCCTGAAGGACGATCGACCGGGACGGGACCGCGAATCTTGGACTCACCTTGGCCAGCGATTTGAAAAAGACGCCGTCCCGGGCCATGGAATAATAAACCCTGGGCCCGAGGATGATGAAGGCGCTCAGCGACGAAAACAGGGCGAAGGAAATGAGGACCGAGATGACTGTCTCCGCGGACTTCCCGAAGAGGTTCCCGGCCGCCAGCCCGCCGATCGAGATGACCCCTTCCATGCCGGCGGGCGGAACCGCGTAGATATAGAACAGGTTTAGCCCGAGATAGAGAACTACGACAATCCCGGTCCCGAGGAGGAGCGACCGCGGCAGGTTCCGCGCCGGGTTTTTGACCTCGGATCCGACATAGGCCGAGGCGTTCCAGCCGCTGTAGGCGAACATGATCCACATGAGGGCCAGGCCCATGGTCTTCCAACCGCCGAAATCGAAGCCGAATCCGGCCGAGGACGTCAAGTGGCTCAGGCTTCCCTTTCCTACCGCGAATCCCGCGGCGACGAGGGCGACGATGAGGAGGATCTTGAGCCCGGTCAGGAGATTCTGGACCCTGGCCCCGAGCTCGAGTCCGCGGGTGTGGAGGAAGGTGAAGGCGGCGATGACCAGGATGGCGTAAACCTTTTTCATGATCGCCGCTTCGGACGGGCCGGCGAAGATCCCCACGTGCAGGAGGCCGGGAAAGGCTCTCGTCAGGTATTCCGTGAAGCCGATGGCCGAGGCGGCGATCGGGGCGGAGAAGCCGACGAAAAAGGACACCCAGCCGGCGAGAAAGCCCAGGACCGGATGGAAGAGCCGCGACAGGAACGCGTACTCGCCGCCCGCGTGCGGAATGGTTGCGCCGAGCTCGCCGTAGCTCAGGGCGCCGCAGAAGGCGATGAGGCCGCCGACGGCCCACAGGGCGAGCATGACCGCGGCGCTGTGGAGGTCCTTCATCAGCAGGCCGGAGGTCGTGAAGATGCCGGCCCCGACCATGTTGGCGATGACGATGTTGGTCAGCGGAAAGAGGCCGAGCTTGCGCTGGAGGCCCTCGACGCTTTCTTTTTCGTCCATGCTGTCACCTTATCAGTCGGCGGGTCCGAGCATTGTCTTGCTTTATATGCCAGCGCGAGGGGCAAAGTCAACGCGTGGACACTGCTCTCCTCTCATTCGGCTAATTCGGTGACACACAACTAAATAACTAAATTCCCAGCCAGGTCTTCAAAAGCTCTATTTCGGTAATTAGTTGTGTGTCACCGAATTAGTGTGCCACCGAAATATTGTCACCTTTCTTACTGAAGCTCCACGGACTTACGTCCGTGGGATCCAACTTTTGCAGGCTTTGGAGCGCCCGCCCCCGAATGGGGGTTCGCTCTTCCTCCGCGGGCTCACGTCCGTCAAGGGACGAGCCTTCGGCTCGCCACTCGCCCGTGGCTTATATCCACGGGCGAGTACGGCGGAAGTGGACCCCCGGTCCTGGCAAGGCCGGGGCCCCGGCCGCTGTGGAATCCCGCGAAGGGGATTGAAATGCCGGGGCATTTTTTCCATAATACGGCCTTGAGACGAGCGATGTCCGTTTCCCCGGGTTCCGCATCCCCAGGCCCCGCCTGCCAAGGAGCTCCCTGCGTTGCCTGAGTTCCTGGAGTTCCGGGGCGTCTCCAAGCGTTTCGGCACCATCCAGGCGGTCGCCGATGTCTCCCTCGAGATCAAGAAGGGAGAATTCTTTTCCCTTCTCGGGCCGAGCGGCTGCGGGAAGACGACCATGCTCCGCCTTGCCGCCGGGTTCGAAGAACCCGACTCCGGCCGCGTCTTCCTCGACGGCCGGGACATCACCGACCTCCCGCCGAACGAGCGGAAGGTCAACACGATCTTCCAGAGCTATGCCCTCTTCCCCCACATGACGGTCCACGACAATATCGCCTTCGGCCTGGCCATCGCCAAGCGCCCGAAAAAGGAGATCGCCGCCGAAGTCGAGAAGATGCTCCACCTCATCCAGATGACGGACCAGGCCGATAAGAAACCCGACCTCCTCTCCGGCGGTCAGAAACAGCGGGTCGCCGTCGCCCGGGCCCTCATCAACAAGCCCGACGTCCTCCTCCTCGACGAGCCGCTGGCGGCCCTGGACCTCAAGCTCCGCCAAAAGATGCTGATCGAGCTCGACCTCATCCACGACGAGGTCGGGATCACCTTTCTCTACGTCACCCACGACCAGGCCGAAGCCATGAGCCTGAGCGACCGGATCGCGGTCATGGACAGCGGCCGGATCGACCAGGTGGGCGCTCCGGCGGAGATTTATGAATCTCCCCGATCGAGCTTCGTCGCCGCCTTCATCGGCGACACGAATTTCGTCGAGGGCCGGGTCCTCGACTGCCCGGACCGCGAATACTGCCGCCTGGCCATTGCGGGCCTGCCCGAAATCCTCTGTTTCAACGACAAGCTCATCCAGCCCGGGCAGCCGATCTATCTCAGCATCCGGCCGGAGAAAGTCCACATCTCCCGGGAACGGCCCGACGAGAAGCCCCAGCGGAATTACCTCCCAGCGGTTGTCGAAGACGTCATCTACCTCGGCTCGACGACGAAATACTGGGCCCGGGCGGCGGGCTACAGGATCCAGATCCTCCGGCAACACTCCCGCTATTTCCTCGACGAGAAACCCCTCCGCTGGAAGGACGACGTCTGGATCTGGTGGCACGCCGACGACGGCT
>Ga0315282_10009122_pt1 | contig 15849 bp, 13 predicted proteins | sample YL17G07_20_MG_FD_203693 | JGI IMG/M metagenome (GOLD analysis project Ga0315282, IMG submission 203693) | Sediment microbial communities from Yellowstone Lake, YNP, Wyoming, USA - YL17G07_20 | ecosystem: Environmental > Aquatic > Freshwater > Lake > Sediment | place: USA: Wyoming | collected...
ATCGTCGTCGTCGCCGTGGGGATGGTGCTGAGTTGGACGGAGGTAGTCCGTAGGTCGTAGTCCGCCTGCCATCGGACAGGCCGTCTACCGACTACCCACTACCGACTACCATTTCGTCTACCACTACTCACTACCTCTACTCGCTACCTCCTCTCGTACCTCCCCATCAGCTTCGCCGTGCCGACGACGTGGCCGCGCATCTTCGCATCCACCTGCTGGCGGCTGGCGCCCTCGCGCAGTCCGAGGCTCGCGATGTCGAGCGCTGACAGCGTGAAGAAGTAGCGATGCGCGCCGTGTCCCCGCGGCGGGCACGGACCTCCGTAGCCGGACCTGCCGAAATCGTTCTTGCCCTCGTGCGCCATGCCCGACGAGATGTGCCCGGAGTTGACGTTGGCGACTGCGAGGTCGTAGACGATCCAGTGGGTGAAGACGCCGCCCGGCGCGTCCGGGTCATCGAGGATCAACACCAACGATTGCGCAGACGAGGGCTTGCCGTCCCACTGAATCGGGGGCGGGAGGTTCTCGCCGTCGCACGTGTAGCGCGAAGGAATCGTCGCGCCTTCCGAGAACGCGGAACTGCTGAGCGTGAGAGGCATGGGCCCTCCTTCCGCCGGGCGTTCGAGCCAGCCCGTACCCGGCAAGCTGATGAGTGCTGCGACAACGAGCACGATCGCAAAATTCACCGGCAATCCCCGCCAATCCAGCTGCTTACAATTCTCGTTTTTGGACCTGGTCCAATTTACCCCCGGCGCTGCACGTCCCATTTTGCCGGTTTTTGGCCGTCCCGGTTGCAACCGCCTCCACTGTCGTGGTAAAAAGACATATACGACTATTCAGGTCCTATATATGGGCGGGCAGAGCAGGTGGGGCGAGTCGGACCAACCGCCATACCTGTCTCACCTGCCCTACCCGCCCTACTCGAGTGGACGGAAGAAGCGAGAGCCCTAATGAGCACGGGAACCGACACCATCGAACAGCTGGCGCGGCAGGAGTACCGCTATGGTTTCACGAGCGACGTCGAAGCGGACCTGGCGCCACGCGGCCTGAACGAGGACATCATCCGGCTGATCTCGCGCAAGAAGAGCGAGCCGGACTGGATGCTCGACTGGCGGCTGAAGGCCTATCGCGCCTGGCTGACGCTGACCGACCCTGACTGGGCGAACGTCAGGCACGATCCGATCGACTTCCAGGACATCATCTACTACGCGGCGCCCAAGAAGCGGCCGGCGCTCACGAGCCTGGACGAAGTGGATCCGGAGGTGCGGCGCACGTTCGAGAAGCTGGGGATCCCGCTCGAGGAACAGAAGGCGCTGGCCGGCGTGGCGGTCGACGCGGTGTTCGACAGCGTGTCGGTCGCCACCACCTTCAAGGACAAGCTCGCGGAACTCGGCATCATCTTCTGTTCGTTCTCGGAAGCCGTGCAGAAACATCCCGATCTCGTCCGCAAGTACCTCGGGTCGGTCGTTCCGTACTCGGACAACTTCTACGCGGCGCTCAATGCGGCGGTCTTCAGCGACGGCTCCTTCTGCTACGTGCCGAAAGGCGTCCGCTGCCCGATGGAACTGTCCACCTACTTCCGGATCAACGCGAAGGACACCGGGCAGTTCGAGCGCACGCTGATCGTCGCCGACGAGGGCGCTCACGTAAGCTACCTCGAGGGCTGCACGGCGCCCATGCGCGACGAGAACCAGCTGCACGCCGCCGTCGTCGAGCTCGTCGCGCTCGACAACGCGACCATCAAGTACTCGACGGTGCAGAACTGGTATCCCGGCGACAAGAACGGCAAGGGCGGCATCTACAACTTCGTGACGAAGCGCGGCAAGTGCCAGGGCGTGAACTCGAAGATCACCTGGACGCAGGTGGAGACCGGCTCGGCGATCACGTGGAAGTACCCGAGCTGCATCCTGATGGGCGACAACTCCGTGGGCGAGTTCTACTCGGTCGCCGTCACGAACAACTATCAGCAGGCCGACACCGGCACGAAGATGATCCACCTGGGCAGGAACACGCGCAGCACGATCGTGTCGAAGGGGATCTCGGCCGGCCACGGGCAGAACACCTATCGCGGGATGGTGAAGATCGCGAAGAAGGCTTCGGGCGCCCGCAACTACTCGCAGTGCGACTCGCTGCTCATCGGCGACCAGTGCGGCGCGCACACCTTCCCGTACATCGAGATCAAGAACACCTCGTCGCAGATGGAGCACGAGGCGTCGACGTCGAAGATCGGCGAGGACCAGATCTTCTATTGCCGGCAGCGCGGCCTGAGCACGGAGGACGCAGTGAACCTGATCGTCAGCGGGTTCTGCAAGGAAGTGTTCCGCGAGTTGCCGATGGAATTCGCCGTCGAGGCGCAGAAACTGCTGGGCGTGAGCCTGGAAGGAAGCGTTGGATAGGATTCAGAGAAGAGGACATGCTCGAAATCACGAATCTGCACGCGCGCGTGGGCGACGGCCCCTCGACCGGCGCTCGGGGCGCCCTGAGCGCAGTCGAAGGGCGGGAAATCCTGAGGGGGATCGACCTGAAGGTCGGCACCGGCGAAGTGCACGCCATCATGGGCCCGAACGGATCGGGCAAGAGTACGCTGGCCGGCGTCCTCGCGGGACGCAGCGAATACGTCGTGACGGCGGGCTCCGTCCTCTACGAGGGCAGGGACCTGCTGGCGATGGCGCCGGAGGACCGCGCGCGCGAAGGCGTCTTCCTCGCGTTTCAGTACCCGGTCGAGCTGCCCGGCGTGAACAACGCCTACTTCCTCAAGGCGGCGCTCAACGCCGTGCGCAGGCACCGCGGCGAGGAGGAGCTGGACGCGATCGACTTCATGGCGCTCGTGCGAGATCGGATGAAGCTGCTCGAGATCGACCCGAGCATGCTGAACCGGCCGGTCAACGAGGGGTTTTCGGGCGGCGAGAAGAAGCGCAACGAGATTTTCCAGATGGCGGTGCTCGAGCCGCGCCTGGCGATTCTCGACGAAACGGACTCGGGCCTCGACATCGACGCCCTGAAGATCGTCGCAAGCGGCGTCAACGCCCTGCGCAGCCCCGAGCGTTCGACGATCGTCGTCACGCACTATCAGCGCCTGTTGAACTACATCGTGCCCGACTACGTGCACGTGCTCTCCGAAGGCCGCATCGTGAAGTCCGGCGGCAAAGACCTGGCGCTGGAACTGGAAGAGAAGGGCTACGGCTGGATCGAGCAAGAAGAGGTCAGTCGATAGCTGTCCGGCCAACGCCGGTCAACGATGTGTATTCTTATGCCGACGACTGACATCAATCGCTACGTGGCCGAATTCGAGCGACTCCAGCAGGCGCGCGTCGCCGACGAGCCGGCGTGGTTGCGCACCATCCGCGAACAGGCGCTTGCGCGCTTCACGGCCCTCGGCTTTCCCACGACCAGGCAGGAAGAGTGGCGTTTTACCAACGTCTCGCCGATTGCCGACCGCGTATTCCGGTTGGCCGCCGGATCTGAGGATCGCGTAGACAGCGAGAATCTCGCCCCATTCCGGTTCGCGGCTGCCGAACCCGTCGAGATCGTGTTCATGAACGGCCGCTTCGCGCCCGCGCTGTCGAGCCTCGACGCGCTGCCGGCTGGTGTGTCCGTGCGCAGTCTTGCCGACGTGCTATCCGATGATCCCGACCGCATCGTGCCGCACTTCGGCCGCCACGCGGCGTTCGAGGACCAGCCGTTTGTCGCGCTGAACACCGCTTTTGCATCCGACGGCGCAGTGGTCGAAACGACGCCGGACGTCGTGGTCACCAGGCCCATCCACATCCTGTTCGTCGCGGCTCGCGGCGGGGAAGTCTCGTATCCGCGCGTGCTCGTGCTGGCCGGGCGCAACAGCCAGCTGCAGATCGTCGAAAGCCACGTGGGCGTTCGAGCGAACGGGCGCCACGGGCGAGCAGGGATCAGGGATCAGGGATCAGGGGCACCATCGTTCACCGACGCGGTCAGCGAGATCGTTCTCGGCGACGGCGCCGTTGTCGATCACTACCGTGTTCAGCGCGAGGCGACCGACAGCTTCCATGTCTCGACCACTCAGGTCCGCCTGGCGCACAGCAGCACCTTCTCGTCGCACGCCTTCTCGTTCGGCGGCGCCATCGTCCGCAACGACGTCAACGTGCTCCTGGCCGGCGAAGGCGGCGACTGCACGCTGAACGGCCTGTACCTGGCCGGCGGCTCGCAGCTTGTCGACAACCACACGGTCATCGATCACGCGCAGCCGCACTGCGGCAGCCACGAGATCTACAAGGGGATTCTCGACGGCCGCGCGCGCGCCGTGTTCAACGGCAAGATTCTCGTGCGGCCCGACGCGCAGAAGACCGACGCGAAGCAGACGAACAAGACCCTGCTCCTGTCCGATGACGCGCAGATCAACACGAAGCCGCAGCTGCAGATCTTCGCCAACGACGTCAAGTGCACGCACGGGGCGACCATCGGCCAGCTGAGCGCCGACGCGCTCTTCTACCTGCAGGCGCGGGGCATCGATCGGGCAACGGCGCAGCAGATGCTCGTCCGGGCGTTTGCGGGCGATATCACAGGACGGGTGAAGATCGGCGCGTTGCGCGAGCACCTGGACGACGTGCTGCTGACGACACTGGCGACACAGAGCAATCCGGCGCGCCGAAGCGCCGGCGCAGCCGAGGCGAAGGGGGCCGGATCCCACAACAGCAAGGTGCGAGGCGAAGAGGCGTGCGAAGTGGAGGCGGAGGCATGAGCGGCGTCCCGGTGGCGCATCCCGAGCCGGCGACCGCGTTCGACGTGACCGCCATCCGGCGCGACTTCCCCGCGCTGCAGCAGCTGGTATACGGCAAACCGCTCGCCTACCTCGACAACGCGGCAACCACGCAGAAGCCGGAAGCGGTGATCCAGGCGATTGCCGACTTCTACCGTCACGACAACGCGAACGTGCACCGGGGCGTGCACCTGCTCAGCGAGCGGGCGACGAGCGCCTACGAAGCGGCGCGCGAGGACGTGCGGCGCTTCATCAACGCCGGGGAGGCGCGCGAAATCGTCTTCGTCCGCGGAACGACCGAGGCGATCAATCTCGTCGCGCAGACCTTCGGCCGCCAGCGGCTGCGCCCGGGCGACGAGATCGTCGTGTCGGCCTTCGAGCACCACTCGAACATCGTGCCGTGGCAGATCGTGTGCAACGAGAAGGGCGCCCGGCTGCGCGTCGTGCCGATGACGTCGGCCGGCGACATCCAGATCGAGGAATACGAGCGCGTCTTCTCCGACCGCACGCGCCTGGTGTCGATCGTCCATGTGTCGAACGCGCTCGGCACGGTGAACCCCGTGCGGCGCATGATCGAGATCGCCCACCGCCACGGTGTGCCGGTGCTGGTGGATGGCGCGCAGGCGGTCGCGCACCTGCCGGTTGACGTCCGGCAGCTCGACGCGGACTTCTACGCGTTTTCGGGGCACAAGCTGTTCGGCCCGACGGGCATCGGGGTGCTGTACGGGAAGGCGGAACTGCTGGAGTCGATGCCGCCCTACCAGGCGGGCGGCGACATGATCCGCTCGGTGACCTTCGAGCGCACTCAATACAACACGCTGCCGTACAAGTTCGAGGCCGGCACGCCCGACATCGCGGGCGCGATCGGACTGGGCGCGGCGATCCACTACGTGGAGCGGATCGGGCTCGATCGCATCGCCGCCTGGGAGCACGAACTGCTGCGCCACGGAACCGGGCGGCTGGCCACGGTCCCCGGGCTCCGCCTGTTCGGGCCGCCGGCCGATCGCAAGGCTGCCATCTTCTCGTTCACGCTGTCCCACGCGCACCCGCACGACATCGGCACGATCCTCGACCAGGAAGGGATTGCGATCCGCACCGGGCACCACTGCTGCCAGCCGCTGATGCACCGGCTCGGCGTCGACGCGACCGCCCGCGCGTCGCTGGCTTTCTACAACACGTTCGACGAGATCGACCGCCTCGTCGCAGCGCTCGACCGGGTGCAGGAGGTGTTCGGCTGATGGGTGATCTGCGCGAGCTCTACCAGGAGGTCATCCTCGACCACAATCGCCGCCCGCACAACTTCAGGGAGCTCCCCGACGCCAATCGCAAGGCGGAGGGCTACAACCCGCTGTGCGGCGACCATCTGACGGTTTTCCTGCGCCTCGAAGGCGAGGTCGTTCGCGACATCACGTTCGTCGGCTCGGGCTGCGCGATCTCGAAGGCGTCGGCGTCGCTGATGACCGACAGCGTGAAGGGCAAGACGCTCGGCGAGACGAGCGCGCTGTTCGACGCCTTTCACCGGATGGTGACGTCGAGCGGCGCGGAGCAGCCGCCGGCCGCGCTCGGCAAGCTGGCCGTGCTGGCCGGCGTCCGCGAGTTTCCCGCGCGGGTGAAGTGCGCGAGCCTCGCATGGCACACGCTCAAAGCCGCGTTGACCGCCCAGGCCGCGCCAGAGGCGGTCACGACGGAGTGATAAGGCTTTAGGCTTAAGGCTTTGGGCTTTGGGCCTGCCTGGGCTTAAGCCCCGGTGAGGCCAAAAGCCGTAAGCCCTAAGCCTCCTCGGCGAGGAACATCATGGAAGCCCAGGCAAGCCGACCGGCCAGCACGCAGTTGATGCTCGAGCCGAAGGTCATCGACGCGATCAGCTCCGTCTACGACCCCGAAATCCCGGTCAACATCTGGGAGCTCGGTCTCATCTACGAGCTGCGCGTCGAACCGTCCGGCGCGGTCCAGGTGAAAATGACGCTGACGGCGCCCGCATGCCCGTCGGCGCAGACGCTTCCCGGCGAGGTGGAAAGCCGCATCCGCCAGGTGGAGGGTGTGACCGACGTGAAGGTCGAGGTGGTCTGGGAACCGGCGTGGACGACCGACCGGATGTCGGAGGCAGCGAAATTGCAGCTGGGAATGTGGTAAAGACAAAGTCCTTGGGACCGGGGACCAGCAACAAACCGGCGAGCCCGGGTGGGCCCCCAACCGGGCTCGCCGTTCAGTAATTGTTCGGCCCCTCGTCGCGCCGGCCGGACAATTACTGCTTCACGTACTTGTCGTACCAGTTGATCATCTCGGCCAGCGTATCCATGACCGACTCGCGCGCGGCGTAGCCGTGCGCCTCGAGCGGCAGCGTGACGTAGCGCACGGTCGCGCCGTGGCCCTTCAGCGCCATGTACATCCGCTCTGACTGGATCGGGAACGTGCCCGAGTTGTCGTCCGCCTCGCCGTGGATCAGCAGGATCGGATCCTTGATCTCGTTCGCGTAGCGGAACGGCGACATCTTCATGTAGACGTCGGGCACCTCCCAGAACGTGCGCTCCTCGCTCTGGAAGCCGAACGGCGTCAGCGTGCGGTTGTAGGCGCCGCTTCGCGCCACGCCTGCCTTGAACAGCCGCGTGTGCGCGAGCAGGTTCGCGGTCATGAAGGCGCCGTAGCTGTGACCGCCCACGCCGATGTGATCGCGGTCGGTCACGCCCATCTCCACGACCTTGTCCACCGCGGCCTCGGCGCTCGCGACCAGCTGCTCAACGTAGGTGTCGTTGGCCGTCTCACCCGCGCCGATGATCGGCATCGTCGGGTTGTCGAAGATCGCGTAGCCCTGGGTCAGCAGGAACATGTGCGAAATGCCGCTGACCGTGGTGAAGCGGTACGGCGATCCCGTCACCTGCGCCGCGGTGGCCGCGTCGGTGAACTCGCGCGGATAGGCCCACATGATGAGCGGCAGCTTCTGGCCCTTCTGGTAGTTCGCCGGCAGATACAGCGTGCCGTTCAGCTCGACGCCGTCCTTGCGCTTGTAGGTGACGAACTGCTTCGTCACGCCGGCAAGCTGCGGCGCCGGATCCGTGAACTGCGTCAGCTGCCGCCGGTCGTTCGCCGCCAGGTCGCGCACGAACAGGTTGGGCGGATCCTTCGGCGTCTCGTAGCGGGTCAGGATCGTCTTCGCGTCGTCGGAAATCAGCGTCACCACTGACTCGTAGTTCTCGCCCTGGCACTGCCACACGCGGTTGCTCGCGAGCGTCTTCAGGTCGAACCGATCGAGGAACGGGTGATCGCCCTGCGGCCCCGAGCCGGAGCCCTGCAGGTAGATGGCGTCGCCAACCTGCATGATCGCCCGCCCGGCCAGCGGTCCGTTCGCCCGCGTCACCGGCGTTCCGGGGTTCGCGTAGCGCTCGGCCGAATCCAGTTCCCACACCTTGCGCGGGGCCGCCGAGCCCTCGATCAACCACGTCGTGCGGATTCTCTTCGCGCCGCGCGACACCTCGGTCGCCAGCGCCGCGCCCTTCTCGGTCCACGCAATGCTCTGCGAGCGGTTCGCGGTCTTGATGATCTCGGTCGGCTGGCCCGTGAACGGCGCCCTCAGGGAAACGAAACGATCGCGGTACTGCGCCTTCGTGCGCAGGTCGCCGCCGTCGAGAGCCTCGACCCAGACGAGCGTGGCGGGCTCGAGCGGGTGCCACCGGTAGTTGCGCGGGCCGGTCGTCACACCCAGCATCGGGACGGTTTCATTCGACGGGATGTCGGCGATCTTCTTCACCAGCTGCCCTGATTTGCCCCAGACTTCGAGGTCGCTCGCGAAGCCGTTCACCGGCACCAGGTGCGAGTACGGCCGCTTGATGTGTTCGACGAGGATGTACTGGCCGTTCGGCGAAAACGACACGTCGCCGGCAATCACCGGTTTGCCAATCGGCGCCTTCGCGCCGCTCACCACGTTCACCTGCGCGAGCTGCCGCGTGAAGTAGTACTCGAACAGCGCGTCATCGTGCGCGTCCTTCAGCAGGTCCTCGTAGGTCGCGGCCGGCGCCGCCTTGCCGTAGCTCTCATGGATGTTCGGGCCGGTCGGCACCTTCGGCTCGGCGGGAGGCAGGCCGCGCATCGCCGGCACGAAGGCGCACAGCATCGACTTCGAGTCGTCCAGCCACTGGCAGGGCGCGCCGAGCGTCCCGTTCAGCGTCGGCGTCGTCGCCTGCCTCGCGGCGCCGGTAGCTGTGTCGGCGACCCACAGCGCGATGCCGGTCGCCGTCGTCTGCGTGAAGGCAAGGTGCCTGCCGTCGGGCGAGAAGCTCACCGAGCCGATGTTGGCGGCCGGCGGCACCCTCACCTTCAATTCCTTGCCGTCGGCGATCTTCTTGAGCGTCACAGCGTAGACGACGCCCGACACGCGGCGTGTGCCATTGGTCTTCGGGTTGATCCGTACCCCGGCCAGCCGCAGCATCGGCTGCGCGAGGTCCGCAATCGTCGGCATGCTCTTGCGCTCGACGATCGCGATCTGCTGCCGCGTCGGACTCACGATCGTCTGCGGGATCGGATTCGCGTCGAGGATGTCGACGATGACCTTCGGTGGGGTGAGGTACTTTGCTTCGGTTTGCGCGTGCGCGCGGACGACGACGAGTGCGAGCGCCGACAACAGCGCCAGCACCCAGGCGGCCTTGTTCCTGTGCATGGCTGGTCTCCTGAATGGAGAAAGACGCGCGAGATTCTATCACCTGGACCCTTCGGCGCGCGTTCGCTCCCCCAGGGCGGGTGAGATCGGGTGGGTAGGGCAGCTGCGGCCAGGGCGGGTAGGGCGGGTGCGTTCGACTATCGCGAAGGGGCCGCAGACCGACGCGCCGTTGGCGCATGCGACTTGGGGCCGGACCGTTCGGACTTGCCTGGCGTGGCGTGTTGCTGCTGGGCTGGCGCTTTGTGAGCCCGCTTGTGCCTATGCAGGTCGAGAATGAAGGGGATCGGACCGGCGGTGGCGCCCGGTCGCAGGTGAACGAACTTGGCCGCCATCTCGGACGCAAACGTGCGGCCGCCGGGCACCGCGATCAGAACGATCGCGGCCAGCGCCGCCGAGCACACCAGCACCCGAGTCCTGAAGCGCCTGCCACGCCGAAGCGAACTCGACGGGGCGCAAAGACACGTCGCGCGGCCGCAAGCGTATCCGCGCGTTCGGGGGGGATCAAACGTTTCGCGCTGGCGTTTTCGCCAAACGTCTCGCTCGCAGGGAGGTCGTGAGTATCTCTTCTCACTCCTCGCGCAGCGCAATCGTTGGTGACACCCGACCCGCACGTCGCGCAGGAACGATAGCGGCAGCCGCGGCCAGTCCGATCAGCGCCAGGGTCGTGCTTGCCAGTGTAGTCCAGTCCGTCGGCGATACGCCGTAGAGCAGGCTCGAAACGACGTCCGATACCCCGACAACCGCTATCAGTCCCATGCCCGCGCCGACCCCGGCCGCCACGCAGGCATCGCGCATTGCCAGCCACGTCACCCCGCCCGACGTCGCGCCCATGGCGAGGCGGATCCCGATCTCGCGCGTTCGCCGCGCCACGCCGTAGCCCACCACACCGATGATGCCTGCGGCCGTCACGATGATCGTGGCGACGGCAAACAGGCCGACAACGAGCGTCGCGAACGATCGAGCCTGAATGGTGCGCGCGAGGCGCGCTCGAAGGGTCGAGCCGTCGAGCACCACGGCGGCCGGCGAGACGCGGTGAACGAGGGATTCCCATAGACCGGCAGACGTGGTCGTACCGCCCGTCAAGTAGGTCACCCGCATGCCGGGGACGTTTCCGTCCAGCACCCGAAACACCGCAGGCCGCGGCGCCTCGTCGAGCGCGCGCCGGCGCGAGTCTCTTACGATCCCGACGATCGGGGAGGGCCTGCCACCGACCCGCAGCGGATCGCCGATCGCGGCGTGTCCGCCCAGATATCGGGCGACGAGCGCCTCGTTAACGACCACCCCACGCCCGCCGGCATCGCGATCGACGAGCGGACGCCCGGCGACGAACGACATGCCGACCGTCCCGAAGTAATCCGGAGTTACCCAGAGCAGTTCGACAGGCGCCACTGTCCCGATGACCACCACGCCAGTCACGCTGAACTGATCGGCCATTTCGCCGACGACGGCGGCGGCACGGCGAACGCCCGGCAGGCGCCGCAACCCATTGACGGTGCGGTCGATCGTCTCCCGCAACGTTGCACCGGCGACGTCTGGCCCATAGGATACGGACAGGGCCATCGTCTCGCCGGCCATGCCCGTGTCCTGCCGCACCAGGTTGAGATACGACTCCACCAGCAACCCGGCGCCGGTGAGCAGCGCGAGCGTCACCGCCGCCTGCCCGGCAGTCAACCCAAACCGGATGGCGCGCACGACACGGCCCTCCTGCAGTACAGCTTCGCGAAGGCCGGTGTGCAGTCCGCGAAGCCAGGCCAGGAGGGATCCAATCCACCACGCGCCACACGCGATCAGTCCCGCCAGCCCCGCGAACGCGGCCACGCGCGCTGACAACTCGGGCGCCCCCAGGGCGATGAAGTCCCGCGGCACGACCGCGACGATCGCATCGAAGAGAAGCGGTACGAGAAGGAGAGCACCAACCGTTCCTGCCGCTGCCACACAGACCGCTTCGGCCAGCAACAGACGCGCGATCCGCGTCCGGTTCGCCCCCAGCACCTCGAGCATCGCCACCTGGTGTGCGCGAAAGAGGCCGCGGGTCAGCGCCATGCCGAGCGTGTTGGCGGCGGCGACCAGTAGCACGAGAAGTCCAGCAAGCAGCGCGCCGGCAGCGAGCGACCGCTGTTGCGCCTTCATTGCCCGTTCCAGCGGCCTGACCGTGACGCCGAATCGCCGCGCTGTCGCGTCCGCGCTTAGCGCGGCTTCCGCCTGTGTAGCCTCCACACCGTCGCGCAGTCGCCCAACCATGCTCAGGCGTTCCGTGTTTCCGTGGTCCATGGTCGCAATGCGACCAGGTGCCATCTCGACCAACGCATCCACGGCCAGCCGTTCGGTCGGCTCCGGCACGAGAAACGAAGATGGCAGCAGGCCGGTGACCTGCAGCGAGCCCAATGGCAGCAGTGAGAGGGTCCGGTTCGCCCGTGTCACATTCGCGAGGGGCCCTGTCAGCGCATGCGCCGTCAGCCAGACTTCGTCGCCAAAGACTGTCGAGGTGACGGGTGCGGGCACCGTCACACCCAGGACGTCGAACATGTTGGCCGATACAGCAATCGCCTCGAGCGCCACGACGCGGTCGGACAGGCGCACGCGCAACGCATCTTGACGCGTAAAGGCAGCGAGGCCGTCGAACAGATCCTTTCGGGCCTGCCAGTCCCGCAGCACCGGGTAGTCGGGCGGCAGGCCACCTGAGCCGGAGAGGAACCGCGTCGTGTCGATGTCGATCAGGATCAGCCGACTGGGCCGCGCGTACGGCAGCGGCCGGGACAAGAACGGGTCGCTCAACGCAAACATCGTCGTGGCCAGGCTTATGCCAACCATGAGCATTGCCATGACCCCGAGAACGGATGCTGGACGCGAGCGAAGCCGTTTCAGCGCGAACACGACATCGGCGAGAAGCATGATGCAGACGCGGCGCAACGACGCCGCTCCAAGGCCCACATGCGTGGTGCACGGCCGCGCGTGGGGAGCCACGTCGCGGCAGCATCGCCGGTCAGTCGGCCCATCAATCTCATGCGCGCGATTGACCCCTCATGTTGCTGCGGTGCCTCGAAATGCCGTCGCTGATTCCGCGAACATTCGGCCGTCGAAGCCACACGTGCGCTCGAGGGGACGCACGCCGCTACCTCGGCGCGTTGGAGCGTCCGACCGTGAGAGCACGCGACTGCGCAAGTTCGTCTGGCAGCGCTGGATTGACCCGCGCGGTGATTAGCTTCAACTCGCCGCGCGGGACCCCATCAACGGCTGTACGTATCCGCGCCGGCAGGCGAATGCCGTCGAAGGTGCGGTAGTCCAGCAGGTCGCGTCGTTCCACGTGGCGTCCGCTGGGTGAGGTGCGCCCCGACATCGCATCGTCGTAGTTCGGCGCGCGATCCCACATGACCCCCAACGGCTGGCATGTCGCGTTATCCAGCAACAGCGCGATGTTGAAGCTGTCAGGGCCGGTTGCGGCAATCCTGACATGCGCCGCCCCGTCGGGCGTCAGGGCCGGAGACCACTTGAGCGGCACTACCGGCGTCTCGCGCAGCAGCAACATCAACGCCCATCGCGCAAACTCGCTTCGGAGGACGCGAAAAGACCCTTGGTCCGGCTTCTCGATCTGCGCTTGATTGTCACCGGCGGGTCCCACAAACTGCCTGTCGCCGGCAAACCCGCGCACAAGAACGAAATCCTCGCGTCCGGGCAGCCGCAGCCGGCTAGTCGCCTTGAACTTGGCCGGGAACCCCAGAGTGATCTCACTCGTCGTCCGCTGGCCGTTCCTGACGCTTGGATCGGGGATCTCCTCGAACGTGACCGCGAGCGACGAAATCGCCGACAATGCCTTGGGGCCGCCGAGCGCTCCGCGGGCGCACCCGAGCGCATCCGATACCGTTTCGATCTGCCGCTGCTGTGCCCCGGTGCTCGTACAACTCCCTGCGCCGATCGTCAGCACGATGAGTCCTGCGCCTGCGACGTTCCGCGACAGACTACGCGCCGACCGCACAGGCATGACCAATCTCCTAGCACCCAGCGGAAACAGCCTGGTGGAAGGCACATGTTACTGCGGAGCGACGATTGGCGCGAGGAACCAGCCGAGACCCGCCACCACAATCAGGGCCGGCACATAGACCGCGATGCTCCAGACCCTTGTCCGGCCCTGGAGCCTGTCTGAGCAATGAGGGTTCGAGCCTCGATCCTCGACAACTCTGACAGGCTCCTCGCACCCAAAGCCCTGGAAACGGGCACAAACGGTGATCACGTCGCCGAAGCTGTGCCTCCTCCGTTTCCTCTAGTCAAATAGGATAGCATACCATCTGGTTCTCCCCGCACTGATAACACCACCAATGGCAGTCGATACCCAACGAATCGCAGCCCGTCCCGCCGCATACCGCGCAGTCCAGGTACACGATCGTGCAGTCCTGACAGTAGTACACGCAGTCCACGGCGTAGACGGTTGCCGTTCCCATGACAACCGCGACAAACAGCACGATTGCCGCCACCCATGCCCGGACGCGCCTTCGTATGATTCGCATCACTTCCTCCTTTCAACCGTCCCCGCACCTGCGTTGCGACCGAGATGCGACAAGATCGCAGAGAGCACTCTTGGCTGGGTATCTCGAAGCAGGCGCCCGTCGACGAAGACCGTTGGCGTTGACGCAATGCCGAGTGCGCCGCCGAGGCGCGCATCATCTCGCACGGCATTGAGTTCCTTGTCGTAAGTCTCGTTGAACTCTTCCAGCAGGTGCACGGCTTCCAGGTCACGAACGAGATCCGCCTCGGCGAGCCTTCCATGGCGCGCGTAGAGCCTATCCCGAAATGCCTGACTCTTGGCAGGATCGAGGACCCTATCCGCCACGCGTGCGGCGACAGCAGCCCGACAGGCGAGCGGATGCGTCCTTGTCATCACCGATGGATTACAGTCCGCGTTGAGTGGGAAGTCCCTCAACACCAATTCGACGTTCTCATCGCCGCCGATGTGGTACCGATTCACGGTTCTTTCGATGCCCGGGATCTGGAGGGAACATGCCGGGCAGAGATAGTCGCTGAACACGACGACTCGGATCCTGCCAGGCGCGACCAACTCCGCGGCAGTCAGCCGGGGCTCAGATTCATACCATCTCGCCAACTGCGCGTCCCGATCGGCCGCGGTCGTCGCTCTTCCGGTGAGCGCCAAGTACTGCCCCGTCAGTAGGACCACCGCAACCGTGGCGGTCAGCGGGACGAGACGTTGCGGCCGCCGAAGGACAGTCCAGTCGTGGCGAATCGCAGCACGGAAGTCTGGTGTCACAGAATCAGGCCCGCGATGCAGTCGGATTCCTGAGTCAATGAGGACGAGGAGCGCCGCAACAGAGGCAATCGCAATCGGCGCGCATCGTCCGCCTACCAGGTACGCCAGCCCTACGCATAGACCGAGTACCACGATTCCGGACCACATGCGAAGGAAGTCGATACACTTCAACTCGCTGGTGCCTCGACGGCTGGCGGCAGCGAGAAACCACAATCCCATGGGGAACTCGAGCGGCAGACCCAGCAGTGTTCTGGAGGTAGTCCAGTACGGGATGGCACGACGCGTGAACAGCACCGGCAGCTGAGCCGTCTGTTCAAGGTGTGAAATCCACGTCGCGACGAACAGCGACACCGCGGCCAACCACGCGACGCGTCGCGCCCAACCGCTCATTGGCGTCTCCCAGGCAGGAAGGAGCAATAACCTCAGGTACAGCTGCCCGACAAGGCTGTCGGCCGTCCATTTGTGCACTCGGTGCACGTCCCGCGTGTGAGTCCGCCTCAGAGCGTACCGGGCTGCCGATCTACAGGTCAATGGTTGTGGTACCGAGCGGTACCACAATCGTCATCCGGTGGGCGTTCGAAGGTGCTGAGGAGAAACTGAACCGCGCCTGAGAGGGTCTGCCCCCGTTCTCTCGCCACGCGGCGCAGGAGATGTGCGTCCTCTGGAAAGAGGCGAAGGTGAATCTGCTCGCGCGTGTCTGTTTCGCGCTTCCTTCCTGCCTCTGTTTCTTGCGGTGCGCTTCGCTGTTCGCCGACTCTCGTCCCGCAAGCCCTTCGACGGGCAACTCGCAGAATCGCCTCCACCAGTTCGTCACCGACCAAGGGCCTGTGGTGGGAGGCAGCGGCACCGAGACGAGCCGCATCGGCGCGAAGCTTCGAGTGTCCGAGGCCGGCGACCATTATCAACCGCGTTCCCATCCCCTCTGCGTTCATGGTCCGCAGAACGTCAAGGCCGGGCACAACCCGCATGCACTGGTGCACGACGATTGCGTCGAAGTTGCCTAACCGTGCGAGGCTCAGTCCTTGCTCCCCATTCGCGGCCGTTTCGACCTCAAAACCGTGCAGCGCCAGGAAACGACGGCCGTACTCGAGGGCCGACGCGTCATCGTCAATGCACAATACCCGGAGGCCGCGGCCTCGTGCGTTTGCGACGCACGTTGCGACGTCACGTGACGATGGCGACGTCTCCGCCGAGTGGGTACGCGGCCGCGGGTTC
>Ga0315282_10009123_pt1 | contig 15849 bp, 9 predicted proteins | sample YL17G07_20_MG_FD_203693 | JGI IMG/M metagenome (GOLD analysis project Ga0315282, IMG submission 203693) | Sediment microbial communities from Yellowstone Lake, YNP, Wyoming, USA - YL17G07_20 | ecosystem: Environmental > Aquatic > Freshwater > Lake > Sediment | place: USA: Wyoming | collected...
CAATGGCTGCTTCTGAGTTAGCTACCTTCTTAATCCTTGACCATAATACGATAGATGCTGCTTTTGCCCCCTATTTCAGCTCCATCCTTCCACATTTCAAGGAAGGGCATATCGATGCTGCCGGTGCTGAACTGATTAAGAACGTAAAGATGGTTCAGCTTGTCTTTCATGAAAAGGTAATGGGATCCGTACAAGAGATTAAAAATATTAACCCCCATGTCGTTATTTCAATACAGGTCCAGCTGAACCGTAAGGCGGGAGCGATTGTTGAGACTTTGACTGATAACGGTGCCGAGGTCATTCACCTCTGTGCAGATAACCACGGAAAAGAATGGGAAGCGAATGATCCCCGCTTTATGAAAGAGGCTGTCAGAGACGTACATCTCAGGCTGGTAGAAAAAGGCAAACGGGACGGCGTGACCCTGATTGTGAGCGGCGGGATAGCAATGGCAGAACACGTAGCCAAGGTCATTATCTGTGGAGCAGATGCCGTCGCTCTTGACATTCCCCTTCTTCTCGCACTTGAGTGCCGGGTCTGCCTCCGCTGCCAGCATGGCTTATCCTGCCCTGTCAGGATTTCTCAGGTCACTCCAGAGTGGGGTGTAAAAAGGATTAAAAACCTGGCCGGTGCTTGGAGAAACCAGCTTCTTGAAGTCCTCGGAGCTATGGGGCTCAGGGAGATCAGAAGGCTCAGAGGTGAAGCAGGCCGGGCAATCTTTTTCCAGGAGATTGAACAGGAGACGTTTGGGAAGATGTTTGGAGAAAAACCTGCTTAATTGCTATTGTTGAATGAATGTTTATAGAGAATGTCAAATACCAAAGCCAAAATGACCAATGAAATCCAAATACCAAAGCTCAAATACAAAATAACGATATTTTTAGCATTTGGATTTTGACATTCATTTGACATTTGGATTTTGTCATTTTGATTTATATCTATTTTAAAGAGGAATTATGAATCACGATAGATCAAATAACTGGCCTCCCAAAGTTGTAGAAACTCCATCCCGTTTTCGTAACCCCATCGGGAAGTACAAGATACGGAGAGGCTTAACCTGCCAGAAGTGCGGCCTCTGCGCAACCCTCTGTCCATACGGAGTGCACAAAAAGACCGGTACAAGCATGCAGCGCCCTGCTGACTATAAGTGCATCGGGCCGTCCTGTGTAAAATATCCGTTTTACTGTATCGATCGCTGCCCTGCGAAGGCATTGAGCATCGCCCTTAATCCGAATTGCGAAGCGCTTGGAGACTACCGCTGGTCTGCAGACCTTCTCATCAGCACCTGGAAACAGGCTGAAACCGGCATGATCCCTCCTGCTGGAGACCTCGAGTACAGGATCGGAAATTCTGGGGGAGGGTTTGACCGTTTGCGCTTAAAATTCCCCCCGCGGGGTGCAGTCTCCTTGCCGGATGCTGCTGATGTTTCCCTTGCCATTCCTCTCAACAAGAGGGGCGATAATCGCCCTGCCGTTGAGATCTCCGTCCCTTTCTATGGCGGGGGTATGTCTTTCGGCTCGGTGAGTCTTTCCACCATGCTCTCCCGGGCACGCGCTGCCATGGCCTGGAATACTTTTACCTGTACAGGTGAGGGTGGATACCCGGATGACCTCCAACCGTATGATGACCATGTCATCACCCAGGTTGCAACCGGTCTCTTTGGAGTAAGAGAGGATACGATTCAGCGCGTCCGGGTAGTGGAATTCAAGTATGCCCAGGGTGCAAAGCCCGGTCTGGGGGGTCATCTCCTTGGAGACAAGGTAACACCTGCTGTTGCCAGGATGAGGGAAGCAGTGGTTGGAAATTCCCTTTTCTCCCCCTTCCCTTTCCATAGCGTGTATTCGGTCGAAGACCACAAGAAACATGTTGACTGGATCAAGGAGCTCAATCCCAGGGCGCTGGTCGCAGTAAAGGTCTCCACCCCTACTGATGTTGACATGGTTGCGGTTGGGATTTACTACGCAGGAGCACATATTATCCACCTCGACGGAAGTTACGGCGGCACGGGGGCAGCCCCGGATATCGCCAAGAAGAACATTGCCATGCCCATTGAATATGCAGTCTCTAAGGTACACCGCTTTCTCATTGAAGAAGGGATACGCAATGAAATAACACTGATTGCCAGCGGGGGCATCCGCACGGCATATGATATTGCCAAGGCGATTGCCCTCGGTGCGGATGGAGTAGTGACCGGCACGTCCGAACTGGTAGCTCTCGAATGCCTTCGTTGTCACAACTGCGAGAGCGGCAGAGGGTGCGTGCGCGGCGTTGCCACTACCGATCCTGAACTCGTCAGCCTCATCCGGGTTGAATGGGGAACCCAGCGGATCATCAACCTCTATGCTTCCTGGTATTACCAGCTCGCGGAAATCCTCCGGCATCTCGGAATGCGGGGTATCCACGAACTGGTAGGAAGGACTGATTGTCTCGTACACCTCGACTACCTGAAAGAAGATATCGCACGGGAATATGAAAATGACATTCCTTTTGAAGCACCAATGGTTTACAGAGAGAGCTGAATGATATGGATAAACAGATTTCATCTGCACAGGATATTTTGGGAAGCAGGAAAGAATTGGGATATTCTCTTCCTCACCTTTCTCTCGCGGGCCGCGAGGAGGAAGGCGGATGCGGCGTAACCGGCTTTGCCTGCAGTATCCCCGTCAGCGGACGTCACATTTTTGAACCCTCCGTCCAGATGCATAATCGCGGCAACGGAAAAGGAGGCGGGATAGCTGCCTCAGGGCTTTCAGCTGAGACATTAGGTGTCTCGCAGGATGTGCTGAAGAACAACTATATGCTGCAGGTTGCATACCTTGTTCCGGAGACACAGCGAGCGGTAGAAGATGAATTCATTACACCATTTTTTGATATTGATCATTCAAACAAGGTAACTACGGTGGATGACTACCGGGATATCCCCGGCCTCGAGGTAAAGCCCCCCGATGTATGGCGGTACTTCGTCCGGGTTAAGGTGAACATCCTCGGGGATTTTATTCAAAAGAACAACTTCTCTTCCCTTGCCCAGCGCCAGGCTGAGGATGAATTCGTCTACCAGAACAGCTTCCATCTGAACAGGAAGTTCTATGCCTCACTCGGCGAAAAAAAGGCTTTTGTCCTTTCCCATGGGAGGGACATAATGATTATGAAGATAGTAGGATATGCAGAACAGGTGGTACAATATTACCAGCTTGAAGATTTCAAGGCACACATCTGGATCGCCCACCAGCGTTACCCAACGAAGGGACGGGTCTGGCATCCGGGCGGTGCTCATCCCTTTATCGGGCTAAACGAGGCGCTTGTCCACAACGGGGATTTTGCCAATTACTATTCCGTAACTGAATACCTGCGGCAGAAAAATATCTTCCCTCTTTTCCTTACGGATACCGAGGTCTCTGTATTGCTCTTTGACCTGTGGAACAGGATCTACCGGTATCCTCTCGAATACATCATAGAGGCAATGGCACCAACGACGGAGATGGACTTTGACCTCCTGCCGGAACAGAAGCAGAAAATATACCGCGCCCTCCAGGCTGTCCATATCCACGGCTCACCTGACGGCCCCTGGTTCTTCATTATAGCCAGGAGCAATCCCGATGATAACTCCTGTCAGCTCCTCGGCATCACTGATACCTCCATGCTCCGCCCCCAGGTGTTTGCAATCCAGGAAGGCGAAGTGCAGATCGGCCTTGTCTGTTCTGAGAAACAGGCGATTGATGCCACGCTGCACAGCCTTTCCGAAGAAGACAACCGCTTCCACAAAGTGGCGGATAAATACTGGAATGCACGGGGCGGAAGCCATACTGACGGCGGCGCTTTCATCTTTACGGTCAGTGATTCAGGCAATGCCCGTAAAATGCTTACCTGCACGGACAAATTCGGCAGGGTAATATCCACTCTTAGAGAACAGGTCCACCACGACCGGGGCATTGCCTTTACTGTCCCTGAACAGTCAGAGTCGCTTAAAAACCTGATAGATAATTTCTTTGAAAAACAGAATGCCCTTTTCTCCTACGAAAATATGCGCGGCTGTATCCCATCCTGGGATTTCAACACGTTCCGTTTTTTCTGCAATGAAGTAGTAAAAATATCCAGTGAAAGTGACGGCACACGAATGTTTGCCATTGATTTTCTTACTTTACTCCACGACCGCCGCTACGACCCGGGCAAGAAAAAGAGGAGCTCCCTCCTTGAGATACTGGAAGAAAGTCTCCAGGATATTTTTGATTCCATACCGCTTATCCATGAAAATTCAACCAGCTCCTTCTGTAGAATTGACTGGGTTGCCAGACATTCTCTCCGTGCCCCCAGGACGGGCGAAAAGATCCTCCTCCTCAATGCTCAGGAATTTCCACCTGAGGGAGATGAGTGCGATGCCCGGCTCATCTGTGAAGCGTACCGCCTCGGCTGGAAACGTTTCATTGCCTGTGGCTACCGAGGACAGCGATTCTGCGGATCCGGCCTGGGGCCAAACACGCATGGCGTGAAGATCGATGTGTATGGCAGCTCCGGAGACTATCTTGCTTCATCCATTGACGGCCTGGAGATTTACGTTCACGGGAATGGTCAGGACCAGATCGGTCAGATCCTGAAAAGCGGGAAACTAATAGTTTTTGGCGATGTGGGTCAAACCTTCATGTATGGTGCAAAAGGAGGGGACGTTTACATCCTTGGCAATGCCGCCGGCAGACCGTTGATCAATGCAGTGGGTAAACCCCGGGTAGTCATCAACGGGACTTGCCTTGATTATCTTGCTGAATCGTTCATGGCTGGTGACCCCCTGAACGGCGGAGGGTTTGTCGTTCTGAATGGCATGGAATTTAATGACCGGGGAGAAATACGAGAGCAGTCCATACCGTATCCCGGCTCCAACCTTTTTTCACTTGCTTCCGGCGGAGCAATCTATCTACGGGATCCCCACCTCAGGATCAATGATGACCAGTTGAACGGCGGCTCGTTCCTCCCTTTAACTCCTGACGACTGGAAACTGATCCTCCCTTACCTCACTGAAAATGAGCGGCTTTTCGGCATTTCAGTTGAGCATGACCTCCTTACTGTAGACGGCATTGTTCGAAAACCTGAAGAGGTTTACCGGAAGATAGGGGCAGTAAAACTCTCCGTTCTGGCAAAAGTTGAAGATGATGTGGATTGAAAAGCTGTCAGCTATGAGCGTTAAAAGCATACCGCAGGAGCGGCCTTCGGTCTTTTTTAGCTGATGGCTGAACGCTGACCGCTGAAAGCTAACTTGATTATGGACGCATACCTTGCCTTAGAAGACGGGAGAATATTCAGGGGGAGAGCCTTCGGCGCAGAAGGTGAGAAGACCGGCGAAGTGGTTTTCAACACCAGCATGTCAGGCTACCAGGAAATCCTGACAGATCCATCCTACAAAGGTCAAATCGTTACCATGACCTATCCTTTGATTGGAAATTATGGAGTTAACCTGGAAGACATTGAATCAGACAGTCCCAGGGTAGAGGGGTTCATCGTAAAGGAGTTGAGCAGGCTCTACAGCAACTGGAGGGGGAAAAAAAGTCTTGAGGAATATCTGAAGGAAAACGGGATCATGGGAATCGAAGGCATTGATACCCGCGCTTTAACCAGGCACATCCGCACAGCCGGTGCCATGAAGGCTGCCATTTCCAGCATTGATCATGAGAGGGATTCTCTCATTGAAAAAGCCCTATCATCTCCTGGCCTTGTCGGTAGGGATTTAGTTAAAGAGGTAACCTGTAACAGTCCATATATCTGGTTAGAAGGTGCGCAAGCAAAAAATATACGCTTTACCGTGGTAGTAGTGGATTGCGGCGTGAAGTACAACATCCTGAGGAAGCTGCGCCAGGCAGGCTGTAAGGTACAGGTCGTTCCGGCCAGCGCCTCGTCGGATGAATTACTTTCATACAAACCCGACGGTCTGCTTTTGTCCAATGGTCCAGGCGATCCGGCAGGCGTCCCTTACGTTATCGATACGGTGAGGAAGTTGCTTGACAAGCTCCCCATCTTTGGAATCTGTCTTGGTCACCAGCTGCTGGGACTGGCTTTTGGCGGGAGCACATATAAATTGAAGTTCGGACACCGTGGCGCGAATCAGCCGGTCAAAAACCTTTTAACCGGGAAAGTTGACATCACTTCCCAGAACCACGGTTTCTGCGTGGATATGAACAGCCTCGACCCGGATGACGTGCAATTAACCCACATCAACCTCAATGACCAGACCGTTGAGGGGATGAGGCACAGGAAGCTCCCCATTTTCTCTGTCCAGTATCATCCCGAGGCATCCCCCGGCCCTCATGACACCAGATATCTGTTTGATGAATTTGTTGAGATGATGAAAAGATAACGGGAGATGCTGTCCTTGCTAAAATGTCATTAATGGGTAAAAATTGAGCGGCTAAAATGGGGATTGTAATTCTTAATTTCTTAACTCTTAATTAGAATAATGCCCAAGCGAACTGACCTGAAGAAAATCCTCATTATCGGCTCCGGCCCTATTGTCATCGGGCAGGCCTGTGAATTTGATTATTCGGGGACCCAGGCCTGTAAGGCTTTAAAGGAAGAAGGGTATGAGATCGTGCTGGTTAACAGCAACCCTGCCACCATCATGACTGACCCTGGTATGGCCCACCACACCTACCTTGAACCGGTCACGCCGGAAATCGTTGAGAAAATCATCGCAAAGGAGAGACCGGATGCCCTCCTCCCAACGCTGGGCGGGCAGACCGGGCTGAACGTGGCGGCAGTGCTGGCAGAACGAGGAGTGTTGAAAAAGTACAACGTCGAGATGATCGGCGCCAACTATGATGCCATCAGGAAGGCGGAAGACAGGGAGCTCTTCAAGAAGGCAATGACGAAGATCGGGCTTGACCTGCCGAAAAGCGGTTTTGCCCATTCTCCTGAAGAGGCTCTTAAAGTCGTCAGAGAAATCGGGTTCCCCGCTATCATCCGCCCGAGCTTTACCCTCGGCGGTACTGGCGGATCAGTTGCTTATAATGAGAAGGAGTTCGCGGAACTCGCAGCTTACGGGATTGAAAGCAGCATGATCAGCGAGATCCTGATCGAAGAATCGGTACTGGGCTGGAAGGAGTTTGAGCTGGAGGTGATGAGAGATCTCAGGGATAACGTGGTCATCATCTGTTCCATAGAAAACTTTGATCCCATGGGGATCCATACCGGGGACAGCATTACCGTGGCCCCTGCCCAGACGCTGACTGACAAAGAGTATCAAATGATGAGAGACGCCGCTATCGCCGTAATCCGTGAGATCGGCGTGGAAACCGGAGGATCTAATATCCAGTTCGCCCTCCACCCTCAGAACGGCAGAATGGTAATAATCGAGATGAATCCCCGGGTTTCGAGGAGCTCTGCCCTGGCTTCAAAGGCTACCGGATTTCCCATAGCAAAAATTGCAGCAAAACTTGCGGTAGGATATACACTCGACGAGATTGCAAATGACATTACCAAGGAAACTCCTGCCTCTTTTGAGCCAACGATTGACTACTGCGTGGTAAAGATACCCCGCTTCACCTTTGAAAAGTTTCCGGAAGCCGATCCCACTCTCACCATCTCCATGAAGTCGGTGGGAGAGATTATGGCTATCGGCCGCACCTTCAAAGAAGCACTTCAGAAAGGACTGCGCTCTCTCGAAATCGGCAGGAGCGGTTTCGGTGCCGATGGAAAGGATACCGTTTTTGAGGAGCTGAAGCGCTCTATCCCTGATTCTGAGCTGAATCACAAAATCAGAGAAAAGCTGACAATCCCCTGCGCTGAGAGGATATTCTTCCTGCGATATGCCCTCCAGAACAATATGAGCGTGGAAGAAATTTGTGAGCTGACTAAGATAGACCTATGGTTCATTCATAATCTGAAAGAGATTGTTGAACTGGAAGAAGAGATCAAGGGGCAAGGGGCAAGGGGCAAAGGGCAAATTCAACGTTTTCCACGTGACCTGCTTAAGAGGGCGAAAGAATTCGGCTTCTCTGACCGTCAGCTTGCCTGCCTCCTCAGGAGCGACGAGATCTCAATCCGTAACCTGCGAAAACAGCATGGCATCAATGCTGTATTCAAGCTGGTTGACACCTGCGCAGCCGAATTTGATGCATATACACCCTACTATTACTCGACCTACGAAGAAGAGGACGAAGTGAAGGTCACCTCCCGGAAGAAGATCATGATCCTTGGAGGCGGTCCCAACAGGATCGGGCAGGGGATAGAATTTGACTACTGCTGCGTTCACGCCTCGTTTGCGCTCCAGGAGCTTGGATATGAAACCATCATGGTGAACAGCAATCCTGAAACGGTAAGCACCGATTACGATACCTCGAGCAAGCTCTATTTTGAGCCTCTGACACTGGAGGATATTCTCAATATCGTTGAGCGGGAAAAACCTGATGGAGTCATTGTCCAGTTTGGTGGCCAGACTCCCCTGAACCTGGCTGTATCTCTCTATAAGGCAGGCGTTCCCATTATCGGGACAACGCCGGACAGTATTGACCAGGCAGAGGACAGGGACAGATTCAAGGAACTGCTGAATAAACTCCGCCTCCACCAGGCACCGAACGGCATGGCCTCTTCCCTTAAAGAGGCGCAATGCGTTGCCCGAAAGATCGGGTTTCCACTCATGGTGAGGCCTTCGTATGTCCTCGGCGGGAGGGCTATGAAGATCGTCTATGATGAAGATTCTCTCGAGGAGTTCGTCAAAAAGGCAATTCAGGCATCTCCTGAACATCCCATTCTCATAGACAAGTTCCTCGAGGATGCCATTGAGGTTGATGTAGATGCCGTGGCGGATGGCGAGGCATGTGTAATTGCCGGGGTCATGGAGCACATCGAGCAGGCTGGAATACATTCCGGAGATAGTGCCAGCGTCCTTCCGCCCCACACCCTCTCTCATGAAATCCTCACGGTGATTAAAAACAATACCCGCGCCCTTGCCCGGGAATTAAACGTGGTTGGTCTGATGAACGTCCAGTATGCAGTAAAAAAGGACACGGTGTATGTGCTGGAGGTAAACCCCCGTGCCTCACGGACAGTACCTTTTGTCAGCAAGGCTACCGGAATCCCCTGGGCAAAAGTTGCCGCCAAGCTCATGACAGGAAAGAAACTCGCAGAGTTGGGGATAGCTACAGAAGTGGAAACGGATCACATCTCGGTGAAAGAATCAGTATTCCCCTTTAAGCGGTTCCTGGGGGTTGATCCGGTTCTCGGGCCAGAGATGAAGTCAACTGGCGAGGTAATGGGTATTGGCAGAGATTTTGGCAATGCCTTTGCTAAATCCCAGATTGCTGCCGGTCAGGTTCTGCCTCTTCACGGCTCAGTATTTATCAGCGTGAATGATAAGGATAAAGATGCCATCACCCCCATAGCCGGGAAACTCTTAAGTTTAGGTTTTAATCTGGTTGCCACGTCAGGTACTGCTGTTGTGCTTGGTACGAGCGGTCTCCCGTCAAGGAAAGTACTGAAGGTGAGCGAGGGGAGGCCCAGTGTGGTTGACCTGATCAAGAACAGGGAGATAAACCTGGTCATCAACACCCCAACCGGCAGAAAACCCAAGGCAGACGAGGCTTCCATCCGGACCATCGCTGTACAGTACAATATTCCCTACATAACGACCATCGCCGGCGCACATGCAGCAGTCAGCGCTATTGAATCGCTTTTAAAAGGAGAACTGCACGTCATGTCATTACAGGAATACCATAAATAGCTGTCAGCTGTCAGCGATCAGCTTTTTTCTGCTGAACGCTGTATGCTGAAAGCTCTAACGAAAGGAATACATAATATTATGCCGGATGAATTGAAAGAGAATTGCGGGGTCTTCGGGATATTTGGCCATAAAGATGCAGTCCGGCTTACCTACCTGGGCCTTTATGCCCTTCAGCACAGGGGACAGGAAAGCGCAGGCATTGCCATTGCCGACGGCACGAAGATTACCTGTTATAAGGGGATGGGATTGGTATCAGAGGTTTTTAACGAAGACGTGCTTGGCAAAATGACCGGCTATCTGGCGACTGGGCATATCCGCTACTCTACCACCGGTTCCTCCGAACTTAAAAACGCACAGCCTTTCCTGGTTGATTACTTTCTGGGGTCCGTTGCCATAGCCCATAACGGTAACCTGGTGAACACCCAGTCTCTGAGAAAGAAACTCTCGGCACATGGCTCAATCTTCCAGTCCACCATGGACAGCGAAGTGATTGTCCACCTCCTGGCAAAGGCAAATGAGGAGCGCTTTGAAGATAACCTAAGTAAGGCGCTCCGGCAGGTTAAGGGTGCATATTCTCTTGTTCTGATGAGTAAAGACCAGCTCGTCGGGGTGAGGGACCCACATGGCTTCAGACCGCTCTGTCTCGGCGTTCTGAACGGGGCATATGTCTTTGCTTCAGAGACCTGCGCCCTTGATCTCATCCAGGCAGAGTATCTCCGGGACGTTGCACCCGGTGAGCTTATTATCGTGGATAAGAAAGGAATGCGGTCTCTCAAGCCTTTCCCCCGAACCCGCACGGCTCAATGCATCTTTGAGTATATCTACTTTGCCCGCCCGGACAGCCTGGTGTACGGGGAGAGCGTATACAGGATCAGGAAGAATCTGGGACGGGAGCTTGCAAAAGAGTCTCCGGTTGACGCTGACATCGTGGTGCCGATGCCGGACTCAGGCAACTGTGCTGCCCTGGGGTTTTCAGAGATATCAGGGATACCCGTTGAAATGGGATTTATCAGAAACCACTATGTAGGGAGAACCTTTATCCAGCCCTCCCAGTCCGTGCGGGACCTCGGCGTAAAGATCAAGATCAACCCGGTGCGGGAAGTTGTGAAAGGCAAGCGGGTGGTGGTCATTGAAGACTCCATTGTCCGTGGCACGACCAGCCGTACCAGGATGAAGAACCTGAGAGAGGCAGGCGCAAAAGAGGTACACATGCGGGTAAGCTGTCCCCCTCACCGCTACCCGTGCTTTTACGGCATTGACTTCCCCACCCGCGAGGAGCTGATCGCCTCCTCTCATTCTACGGAAGAAATCAGGAAATACCTCGGCCTCGACAGCCTGGGATACCTGAGCATGGAAGGAATGATCAAATCCATGCCCTTCAGAAAGAATGAATTCTGCCTTTCCTGCTTTGACGGGAATTATCCCGTTCCGTGCAGAGAAAAGCCTGTCCTCAAGTGTTTCTGAAGATCCTTTTCTCTATCTCTCTTTTCCCCTGAAGCAAACAGGAAGGCTGTATCTCAAGGGTAATGGTGTGGTCATACCCGGTATCCATGAGCCTGCTCAGGATTTTGGAATAATCTATGATTCCTTCACCGATAGGCAGGTGCAGATCATCAACCGGTGAATTGCCGCCCCGGTTGTCATGGGCATGGACATGCCTGATCCTCTCCGGGTAGTCCTGGATAAACCCGTAGGCGGTATTCCGGTCGGTCAACAGCTCACCATGACCGATATCCAGCGTAAACCCCAGGTGGGGAAGCTTTTCAAACGTGGCACCAAAGTCTTTTGATGTCTCGCTCAGATTCTCGATAGATAAAACAACCCCTTTCGAGGTGGCGTAGTCTGTCATTTCCTTCAAGAGATCAATTTTCCGGATGATAATTCCTTTTTGGATAAACCGCTTATCAAGCCAGAAATGAATGGTGAAGAGGCCTATCCCCAGTCTCTGCGCCCAGTCGCTGAGTGTGCTGATTTTGGGCAGCATGCTTTTCTTCAGCTCACTGACATCCCAGGGGTTTCCTTCTTCCGGACCGTGAGCAAGGTAGAACATCTGATAATCATTCTTCATTTCGACCAAGCGGGAAAAATCTTTTTCAACCTGTTCGGGGTCGATGAGGCTGATCTCGGCAAAGGGCAGTTTCATTGCCCCGATTTCTGCAATGTCTTCTAAGCTGTGTGCCCTGCCGCCAATTAACATCTAAATACCTGTTCCGAGTTCCGCGTTTCGGGTTTAGGGTTTTAAATCCAACTCGAAACTCGAAACTTTTACACGTTTGTGTGAAACTCTTCCTTCCCTGAAGCATTCAAAACCTGCTCTGCAGCAGCAGAAAGGACAGTGTCGTGGTCATGGTTCAGTGCAAAGACCCGGAAGTGTATCATCTTGGCAGGTATGAATTTGAAAATCTCCCGCAATGGCTCCGGGGAAGTGATGCCGTTTGAAGGATTGTAGATGTTAATCCGCTTCTCACTTTCCGCTACAGGGTTTAAAGGCCGCGGGTCCTGCGTGGCAAGGTCCACAAGAAACTTTACTCTCTTGTATTTGCCAGGCAGCCGTTCCCGGATCGCCCTTTCATAATCCGACGCATGGGAAAAACCTATGCCTTTCAGCGCAATATCAATGGTAAGCTCGGTTGAATACGCCATCCTCCACTTCACTTCCCGCGAGATAATTTTACCCCATTCCTTGCCCAGGGCTCGCTTGTTTCTGTCCTTTGAGCGTGCCCATTTCTCCACTTCCTGAAAAAGGTACCATTCATTCAAGCCGAGGTATTTATCCAGTTCCACAACCGGGTTATAAGGGAAAAGGAGCTTCATGGTATCTTCAAATATTTCCTGCATATGGAGATCAATAGCCCGGGTGGTACGATGATAGTAGATATTCGAGTAAAGATTCAAACGGGCATTCAGAAACCGGGTAAAGGCAGAAATGCCTGCCTGATGGAGGGTCAGCCCGTTATCGGTAAAAAAGGAATAATAGAGGAGCCTCTTGATATCCACAATGTCAATCGAAAACCCGGTCATGTAGGCATCTCTCTGGACATAGTCCAGATTGTCCACCGTATAGATTCCAGAAAAGAGCTGCCGGCTGAATTTGAGCCAGGTTGGATGCCGGTATTCCGTGTCCTCAGGCTTCCGGATCAGGAAGGCAATCTGTCTTGAATCAAGCTTTTCACCTGGTTCAAAAGGTCCGTTCGGGCTTCTTTTGATACCTCTGATCATTTCTCCCAGCTTTTTCATCACAATTTCCTGTCCCAATATTTCATGGCTGAGATGGTATTTGCTCAAAAAGTTTGTATCAAAAAAGTGTCCGTAGGGACCATGCCCAACGTCGTGGAGAAGCCCTGCAATTCGAAATAGTTCTTCAAAGCAGCAGCGGGACGGAATATCCGGACATACCTGTTTGAGGCTTGGATACATGTGAAGGGCAAAGTCACCAGACACATGCATGACACCGAGGGAATGCTGAAAACGGCTGTGCTCAGCAGAGGGATAGACCCAGCGCGCACTCTGGAGCTGATGTATCCTGCGGAGCCTCTGCATCCAGGGATTATCGATGATGTCCTTCTCCGTTATCTCGGAGAGTTCACCGTTCTTAGGAACCGTGAAAGATATGTAGTTATAAATGGGGTCTGCAATCAGGGCAATGCCCTGGTAGGTAGTGGGGAACTGTTCTCTGCGCTTCATGACAGGTGATAATTATCCCAAGAAACATGCAGGGTCAAGTAAATTAAAACAATTAAGAATTAAAAATGGAGAGTGAAGAATTTAATTAAAATAATTCTTAATTCTTGACTCTTAATTTTTACACCAGCAGCGGTTGGTTCACCTTCGACCTCGACTCCCCTGCACTGGTAATCCGGATAGCAGGCAGGTCTTTCACCGGGCATTTGTACTCGCAGATACCGCACCCAATGCAGAGTTCCGGATCAACAACTGGCTGTTTTACGCTCAACCTGCCCCCTCCCCTGTCTTCTATCTCTTTTTCGTGAAACCAGATTGCCTTTTTTGGTGTCGGGCAGTGTTCCTCGCATACTATACAGCTCTTCCCGAAGGCATACGAAAGGCATCTGCTCTGGTCAATGAAGGCAAGGCCGATCTTTACTTTTGTCTTTTCACCAGTTGACAGCCTTTTGATTGCACCGGTTGGGCATACTTGCCCGCACAGGGTGCAGTTGTACGAGCAGTAGCCGATCCGGGGCACAAGGCGGGGTGACCATATTCCCTCAACACCTGCCTCAAACAGAGTTGGCTGAAGCCCGTTAGTAAGACATACCTTCATACACTCGCCGCACTTCACACACCGTCTGAGAAACTCTTTTTCCTCTAAGGAGCCGGGCGGGCGGATGAGCTCAGGCTTCAAGGTCTTTTCTGAAGGACTTATCCGCAGGAGGGGAACAGCGACAATCCCTGAAGAAAGGGAAATGAGAAGAGCCCTCTTTCTCAAATCAGGTTGCTGTATTCCGGGGGTTAATCCTTTTGAAAACGTTACCTGGAGGGCTTTAACCGGGCATGAAGAAACACAATTCCCGCAGAGGAGACATTCACTTTTCTTCCATCCTGCTTCCCTGTCAGCACTAAGCCCTCCCTGACAGTCAGAAAGACATCTTTCACACCTGTTGCATGTGTCGTTCAGTTCTATCCTGAGCGGACTGAGGGAGGAGCATATTCCAAGGCATGCACCGAGCGGGCAGAGATACCTGCAGAAAAAACGTGCCCGGTAGAGGTTCATGAGGAGTACGGCGATGAAGATCATCGCAATAAATAAACTTTGGGAATAATATGGCTGACTGAGGGAGAGGACGATGTTCCTGCTGCGTGAGTAGATAATATCTACTATGTCATTGATCCAGAGGAAACCTGATGATGATACCCCATCAAGGATAGAGGTTACCACATACTGAAACGCAGGGTATACGCTGACTGAAAAAGAGCGTATGAGAAGTGAGAAAGGGTCGAAGATACCGGAAAGCTGAAGACTAAATAGGGACGTTGTCAGAAGAAATATGAGCAGGTAATATTTGAAACGATATGTTAAAAACAGTTTCGGGTTTCGGGTTTGCATTTCCGCTTTATATTCCGCACTCCGCACTCCGCACTCCGCACTTCTTTTTGATCCTATCCATTGGTTTATTGTCCCGAGGGGACAGATCCATCCACAGAAAACCCTCCCGAGCAAAAGAGTAACGAGCAGAGTAACAAGAGACAAAAAAAGTGCGGGGGGAAGCAGGCGGAGGGCACCGCGGAGAGAAAACAGGGTTGAGAAAAAAATAAAGGGATCGAGATCGAGGAATGCCTTTACGGGATAGGCTATGAGATTGTTTTTATCATAGGTGGTTTTTAAAAAAAGGAAAATAAAGAGGAGGATAAAAAGGAGCTGGCTGAAGATACGGTATTTTCTCATAAAAAAGCTTTCAGCGCTCAGCCAAAGAAGCTTTCAGCATTCAGCTTTCAGCGAAAACTTGATTTATTGAGGGCTTACGGCTGATAGCTGAGAGCTAACTGCTCATCAAAGTTCGATAGACTTAAAACGAAGTTTTTTATAGTCAATGGTTCCCATCCCCATTTTCTCAGCGATTCTCAGAAATCCCAACTCTTCACCTTTGATGCCAAAAAAGGATGCGCCAAGTGAATCTATGGCAACCTGATCTATACCGGCAACCACGACATCCATCTTTTTCACATCATGCACATTACCGCCTGACGGCCCGTTCCTCAGCAGTATCCTCGTAGCATCCAGAATGGTGAGAGATGGCTTGATAAGGAGGGTGAGGTCGGCAAGAGACTGATCGATCTTCTGGTGGATAAGAGAACGGTTGCCTCCCATAACACCCATCCAGTTTTTCAGAGCAAGTGTAACGCGGGTCAGAGAATGGTGTTTGGCAACCGGGACATTAATTACCTTGTCCGCCTCCAGGACTTCCATGTACATCGGCCAGGTCTTGAGGATTTCTCCTCCAATTTTAACTTCCTTAAATTTTCTTTCCTCAACGTAATAAATCTCACCCCCGGCTGATCTTACTGCGCTCTCAATGCCGCTCTGGGCATAGCATCTCCTCGGATCGTCACAGGGCCTGTCAAAGACCTTTACCTTCTTTGCACCGGCATCAATGCACATCCTCACCACGGTTCCAACCACTTCCGGATTGGTATT
>Ga0315282_10009124_pt1 | contig 15849 bp, 9 predicted proteins | sample YL17G07_20_MG_FD_203693 | JGI IMG/M metagenome (GOLD analysis project Ga0315282, IMG submission 203693) | Sediment microbial communities from Yellowstone Lake, YNP, Wyoming, USA - YL17G07_20 | ecosystem: Environmental > Aquatic > Freshwater > Lake > Sediment | place: USA: Wyoming | collected...
AGTTTCAGCAAGCTGTGATTGATATTCTCATCGGCAAAACCATTCAGGCCGCTTATGAATATCAGCCCAAGTCAATCTGCCTCTGCGGCGGGGTTTCGGCGAATAAAGAGCTCCGAGCACAACTAAAAAAAGCAGTTGCCAAACTGCCCTGGAAAACTTCTTATCATATTCCGCCGATAGAATTAACCGGCGACAACGCCACCATGATCGGCATTGCCGCAAGTTACCATCTTGATAACGCGACTAAATGGAGTAAAATTCACGCCAACGCAAACCTAAAGTTATAAGTACCAGTCACTCCGTAGCCTTGGCGAAGGGTGGCCGCCGCTTATCATCTTAACGATAAAACTACTTACGATAAAATCGAGGCCGATGCGAACTTGAAGTTATGAAACTTTCATCCCACCAAGATCTTTTTTCGCCTGTTCTATTTCTTCAGACGTCATCTGATGGGTAACTCGTTGCCATTCTGCAAATAATTGTGGTTGCTCCTCTTTAAAAGCATCTAAAACCGTCATGGCATTGCTTGCTTCAGGATGATCGGCAAAAAATTCCTCTGCGCGGGCTTGAACCGAAAGTTCGTACCTTTCTTTAGCGGTTTTGGCATTTTTCATTTCAGATCGATAATGTTCGGCACGCCCAGAGGCATGTTGCGCCTCTACTCTATGCATACTTTGCACATTGATTGATGGGATTCTATCCCCATAATAATCGCGCGCCCTTTCGACATCGCTTCTCTGATCTTGCTCTCCCGTTTCCGGCGCGACAAAATTTTCTGGCCTAACACCATCAGCGCCAGTTTTGTCCTTTGACGATTCAACTCCCATCAAACCTCCTTTATCTCGACTTGTCCCGAGTATTCTCGAGGGAGCTTAGTCGAGAGATTATCTCTAGTATAATCGAGAGATTGCCCTAATATTTATCATATCAGGGCTAAATTATTTAGTTCTAATTTTATTTAACACTTGTTCTCCGCCCTTGTCAAATTTGGCTGAAATCCAGCCGAATTTTAATCCACAATTATAGAATCTTTCAACTCCAAATTCTGGAAAAAACACTTCATAACTTTAAAAACACTTCTTCACGCTAAAAAACTCTAAATTTCCACAAAATCAAACCTGTTATTTTTACAATTATACATCAAATATATGCGATCGCATTATTTTGATGTATAATGACTATGGAAAGTGATTTTTTATGAAGGAAATGCCTTTGCCGGATAAAATTATTATGTTTTTGGAAAAGCACGGCCGGATTTTTTATAATTGTCTTTATCATCCTTCAAAAATCCTCTACCATCAAATGGAAACGCTCGATGAAATTGACCGCAAAGTTTTTTATAACGCCTTGGCGCGAATGAAAAAACAGGGCTATTTGCAAGAAGTCGAGGAAAAAGGCAAAAAGAGAATCAAGGTAACTCTAAAAGGCAGGATAAAAGTCTTTAAACATTTACGCAAGAGTAAAAAGTGGGATGGCAAGTGGCGAATTGTAATTTTTGATATTCCGGAAAGAAAAAGAAGAATGAGAAATTTTTTTCGGGAGAAATTGGGCGAACTTGGCTATCGCAAACTCCAAAAAAGCGTCTGGATTTGTCCGTATAATATTGCTGATAAAGTTGAAGAAATTATCGAACTTTGCCGCGCCAAATACTATGTCCACTACCTGTTAGTCGAGGAATTAGACAACCGCGAAATATTGACAAAATTGTTCAAATTAACAGAGTAATTTTAAGCATTTATACATCAATATTATGCGACCGCTATATTTTGATGTATGATTATGATTCAGAGATATATTTATTTTGGAGATAATTTATAGTAGGATTCAAATATAGCTCAAATATAGCTAGGATTTAAATATAGCTAGGAATTGAATATGGTAGGATTTAAATTATGAAAGAATTATCGAGCCGATACAATCCGAAGGAAACCGAAGGGCGGATTTATAAGTTGTGGGAAAAATCCGGGGCATTTACGCCTCAAATAAAAGAAGGCGTTAAACCGTTTGTGATTGTCATTCCCCCGCCCAACGTCACCGGCTCTTTGCATATGGGTCATGCTTTGAATAACACGATTCAAGATATTTTGATTCGCCGCTCGAGAATGAAGGCCGTGCCGACTCTTTGGATTCCCGGTACCGACCACGCCGGCATCGCCACTCAAAATGTGGTCGAAAAGCAATTAGCCAAAGAAAACAAAAACCGCCACGATTTGGGCCGAAAAGATTTCGAAAAACGCGTTTGGCAATGGGTTGACGAGTACGGCAATATTATTATTGATCAGCTTAAGAAAATGGGCTGCTCCTGCGACTGGTCACGTCAACGTTTCACCATGGACGAGGACTATTCCGAGGCCGTCAAAGCCGCTTTCAAGCATTATTACGATAAGGGCTGGATTTATCAGGGCGAACGGGTGATTAACTGGTGCGTTCGCTGCCAAACCGCGCTTTCCGATATTGAACTCGAACATAAAGAGGTGGAAGGAAAGCTTTGGTTTATCCGTTATCCGATAAGTCATCCTGAGCTTCGCGAAGGATCTCCCGTGAATGCGGGATTGGCAAACAAGTTGCCAGATTCTTCGCCTTCGGCTCAGAATGACGAGTTTATTGTCGTTGCCACCACCAGACCGGAAACGATGCTTGGCGATACGGCCGTAGCGGTAAATCCGAAAGATGAGCGATATAAAGATCTCGTTGGGAAGACCGCAATACTCCCCTTGCTAAATCGGGAAATTCCGATTATTGCCGATGAGGCCATTGATCCAAAATTTGGCACCGGCGCTCTAAAAGTTACGCCCGCTCATGACATAAACGATTTTGAAATTGGCGAACGCCATCAATTAGAAAAAATAAAAGTTATCGATGAAACCGGGAAAATCACACTTCGGAAGTGTGATTATTTTGGTCAAAAAGTTTTGGTAGCCCGCGAAAATATTTTAAACGATTTAAAAGCGGAAAACCTCATCGAAAAAGAAGAAGACTATCTCCACGAAGTGCCCCATTGCTATCGCTGCGGCCGGCAAGTTGAACAATTAATCTCCAAACAATGGTTTGTCAAAATGTCCGAGTTAATCAAACCGGCAATTGAAGCCGTCAAAAAAGACGAAATAAAAATTACCCCAACGCGGTGGAAAAAAGTTTATCTCGATTGGATGGAAAATATCCGTGATTGGTGTATTTCAAGACAAATTTGGTGGGGACATAGGCTTCCTGTTTTTGTTAAAAAACAGGAAAATCTCAAATCTCAAAATTCAAATCTCAAAATTAATGAAGACTATTATATTGGGGATAATCCACCGGAAGGATTTCGGCAAGTCGACGACGTCCTTGATACCTGGTTTTCGAGCGCGCTCTGGCCGTTTGCCACTTTGGGTTGGCCAAAATGTCATCCTGAATGTAGTGAAGGATCTGCCACGAATGTGGCATCTCAGACAAAACTGAGAGATTCTTCGCCTGTGGCTCAGAATGACAAGTCGTGCGATTTAGATTATTTCTATCCAACGACAATATTATCCACGGCCCGCGACATCAACATGCTTTGGGTGGTCAGAATGATTTTTTCGGGGTATGAATTTATGGGCCAAAAGCCTTTTGATAAGGTTTATGTGCACCCGACGGTTTTCAATGTCGAAGGCAAACGGATGTCGAAATCGCTGGGCACAGGTGTTGATCCGCTAGAATTAATTAACAAATATGGCGCTGACGCGGTCCGTTTTGGCTTAACTTATATTAATACCGGCACGCAAGACATTAAATTTGATGAAAACGCCATTCTGGCCGGAAAAAAATTCGCTAATAAAGTGTGGAACATCAGCCGATTTGTTTTAAAACAAACCGGAAATTCTAAACAGGTCATTGCGAGCACATTCGATTCTCTCAGTGTAAACTCTGCGAAGCAATCTCAAGATCGCCACGACGCTAAAGCGTCTCGCGATGACATTCCAAATCCTAAATCTCAAATTGACAAAACGATATTAGAAAAAACGGCCGCGATAATAAAATCAACAGAAGAAAATCTCGACGAATTCCGTTTTGGCCAAGCCGGCCACGATCTCTACGATTTCGTCTGGCACGACTTGGCTGATCAATATCTTGAAGCCGCCAAAATCCAGATGGAAAACCTTGAATATCGCCTCCGTACCACCGAAATTCTGCTTTACGTTTTGGTCACCTCGCTCAAACTCCTTCACCCAACCATGCCGTTTATCACCGAGGAAATCTGGCAGGAGCTGGCTCGGCAAAAACTGGTTGATAAACCCATTTTGATGACAGCAAAATGGCCGAGCCAAAATGACCAATTGACCTAATTAACCTAATTAGTCTAAAGAAACTTTGAGGGTAGACGGTCGAAGATTGAGGATAGATCTTGAAGGTGGAAAATAGAAATTAATCTAACTGCTATCTTCAAAATCTACCTTCAACCATCCATTTTCTATCATCAATTTAATTTAGGTCAATTAGAAATTAGTCATTTTATTATGAACTTGTTTCAAAACTATATGGTTGAAAATTTATTGAAAATGCAGAAAATGGTCAGTCATCCCGAGCGTTAGCGAGGGCTCTCTTAACTTGTTTGAGATATCCCGCTAGGCGGGATTCATCGCCTTCGCGATAGATTCTTCGCTTTCCGCTCAGAATGACAAGTAGAGTTTTAAAGATGGCTTAACATTAGGATATTGGGGAATTGGGGATTGCCTTTAGGCATGCAATTTGGTGCTGGTAATTTGTGATTTAGTTGCTTAGGTCAATTAGAAATTAGATCAATTAGAAATTTATGAAGAATTCCACCGAATATTATTTTGTTGTGGTTATCATTATCGCCATCGCCTTGACGATCGGTTTTTGGGGGGCACAAGTGGTCGGTTCGCTTTATTACAACAAACTTACCAGCGATAATCCCGCTTTAGAAAATTTTATTAACATCTATTCTAACAAAATTAATCTGGTCGATGACCCTAACGAATTGGCAAAAATGGGCACGATTTTCTTTAAAACCGGCTTCAACGACCTGGCCTTGTTGAGTTTCAAAAAAGCCAGCGTTCTTTCCCCTTTATGGCGGGATGCTTGGGTTTGGCGAGGCTACGCCGAGTTAAAAACCAATCAGCCCAAAGCGGCGCTTACCTCACTTAAAAAAGCGGAAAACCTAGATCCGATTTATCCCTTAACTTATCAGTTTTTGACCGATGCTTATAAACTAACCGGCGATGCGGTTTCAGCCGAAAAAGCCCAAGAAAAGTTTGTTTATTTAAGTAAAACGTATCAAAAATAGTTGAATTTGTTGCTTAGCTGCATTATCTGATATAATTGAATTAGAATCCTGACCAAGGAGGGAGTTATTGTTGTATAACATATTTAGAAAAAGGTTTCAAAAAGTTCTCATCTGGACGCTTATATTGATAATGGCGATCAGCAATCTTTTTATTATCATTGGCAGTCCCAAAAAGGCTAAAGCCGCCGAACCAGACCCCCAAAACCCCGGTTTTTATAAAGCCGAAGCTGGAGTCGAGACCCCACAAAATTTTCAGTATCACGCGGATAGCGATGGAACTATGGTCATGACCTGGGAACATACGAGAGGACATTCAACAACTATGGTCCCGGGATTTATTGTTAAATCGGGCGCTAAAGCACCAATCGATTGCACTCGAGGTGCTTGGGGCTCCTCCGGTGCGGTCAATAATATGACCTGCGATGACCAATCTTCTTTTTCCGCTACCAATGAAGAAAGCGGCGACAACAGGGTTTCTAAGTATACTTTTCATGACAAGGGCGTGACGGTTTCGGCCTTGCCAGCCGGCATGAGTCTTTTAGTGCAAGTTTTAGTCCCGCTAATTGGTTATTCACCAATTGTCGGCGCGAAAGTGGAAGGGTCGGTCAATAATGTAGTTCTTGGCCCTGGCTTTGAAGAGGACAATATAGATAAATATATTGCCAATAAACTTCTTCCCTACCAAAAAAGCGGCAAAGAAGTTCCCGGCACGTCATCAGATTGGGTCGGCGAGGCCTTATTTGCCTCAAAAGAAGATCAAAACAATTTTAAAAGTTTCATGGAGAATTTTAAAAATGCTGCCGGTTCTGAAAATAGGCTCATTATCAAAGAATTAGACGCCGGTAATGTCGACCCATTTGGCATCCAGGGTTTTACGGAGGATAAAAACGGCCAAAAAGTCTATCATCCGGCCCTAAGCGAGAGTGAATTAACCACAATCTATGATAAATATTACAAAAACTATCAGGGATTTTCTAACAATAAGGATTTTATTGCTTTTATTAACGACCAAATAAACCAATATAACGAGCTCATGAAGGGCAAAGAAAATTCCTGCCAAGACCTCGTCAACCGCTTAACCACCTCTGACACTTGGAAACAAGCTTATAGCCAATTTGGGGCTGTCATCGGCGGCGGCGGAACGGCGATTCTTGGGGCATTTACTGGAGGAATGTCTTTACCTTGGACTGGCGGCGCCGCGGCCGGCGGTTATGTTGTCGGCGAAACTATTGAAGAAATGGTTCGCGCCTCGCAAAAAGATGATATCGACAAACAATTATTAGATATTACCAAAAAATCTTGGGCCGCCTATTACTCGCTTCTTTATGTTGAGTTTAAAGAAACTAAGTTGGGACTGAACGCCTATGCTAATAAGGGCGATAATTTGACTCAAGAAGTCGGCATCAATCCCAACAAAATTCAGATTATTACCAACGTTTTAGCCGAATTCGATAATTCTTGGAATATCTGTTTTAAATCAGTTACTCAATTAATGAACGATCTTTATAACGATAATTGCGGCATCAGCAAACTTGGTCCCTTTTCCGATATTTTGGCGACTGCCCTCTGTGCCGTTTTGAAATTAATGGGCGATATCGCCGAATGGATGATAAATAATCTTTTTACATCGGTTTTCACCGCCTTTCACCCTCCACCGGCAAAAATAGCCATGGCCTCGGTTCTCACCAATCCCTTCAAAATATCTTCCGCCCATGCCGCCGATGAAGTCTCAACTCTTTCTCAAGCGCTGACGGTTGGCGGCGGTAAATGGGATTGGGTGATTCCGGCGTGGAAATGGTCTTTGGGCCTAACGGATTTATTTTTAGTCATCATTCTTCTTTTTTTGGGCATTGTCAACATCCTCCATATCCAATACGACACTTACAATTTAAAAAAGGCCTTGCCTTTGTTAATTGTTGGCGTTCTTTTGGCCAATTTCTCGCTCCTCGTGATGCGAATGTTAATTGATGCCGCCAATATTTTGACGAATTCCTTTATGAATAATCAAGATCCAGGAACAATGGCGAAAAGCATGATTATCGCCGCTCATTTCGGCACTCAACCTGGTTTTATGGGGGCCGTAACCAAGCTCGGAGGATTGCTTTTAGCCATCATCTTTTCCGTTTTTATCCTGGCCGCTTTTCTGATTTTGGGCTTTATGTTTTATATGCGCTACGCGGCCGTCATCCTTTTAGCCATCGTGGCGCCAATTGCCTTTGTCTTTATGGCTTTTCCGCCGACGCAGTCAATTTTTAAACAATGGTGGAGCTGGACGACCAAAATGATTTTTATGAAGCCTCTCGCCTTCTTTTTGTTATATATTGCTTGGAAGATTGAAAAGAGTGGCAATATGGGAACAAGTTTGACCGGCTGGATTATTGTTACTTTCATTGTCTATATGGCCATTTTAATTCCCTGGAAACTCGGCGGCGCGCTGGCCTCTTTCTGGGGCGGGGTCGGCGGCACGGTTTTCGGCACCAAAAAAGGCGGCTGGGCGCGAAAACCGGTTGATGAATGGTGGCAGAGAAGAAAAGACCAGGCTGGGGCCTTGGCAAAAGTTGCCCTACCCGGACTTTTTGCCGGGGCGGAAAAAGATCGTCTAACGACCGAGGCGATGAAAAAGTCGGCTGCAGCAAAACTCGGACAAAGGGCTTGGCGAGACCCACGCACAGCAGCTTGGACAGGAAAGGCACTAACTGAAGAAAATAAACTGAATTCCGCCATTGCGGAACAAAATAAAAAATATGAAAATGCCGAATTAAAAATGGGTTGGCTCCTTAGGTTGACAGCTGGCGGAATAAAATGGAAGGGCAACAAGCCTGCGATAAAATCACCAAAAGATATTGCTAAAGATTCAATCTACAGCGCCGCTGAACTAGTCCTTCGCACAAAAGATTTGGAATCTCACCGTAAAGACACAGTTAGTATCGCTGCCGCAGAGCTTGGCAAAAAAAATAACGCCTTGACTGAGGCCTTGAACAAACTTAAAGGCAAGGGTATTGGGACGAAATTATACGAAATAGACAAGAAGGGCAAACTCATTGAAAAAGAAGATTATGAGTTAGATGAAAAAGGCAATTTTAAACTCGACAGAGACGGCAATAAAATCCGAAAACTGGGCGGTTTTAGAGAAAATTTAGAGTTGGCATCCATCCTAAGAACAAGAGCTGCGGCTACACTTGACGACGACGAACTTTCAAGAAATCTTGAGGCGTCGGCGAATCAACTGGAAAGGGAAGCACTGGATTTCGCGAATAAAAATCCTATAGTGGATGACATCAAAATTCCTTATCAAGCTTTTATGGATAAAAGATTTTCCGGCCGGGTTCTTTCGGCAGTAACTCCTTGGTTAATGGAAGATGTCCAGACCAATCTTCTGAATGAAAATCCCGAGAGTCTTTATGAACGCAGTATCAAGGGCGGCGGCAACCGAAATATCAGGATTACGGGCCGAGAAATGGAAGGGGATTTTAACGATTTTATTGCTGGCAAGCGCACGAACCTCAACACCATGCAATCTCTAACTATTGGCGCTCTCTTGGTAGAATGGCTTAACCAAATGGAAAGAGGAGGAAAGAAAAACCGCACTCGTTCGTTGGCGAATTTCTTAAAAAGAGTTGACGGCGGTGGGATTTTGGGCGATCAGGGAGCATTACTTGATGCTTTACTTAAAAAAGAAGAGTTTTTGTCTCCCAATCTTACCCAAGGTTTCGTTGCTGAGCAGATTTTGAATGCGCGCAGAAGAGGATTAACGAAGGTTGGTGATTTAGATATTTCTAAATTTGATTGGGAACATGGCAACGTAGAAGGAAATAGAATCTCAAATGCAGCCGATGTCGTCCACGCCTTAAGTAAAGTGGAAATTGATGGCAAACCATTTGATGCTATTGATTTTTTGAAAAAAAACCAGTCAATTTTCACTCAAATCGATACCTCAACCCGAACCGCTGCTAATCAATTCACTAACCAAATGATCGATGGACTGACTGACTCGATCACAGAAATGAAAATATTCTGCGGCGGCGGGAATCCGATTATTCAAATGATGCAAGCCACAGACATCCCAGAAAACGATCGGTTTAAGGATATCAGTATACCTAACCCCGAAGACCAAACTCCAGAAAATATGGAGGCATATCGAAACAGGGTTGCCGAAAAAAGACGTATCAGAGCCGAAAGACTTCGCAGAATAGACCAACAAGAAGTCGCTTTGAGCCAAATACAGCCAGAGAATGTTACGGCCGGCGAAGCCACCAGGGTGCTAAAAGAGAATAGCGAGGCGATTGATGACATTAATTTAAGACAAAATCAAATTCTCCAGGATATTCAGATTGGCGGTACACCCATTACTCTAGGCGCCTTTCAGTCACAAATAGCTCAAGCAATTACCTCTTCGGTCGCTAAAAGTTTCCGAGAACTAGAGGCCGAACTGGGTCAAAAATTTGCTGGTATAAAACTTAACGTTCCTCCGCCAGATATGGATACAGAAGATGCCCTAAGCACTTTTAAAGAGGAAGTAGCAAAAGTCAATCTTGCTGTCCAGCACGTCCAACGGCTTGATGAGACTCAAGAGGCCGAAGACTACCGAGTATATGCGCCTGTAAGGCAAAATGAAAGTGAAGAGTCCCTGAAAGCGAGCCTAACTCAACTCAAAGATGCCGCTGATACTTTTCAGGCAGCCGTCAAAAGTATGGGCGCTCAACCCCAATTAGCCCGCGCTCAAGAACTGCCACCGGCAGTAATGGAAAAACTTATCGACGCAATTTCTTCCCGCGGCCAAACAATCCCCTTGAGTCAACAGGTTTTAGAGAGCCATCCCGACAAATCAGCCGAGGTTTTACGCAAGATGATAATCAGTTTACAAGCGGCTTTGAATGTCAGGCAAAGCGGGCAGGCATTAAACAACGAAAATATCCTAAAGGCAATTAAAACTGAACTCCGTAATTTGAATACGACTCTTAGTAGCCCAAACGGTGAATCTACTATTCCTCCTCAGCCAGCGGGCGAAGGTCAGGCTGGTGGTGGTGCGGGAGGGCAAGCGGCTCAAGGCGGAGAGGGAACGGTTCCGCCATATACCCCCAACGAAGAAATGCCGCCCGAAGAATAACTAAATATTTTAGTGTACTCAACTATTAAAATCTCTTGACATTTCAGAAGAATTAACCTATAATTCTATTAATATTGCAACGGAGGATTTACATGCCATCCGAATCTGCGAAAGCTAGAATGGTGTTGAAAGTGGAAAATGGCGTCAGAGAAGTACCTCAAAAATTTGCTTATGATATCCCCTTCATTATTCCTTATGATCATCCCTATGAAGCATTCGCCTGCCCGGGGTGTAAGGCCGAATGCGATCCGACAAAATCGCTTTTCTGTCTCCAATGTGGAATAAATCTATCTGCATTTCCTAAGCTCCAGAAAAAAACCTTTTACAAAAAAGAGATGCATCGGGAAACCGATTTTTGTCCCTTCTGTGGAGAACTATCGGTATCCATTGAGTCAATCGAAGAAAAGATGCGAAGAAAGATTGATTCAGCTGCTATTGAAGGAACTGAAATGCGCCCGAGGCATGTCCTCCATCAATGGACACATTGTAGATGCGGTAACTGCGACAAAGCTTGGCGAGATCATATAGAAAGGGAGATTTAATGCGCAAATCAGTTTGGTTTGCGCATTTTTGTGCTTAAAATTAACGGGGTAACGAACGCCCAAAGTGTGGGGGTTGACAAACGAGGGCTTTTGTGGTATTATCAAAAGTCTTGTAATTGTCTTTTCCCACGATATTCCGAGTGTTCTTTGACAACTCGTTTACATAACCATAATTGGAAAACACGCCAGAAGCCTAGATCCCTCCAAGGGTCTTCGGCACTGGATTGATCTTCGGATCTCCAGGCCGATAAGGCCTGTCCCTATATGAAAACCCCATCCCACAGGAGGGATACCGTGAAGCACCAGATTAGAACGGCCGTTTTGGTTGCCGCAATTCTGGGAGCAATCTTGCTCTCATCCACCTGTTTTGCCCAAGGTGACCGCCCGGTAAAGGTGGACACCTCGGCGCAGGGTGGAAATGCCCAGCCTAACGGTCAGGGAAACATCGGCGGGCTCACGCCTGCTCCTAAGGCCCCTGAAGTCGCGAAACCGCCAGTTCAACCTGTTGCCAAGTCTGCAGCGTCCGCGCCCGTTCAACGGGTGCGAAGCGCCAGGCCGCAGGTCATCCAGAACACGCGTACTATCATCAGAGAGGATCGCGGCCACAGGGCCGTCGACCAGGAGATCAAGCGTTGGAACCCTGCGAGCCGTACCTACGTGGATGCTCGCGATCAGCGCGTTCTCCGTCAGGCTGACGCTCGCGCCGACAAGAAAATCGCGGAAGCGATTGGTAGCGGCAATCCGCAAGGAAAGCCCGCGACGGTAGCTCGCCTTGGTATTCTGATCGCCAACCCCACGAAGTTCATTCCACTAAAGACTGAAGATTCGATGTCGCACGATTGGACCCCGCTCCTCTGGATCCTCGCTCTGGCCGCAATCGCCGCCTTGGCGTGGTACATCTGGTGGCGATTCATCCGCGGTCAGTGGCTCGTGAACTGGGGACACTTCTGGGCAAACCGCCGCTTCATCGGAAGTCGGCGCGCCCGAGTGCGAATCGTTCCCGGCTCGCGACAAACCTGCGCTAAGCAGGTTAGAAATGTCAGTGCCGGCGGTCGGATCTTCCAAGATCAGTCTGATGCCAACGAGGATGACACGCTGGAATTTCGGCTTGAGAACCACAACGGTTCTCACGCGCCGATTCCGGCGAGTGGCGTCTGGGTTGGCGATGACTTGCCCGAAGGACTGGACTTCCAGCCCGGGACCGGTCGCGCCTACATCAACCGGCGCTATACCGACCGCGCCGATGGCACGCGCGAAGACCACTCCGTCACCATCCCCGATGCGATTCTGGGACAGCTGATCAACGACGGACGAGTTCTGCGCATGAACCAGATCGCCGGTATGCCCGAGAGGCTGCCGGCACGATCCGCGTTCTTCGTCGTCTTTCGGACCACGGTTGGTGGCGAGGAAGAGGAGGACGAGGAGATCGAGTTCGTTGTGGCGCCCCCGAACTCCGAGGTAATAGCGATCGCAGACGCGGCTATCGCAGAAGCAGCCGCCGCGGAAGCGCAAGCGCACGAACCGGCAATGCCGGTAGTTCCGGAAGGAACGACGGCCGAACCGGATGGCGGGCCTACTCCTGAAGAGCGGGTTCGCCGGATCATGAGTCAGTAGCGTTTCAAAGGGGGCTGGTGCCTAGCACCAGCCCCAATCTGTTGTTCAGATTCACATTTCACAGCCCTCAAGGGCGAAGGAGTCTGACAATGTCAGATCAGTTCGTAACCAGGAAAGACCTGCAGAAAATGCAGGAAGAGAATGATCAGGTTCTGGCTGGCGTCGTCTCGGGCCTCAAGACGATGGTCGACCAGAGCGCGGCCGAGACGAAGGGGCAACTCGATTCGATCTCGGAGATGCTCAAGCAGGCGCTCGGCGCAAAGCCCACGGCCGAAGCGCCAGCGCCGGCAGAGCAGCCGGCGAAAGTCGAAGAGCCCGCAACTACCTCCGCCGCTGATCGCGTCGCCGGCATCTTCGGCAAGAAGGAGTTGGCCGAAGTACCCACGCCCACCCCTCTCGCCAAGGCCCAAGAGGCCGCCACGCCAGCTGCTGTCAGTATCCACGAGATTGGCCAGCGCTTGCTGACCGTCAAGGCATCCCGGCAGAAAGCTGAAGAGGAGCGCCGGGCGCGCATGGACCAGGCCTACAAGGACCTCTTGGTGGCCTTCACGGACGCGGGTTTGGCCTTCGATCACGACGCCTACGCCGACCCGCAGCAGGAGGAAGGCTGCCGCGAGGACATGTTGGCCATCACCTGGCTTCAGACCCAGGTGGCCAACGACGCCATGACGCTCGAGCAAGCACTCGAGTACGCCGTGAAGGCCGGATGGACGAGGCCGCTGACGGCGTTCGAGATCTTGCTGGCCGAGCTGCGCAAGCGCGGCAAGCGCGTTGTCCGGATTGTTTCCGGCAACGGCACCGAGATCAATGTCCATGAGGAGCTCGAGAAGGCGGTCGCCGCCGGCGAGATCGTCACCGTCGACGACCTGGAGAGGATCGCCACTCAGTATGAGTGGATCCGTGACTACGATCCCGGCCGGGTGACGGTCCGCGACAAGCTCGAGGCCGAGCGCGCCGCCGAGCTCGACGCCATGGCTCGCCGCGAAGGCGGTCGTGGCAAGCATGTCGGAAACCGCGGCAAGCACACGCGCGGCAAGGGCCGTTAGAGCGCGAACCGCACGAACCATCACATCAACCACGAGGACCCCCTCAATGAGCTAACCATGCTCGAGGGGGTCCTTCTTTTTATCAAAAAAGAACTCACACCTTGACAGCGCCGAATAAATCTGTTATACTCTTGAGTAATTCGTACCCCACAACTTAGGAGAAAAAAGTGCCTCCAAACCAAAGAAGAGCGGCTCGAAGAGAAGAGCCAGTGATGCTCATCAGTGCCGTCCAACAAGTCCTTCATGCCATCCAAACCGGCAAGATTATCCCCATCCCAGTCAAGAAAGTCATCCTTCATATAAAACCCGACCTCGATGCCATTGCCGCCTACTGGTTAGCCAAATGCTTCCCACCAGCCTTCCCGGGAATTGAAACCGCGCCGGTTGAGTTCTGGTCCGCTGGCCAGCCGCCGCCAGACGGCCGCACATGGGAAGAGCACGAAGCCGAAGGCACCGTTTGCTTTGACGTCGCCCAAGGCCGCTTCGACCACCACCCGCACGGCAAGTGTCTCGACAAATGCGCCGTGGATCTAGTGGCCGACTTCCTCGGACTTTCAGAAGAAAGGACGCTGGAGCAGATTTTGGGCTTCATCCGTATGCACGATCTTGAAGGCCCGAAAGCCTTAACCATTGCTCTCCGTCAGCTCGGCATCAGCGAAGAGATCGTTGAGATGGCCGACTTGCTCCAGTCTTTCTCGCTCTACAGTATTGTCGACTCGCTCCGTAAACGCCACCACCGCAAAGAACATAGCCTAATCAGCGAAGTCTGCACAATTCTCGATTTCGAATACCAGAAACAAGTCTATTTCTGGACGGTGGTTGGCCCCGAGTTCCTCAGCAAGGCAACTATTCACAAGATTGATACCGGCACCCGACTCTTCAAGGTCGCAGTAATCGAAAGCAAGCTCCATCAGGTGGGCTCATTCTCCAGGACCCGCGAAGGCGGTTTCTGCGCGGCTTGCATCCACCGGAATCCGGCAACCGGCCACACCTTCATCTCCGGACATCTGGGTTCTGACCAGTACGTCGAAGTCTCTAAGCCACTTCGTGTCTGGGATATGCAAAAACGCGGCATTGAGGCCGAATACGAGCTTGAAACCCTTCTCCTCAGCGAGTTCACCCTCAACAAAGTCTGGTATCTGCCGAGAAACATCCGTGGTGAGGTCTTCATCGTCATGAACGGCGGCGAAAAAGCCGTGGATGTCGAGATATCCCAACTTAGCCTGGACGAAAGCCTCACCGGCATGCACCTCGGTCTCGACGACGAGATCTTCTCGAACGCCTGCCCCAGAACCCATTGCCTCTACCGCCAGTGTCCCTTCTACTCTTTCGGACTGGAACGATGTAATAAGATCAAACAACAAGCAGCACAATAAACTACTCTGCGGCAAGCCACAGGGTATTCAAGCTGTTGAAAATAAGTTACAGCAGCCCCGCCCTCACCGGCGGGGCTAATTTATTTCCAAAAAGTCTTTACAAAAATAAGCTTTTATGATAGGTTTTACTGTTATGATCATCCGTCAAATCTACAATTTGGCCATTGAGTTGGGGATTTCCGCTGACCCACGCGGCAAACGGGGAGTGGAAAAATGGCTTTCGCGGACTAAAAAGCAACATCAAAAGCTCTCCAAAGATGATCGTGAGCTTTTTGACCGCGAACGTTTGACTAATCCTTATGCTGATACCAGAATTTTATATGGCGATCCCACCACCAAAGTCAAAACTATTTTAGCCGGCATTGATATCAATTCCGGCGACGTTGCTCTCAGTCTTCTGTCTTCCGTCATCCGTCGTCCGGATTTAATCATCGTTCATCACCCCCAAGGCAAGGCCCTGGCCGCTTTGGATGAAGTCATGCATTTACAAGCCGATTTGATGGCGGCCCAAGGCGTGCCGATTAATATCGCTGAAGGCGTCATGCGCGAAAGAATCGCCCAGGTCTCCCGCTCAATTGCGCCGGTCAACCACAATCAAACCGTTGATGCCGCCCGTCTCGCCAAAATCCCGTTAATGTGCGCTCACACGGTTTGCGACAATCAAGTTTATAATTTCTTGCAAAAATGGGTTGACCGCAAATCCGCCGGCGGGCGGATTGAAACCGTTGGCGAACTCGTCGATGGTTTAAAAAAGATTCCCGAATATAAAATCGCCACTCAAAATAACGCCGGCCCGCGCATTTTTGCCGGCTCTCCCGAAAACCGGCCGGGTAAAATTGTGGCTTTAGAAATTACCGGCGGCACCGAAGGCAGTAAAGAAGTTTATGAAAAATTAGCC
>Ga0315282_10009125_pt1 | contig 15848 bp, 14 predicted proteins | sample YL17G07_20_MG_FD_203693 | JGI IMG/M metagenome (GOLD analysis project Ga0315282, IMG submission 203693) | Sediment microbial communities from Yellowstone Lake, YNP, Wyoming, USA - YL17G07_20 | ecosystem: Environmental > Aquatic > Freshwater > Lake > Sediment | place: USA: Wyoming | collected...
ACCTTTGCCATATCTACAAAATTAGAAATTAAATATAGGTATTAGAGGAATAAGTCCACGCGGCTAGAGAATATCTACAAAAGTAGAAATTAAATATAGGTATTAGAGCTATTGAACGATTGCTGGCGTTCCTATCTACAAAAGTAGAAATTAAATATAGGTATTAGAGAAAATGAGGAAACCGTAAAATTCTATATCTACAAAAGTAGAAATTAAATATAGGTATTAGAGATATCATAAATTTTGCCGTCAGAATATCTACAAAAGTAGAAATTAAATATAGGTATTAGAGAGCCAATATGGCTCTAATAAGCCAAAAATATGCAAATAGCGGATAATACCGGCTACGAATTTTTGGCTTATTAGAAAGGTTTTGATTTTATAAAGACCGAGGTTTTTCGGCCTATAATAATACCTGCACATAAACTTATACTTTTGTGTTATAAAAAATTAAATTATCAATGAGCGCTCTCATTTAAAAACAACTACCTCTTTTTCTTCATTCGCGGCATATCCATATCTCACAATCTTTGCCTTACATCCCTCGCAAATTTTAAATATTAAGATGCTATCCGCACCCGTAAATTGTTTCTTATATCTTAATTCTATCTCATCCAAAATATTTTGCAATATCCTTTGGCTGTTTTTTATCTCATAAACAGAATACTGAATTTTTCTGCCGAATTTCTTCAAAAATTTAGAAAATCTATACCTTACTCCATTATCCGTAAAATCATAAGAGACAATAATCATAAATTATTTTCAAACAATTATTTTATATTAAAAACAGGATAATTTTCTTTTTCATTCATAATACATCTATAAAAATCTTTTATATAAGCGAATATTTCTTCCTTAAAATCCATAATAGCTCCTAGAAAAATTTCAGCATATTTCTGGCTTTTTTCATATTGCAATACATATCGGCCAGATATAATTTTGAAATCCTTTTCATTGATTTGTTTCAAATTAAACGATTTCAACAATTGCCTATCAATAATACACCGAAATGGCTCAATAATATCGCAAGTAAGTGATTTCCTTTGAAAAAAAAGTTTATGATAGAAACCCTTGTAGGTATCAAATCCATGAAGCCTCAAAAGAGCATCAATATAATTGAAAAGAAAAGTGTATCCTATATCCAGTAAAACATTGTAAGGGTCAAATTTTGTTCTTGGCATTCTTCTTCGCCAACCAATATCCTTAAAATAAATCTGAAAAAAGTTCTTAGTTGCGTTTCCTTCTATCCCAAGCAACTCTTGACAACCATTAGCTCTTTTAACCTTTACTGCTGTTTCTTTTTCTGTTTCTTCTAAATTTTTATCTCCTTTTTTACCTAATCGCAAAAGCGCTATTTGGTTGCTTGTTTTATTTTTAACAATACTTTTTGCCAAAGACAATTCATATTTTTCCGTCATATTATATTGTTTACCTCTTAATAGATAATTGCCTTCTGCTTCTGCCACCACCGCCGCAGAAAGCGCAAGATTATTCTTTAATAAAAATAGAGAAACTCCATATTTTATGCATTTATCAATTAAAACATTGGTAATTGAAATATCGCCCGCGATAAAAACAGCTAATATCTTATGGCAGGAAAGCTGATTGACAACTTCATTATTCTTCAAAAATACTATATTATCATTATTAAACTTTATCCTATTTTCTGCCTCTCTTTCGGACTGAATAAATAGAAGTTGTTTTTCTCTAAAATCGGGAGCGGAAATCATAAAATCTTATACACATAATTCGCGATAAATGCATTGCGCACACTTTGCGGAATTTTGTTGAAACTTTTTAATAATATTGAAGTTCTTTATTTGCTCAATTATTTTTTCAAATTCCTTAATATCTTTTTCATCGGGTAAAACCACATCATATTTTTTGTTGTCAGACAACGAATAAAGACATAACGATTTTATTTTATAACCCATTTCTAAAAGACAAAAATACTGAGCGTATAACTGATATTTGTAGCCATCGTAAATCCTTTTTATTTTATTCTTTCTTTCTATCAAAGCCTCATTTTCTTGATCATATAAATCAATCTTGCCGGTTAAATTATATTTTTCGCTGTAAATTTCTATCCCCTGCAGATATTTTTTGGTGGTAGTATATTTTTGTTCGTCTATCGCCTCATGCTTAATCTTTCCTCTCACTTGCGGCGACTGATGATATGTTTTCTCGCTAAAACTCCCATAAATCCCGTGAAAATAAATGGACTTTGGACAAAAAATAAAATCATTTATTTTTGAGATTTGGATTGAGGGTTCCATTTATTAGACAGATATTTTTCATTCTCTTCCAACCATTTATTCCAAATTTTTTCACCAGCCAACCAAGCGTCCCATTCATCATCTCTTATAAACGGGCTTAATCCTTTTTTAATGTGTTCCGTCATGATTATCCCCTTTTTCGCTATATTATAAGCGCCATTTGCGTCCCCTGAAGTTGGCCAGTTATTTCTATGCTCTTTTCTGGAATCAAAATGGTTTCCGTTTTTATCACGAACTGGCGACAAAATAAAATCTTCGTCGTTTCCGCTCGTCCCGGTATTTCTAATCTGTTGAATAAGATTAATAATGAATCGCAATGTCTCCCAAGCAGTCCTTTCATTTACTTTTGCTAATTTTACGCCTTGTTTAATTTGCTCTAAAATAAAGTCATCTTTTCTGAAATTATCAAATAATTTATCAAGCGTTTTAATAATTTCTTGTTTTTTACTGTTCCATTTTTCTTTACCAATTTTTTCACGGAAAAATCTATCCAACTCAACGCCATTTTTGCCAGAATACAATCTCCATTTCTTTTTAAAACTAGATTTTTTCTTAACCGGTTCTAAATAATCAATAGTATATTCAAAATAATAGTCTTTGCCATCAAAACCAATTTTATCAAAATTGTCTTCGATTTGTTTTTTAATATAATCTTCGGATCCTTTTTTAAGATATATCTTCTTCCGCCAGCCAGTTACCGGGTCAGTTTGCGATGTATAGTCGGCTTTTGTGTAGAGCATAATGCCAAATTGTTTCTTATTTTCCATATCTCCGAAATTATTCACAGGAGGAGTTAATTGCAATGCATTAGTTACCGAACCGACTTCTCCAATTTTAGCTTTTTTATCAACAACAAAATTAAGCTTTTTAGCCAAAGCTAATTCCAGTTTTTGATAAACTGATTTTTCTATTTTTTGCCTCCCACGCTTAAATCCTCTGCTAAGATTTTCTAAAACAATAAATGCATGGTTGCCAATTGCCAAATCAGCTATTTTTCTGACAACCTGAGAAATATATCCATCTTTTAATTCTTTAATAGTTCCTATTATTCGCCAATTCTTACGTGCATAATCACGATTGCCGGCACGCGCATTAAGCAAATCATTATAATCTTTGCAATCAACCCACTCTGTTTTCTCGTTCCCATTTTTGTCAAATATCTTCTTTTCTGCTTTAATAATTCGCTGATTGCCATTTTTATCCAAAAACGGCATATTTAAAGTATCCTGCTCAATAATATTTCCATTTTTATTAATCAAAGAATAATACGCGAGATGCTTTTCACCGCGATCTATGCCAAGAAAATGTATATCATTGTTTTTTATAAAAATATCATTGATAATTGAATTTATTTTTGTATCTTTAAGGCAAAAATTAAGAGTAATCGGTACATGGAATAAGAATTTTTCTTTTGAAAACCGGAAATTTTTAATGATTTTTTTGCCATTTTTTTCTATTTTTTTTAACTTATCAATAGATAATGCCTTTCGATAGAATAACTCAGCCCCACCATTCAATTTGGGGCGGTTTTCTGCATTCTCAAAAACAGCATTCCAATATATTGTGTGTAAATTATTTCTGTGATTTTTTATTTTATTTGCATTATTGTCTTGATTCTTAATTTCAAATAAATATATTTTTCCATCTTCTACCAATTTATCCACTTCTTGCTTATTTATTTTTATAAAATCAATTTTATATCCTTGCTTTTCTACACTTGAATAAAATTGGCTTATATCTTCGTAATCACAAGTACTTTTAAATTTAAAATCAAAACACTTCCAATTATCATATTGAGAAATTCCAGATTTATAAAAATCGATAATCTTATATAGGTTGCTTATAGAAAAATTATTTTCATTTTTCTTAAAACCTCCATTTTTATAAATACGCAAAATTTCATCATTAGCGCCATATTTTTTCCTGTCCTTACCGGGCATAAGACACTTGGGCAACATTTTATTTGGACCCGGCAAAAGTTTATATTCCATTTTTTCCCAGCCAGAGCTATCCGACAGATAGAGAGAATTATTGCCATCACTTGCTTTTTTACCTTTTTCAAAAATATTTTTATTCTCTTTCGAGGCAATAGCCAAAAACTTTTCATTATTTTTATTCCTCAAAACAATACAAGAATTATCAATTTCCTTATTTATATCCCAACCGCCAGCTAAAGTACTGTTCTCAAAATTCAATTTCAACTTATTATTTTTCACATCATCCTGCATCTTTTTAGTCAGAAAATTTCGTATAGCATCATACCACTTAAACCAAGCCGCATCATCCGATCTTAGTAAAATATTTAACCCTTCCGAGATCATTGGGTCAATTGGATCACCTTTTATTTTGGATTCTTTAACTGAAAAATATTTTAATATTCTACTTATCGCAATCGCATTATCTAACCATTTTTTAATTTTTTCTTTGCTTTTTTCGTCAGAATAATCATTTTGGATTAAAATGTCTTTCGACTGCGATATAAAATCTTTCGCATGTCTTTCTAAATCACTAAAAATAGCGGTTAACAAAGCTTGAGATGGAGATTCTTCTCGCAAAATTATTTCTTTTAAATATATTTTCTCTTCATCATCAAAAATATTATCTCTAAACAACATACCTTTATCCTGCCAATTTTCAGTTTTATCTAAAATAGCAAAAAATCCTTCTAATTCAACGGCATCAGGAATTTTTATACCTTCCTCATTATTTCCTTTTCCTTTCTTAAATATTTTTTCTTTTACTAATTCTTCCTTCAATTTATACCAATCAGAAAAATATTTGCTCGAGATAGTGTTTAAAGCGGCCTGCGACCAATAGACACCTAAATAATTTTCTTTATTTTGAACATAATTAATGAAATCGCTTACGGTTCCAATTTCCCCATTTTTATTTTTTTTAATAAAATACTTGTCTCCTGCTTTTTTAAATAATTCTAAAACTTCTTCCACCGAAAATACTTCTTTATTTCTGTTTCGCTCCTCATCTGCTTCTTTTTTAGTATGGTGAGTGAGTGCAAAAAATAACGCTTTCGTTTTCCCGCATCCAATTTGTTTATAAAGAGTTTTAAATAGCGTTAATTTTTTAAAATTATTTTCTTTATTTTTTTCTTGATTAAATAAATTTATTAAATAATTAGCATTGCCAATTTGCTTATTATAATCTTCGATCTGCTCCTGAGATAAACATTCATTAAAATAAGAAATATCAAAAATATTTTCTTTTATAGGCAATAAAGATTTCCCGCTTCTATCTTGTATTATTTTTCCTTTATTCTTAAGAAAACCATGAATTTCCAGATATTCTTTTTTTCTGTCACTAAAAGCGATCAAATTATCACAAAATTTTGGTAAGTTTTCATTCGTAACTCTTGTCGCAACCGCCGTTGAAGCTTCTTTTTTCGCTTCATAATAGTTTTCCCGATTTTGATTAAAGCCGGCGAAATAAGTAAAAAATCCGCTAAAATTATTTAGTGCTTTTTGAATTTCATTCTTTGGCCTTATCTCCACATATTTATCAATATTTCCTTTTATGTAAGTTAAAATGCCTTTTTCTGTAAGAATCTCAAAATTATTTCCTTTCAAAACATTTTCTCCTTTTTTGTCTTTACCCGCCACTCTTTTAAATCTTTTGATCGGTTCCTTATATAATTCGATAAATTTCTCTCTTAATTCTTTTTCAACTTTTTCAATTTCTCCTTCCTTAATGTCTTTTCTATTTTTATATTTTTCTAAAAATTTGGAGAAATCTATTTGTTTTGCTTTTTCCGATTCTAAACTTTGAGTAATAAATTCTTCATGAATCTTATCAAAAATCGGTTTTAATGTTTGATAAGCATCCTCAATAATTTGATCCTTGAAAAAAGTCTGCAAATTTTTATCATATTGAAGATTCTCATTCATCCACTCTCGTGTTTTTTCAATCGGCTTTAACTCAAACCTCAAAGTTTTGGAAAGCGAATATTTCCTCGTAAAATTATCAAAAATGCTTTTATTTTTTGTTTTGTTTATCATATTTTTATTTTTAAAGATTATTTTATGCCCCCCTCTAACTCCTCCTTACATTAGGGGGAAAAACTAATTTTAATTTTCCCCCAAAATCAAAAAGGGACGACGGTTGTCGCCCAACAGATATGCTTACCAAACGGTTAAGCGCTATTGGAACCGCCGCCCCTTTTTAATTACAAAAAGGCGACATATCATATTGAGCGACATTATTAAGTATAAAAGTTCTCAAAAATAAAATCAAGAGTACTTATCCCCATCTTATCCCAAAATCCTCCTTCGGTAAACTTACGAAATGACAAGACAAAAGGGCAAAGAATGCCCATTTTTCCAATTATTTATATCCAAATCCTTCTCCAATTTTCCATACTCCTTTTTCGCGGAAAGCGGGAATGGTTTGGCGGCGGCTGCAAATTCATCTATCCACATCCTTGACCTTAACTAAATACTTGAAATGTTTATAATATAAACATAACTAGAAGTCCGGAACAAATCCCAGCGGGAAAGTCCTTTCAGGACTACCGGATTCTCTGACCTCGGCGCAAGCCGGGGTTTTTGTTTTATTTAATAATAATCACTTTATTAATTTCTTTCTCTAAATCAAATTCTTTTTATTTCGACATAAATATTTGATATCAATAAACCCCTTGGCGGTGGGCTATAGTAATGATTAGCACGATTAATTCGCGTTTTCTTATTTCATAGACAATGCGAAACGGCCAAACTTCATAAGATCTTTCTTTTTGATATTCGCCCTTTAATTTCTTGCCTAAAAAAGGATCGCCCTCTAAAGCTAGCAAAGCGATTGAAATCCTTGCTTTATAGCGGCTATCGATTTTATCTAATTCTTTTTGAACTCTTTTTGGAACGATTAGTTGATATTTCATTTTTTTCGCCGCCGTATTTATTTTTGCCTTTATCAGCCAAAATATAACCCTGTTTGGCCAAAAGTTCGCCTAACGTAATATAATCGCCTCTTTCAAATTCTTTTTCTGCTTTTTTTATACGCTCTTCTAAATCAGGAATTTCCCTCATAACTTCTAAAGTCTCCTGCCATGATTCAAATTCTTCCGCAGACAACAAAACAACCTTTGGCCGTCCGTTTTCGGTAAAGGTGTAATAATTGCCCGGCTTTTGAGCTTCCTCGGCAATTTTGAATATTTTTTTTCTTGCTTCAGAAATTGGTAGAGTATTTTTTGTAGTCATTCCAGTAATATGACATTAATTAATATAAATAATAGACCTTTATTATATGTACATCTTAATGTACACATCAAAACTTGTCAAGGCCTCTAATTTATAACTCCCTTCTCCTTTAAACTTAAATAACTATTTTTAGAAACAATTATATGGTCAATTATATCAATTCCTAATATCTTTCCTGATTCTACTAATCTTTTTGTTATGATTAAATCATCTTCTGACGGCTCAATATCCCCTGAGGGATGATTATGCGCTACTATTATTTGCGCTGCCGAATGTTTAATAGCCGACTCAAAAACTTCCCGTGGGTGGACTAGATTTGCGTTGAGAGTACCCACAGAAATAATTTCTTTTTTAATTTCGTTTTGATTCATAACCTGCTTTATCTTTATCTTAAATGAATATTTGCTTTAAATATACACCGAAATCGCTTTTCATTCAACCTAAAAAACACGGAAATTTCCGTGTTTTTTGGAATAAATGGCAGGCGCGACAGGGCTCGAACCTGTAACCGCTCGTTTTGGAGACGAGTGCTCCGCCAATTGAGCTACGCGCCTATATTCGCCGGGCTGGCTAATAGCCGATAGCAAATGGCTAATGGCCCGGGCCAAGACTTTTCTTAAAACTTGATATTTTCTTGATTAACATTTCTGCACTCGCATACATCTCTTCCTTTTCTTTATCTTCCACATACCCCACCTGACAGGCAAAAGAAAGAATGTTTACTGTTTCTAACGCCGAGCCAATGCTAATGTCTAAATAGCTCCTGAATTTAATGGGGCCAAATGCTGAACCTTCAACAATATTGTTGGAAATAGATATAGACGCCCTTCGCAATTGGTCAGAAAGAGAAAATTTTTCAACAGTTGGAAATTTATTCGCTAAGAGATAGCAATTCTTTGCATATTCGCTAGCTAATTTCCAAATTTCTAAATTCTCGAATCTAAACATTTCGCTATAAGCTACTAGCAATTTGCCGCTGCTCTTAGCAATCTGCTATTCGCTATACGCCATTCGCCATCAGACTTTCTTCTCTTTATGAAGCGTATGCTTCCTGCAATGCTTGCAAAATTTATTCATCTCCAGTTTTTTCTCTTTAGCCGCTTTGCTTTTATAAATAAAATAATTGTCTTTTTTGCAAACACTGCACTGGATTTTTTTTAGATTGCGTTTCTTTTTCATTTTAAAATGCGACTCGGATGACGCGGATTAAACATGCGGATGACGCAGATAAATTTTATCAGTGTTATCCGGGTGGCATCTGTGTATCAGTGTCGCCCTTTTTTAATTTTTCTTCGCCCACTCCCCTTTGGCTTGGTCAAATTCGTATAAATCCAGGCGCTTGCCGATCATTGTGTCTTTTCCCTGCTTTAAGATCCAATCATTTTCCCCGGGCTCAAAATAGCCAACCGCCTTATATTTAAAGTTCCCTTCTTGGCCATCAACAGAAACCAAGATCCGCCGCAGGATATGCCCGTCTTCGTATTCTATGTAAACATCATTATCATCAGCAAACCAGAAGCGGTCCACAAACCAGTGGCCGCCTAAAACCGGCTGGACGGGCGAAAGCTGGCCAATTTTTCCTGATAAATCATCCATAGCCGCTTGCCGGAAGGCTTGTGAATTTTTTTGCTCTGGCGATGGCTCTATTTTGGCTTCGTTATTTTGTATTGTCGTAGTTGCATTCTCTGGAATGTTTTTGTTCTTGGCATTATTTACCGCGCTTTTAATATCATTCCACGGCCAGTTATGGTATTTCAGCCAATAACTGCCAAGCCAGGCAAAAATCAAAACTGCCAACAAAACCGCGAAAATAGCGACTCTTCCTGCTTTTTGTTTTTTTGCGCTTAAAGCCATATGTTTTTTAGCGATTAGCTATTTGCCATTCGCCATTTGCTATTTACTACTTGAGCCGTTGCGCGGCCAGCTTAGCTGGCCAATTGCCACGCTTAGCGTGGCGGATTTGAATTGTTTATTTTCTTAAACCGGAGCCGAGACCGGGGGTCGAACCCGGGACCTCATCCTTACCATGGATGCGCTCTGCCAACTGAGCTATCTCGGCCTGTGGCCCTAAAGTTACTCCGCTGGCGGACAATCCTGCCAGCTGCCTGCCCTTCCGAAGCCGAGTCAGACTCGGCGTTGCAGGAGGAAGCTACAACGGCTTAATCAAAGAACTAAGCACTACTTACTCAAATTTTGAGCAAAGCGAAAAATTTATGTGGGCAGGGAGGGACTCGAACCCCCGAAGCCAAGAAGGCGCCTGATTTACAGTCAGGTGTAATAGCCGCTATACGACCTGCCCGATATCAATACCAAAAATCAAAATGCAAAAATCAAAATTTAAGAGCCAGCGGTTCTGCTTCACCCTCCCAACTTTGCCAAGAGCCACCTCTCGGATTTGAACCGAGGACCTACTGTTTATCCACCTTCGTTAAAACTACGGCGGACAGGCAAAACAGTTGCTCTGCTTCACCCTCCCAACTTTGCCAAGAGCCACCTCTCGGATTTGAACCGAGGACCTACTGTTTACAAAACAGTTGCTCTGCCGCTGAGCTAAGGTGGCAAAGTAAACGCTTTGCTATAAATATAAATATTTTAGGGAGGGCAAGTTGAGCAAAAATGACGAGCTGTGACAGCACGCCAAACCCCTATGTTTCTGTTCCGCCCTGAACCTTCTGGTTTTGGGCTCCGCCATTTTCAATATTTTTTATTTCCTCAAGATTAGCTTTCGCCACCTCGTCATCCGGATTTATTTTTAAAACTTCTTCAAAAGCTGATTTGCCGTCCTGAAGGTTTTTTTGCTCCACATAAAGCAACCCAAGATCTTTATACGCCTTAACATCCTTAGGGTTTTGCTTAAGAATCCTTAAAAGCACTTCTTCCCGCTCTTCTGGCGTCCGGCGAAGATCTGCCAATAATTTCAATCGCTCAATTTTCAGCATCCGCCTTTCACTCATCCAAGACTTGGATTTAAGGGTTAAATCTTTAGACCTTTCCCGCGACTTGGCGATTAATGAAATAAAAAAAGTATCAAGCTTTAAAAAAATAATTCTAATTTTCCTCAGCGTTTTTTCCAATCCGCCTAAAAACGCCAGCCAATAATTCGGATGGGCTATCTGATCCTTTATCATATCCAAGGTTTTCGCGCGCCAGGAAATTTGGGGCAAGCTGGCGTCCGGCTCTTGGGGCAGCTTAACCAGAATTGGCACTTTTTTGAAAACAATGTAAATAATGCCAGCCAGGCTTAAAATTATTATGAGATACGGTATAAGCATAAGTCTCAATTATAAATATCTATGAACAAACAGATAACTGTTGATTGGCTAGAATAACGATAACCGGATATTAAAATCCTAATCTCAAAGCGCTAAATCCTAAATAAATTCAAAATGCAAAATTCAAATGCCTAAAACGGGTTTTGAATTTTGAATTTGATTATTTGATATTATTTAGAATTTAGATATTAGGATTGAGGATTTGTTCAAGTGAATTTCACAACCAATTAACGTTAAACATAATATAGTCTATAACTATATTTGATATCTGGTAAACCTGCTTATCTTAATATTTTCGCCAAATTTAGCTATGCGTTCATTAAGCAAATCCTGGATAGTTTTCGCTTGATCCTTAATAAAGGCCTGGGACAAAAGAGAAGCTTGGTCTTGAGGATTTGAAGCGGCAATGTGCATCGCCAAATCGCGCGCCAAGGCTTGAAATTCCGAATTTTTAGCCACAAAATCAGTCTGGCAATCCAGCTCCAGCAGAACGCCAATCTTGCCATTGGCATGGATATAGGACTCAACAACTCCTTCTTTTGTTTCGGCTTCAGATTTTTTTTCAACCAATGACAGCGCTTTTTCTTTCAAAACTTCCCTTGCTTTGTCCATGTCCCCGCCGGCTAATTCCAATGCTTTTTTGCACTCGGCTATTGAGATGCCGGTTTTTTCCCGCAATTGTTTTATTTTATCAATCATTTTTCCGATCAACTAATTAACTTATTAACTAATAACGGGCGGCGAGCCCGATATATCGAACATCCTGCTCGCTATTAACTATTTTGCGCCCTTCTTCCCTTCCTCTATTGCCCCAGCCGCATACTGGGCCATTAATTCTAGGGCGGAAATTGCATCATCATTTGAAGGAATGGGAAAATCAATGCTTGTTGGGTCAATATTAGTGTCGCAGAGAGCGATTGTTTTAACCTTTGCCATTTTCCCTTCTTTAATCGCCGACTGGTTTTTCTTTGGGTCAAAAACAAAAATCGCATCCGGCAATTGGGTCAAATTCTTAATGCCGCCAAATTTTCTCTGCAATTTTTTAATCTCTTCATTAAAATCATGCTGCTCTTTCTTGGTGTATTTCTGCAGCTCGCCCGCATCCCTTTTTCTTTCCAGCTCCCGGAAATAATCAAGGCGCTTGGAAAGAATTTTAAAATTTGTTAATGTTCCGCCCAGCCAGCGCTCTGACACATAGGGCATCTGGGATTTTTGGGCCATTTCTTCAACAACACGCTTAGCTGCTGGGGTTGTGCCGACAAAAAGGACCTTACCGCCCCGGCTGGCAATCTCTTTTACAAGGATTAGCGCTTTCTCCAATTTTTCAATCGTCTTTTCAACATCAATAATATGCACGTTATTTTTGGAACCAAAAAGATAGGGTTCCATTTTCGGATTCCATTTGGTTGTCTGATGCCCAAAATGCACCCCTGCCTTAACCATTTCTTCAAGACCGGGAAGCTTCGGAGAAATTTTATCTTCTTTTGTTGTATTTTCTGTCATAATTTTTAAACAGCCTTTTGCTATGCGCTTTGGAAATGAAGTATTTTAACACACATAACACACCCTAATTAAGGGTGTGGAGCATAATCTAAAGGATTAATTATTTGGTTTTTTTATTGGAACTCTGCGCTATTAATTGATAAATCAATTATACACAGCCAGTTGATATTTAGCAAGACCTATGCTATACTGCTACGAAATACGAAAAAATACGAATATACAAAACTAATTCGTATATTCGTAAAAAATTCGTATTTCGTAGCCATATGAAGAAAGACATTCATCCAAAATATTATCCCAACGCAAAAATCATCTGCGCTTGCGGCCATATCATAACCACTGGCTCAACCCAGCCGGAATTAAAAGTTGAAATCTGCTCTGCCTGCCATCCATTTTATACGGGCAAAGAAAAATTAATAGACACTGCCGGCCGGGTAGAAAAATTCAAGAAAAAACTGGAAAAGAAGATTATTCCAAAGCCTAAAAAAGAAAGGAAGAAGAATGCCTAAAGGAATCATCTTAGAAATTAGAGCCGGGGCGGGCGGTGAAGAAGCAGCTATCTTTGCCGCTGACCTGTTCCGCATGTACACCAAATACGCCCAATCGCAAGGTTGGGGCTTTTCTGTTTTAGACAGCCACCCTTCTTCTTTAGAAGGCTACAAAAGCATAGTTATTGAAATCAAAGGAAACGAAGCTTATGACCGGTTGAAATATGAAAGCGGGGTCCACCGCGTCCAGCGCATCCCCAAAACCGAAAAAAGCGGCCGGATCCATACGTCAACAGCCAGCGTTGCTGTTCTGCCGAAAGTTGAAGCGATTGAAATACAAATTAATCCAGCAGATGTTGAGCTCTCTACTTTTCGCTCTTCCGGACCCGGCGGGCAAAATGTCAATAAGGTTGAAACAGCTGTGCGCTTAACCCACAAGCCAACCGGGGTTGTTGTTGAATGCCAGAGCGAAAGATCGCAGGCCTCCAACCGCGAGAAAGCCATGGAAATTCTGCGCGCCAAAATCTACCAGGAAAAATTAGAAAAACAGCAAAAAAAAATCGCGAGCGAGCGGCGCGAACAAATCGGCACAGCCAGGCGCGCGGAAAAAATCCGCACTTATAATTTCCCGCAGAACAGAATCACCGACCACCGCATTAGCAAATCCTGGCATAACTTGGAAGATATTTTAGAAGGCAAACTTGACAAAATGATTAAAGATATGCAAAAATCCTTATAACTCAGGAGGATGCTTCCGTGGCAAAAGATAAAGCAAAAATATTTGTGGGCTCCGCCGTAGCTTTTGTGCAAATATTAAAATGTGGCAATTGCGATGAACTGCTCTTCGGAGGAGGAAGCACAACACATATCAAACCCATTAAGCCTCCTAAATTTTGTCGCAGTGCGGAGAAGCAATAGACATAACCTTAGAAGCCCTTTCGTTGGAAGAAATCAGATCGCTGATCGAACCTTAACCTTACCCCCACCATTTTTTATTTGTTCTCCTACAGGCCCCGCGAAATCAACGGGGTTTTTTATTCCAATTTTATTATAAATATTTTTCTTGACCCTCCTCACATTCTTGCTATAGCAAGAATGTGAGGAAATAAATTCCGGACGCGACAAATTGCTAACATATAACGCCCAAAACCAAAAACCCTCCCCCGAAAGCTTTTTTATACATACATAATACTTTATACTTGATACTTGATACTATTTTCCCCGGATCGCGTCAACCTGCTGTTGGATAACATCAGTAAAATCCATGACGCTGTCGCCGTAGAAACTATAAACCGGATTATTCCAGCTGCTGCCGGCAAAATACATCATAGCGGCTTTCCATTCTGCGTCATAAGTTTGGGCACTGGCTCCGTTTTTAGACAGTTTCAAAGCCGAGGCTGTAAAGGCGTCATCTATATCCCAAGGGTTAGGCGGGTTATGTCCGGTTAAACTGGCAATTTCCGGCTCATAAGACTGCCAAACGCTCGGAAGAAACTGGGCTGGCCCCATGGCCCCGCCCCAGCCATAAGAAGGCTTGCGCGATACTGGCATCTGATCAGGATTAAATCCCAATTCTTTACAGATCGCCACAAAAGCATCGTGGTCGCGCGGCGCCATATCAGACTGCCAAAAACCGGTCCCCACATTTGTTCCCCAAGATGATTCTTTTTTCAAAACTGCCAGCAAGAAAGCGGGCCTAACTCCTGTTTTTGAAGAAGCGAATTCAGCATGCTTTAAAGCATCTTCCAGGCTCATGCTCAATCCAACGCCCTCCAGCATATAAAGCTGGCTTTTTATCGCCGCCACGTCAGAAGACGCCTTATCCATCATTTTTTTAAACAAAGACTCCTGGCCTTTGGTCTGCGCCAGCAAACTATTCTTCGTATTTTCTTGTTCCTGAAAAGCAATTTTCTGTATTTCCTGAAGCATTCTCAACCGGCTCTGTTCATTCTTTTGGTCTTCCAAGCCGCTTTTCTGGTCTTCTACCCCGCCCTTCAAAGAATTAATATCATTAACTATTGACTGGACTTTCGCTTGCACGCTTTCAATAGACTGGACCTGATTAAAAAAATCCGAGAAATTTCCTTCCGCCAAAATCATTTCAGACAAACTAGTCTGGTCAAATTCATAAATCGCCTGCAGGCATTCCGCCAAAATAGTTTTTCTTTGGTCTATCTGCTCTTGGTAGCCGGTTATTTCTTCCTCTTTTTCCCCAATGTTTAAATCCAATTCATTTATCGACAATTCTGTTTGTTCGGTTTCCAGCTGGGCTTGCTGGATTTTATCATCCAAAATGCCTATTTCTCTGTTTAAGCTAACTGCTTCCTTTTGTTTTTGTTTAACTTGGTTTTTATAAGTTTCAATTTTATTCTGCACTGTTTGCAATTTGTTCTGAAGGTCTGTTTTTAATTTATCAATTCCCCCGCTCTGGGCACTCAAGCTAGAAGACGTAAACATAAAAAAAACAAAAGCCATAAAAAAAATCCCTCCAATCAGGGGCAAAAATTTCTTCAAAATGGCTACTCCATTCTCCTTGCTCAAATTTTTTAAAAAAGAAAAAGAATGAAACACGGCTGTAAAAATGTTTTAATCACTCTTCTTTCTCTGCTGGCGCAACCTCTTCTCCTGCCGGCGCCGCGCCTTCTTCGGCTTCTATCGGCACTTCTTCAGCCGGAGCAACAACTTCCTCTTCTTTGCGAGGCGGCAAGACCAAAGCCACTGTTTCTTCCGGCTCAGCCAATATTTTAACTGCGCCTTGAACCTTTAGATCTTTAACACGAATAGAATCGTCAAACGTTTGAAGCTTGCTAATATCAACTTCAATCTGCCTTGGCAGGTCCCTGACCAATGCTTCAACCTCAATTTCTGTCATATTTTTTACCAAAGTCCCTTCTTCGGTCTTAACTACCGGGGATTCGCCAATAAAAACCAAAGGCACGCTGGCAGTAGTTTTTTCATCCAGCCTGACCTCATAAAAATCAGCATGGATAAAATCTCCGTTCAAGGGATCGCGCGCTACATCGTGGATTAAAACATTTCTTTCCTTTGTCTCTACTGTTTCGCTGTCCCCTTCTATTTTTAATTCAATAACCGAAGTCTCGC
>Ga0315282_10009126_pt1 | contig 15848 bp, 11 predicted proteins | sample YL17G07_20_MG_FD_203693 | JGI IMG/M metagenome (GOLD analysis project Ga0315282, IMG submission 203693) | Sediment microbial communities from Yellowstone Lake, YNP, Wyoming, USA - YL17G07_20 | ecosystem: Environmental > Aquatic > Freshwater > Lake > Sediment | place: USA: Wyoming | collected...
TTCTCCAAAGCCGTCACCACCTGCGGACGCTACTGAGCACGTGCTCAGTGGGCAGCCCCTCGGAACACGAAATACGTCGTTGGTGCCGCCAGCACCAGGTACAGGGCGAACCAGTTCATGTTGCCCCAGGCCTGGGCCGCTGCCTGCCCCGGCGGCAGGCCTGGTGCGTAGGTAACCTGCGGAGCGCCCCCGGGAGGGGGCGTGGCAGGTGGCGTGGAAGCCGGTGTCGGCGCCGGCTTGGGCGCCGGCGTCGGGGCCAGGGACCTGGCCTTCTCCCGCTGCTTCTCCAGTGCCTCCTCCGGGTTCAGGGCCCCTTCCTGCGCCCAGAGCACGAGGTCGCTCACCCAGTTCGACACCACCACCAGCAGCACACTCAGCATCAACCAGGCGAACATCCGGCGTCTTTTCATCGCTCTGCCTCCTTCCTGCTCCCGGACCTTTGCTTCATAGAGCCTACCGCCGGCCCAGGGCCACTGCAAGGAAAATCAGCCCTTCGCCGGTCTCGCTGCCTCGACCAGGGCGGCAAAGAGGGCCCGGTGCTCCGGTCGCTCCCGAGCGAGGTTCTCCGGGTGCCACTGGATGGCGAGAAGGAACTGCTCGTCCAAGGCTTCCGCAGCCTCCACCAGGCCGTCGGCCGACCAGGCGACCGCCCGGAGCGGCCGGGCCACGTCCCGGATGGCCTGGTGGTGGGAACTGTTGACCTCGAGCTCGGTGGTTCCCAGGATGCGGGCCAGGCCTGAATCCGGGGTCACCCTGACCCGGTGGTAGGTGCGCTCGCCCCCGGCCGAGGGAGCGTGGGGAAGCGGGGAAGACATCTGTTCGGGGACGTGCTGGTAGAGGCTCCCGCCCAACGCGACGTTGAGCACCTGGGCGCCCAGACAGATGCCCATCACCGGGAGCCCTTTTCCGACAGCGGCGCGGGCGAGGGCGGGTTCGAACCTGTCCCGGCGGGGGTGGAGCAGTTTGGTCTCGGGGTGGGGGGCTTCGCCGTAGTGGCTCGGGTCCAGGTCCAGCCCGCCTGCGAGAAGCACCGCGTCCACCCGGTCCAGGAGCGGCCCGATGGCCTCCAGGTCCTCCACGGGTGGGAGGAGCAGCGGGACCCCGCCGCCGAGAAGCACCGCCTCCACGTAGTCCCCCGGAACCCGGTAGTGCCCCCGCTCCTCCTGGCGGTAATCGGTGGTGATGCCGATGACGGGAGGGCTCACTCACCCCTCCTCAGGATGCGGCCGGGCCGGGCGCCCGTGTGCGTACCGGCCCGGATGACCGCGACGCCGTTGACCAGCACCTCTGCGAACCCCACCGAATACTGGAAGGGGTCCGCGAACGTCGCCCGGTCGGAGACGGTCTCGGGGTCGAAGACGACGATGTCGGCGAAGTACCCCTTCTTGAGCCAGCCCCGCTTCCTGAGCCCGATGCGCTCGGCCGGCAGGCTGGTGAGCTTGCGCACGCCCTCGCTCAGGGAGACGACCTTGGCTTCCCGGACGTAACGCCCCAGGAAGCGGGCCGGGGTGCCGAAGGACCGCGGGTGGGGCTTCCCGGCCCGGGTGGGGCCTTCGCTGCTGCGGACACCCGCATCGGAGCCGATCATCACGAAGGGCCAGCTGTAGATCTGCTTCAGGTTCTCCTCGGACATGGAGAAGAAGATGGCGCTCACCTTGGAGCGCTCGGCGAGGAGGAGGTCCATGACGGCATCGACGGGGGCCTTGCCCACGCGCTCGGCCGCCTCGGACACCCGCAGCCCTTCCAGGTGCTTGCGCTCCGCGGAACTGACGTAGGAGACCAGGACACTCTGCCAGTAGTCTTCCTCTCCGGCCCCGTGCTGGTCTCTGATGGCTTGGCGAAGCTGCTCCCGCGTCGCCGGGTCGGCGAGGCGCCCCAGTTCGGCCTCGATGCCGCCGGCGTGGAGCCACTCGGGGAAGACGCTCGCCAGGCTGGTGGAACTGGCCACGTAGGGGTAGCGGTCGGCCGCGACGTCGACCCCCTGGGCCTGGGCCTCGGTGATGAGTTCCAGGTAGCGCGGGAGGTTCCCCCAGTTGGCCTGCCCGGCGCACTTGATGTGGGCGATTTCGCTCCGGATGCCCGCCTCCCGGCTGATGCGGAGGTGCTCGGCGATGGCCGCCACGCCCGTGGTGCCTTCGCCGCGGACGTGGCTGGCATAGAGGGCGTCGTAGCCCGCAGCGACCCGTGCGAGTTCGATGAGTTCTTCGGTCCGGGCGTAGCAGCCCGGGGGGTAGATGAGACCGCTGGAGAGACCCACCGACCCCCGCTCCAGGCAGTCGGCGAGTTCGCGCTTCATCTGCTCCATCTGCGTCCTGGTGGGGGGCGTGTCGTCGTAGCCGACGGTGAGGGCCCGCAGCGTCCCGTGGCCGGTGAGCGAGGCCCGGTTGACGGAGCAGCCCACCACGGCGGCGTAGGTGAAGTAGCCGTCGATGTCCTCCCAGTCGATGCGGAGGCCGTAGTCGCTGTAGGTTTCCTGGGAGCGCTCCTTCGCCTCACCGCGGAGCGGGAAGGCCGAGCCACCACAGTTCCCCAGGAGTTCGGTGGTGACGCCCGCGGTGACCTTGCTCTCCGCCCCCGGCGCCAGGAGCGAGAAGAACTCGCTGTGGGTGTGGATGTCGATGAAGCCTGGAGCCACCGCGAGCCCGGAGGCGTCGATGACCGTGCGGGCCTCGGCCTGTCCCAGGTCGCCGATGGCGGCGATCCGGTCGCCGAGCACACCCACGTCCGCTCGCTGGGACCGCTTCCCCGAGCCGTTGTAGACCGTCCCGCCACGGATGATGATGTCAAACGCAGCCACTGGCATTCCTTTCCCACCCTGACGCGCCAATCTGCCGACGGACCAGGCGCGTGAGTATAGCGGTGGCGACGAGCGTGGGCAAGGTCCGTCGCGCGACCTCAGCGGGAGGCAAGGGGCTCAACCCCCTCTTCGCCGCCCGCGGGGGGGCGGAAGCCTTGGCTCTGCCCGGACTCAGGCCGGGCCTCAGGGTGCGCTGGCTTTTCGCTCGCTGATGGTGAGGCGCATCTCGTCGGAGGTGGCCCGCACCTTTGGCGCGTACATGGCGTAGGCCCGGGTCGGAAGGACGTGGAGCCGACCGGGTATCTCGGCCCAGAGTTTGTAGCGAAGCAGGTGCTCGCCCTGGCGCAGGGCATCGGCGAAGAAGACCACCTTCTCGTCCCGCAGTTCCGTGTTGGAGCAGAGGCCGTCACCCCAGCGGTAGCCACTGCGCACCTCCACCGGCTCGCAGCCGGCGGGCTTCATGTCCTCGAAGACCAGGTACTCGTAGTTGTTCGCGGCCTGGATGCGCAGTTCCACCTCCAGGAGGTCGCCACCAGCCACCTCGGCCTGGTAGGGGAGGGCTTCGCGGTCGTAGGTGAGCTGCGGGAACTCGCGACCCTCCTCCTTGCGGGTGACGGTCTTCGGGTGGAGGCGATAGTACGTTCGGCTGACGGCGATTTCGTTCCCGTCCCCCTTGATGTCTTCCTCCAGGGTGAAGTAGCGGAGGTAGGCGCTGAAGTAGAGCGTGCCCGGGCCTTCCTTGGTGATGGTGAGGGTGCGGGCGCCCGAGCCCAACTCCTCATCGCCCACGAGGATGTCCGAATCAAAGGAGAACATGTTCTCCCGGGTGATGCGGAGACGCCGGGTCGCCCCGCCACCGGCGGCGATGGTGAGGGTGTAGTTCGGCTCCAGTTCCCCGGCGGTGCGGGCGTACTCGGCAAGGGCGTAGACAGCGTGGGCCGTGTCTTTGGTGGACTTCCAGCGGTTGCCGGTGCGGTTCGCTAGGAGCCACTTGGCCGCCCTGGGCGCGAGCGGGTTCCCCGGCGTCACCGCGGTCAGGGCGCGGAGGGCCCAGGCCGTGGTCTCGACGTCGTCGTTGTACCAGTACCACCAGAAGGACCCCGGGCGGGAGCCCCAGTGTGCGGTCTCCGCCTTTTCGTCCACGACCACGAAGTTCTCCAGGTTGCGGCAGAGCACCTGGGCGCGGTCCTTGACCCCGAGTCGCTGGTAGGCGAGGGCGAGGAGGGCGCGGGAGTAGTCGTTGAGGTCGTCCCGCTTCGCGTACACGTCGTCCAGCTGGTCGGCCTTCAGCCTGTCAGCGAGGCCCAGGACGTAGCCCACGTAGGCCTTCAGGTGCACCTCGGTGAGCGCCTTCGCCTCTTCCTCCAGGTAGCGGAGGGCGTGGTCGAGCCGACCGGCATCGACCTTGCACCCGGCCCGCTGGGCAACGAGGAGCCCGTAGACGACGTAGGCGGTCATGTAGGGCGAGGCGTCACCTTCCTTCCACCAGCCCCAGCCGCCCGAGGCGCCCTGGAAGTCGTAGAGGCGCTTGAGACTTGCCTGCACCCGCTTGAAAAGTTCCCGGCTGCTGAAGATGCCCGCTTTGTCCGCGAGGCGTTGGGCCTGCTCACTTCGGCGCTGGCGGCCCAGGTCCTCCAGGCTGAGGCCCAGCTGCTTCAGCGTGTCGGCTACGACGACGGCGGGGAGGAATCGGCTCATGGTCTGCTCGGTGCAGCCATAGGGGTAGTCGGCGAGGTAGGGGAGGGCTTCGATGAGCGCCGAGACCACCGAGGGGGAGAGCACCAGTTCCAGTTGGGCGCTCCCGGGCTTGCGTTCCCTGGGCACGGTGAACTCCAGGGTGGCCGTGCCATCGCCCTTCAACTGCCCCGCTTGCGCCGTGAACTTCTCGATGCCATGGACGAAGACGGGGAAGGACATTTTGACCGCATCGCTCTCCTCGTCGGTGAGGGCGCTCACGGTGACCTCCGCTGTGCCCTCCTTCTGGGCGAGGACGGTCCAGTCCACCCGCTTCTCACCCCCGGCCGGCACCTCGACGTCCTGCTCGGCGTTCCCGGCCAGTTTCAGTTCCGGCTCGCCGACCTGGAGTCGGCAGCGCACCTTCTTGGCCGAAGCGAGGCGGTTGTGGACGATGCCCGAAAGGAGGACCTCATCGCGCTCGACGAAGAAGCGGGGCGCCTCCAGGCGGACGAGCAGGTTCTTGGTGACGGTCACCTCGCTCTCGGCCTGTCCCACGCGGGTGTCGGCGGTGAGCCCGCGAGCGGAAGCGACCCAGGTGGTCAGCGAATCGGGGAGGGGCACCTCGACAGAAGCGGTCCCCTGGTCGCTCGTTTCCACCAGCGGAGACCAGTAAGCCGAGTCGCGGAAATCCATCCTGACTTCGGGGGTGACCAGGGCCTCTGCTTCCGCTCCTTCCCCCTTTGCCTCCGGCGCCACAGAGTAGTCTACTGCCTCCGTCGGGGCCGCCGCCGCCGGGGCGCTGGGGGCCATTCGCAGTGCCGTGCCCGCGACGAATCCACCGCCCGCCCATTGTTCCCACTCGGGCGGCCAGGGGTGGGTGGGGAACTCCTTTCGCTTCTCTGCTTCCCAGAGGGCCGGGCTGAAGGTCACCTGGAGCCAACTCGCCAGCCCAAGGTTGTAGGTTCGTCGTCGGCCGAAGAAGAACTGGCGGACGTCGGGCGTCATGTCGGGCTGGATGTAGAGGATGGCCTTGTCGAAGACGCTCAGGCTGAGTTCTGTAGCGACCGGGTTTCCCTGGTAGTCGTGTGTGTCGAGGGTGAAGGTGGCCACGTCGCGGGGACGGTACTCGGGCTTGTCGGTTTTCACCTCCACGGTGAGCATCTTCTCCACGGGCGGGACGAAGAGTTCATGCTGGGCCAGGAAGGGCTGGCCTTCCCGCACCATCTCCGCTGCCAGGAAGAAGTTGGGGACGTGACGCTCGGTGAGGGGGAGGTCGAAGACCCGCGTCTTCCCCTCGATGTGCAGCACCTCATAGGAGAGGATTTCGTCGTCGGCAGCCTCGCTCAGGAGGACGTAACTGTCGGGGAAGTTGCTGGAAAGCAGGACGTGGGCCACCTCGCCTTTCTGGTAGGTGCGCTTATCGGTGAGGATGTCGAGGTCGGCGAAGCGGAACTCGCCGCCTCGGAAGTTCGGCCCGGCCACCCAGAGGTCCGTCGCCCCTTCCACCGTGCCTCCCCAGGCGTCGGCTGCGGTGAAGGCCACCTTGAAGAGCCCTTCCTCGTCGGGCGTCCACTTGAAGAAGGCCCGGCCCTCCGCGTCGCTCGCCAGCGGCTCAGCCAGAAGTTTCTCTTCCACGCGCTCCTCGTTCCTCGGCCCCTGGTACTTGACCCGGTATACGGTGAGGGTCCCGGACGCCTTGACCGGATCGTTGCCGGGCGTGAGGGTCCGCACCTCCACTTCCACCGTGTCCCCAGGCCGGTAGAAGCCCCGCCGGGGAAGCACGTAGGCATAGAAGCCCTTCTCGGTAGCCAGGACGGCGCCCTCCCCGCTGATGGTGCGTCGGCTCTTGTCCGTCACGTCCACGCTGACGGTGTAGCGCCAGTCGTTGGTGGGCTCCTTCGGGTGGGGCGGAGGAATGGCCTGCCGGCCGCCCGGTAGGGCCTTGGGGGCCTCGTCCTTTGCCGGCTCGACGGGTGGGGTGTCGAACTCGATGGTGGCTTTGCCCTCGGCGTCCGTGGTCGCCTCGCCGCTGGTGACCAACTCCTGAGCCCCGTAGGGGTAGGGCCGACTCTCTTCGCCGCCATAGAGCCACCCGAACGGTTCCGGCTCCTGGTACCAGTGCCAGAAGCGCGCCCGCTCGACGCGATACTTGACGGTGGCCTCGGGAACGGGGCCGCCGAAGTAGTAGGAAGCCGCAACCGTCACCCGGGCCCGGCCGCCCACTTTGAGGAGAGGCGAGTCAGCCTTCACCGTCACCTCGAACTCGGGCTTCTTGTACTCCTCCACCCGGAAGTGCGCCGTCTGAGCCCGGTAGGTCCCTTCCAACGGCTCCACGGACACGCTGTACAGGCCCAGTGGCGGCTCCTCGGCCAGGTGGAACTCGCCCGAAGCGGTGCCCTGGTCGCTGGTGACCAGGTCGAAGCGCTTGAGTTCATTTCCCTGGGGGTCGCGGATGCTCGCGGTGAGCGCCGTGTTCGGTGCGTTCTCGTACTGGCCTTCCTTGAGTTGGCGGAGGGCGACCTTGAAGTGCATGCTCTTGTCGGGGCGGTAGACGGGCCGGTCGGTGTAGACGTAGATGGTGTAGTCTTCCTCCTCGACCCGGGGCTGGAACCAGCCCGCGCCGACCAAGGCGAGCCGGTTGCCTTTGGCGACGAAGGCCTGGGTCAAGTCCCAGGGGCCCCCCGCGGGCAGGTTGATGACGGCGAGGCCCGTCTCCTCTGTCGTCGCGCTCGGCGCCTTCACTACCGTTGAGTTCCCTCGCTGACGCTGGAAGCGCCAGAGGACCTGGGCACCAGCGACGGGTTCCCCCGTGCGGGCGTCGGTGACGAAGAGGAGCGAGCGGGTGCGGTCCGTCTTGTGGACGACGGCGAGGTCGCTGAGAAGGAGGATGGCTGCTGCTTCACGACCGGGCGCGGACGCGCGCAGGAGGTACGCCCCCGTCTCCGTCACCGGGACCTCCACCTCCGCGGAGTAGGGGAGGTGCTTGCCTTCGTCGCCGGTCTCGTGTTCCCACCGGGCCACTTCCTCACCCCGGTACTTGCCGAGACCGACCTTGCCCCCGCGTTGTCCTGCCAACTGCTCCAGGCTTGACCAGTGCACGTGACCTTGCCTGCTTCCGGGGCCGGCGATGAGGCCAGCGAGGTCCAGACGGGAGACGGCAAAGGTGACGGTCTTGATGTTTCGGGTCTGAAGAGCAACCTTGGGCTTCTCGCCCGCGGGACGGGTGCCGTCGGCGTCCACCGAAAGCACCGGCCAGGCAATGTCCTGGATGTGGGCCTGGGCGTCGGAGGTCCAGGGGCTCTGGGGGAAGAGGGTGATGAGCCGACCGAACTCGCCGATGGCTTCGGTGAAGCGTGAGTCTTCCTCCAGGAGGAGCGCGAGGCGGAACTGGGCTTCGTCGGCCAACTCGTCCTTGGGGAAGTCAGTGACGACGGAGCGGAGGAGTTTCTCCGCCGCCAGGCGGTCCCGGGTGACGGCCTGGGCCGTCAGGGTCTCCTCCTCTTCGCTGGTCAACTCCCGTCCTTCGGACGGGTGCTCGTAGCGGTGAGGGGCAAGGAGGTAGAGGGCCTTCAGGTAGCGGGCCTTGGCCGAGAGGCTTCTGTCGGGGGCGGGGTCCAGGCGCTCTATTTCCTCGTACAGGAACAGGACCTTGTCCCGGTCGGGCCACTGCGGGTCATACTGCTTGCGCTCGGCCTCGGCGCGGCCGAGGATGATGGGCCCATGGCGTTGCTGGAGAAAGTCAGCCAGGTCCAATTCCACCTGGATGGCTTCGGTCGCCAGGGTCGGGCGGTCGAGGGGCGGCTCCTTGCTGCTCAGGAAGTTGTCATAGAGGCGCCTGGCGGTTTCGAGGTGAGTCCGCGCGTTGGTGACGTTCTCCTCCCGGGCATCTACGTACTCGCCGCCGGGGACGGTCTCGGCCGGGTAGAAGGTATCGTCTTTCTTCGAGCCCCAGCCGGGCATCTGGCGATAGAGGTTCCCCAGTTCATGGTGGGCGCGGGCGGCCCAGATATCGTCGGTGTGGACCTTGAGGTAGGCGGCGAGGGCCGAAAGCGCTTCGGACCACTTTTCCAGCCTGATGAGGGAGCGGGCTATCTGGAGTTCGATGCGGGTCCGCTCCGGGTGCCCGGCGTTGGCGGCGAGGACGGCCCGGTAGGCGTCCAGCGCTCGGGCGTAGGACTTCTCCCCGTAGTCGCGGTCAGCGTCCTCAGGCGTGGGGGGAGAGGAGGCGAGGAGCTTCAGGGCGCCAACCGCGCCAACCAGCACGCAGAAGAGAAGGAGGGCTATGCGGACCATGGGCTGTCCTTTCCTCTCGGAGACCCCTCACTGCTTTGTTAGATGCTTCGGGAGGCATCTCCGTTCCCACGAGACGACAGTTCGCAGGCCATTATACCGGGGACACGGACCCCTCACGAGAAAAACAGCTGCGAGCGCGGGAATGCGGCCGCCCGGGCGTTCCTTCACCCTCACCTTGACGGGGGGCGGGCGTGTCGCTATCCTCCTGACCGGGGAGCCTGAGCGCCGTGGCTTCGTGGTGAGGAAGGGAGGGAGCGGTGAGCGTTTCCGATGAACTCCTCAGTCTCTATCAGCGCCTTCGGGTAGCGGACGTTTCCGACGGGATGGACGGAGCCAACCTCCGTGACGTGGGTCTGGTCTCCCGGGCCATCCGCCCCATCTGGCCGGGGGCCCGGGCTGCGGGGCGGGCGGTCACGGCCCGCTACGTCCCCACGGGGGTGAGGGTGCCCCACATGACGCCCGAAGAGTACGCGGAGTACGATGGGCGCTGGTACCGGGAAAAGTGCACCTACCCGTACCTCCAGGTGGCCCGGCCGGGGGACTTCCTCATCATCGACCTGAGCGGGCTGGAGGTGGGGCTCTGGGGCTCCAACGTGGCCCTCTCGGCGGTGCGTGCGGGCGTCACCGGTGTGCTCCTGGACGGGGGCTGTCGGGATACGACCGAGGTGGCGCTCCAGCGCTGTCCGGTGTGGGCGCGGATGGTGGCGCGGACGACGGTCGTCGGTCGGCTGGAGTTCGAGTCCATGGGCGCCACGGTGGAGGTGGGAGGCGTCCGCGTCCGGCCCGGGGACATGGTCGTCGCTGACGACGACGGGGTCATCGTCGTCCCCCAGGAGGGGGCGGAACTGGTGGCCCGGGTCGCGCTCCGGGTCCTGGAGGGCGACAAGCGGAGTCGGCGGCGACGGTACGAGGAACTGGGCCTTCCCCTCGACGACACCGTGAGGTAACGCTCAGGGTGAGGCCTGCGGGCCGGGCGGTAGGGCGCATGGGAGAACTGCGGCCGCCGGGAGAGCCGGGTGGTTTGACCCTCCGCAGCATCCTCGTGGGCTTCCTCTTCGTCCTCTTCATCGATTGGCTCATCCTCTTCGCCATCTTCCGCGTGGGAAGCATCTACCTCGTCTACGGGCACATGGACGTGGCCCTTCTCCTTCCCTTCGTGGTCCTGGTGGCCATCGTCAACCCGCTCCTCGCCTGGCTCAGCCCGAGGCTCCAGTTACGGAAGCCCGAACTGGCCATTATCTTCGCCATGGGCCTGGTGGCCATGGTGGTGCCTGAGTTCAGGCTGACAGGCTTCTTCCTCGGCGTCATCGCTTCGCCCCGCTACTTCGCCACCACGGAGAACGGCTACGCGGAGTTCCTCCAGCCCTATGTGCCGACCTGGCTCATCCCGCCCGATACGGCCGGGGCCCTGCGCTACTTCTACGAGGGGTTGCCGGAGGGCGGGCACATCCCCTGGTCAGCCTGGCTCCCGGCGCTCTTCTGGTGGGGGAGTTTCTTCCTCGCGCTCTTTCTTGTCTGCCTGGCGCTGGTGGTCATCCTGCGCAAGCAGTGGGAGGAGAAAGAGCGCCTCGTCTTCCCCCTGGTCGAACTCCCGCTCACCATGATGGAGACGGGGCAGAGCCGGGTCCCGCCCTTCATGCGGAACCGCATCTTCTGGCTGGGCGCGGCGCTCCCGTTCCTCGTCATCACCTGGAACATCGTCGGCTACTTCCAGCCTGCCTGGCCGGAGATACCGCTCCTGGGCCAGCACATCAGGTGGATCAGTTTCGGGTCGGATTTCCCGGACATCCGGGTCAAGTTCAACGTCCTTGTGCTCGGCTTCGCCTTCCTGGCCAACCTGGACGTGCTGGCCAGCATCTGGGTTTTCTACCTCCTCTCCTCCCTCGAGGTGGGGCTTCTCGCCCGGATCGGCCTGGACCTCGGTGGGTCCGACCCCTGGTGCACGGGCTTCGCCACCGCCAGTTGGCAGAGTTTCGGCGGCTATTTCTTCCTCACCCTTCTGGGGCTCTGGGTCGCCCGTCGCCACATCGCCGGCGTGGTCAGGCAGGCCTTGCGGACGGGTGGGCAGGTGCTCGGGGATGCGGATGAACTGCTGAGCTACCGCGTCGCCCTCGTCGGGCTGGTGCTGGCCTTAGCGTACGTGGTCTTCTGGCTTCGGCGGGTGGGGATGAGCTGGCTTCCCATCAGCGTCTTCCTCCCCATCCTGCTCATCCTCTACGTGGGCGGCGGAAAGATCATCGCCCAGAGCGGGCTGGTCTACGTCTACGGCACCATGACGGCGCAGAGTTTCACCATGCACTCGCTGGGGACGCTGCGGCTGGGGCCGCAGAACCTGGTGGCCCTGGGCATGACCTTCGCCTTCATCTTCGACGGCAACCCCTACTTCTTCCCCTCCCTGAGCCACGACGCCCGCATCGCCGGCCGGCTCCCGGGCGTCAACCGGCGCGCCTTCGGCGGGCTCCTGGTGGCCACCTTCCTGGTCGCCTTCGTCTTCTCGGTGGCCTACACCCTCTACCTGGGCTACACCTACGGGGCCTACAACTCCGGGGCCTGGACCCTCACCGGCGCCCACTCCTTCATCTTCAATGACATCATCGCCAAGGTCCGTAACCCCGGGCCTCCCGACCTGGGCCAACTGGCCGTCTTCGGCCTGGGGACCGTGTTCGCTGCCTGCATCACCTTCCTGCGCTACCGCTTTGTCTGGTGGCCCATCCACCCGGTCGGCTTCGCCGTGTGCATGGCGCTCCCGGTGAAGATGGGGGCGGCGAGCGTCTTTCTCGCCTGGCTCACCAAACTCCTCGTCCTCAAGGTGGGTGGCATTTCGCTCTACCGGAAGACCATCCCCCTTTTCCTCGGGCTCATTGTGGGGTACGTTCTGGGGGTGGGGCTGAGCCTGGTGGTGGACGGCATCTTCTTCATGGGTCAGGGCCACCAGGTCCACTGGTGGTGAGCCCGGCTGGACCGCTGAACCGCCCCGGCGGAGGCAAGGGTCGCTGGGGTGAAAGTCCCCAAACCTCCGCAGGAAACTGGCCCGAGGCTTCCCACCAGCCTGCTCCGAGCGTTGGCCGCGCCTCGCTTGCCGAGCCGACCTCAGTGCCCTCCGTCGGCCCCGGGGGTGCCTCAGACTTGCGCCAGGACCGAGTCGAGCGACTTCTTGGCCAGGCGGGCTGCCTTCTTCCAGCCCAACTGCTTCAGTTCGTCGCTGAAGACCTCGACGGAAAGGAAGCCGTCGTAGCCCTTCCGTTTCAGGATGCGGAGGAACCCGACCAGGTCGATGATGCCTTGGCCCGGGAGGAGCCGCTGGTTGTCGATCTGGTTTCCCACCGGCCGCTTGGGGGCGTCATTGACGTGGACGTGGACGAAGAGTTTCGGGTCCAGGGCTTCCAGGTCCTCGTAGGTGTGGTTGGCGGTGAACCAGTGGAAGCTGTCCACCAGGAGTCCCACGTTCGGCTCGTTGATGAGCGCGATGAGTTCGAGCGCCCGGTCTATGGTGTGGACGAAGGGGTTCTTCCCCCGCCGGGAGGTCGCCGGCCCCACCCACTCCAGCCCGAAGCGAATGCCCTCGCCGCCCAGCCCCTGGGCGATGAGTTTGAGCCGCTTCGCCGTCCGCCGGAGCTCCGTCTTCGGGTCGCCGTCGATGCCCGGGTAGAGCCAGGTGACGGTCCGCGTGCAGCCCAGGGCGCGCAGTTTCCGCGCATACTCGGGCAGGCCCTTGAGCCCCGCGCGGAAGGTCTCCTCATCCCGGCGAAACTCCACGCCCGGGCTGGGGGCGCCGAGGGCCACGCCGTGCTCCTCCAGAAGTTTGCGGGCCGGTGCGAGGTCCGGGCCCTTGGCGTACTCCTCGAACATCTTCAGCTCGGCGTCGAAGCCGCCGAAGCCCAGCCTCTCGCACAGGAGCACCGTCTCCTTCAGCGTCCCGTAGCCGCCCGTGGTCACCGGGTTCAGACAGGGTATCATCGCCCACCTCCTCACTCACACGTCCGCGAGACTCACGTAATCAGGTCGTACTTCTCCGCCGTCACCGGGTAGAGGAGTTCCTCACCCCGCACGTAGCAGCCGATATTCTCCACGGCCAGTTTCCCCATGTCCACCCGCCGGTCGGCTGTGGGGCCGGCCATGTGGGGGATGAGTTGGCAGTTCTCCAGACCCCGGAGTGGCGAATCCTTCGGGAGCGGTTCCTCCTCGAACACGTCCAGGGCCGCCCACAGCCGCTTCTTCTTCAGTTCGACAATCAGGTCCTCGGTGTTGATGACGGCCCCGCGGGCCGTGTTCACCAGCACGCCCCCGTCCTTGAGGCAGGCGAGCACCTCCGCGTTGATGATGTGGTGGTTGGCCGGGACGTTGGAGGCGTGGACGGAGATGACCCGGCTGGTGCGGAAGAGTTCGGTGAGCGTCTTCACCCGCTTCACCCCCAGTTGCTCGAACACTTCGTCCGGGCAGTGAGGGGAGTAGGCGCCCACCTCACAGTCGAAGGGCGCGAGGAGCTTCACCAACTCCTGGGCGATGGCCCCCAGGCCCACCAGGCCGACCCGCTGGTGGAAGAGACCCTCCGCCTCCAGCCTGCCTCTCGGATGCCAGCCCTTGCGGACGTGCAACTCCATCTGGAGAAGCGTCGTCCGCCTCAGGCACGACAGTATCATCATCAGCGCCGCCTCGGCCACCGAGCGGGCGATGACCGTCCCCCAGTTGGTCACCCGGAGCCCCGCCTCGATGCACTCCCGGTCCAGGTACGGGCGGACGGTGCCCGCAGCGTGGCACATGTACTTCAGTTGCGGGTTGGCCCGGTAGACCTTGAGGGTGAGCCTGGGCGAGCCCCAGCAGGTGAGGACCACCTCGGCCTGGTGCCGCTTGAGGGCGTCCAGGAAGGGCTCCTCCTGGTCGCGGGGCAGGTTGGTCTCCGAGACGACCTTTCCCAGTTCGCAGAGTTTGGCGAAACTCTCCTCGTCCAGGATGTCGCCGTACTGCTCCTCCCGGAGTGTGACCAGGATGTTGACCACCGGGGCTCCTTTCGCTACTGGCTTGGCGTTGATACCCGCTCTGCGGTAGCATATCGGCGTGGCCCGCGCAGGGCAACGGTATAACTGGACGAAGAGGAAAGGAGCGATGGCGATGTACGTGAAGGACTTTTACCAGACGGAAAAGGACGTTCGGCCGCAGTGCGTCTGCTACTTCATCCTGCCCAAGGGCGCCGTCGGCCGCATCTCCGCCGGCATCGTCGACATCCAGCCCGGGGGCGTCTCCCTGAGCGAGGCCCACACCGAGTGGCGGCAGGTCTTCTTCGTCATCGAGGGCACGGGCACCCTCGTCATCAATGACCGGGAGAAGGTCCGCGTCGGCCCCAACACCGTCGCCGAGATCCCCTTCGACGCCGACCACAAACTTATCGCCGACCCGGGCGTCAAGGTGCGCTACCTCTTCGTCAACGACTACAGCCACCCCATCGAACACTGAAGCCCTGTCCCAGGCAAAACGCTGTGGGGGCACTTGTTCGGCCTGTTTACTCCGTGGTCCGAGCCATGGGTGCGATGACGGATCCGGTGATGCTTCCGTCTGCACGGCGAAGAGTTATTGCGGCGTCCTGTTCCTCCGTTTCCAAAAGTTCAGGCTGGGCCAGCGGCAAGAGCGCCTCCAAGACATCCACGACGGGAAACTCCCTACGGTCGACTAGATACTTCGCTACTTGCCGCTCCGGCGGCCTTGGCAACGCCACTTCCCCAGGAAGGTTCGCATCAGCGGCGATAAACTGTCGCACGATTCCCCAGCCCTGGTAGAACACCTCCATGAATGCCCCGTCATGCGGCAACGGGCAGACGATTAGGTTTCGCCTTTCGTCCTTTGCGATTGCCTCTATGTTGCCTTGCCGGGCCGGGACAACGCCGATCCTCAGCCCTCGGGCCCATTCGAGGTGAGCCGGGTTGATCTTCACAGTAGTTCCAACCCAGTAGTCGGTGTCCGTGAAGCCAAGGAACAGGTCAGCCTTCCACAGTCCACTTATGCTGTAAGGCAGGGCCAGTCTGGCAGATGGCTTTCGAAACGCTGCGGCGATGCCGTCGAGGTGACGCTTGAGTTTGACCGGACGACCTTTACTTCCGTACAAGAGGCTGGAGTCATCAGTAAGCACATCCTTTGCGGTGTCGATGAGTTGGACTGCTCCCTTCTTTTCAGCGCCGAACAGAATTGATTGAGGTGTCGACCCCTTCATTCTGCAGTGATTATGCATCGCCTCGACAAGTCGACTGAGCACAAGCGCATCCCCGCGATGGACTGCGTCATGCACTGCGTATTCGAAACAAATGCCGCAATCCCCGTCCCCGGGGCGGTAAAGTCGCGGCAGCAGCCCCAACTTGACGTTCTCGTAGCCGCCGACCTCGGCAACTGCATCCTGCTTCAGAGCGAAGAGAACACCCTGAAGAATGGGACGGACCACTGCAGTCAGGGCGGACACTTCGTCTGCAACGGGATTACGCTGCCACTGGAGTCTTAACTGCAGTTGCTCTGGCACGAAATGCTCCTTCTTCAATGAGGCGGCCGAACAGTGGCCGAAATGGGGACCTCATATTGCTTTTCTCCGGCCCCCTCGGAAAAACGAGTCGCGCTTTTCGCTGCGGCTGTAGTTCAGGTTTGGCCCCCGTTCCGGTTCCCCTTGCGCGAGAGAGGTCGCCTCCGAGAGAATTCTATCCAAGACCCATCAGCTGTCAAGGAACAACCTGAAAAAGCAGCGGGTCGCTCCGCCTCCTTTGACGACGCGCTTTTCCGGTCGCAGCATCGGCCTCCAATTCACGGGCTTCCGCCGCTCCCAAGGCTCCCCAAAGTCCGAGACCGCCGACGCAGGAGGTCTCCTCGGACGGTCCCGAGACCGGAAGAAGTGGACATGGAAGGAATTCTCCATTCGTAACCTCTTATCACCCTTGGCCTTGTGGCCTATCTGTCTGTGTATGTAGAGTTTCTTCTTGACTTGTAGGTGAAGGTGTGGTAGAATGGTAGTCAGAATGGGAAGTGGGAGTCGCAGGTCCCGCCTGAGGCATTGGACTTGGGTGGGGCTTCGAGTGCTCCCCCGCTGAGGATGAGCCCAGGGCCGATA
>Ga0315282_10009127_pt1 | contig 15847 bp, 12 predicted proteins | sample YL17G07_20_MG_FD_203693 | JGI IMG/M metagenome (GOLD analysis project Ga0315282, IMG submission 203693) | Sediment microbial communities from Yellowstone Lake, YNP, Wyoming, USA - YL17G07_20 | ecosystem: Environmental > Aquatic > Freshwater > Lake > Sediment | place: USA: Wyoming | collected...
GTAATCTGAAGCGCAAGATTTACTTCCCCCCCATGACCGACCACGCCCTGGCCATCGTGGCGGCCTTCGAGGCCTGCGGCGGTGAGGCCGAGGCCCTGCCGGACTCCGACGAAGAGACCCTGGAACTAGGCCGCCGCCTCACTTCGGGCAAGGAATGTTACCCTCTGATCCTCACCACCGGCGACCTGGCCAAGCTCCTCAAGCGCCCGGACTTTAACCCCGACAAGAGCGCCTTCTTCATGCCTTCGGCCAACGGCCCCTGCCGCTTCGGCCAGTACCACCGCTTCCACCGTCTCATCCTGGATGAGCTGGGCTACCCCCAGGTGCCGGTCTATTCCCCGGAACAGAGCGAGAACATGTACCGGGAAATCGGCATGGTGGGAGGCGACTTCGACCGCGTCGCCTGGAACGGCATTGTCGCCATCGACCTCCTGGAGAAGAAGCTCCGGGAGACCCGCCCCTACGAGCGCACTCCGGGGGAGGCGGAGCGCGTCTACCATCACTACCTGCACAAAGTCTACCGTACTCTGCGAGACCGCAAAGATGTCCAGGCGGTGCTGTGGGAGGCCCGGCGGGCCTATAATGACCTGGCCCTAAGCAAAAATGGCGGCAAGCCCATCGTTGGCATCGTCGGCGAGATCTACACCCGGGCCAACCAGTTCTCCAACGAAAACGCCGTGCGCGAAATCGAGGCCCTGGGCGGCGAGGTCTGGATGCCGCCCATCGGCGAGTGGTTCCTCTACGTCACCTACTCCTCCCGGCACGACGCCCGGGTCGCCCACCACTATGGCCGGCTCCTACAAAATATCATCAAAGACCGGATTCAGAAGAAAGACGAGCGCCGCCTGGAGGAGTGTTTCCACGGCAGCATCAAGAACCTGAAGGAGCCCTCCATCGCCGAAACCCTGTTCCTGGCCAGGGACTACCTGCACCCCTCCTTCGAGGGCGAGGCCATCCTTAGCATGGGCAAGTCCCGGGACTTCGTGCGCAAGGGCGCGGCCGGCCTGGTGAACATCATGCCTTTCACCTGCATGCCCGGCACCGTGGTCAACTCCCTGTTCAAGCGCTTCCGCGAGGACCACGACAACATCCCCTTCCTCAACCTGGCCTACGACGGCCAGGAGCAGAGCCACACCCGCACGCGGCTGGAGGCCTTCATGTACCAGGTGCGCCAGTTCCATGTCTGCCGAGGGCAGGGCTGAGGATTTACAGAACCAGGGCGAAAGAGCCTAAACCGACCCGGAAGCTTTCGCTAATATGGCCCAAGACCTGCGTTTATACCTGCGACTCCTATCCTACCTGAAGCCTCATCGGCTTAGGTTGGCGGCGGCGATTATTGCCATGCTGGCGGTCTCAGGAATCACTGCCCTTTTAGCCTACCTGGTAAAGCCGGTCTTGGATGACGTCTTCTTCGCCCGTCGGCTCCATATGCTTTATCTGCTGCCTCCTTTAATAATCTTGCTCTACCTGGTCAAAGGAGCCCTGGCCTATACCCATCGCTACCATATGAGCTTTATCGGTAACGGCATCGTTACCCGAATGCGGGATGAACTCTTTTGTTCTTTACAGCGGCAACCGCTGGCCTTTTTTGATAACCACTCTACCGGCGATTTAATGAGCCGCCTGACTTATGACGTCAATCTCCTACAAACCTCGGTGACGGGGGTGGTGACCAGTTTCTTCAGAGATAGCTTCACAGTGATAGGACTAACCGGGGTGATTTTTTATCGGGAGTGGCGACTTGCGCTGCTGTCTATGGCGGTCTTTCCCCTGGCCCTGATCATCATCGTCCGCTTTGGGCGACGCCTCAGAACCATCTCGCATCGGAACCAGTTGGCCAGTGCCGACCTTTACAGCGTTTTGCAAGGAAGCCTCGCCGGGCAGTGCATCGTTAAGGCCTTTGCCCGGGAGGATTACGAATTGCAGCGCTTTTCCCGGGTTAACCGCAAGTATTTTCGCCTGCGGATGAAATGGACCGCCACCCGGGAGCTAAGCCCGCCGGTGATGGAGCTTTTGGGAGCGCTCGGCATCGCCGCCATCATCTTTTATGGCGGCCATAACGTCATCCGGGGACATTCCAGCCCGGGCACCTTCTTTTCTTTTCTGGCCGCATTGTTGATGCTCTATGGCCCCATCAAGAGCCTGAGCCAGGTGCACAACACGGTCCAGGAAGGGCTGGCCGCGGCCCATAGGGTTTTCGACCTGATGGATTTGGAACCTGAAATCAAAGACCTGCCATCAGCTCAGCCTCTCCCGCAATTCTCCCGAGAAATTATTTTCCAGGGTGTTTCCTGTGTTTATGATAGCCGCTCGGCCCTCAAGGACATAGACTTGGTGGTGCGCCGGGGGGAAGTGGTTGCCCTGGTGGGACCGAGCGGCGCAGGGAAAACCACCTTATTAAATCTCCTACCCCGTTTTTACGAGGTTAAACAGGGGGCCATACTCATCGACGGACGGGACATTCGCGAAGTCACCTTGGAATCCCTCCGGGGCCAGATCGGCGTGGTCACCCAACAGACCATCCTTTTCAATGATACGGTGCGGCACAACGTCTCCTACGGCCGCCTGGACGCCTGCGAAAAAGAGATTATCGCGGCGCTCAAAGCGGCTTTTGCTTATGATTTTGTCATGGCGTTACCCCAGGGTCTGGACACGCTCATAGGCGAGCAAGGCGTGCGTGTCTCCGGGGGAGAGCGCCAGAGACTGGCCATCGCCCGGGCCTTGTTAAAAGACCCGCAGATCTTGATCTTGGACGAAGCCACTTCGTCTCTGGATTCTGAGGCGGAGCAGGAAGTGCAACGGGCCCTGGACCGGCTCATCGAAGGGCGCACCACCCTGCTGGCGGCCCATCGTCTTTCCACCGTGCGCCACGCTGATCGCATCGTAGTCCTGGAGGCAGGCCGCATTGTCGGCGTCGGTGCCCATAGCTCGCTTTTACAACAAAGCCCCCTATATCGGCGGCTCTATGAAATGCAATTCGCCCCGGAGCCTAAGGAACTGGCGGAGACCGGCCCCCTGGCCCAGTTGGGGGGAAGATGACTTGGGAAATTATCATGTGGCTCGCTTAGGATAGACCTTGCAATGATTAAGGTAGAGAATCTGACCATAGCCTATGACAACCACATTGTCCTTCAGGACCTGAATTTCCAGGTCGCGGCCGGGGAGTTTGTGGGCCTGTTAGGGCCAAATGGTTCAGGTAAAAGTACCCTGCTGAATGCCTTAACCGGCCTGCTACCTCCCCGAGGGGGCCAAATTTATTATGACGGTATCCTCTTGAACAAGTGGCGACCTCGGCCCCTGGCCCGCCAGGTCGCCATAGTGCCCCAGGAAAACTGGGTCAGCTTTCCTTTCAGCTGTTGGGAAATTGTGCTCATGGGCCGTTACCCGCATCTGCGCCGCTTTCAGCGGGAGAGCCGAGAGGACCTGGAGGCGGCGGAAGCGGCCATGGTCGCCACCCAGACCCAAGAGTTGGCTCCTCACCTCATCAACCGGGTGAGCGGCGGCGAGCGCCAGTTAATCGTGCTGGCCCGGGCCCTGACTCAGGCCACCCCAATTCTATTCCTGGATGAAGCCACCTCCAACCTGGATATTCGCCATAAGTTGAGGATCTTCGAGTTATTGACTCGTCTCAATCAACAGGAAGGCCTAACCATTCTGGCGGTAATGCACGACGTCAATCTGGCTACCCAGTATTGCCGGCGTCTCATCTTTCTTAAAGATGGGGGTATCTTCCGGGACGGAGATACTTTTACTGTCTGCACTCCGGAAGTGTTGGAAGCAGTCTATGACACCCCGGCATTAGTGCAACCCCACCCATTCACCGGACGGCCCTTTGTGCATTTTTGCCCGGAGGTGGAGTCGCGGCTATGAATGAGTTAAACCTAGAGATGAGACCCCCGAAGCCGTTAAAAATTCAGGTGAAAGGTCTAGTAAAGACCTTTCGGACCAACGGCGTCCAGGTGGAGGTATTGACCGGGGTGGATCTCGAAATCTTCCAGGGGGAAACCCTTGCCATAGCCGGCGCCTCCGGAGTGGGCAAATCCACCTTGCTCCATATCTTGGGGACCCTGGAACGCCCCACTGCCGGGCAGGTGCTTTGGGATGGTGCCGACGTCTTTTCCCTGGACGAGAAACCCCTGGCGGCCTTCCGGAATCGCAAGGTGGGGTTTGTGTTTCAATTTCACCACCTGCTGCCCGAGTTTAATGTCCTGGAAAATGTGATGATGCCGGCCTTGATCGCTCGCCTCCCTCGAAGCACGGCCAGGGAAATGGCCGAAACAATTTTAGTGCAGGTAGGCCTTCTAGATCGCTGGCGGCATCGGGTTTCCCTCCTTTCCGGGGGCGAACAGCAGCGGGTGGCGGTGGCCCGGGCCCTGGTATTGGAGCCGGAGGTGCTTCTGGCGGATGAACCTACCGGCAACCTGGACCCGAGAAGCGGCGCCCGGGTGCATGAACTTGTCCTCGAACTCAACCGGGAATTAGGTCTCACTTCAGTCATCGTCACCCACAATCTGGAACTGGCTCGAAGTCTGGACCGGCAAATATCCCTGGTGGACGGCAAAGCGGTGCGTATGCGGGGAGGTGCCTGATGCCGGCAACTGCTGAGAAATGGACACCGATATGTTCCAAGGCTCTATCCTGGCTCTGGATATAGGAGGATTCAGACAGCGTCTCCTTAAATCGGAGCCGGCATTCACTCGCTCCCGGAAACCGAGAAGCTTTGAAAAACGGTCTTAAGAATACACAGGAGATCTCTCCCATGGCTTTCCACAGCATATTATTTGAAAGAACCGAAGACAGCATGAAAACAGAAACAGTTGAAGCGCCCGGTTTTTTTCTTGATCTAAATCTTGATCAGGTTATAGACGCCATTGTGGCCGGTAAGCAGGAATATAATTTAAAACCTTTCTTTTACACTTCCTTGGGCGATATTGACGCGATCAAGTATCGTCAAGAAATAATGCGAGATCTTGAAAATGAGGTTCTATTTGAGGATATAAAATCATTTTCGGAAAAAATGCGCTCAATGCGTGCAAATCTTGCTATAGCAGACAAGCTTTATTATGAATATCAAAAGGAAAGAATGTTTTTGGACGCGATTTCAATTTATTGCGATGCCGTTAATTGCCTGGTGCATGATTTATCACTTGTAGATTTAAAATCCCGCGGCTTTTTGGCCTTCCGCGCCTATTTGGCGAATTATGCCGAATCCTCCCCTTTTACATCGCTTCTGGCGGAAACGAAAAAGCTTATAGACGATTTACTCTCAGTAAAATACTGTCTACTCATAAAGAGTAACAGCATTGTGGTTCGCAAATATGAATCTGAAATCGATTACAGCGCCGAAGTGGAGGAAACCTTCGAGAAATTCAAACAGGGAGCAGTGGAGGATTATAGGGCTGAATATTCGGACTCGCTCACCATGAACCATGTTGAAGCGGGAGTCCTGGATTTTGTAGCCCAATTGTATCCCGACATATTCTCAACTCTTGATGATTACTGTGCGAAAAACGCCAATTATCTATATGAAACGATAAGTGTTTTCGACCGTGAAATACAATTTTACGTCGCCTACTTAGAGTTTGTCGCAAAATTCAGACGAGCGGGATTGAAATTCTGTTATCCGCAAATTTCCAATGAATGCAAGGAAGTCTTTGATTTTGAAGGATTTGATTTAGCGCTGGCCAATAAACTCATCAATGAGAACTCATCTATTGTCTGCAATGATTTTTATCTGAAAGACAAGGAGCGCATATTTGTAGTATCTGGTCCCAACCAGGGCGGTAAAACAACCTTCGCCCGCACCTTCGGACAGTTGCATTATATGGCCAGCATAGGCTGTCCCGTCCCGGGCAGGAAAGCGCGACTCTTTCTGTTTGACAGGGTCTTTACGCATTTTGAAAAGGAAGAAAGAATCAATAATCTCAGAGGCAAACTGCAGGACGACTTGGTCAGAATTTACGATATTCTGAACCAAGCCACACCAAAAAGTATTATCATAATGAATGAAATTCTCACCTCCACAACGTTAAAAGACGCAGTTTTTTTAGGCAAAAAAATAATGAAAAAAATAATACAATTGGATCAGCTGTGCGTTTTTGTAACATTTATAGATGAATTGGCATGCTTAAGTGAGAAAAGCGTAAGCATGGTCAGCACGGTAGTTCCCGAAAATCCAGCATTGAGAACATATAAAATTGTAAGGAGACCTGCTGACGGACTTGCCTACGCGCTATCAATTGCTGAAAAATACCGACTTACTTACGATCATTTGAAGGAGCGCCTAAAATCATGAAGGCTTTTCTCATGTATAGAGACCGTGATTTTGACCTGCAGCGGGAATTACCGTTAAATGAACCAGCACTGACACAAGACTTGGAATTAAACAGGCTGTTGAATGCCATGGCGCTTGACGACAAATTTTTATTTGAAGTGGCAAGGAAAGCTGTTTTATCCAGTTTAAGCGATCTGGACACAATAGTATATCGTCAAAATATCCTTGAGGATTGTCTGAAAAATTCCTCGATTGTCAAAGATATCTACGATATCGCGGTAGAGTCAATTGAAAGCAAGAAAAAACATTTTTATTGGTTTTTCGGCAGACATCCCAGTCCCAGTTCGTTACTCCATGCTTCGGTAGGAGTGATTCAAATGTTGGTGGGCTTTCTTAAAAAGCTTAAGAATATTGCCGAAGAGCACGCCAATAAATTCGAGTCAGCTGGCTTTACAACTTTTTTCGCCATGCTAAACAAAGAACTAGAGGATGAATATTTAGCCAGAGTCCAAGATCATCTAAGGGAATTGAAATTCCGTAACGGGGTTTTGATGAGTGCTGAATTGGGTAGAGGCAATAAAGGTATAAATTACGTGCTTCATAAACCCCAAGACCAAAAACAGAGTTGGCTGGAGCGGATCTTTGCGAGTTGGTTGGAGCAGATTTTTGCTAAAAAAACGCCTGCGTACACCTTTCGTATCGCCAATCGCGATGAAATGGGCGCCAGGGCCTTGTCTGAATTAAGAGGCAAGGGGATCAACCTTGTGGCCAATGCCCTCGCTCAGTCCGCTGACCACATTCTCAGTTTTTTTAACTTGTTGAGGACCGAAATGGCCTTTTACGTTGGGTGTTTGAATTTGCATGACCATCTTGCGAAAAAGGGGGAGCCAACGTGCTTTCCCTTACCTGTGGCTCCCGGCGAACGTAGAGAACGTTTTAATGGATTGTACGATGTCTGTCTGTCTTTGATCTTGAAACAAAGAGTTGTGGGCAACGATGTGAGTGCTGACGATAAAGACCTCGTGATAATCACAGGCGCCAACCAGGGCGGCAAATCGACTTTTTTGCGGAGTATAGGTTTGGCCCAATTGATGATGCAATGCGGTATGTTTGCACCTGCAGAGTCTTTCTGTGCCAATATCTGCGACGGCCTTTTCACGCACTACAAACGGGAAGAAGACGTTACTATGAGTAGCGGTAAACTGGATGAAGAGCTCAGCAGAATGAGCGATATCGTAGATAATGTAAGAGTAAATTCTCTGCTTTTGTTTAATGAATCGTTTGCTGCGACCAACGAAAGAGAAGGCTCCGAAATTGCCGGGCAGATAACTTCCGCGCTATTGGAGAAGCGCATCAAGATTTTCTATGTTACTCACCTATATGAATTTGCGCACGGTTTTTATGACCAAAGAATGGAAAACGCCATTTTTCTGAGGGCTGAAAGGCAAGCCGACGGAGGACGCACTTTCAAAATAATCGAAGGCGCACCATTGGAAACCAGCTATGGCAAAGATTTGTATAACAACATATTCAGAACAGACAATTAGTACTACAACGAGACATCAGTGCTATGGGGCGTCCCAAACTGGGCAGCCTTTTTAGACTTTGGCGCCGGAGGCTTTGGCCACAGCCTTGCGCCGTTACCGGGAAGAGCGGTTCTGTTCCGCCAAAACCCTGGCCTTCGGCGGGGTGACCCTCTCGGGCTTCCTGGCGCTGGCGGACTGCTTCATGGTGGGGTGCTGGCTTCCCCATGTTGGTGCTTTACCTGAGCCTGTTTGGAGCCTGGTTTCTCCCTCTGGCCAAACTTCTGGTGGCCATGGTCACCACCACCTCCATTATCGGGGCCTGGTGGTGGATGAAGCGCTGTCACCGGCAAGAAATATTACAGGCAGAAAATATGCAGCCTCCCGACCAGGACCCTCAATGCCAGTCGCCTTCCTGCCAATGCAAATGAGTTAAGGTTAAAGCAAAATCCATATTTAATCTTCTCTGCAATAAGTCATCAGAATTATTGTATAGTCATCTCAAATTCTTCTGGTAGAGGGCATTATGGATATTAAAACCGGCCGGCTACGGGGACTCCTTTCGCTCCCGAGGATTATTGTGACCATCCTGCTCGGCGCCTGCCTGGTCTCCCTCTTGTTCTTCATTTTCTGGAGACAATTGAATCAAAAAGTGGGGCTGATCCTGGGGGAGCAATTCAACCAGCAGCAGTTGACCGTTGCCCGGAAGGTCGTGGACAACGTGGAAACTTATTTCGACTTTCTCCGTAACGCCCTTCTGGGTTATGCCGGTCTATATCGGGAAACGCAGCCAGGGCCCATGAAATTTGAGGACTTCCTGGAGGAACGCTTTGAACGCCATCGGCAATTCGGCATTTTGGAAATTCATTGGTATGATGCCAGCGGGACTCTGGTAAAGGCTCTCAGCACCTCCCCTCACCCCCCTTCTCCGGCAGGCCTGTCTTTGCCAACCCCCTACCTGGAATGGGCCAGGAATCCCCTCAGCCGAGGCCGACTCTTTCTGAGCAAGACTTTTTTCTCCGATGATCCCCCCTGGAAGGGCCGGAAGTTGATGCGATTCTTAACTCCGCTTTACACCGGCGGAGATTCCCCGCCATTTTCCGGAGTCATGGAACTTCTCATCGACCCCATTTTTATCAGTTTGCAGGTAATCGCCGACGTGCGTTCCGGCCAGTCGGGTTATGCCTGGATCATCGACCAGGATGAAACCATGCTGGCGCATTACGAAAAAGAATTTGTGGGCCAGCCCGCTATTCCGGTCCGTATGGCCCGCAACCCTCAAATCGTCTTCCGGGGACTCAAAGAACTTCACGAAAGCGTTCTTCAAGGCCGGGAAGGCACCGCGGCTTACGACTCCGGCTGGCACCGCCAGCGGTTGGGGCTGACTCCCAAACTGGCGGCCTACGCTCCGGTGCGGTTTGACAAAGGTGTGATTCGGGGGGTGACCGATCGCGAAGATCCGGCTCGCAATATTTGGGGAGTGGCGGTGGTGGCGCCGGTGGTGGAGGTTTCCGGCTCGGTGGGGGAAGTCATGCACCAAGCATTGTTCCTTGTGGGGCTGTTCTTTTTGGTGGTATCGTTCGCCGGCGGAGGGTTCACCATCATTGCTTTTATCTGGAATAAGGCCTTGAACATGGAAGTCGAATTAAAGACCAGGGAACTGATGGAGTCCCACGATCGGCTCCTGCGCTCCGAACGTTTTGCCGCAGTAGGGGAGGCCGCCGCGTACGTGAGCCACGAAATCAAAAACCCCTTGATGGTGATCGGGGGCTTCATTCGCCAGTTGCAGCGCCGTTTTTTCGGCGAGGACCAGGCGGCGCAAGAGAAATTCACCATAGTTATCGATGAAGTGAAGCGCCTGGAGAGTTATCTGGGAGATTTGCGAGATTTCACCCGGCCGGCGGCTCCCGTCATGCAGAAGGTCGATATAAACCAGGTTATCCGGGAAGAACAAGCTTTGATGCAAGAAGCGGCCAAAGAAAAAGGGATTACCATCGTCGACTCCTTGCAATCGGACCTGCCGCCCGTCGAGGCTGACCGCAACCAGATGAAACAGGTCCTGGTTAATCTCATTAAAAACGCTATGGAGGCCATAGAGGACGAGGGCAGCATTATCCTGGCCACCGGCGTGACCGAAGGACAAATCTGGTTTTCCGTTCATGACACCGGGAAGGGTATCGACCCGGAAAGCCTGGCGAAAATCTTTGATCCCTTTTTCACCACGAAGGATAAAGGTACGGGGTTGGGTCTGGCGGTGATCAACAAGATCGTCATTGACCACCAGGGGACTATAGAAGTAGAAAGCACTCCCGGGGAAGGGAGCACTTTTACGGTAAAATTGCCGAGATTATGAACAATTATATTGGCAAGGCCTCAAAAGTTGAATGATGGCGACGATAAAATATTTCTCCTAATCAAGATGCAATACCACGGCAAAACTATTGAATATGGCCCAGACCGAGTCGTTTTCACTAAGATTGAGTCGGCGGCTGGTTTCGCTGGTCACCAAGGAGCACAGTTCCGTCCCATCCGCAATATGCACCACGTACTCGGTGAGGACCTGGCCTTTAGTGATTCGGTCAATGGTTCCCCTAAACTTATTTTCCGCTGTACATTTGGGCTCCTCATCGCCTTTTTGCAAGACCACCCAAGGGGCTTTAACTGCGGCCGTGATCAGGGTTCCCTCCTTGAGGCCAAGTCTTGCCAGACTGTCATTGGTGATCACCGTGGTTACTTGATCCCCACCGATGGTGACCAGTTCCACTTTCGACTGGACATCCCCCTTTTGGATAGCGTTGATCTTACCGAAAAAAGTGTTACGAGCACTGGTTTTTCGATAAGACTCTTTTTCAAGAAAATATTTAGCCACTTGTCGAATATCATCATCAGAAAACGAAACAAATGAAGCAGTTAAATTGGGCGTAGAGTGCCCCAGGATTTTCTGAACGACCGGCAATGGCATGTTGCTCTGCATCAATTCCACCGCCCGGGATTTCCGAACCGCGTCCGGACCTCCCAGTCCTTTAGGGAAGCCACAAGCTAAGGCACGTTCATAGAATTTGCGGCGGACGTGGCCAGGGTCCACGTTAAACAAACCATCCCTAGATTTCTGGAAAGCGATATCATTCAGCGAAGCGTGAATCTCTCGAGCAAGCGTTTCCGGTATTTGTACTTCCCGTGGTGGGCGATCAGGGGTGGCATCCAGTTTCCCAAAAACCACCGATTGTCTGTCAAGGTTGATGTCCCGAAGTGGATTAAGAGCCAACACCTCATTCAACTTGGCGCCAGTGTAGCGAATCAACAGGAAAATTAGCAAGATGCGCTTCCGGGACAATCGCACATCCGCCCTCGGCGTGTCCTGGGCCCATTCGCGAAATGCTTGCTCCAGCTGGTTGAGCTGAACCGGATCCAGGTACCGGCTACCCTTCGGTACGGAAACGATGCGCCCGTGACTGGTGCGTTCCTGCCTCGGCATAGGCTGACCGTCCCTCTTCGGCTCCATATCGGATTTCTTACTATCCATATCGCCTCTCAAGGAGCTGCACCCCGTTTCTTTTGGGAACCATTTTCCCCTGTATTCTTAATGTATTTTAAAATTATAGCAAGCAGCCAAGAATCCTCTTGACTCACGCATTGGCATGAATTATATAATTTTCATGTCATTTAGCCAGTAAAAATTTTCATAGAAATCCTGGCCGATCCTCAAATCGCAAGGGAGACACCATACCATGTTCTTTCCGGTCAGTGGAGTGGAAACCAATCCTTTCGTGCCCCTTCTGGTCGCCCTGGTAGTTTCTTTTTTCACCTCCATGGGCGGGGTTTCCGGGGCTTTTTTACTCCTGCCTTTTCAGGTGAGCGTTTTGGGATTCACCAGTCCGGCTGTTAGCCCTACTAATCTGGTTTTCAATATTGTAGCCATTCCCAGCGGTGTGTATCGCTATCTCAAAGAAGGCCGCATGAACTGGCCATTAACCTGGGTGGTTATTATAGGAACTCTCCCTGGCCTCTGGGTCGGGGCGCTTATCCGGGTGAACTGGATGCTGGACCCCAGACATTTCAAGCTCTTCGTGGGCTGCGTCCTCCTCTACATCGGACTGCGGCTCCTCTATGAGCAGACACCTTTCGCCAAACGGAAGAAAGCCAAAATCCAGGAATTCGAGGCCAAGGTCCAGGAGCGCCTCCAGAAGGTCTTGAAAGAGGCTGGGCAGACTGCCGGAAAGAGCCTACCTCCAGAGGCCCGGGTGCAGACCGTGAGTTGGAGTCTCCGGCGGGTGGAATATCGGTTTCTCGGAGAGACCTTCGCTTTTAGCACCATCGCCTTATTTGTATTGTCCCTGATCGTGGGGCTGATCGGCGGCACCTACGGCATCGGCGGCGGCGCCATCATTGCCCCCTTCGTGGTGGCCATCTTCGGTCTACCGGTATACACCGTGGCCGGGGCGGCTTTGTTGGGGACCTTCATCACTTCCGTGGCCGGGGTGGCCATCTACTACGTCCTGGCGCCCTATTATCCCGGCCTGGGGGTGGCCCCGGACGTAGCCCTGGGCGCGCTCTTCGGGGTTGGCGGTTTCTGCGGCATGTATGTGGGGGCCAGGTTGCAGAAGTTCATCCCGGCCAACTATATTCGCCTCGGTCTGGGGATCGTCATTTCTGGGTTGGCCTTGAGGTACATTGTGGGGTTCTTCATTTAAAACGGGATAAATGCTTCGCTCTCTTATGCTGCGTTTAGCGGTGCGAGGGGGGCTGTCGGCCGCAAGCTATTACAACAGGCCCCCAAAGGAAAAGGCATTGCAGTTAACGGATGATCAATTCAGAATCAGACGCTTCAGGCTTATTAGCGGCGAAGATCTCACACTTTACTGTAAGTTGGTTAAAGTCCGCACCGAAATGGCGGCAACCTACAGGCTATATGAGGATGCCCATAGTCTTCAATGGATGGAGATATCCATGAACAATAAATCCCATCTAATAGCGCTGGCCGATGCCTCCTTTGAACAACAAGTGGCAGATGAACTGTTAACCCTCGGTGTCAATAAAGATAGTGGCTGATCCGGTGACGCCGTACTTCCCGGGGTTAGTCTGCTTGGGGAGCGACTTGATGGAACGGGGTTAAAGCTAAAAGGCAGGGGATGGATGCCTGCTCATTAATTCATCTGGGGATGGTCCCTCGATTGAATTGAATTAACCTTGGATATAAACAATGCCAACTTATTGATGTAAGTAGGAGGAAGACATGATTAAGAGAGGAAAATTAATGGTTGGCGGCGCTATCGTATTGATTTTCGGTATAATCATAATGTTCTTTGGATATAACAAACACAGGAGCGTAGAAGGCGCCTTAACAATGGTGGCCAATGGGACCACACCCGGTATAGCCGAAACAACAATTGGCATTTTAATTTTTGTTGTGGGGGCTTTTGTCGCGATTTATGGCTTTGGACTTTTACCTGAAGATACAAAAGTGAAATAAAAAAATAAATTAAAGGGAGGGTGCTATGAAAGAATATGATAAAATTGCGCGGAAACAGGGATTACCCAATGTCGGGCAGATCGTGCGCAGCAAAAGATACAAGACTATTTGGCGCGTTTTGGAGAAACGAGAGGTGTGGCAAGCTGCGGAAGACGATCCGGTAACCAAGGAACCGCGGTGGACTTATGCCATTTATCTCTCCTTCTGGCGGGTCCAGATGGGCATGGAGCCGGGCATGGGCAAAACAATGGGGTTCTTATATACGCTTAATGACAACACCTTTCAAGAGAATTGGGAGATCGTCCCTTAAGAAAGCTTTCCCAATCCTCCCGCTATCGCCGCTTAACCAGGGGACCAGCTGCGTTTTACTCCCGGAGCGGTTTCCCACACATGCGGTCCGCGGCGCCGGCATAGTGGAGGCGGAAATAAGGACTATTTTGTCCACAATCGGCTGAACGGCAAACCCTGGCCAGGTGAAAAAAGGCCTTGGAGCCGTTCCTGGAACCGGATTTTTTCTTTTTGAAAAAGGAGAAGGGACACCTGCCAGCAAAACCAGACTTGCCAGAAACCAGAAGAGCTGAAAGACAAGCCGGAGAACTGCTTTTCCGAACAAATCAAGAAATGCCATGGTGAAGCAATAGAGCATCCTTGTTTATTTCCGGCCAAAAAACCCGGACATTCCAAGGGATAAGGCTGAATAGGCGGGGGGAGGGCAACCCTTTCCCCGTCAGGATTTTGGGGAGGCAATCGAGCGCACCGACACGGCGACGCAAGTATTTATCACCGTTAGGAGACACGGAAATGGAAAAATTACTCTGCCCGGCAAAATTGGAGAAGTTGCTCGTTTGCACCGACGGTTCCCCTGATAGCGAAGAGGCGATTAAGGCCGCCTTCGCCCTGGCCCAGGCCTGCAACAGCAAGGTTCAGCTTCTGGAGGTGATCGAAGAGATGCCCCTCAATCCTGAGCTTTATGCTTTGCAGGACGCTATCGCCCAGCGGGAAAAGCAAGCGCTGGAATACCTGGATTCCTGGAAGGCCGAAGCCTCCAAACTCAAGGTATCCCTTGAGACCAGGATGGTGCTGAGCGAGGCTCCGTATATCGGCATCATTGATGAAGCCAAGACAATTGAGCCTGAACTGATCATCATGGGGCGCCATGGCGGCAGCAGGTTGTACCGGCTATTCATGGGCAACGTCACCGCCCGGGTTATCGTCCATTGTCCGTTCAATGTTCTGGTGGTTCCCAAGGATGTCTCCCTGGATTTCAAGGAAATCATGATCGCCAGTGATGGCTCCCCGCACAGTTATGCGGCCTGGGAGGAAGCCGTTAAACTCGCCCAGAGGCTGGGCAGCCGCCTGACAGCCATCTCGGTGGCGGCCCATGACCATGAACTCAAAATGGCCCAAGCGGTCGTTGACAAACTCAAAACCGAGGCGGATCGGATAGGAATAAGCCTCGAAACCCGCGTCGTCCAGGGCCGCCCCTACGAAGCCATCCTGCAAGCGGCCCGGGAACAGAAGGTGGACCTGCTCGTCATGGGGGCCCTGGGGCTGTCAGGGCTCAAATCCTTCTTCCTGGGCAGCGTTACCGAAAGAGTTATCGCCGGCGCACCCTGCCCGGTATTCGTGGTTAAAGAAGCCCTGCCATGAAGGCTCCCTGCCGAGAATCCACCGAAAACCATCCAGAATCTCGCCTCTTGTAATGATGAGAGAAGGAAAGTTTTATTAATGACTAAAGGGAAAAATGAGGCAAGGCAGCCTGAAATTGAGAAAGATTCCGTTGGACCTTCTGTAAGAAAAGTTTTCTCCACTTTTCTTCATCTGGGCCTCACCGCCTACGGCGGCTTGGCCATGGTGGAGCCCATCCGCCGCCGGATAGTCCAGGAGAAGGGCTGGCTCAGCCAAAAGGAGTTTCTGGATGGGCTGGCCCTCTGCCAGTTGTTGCCAGGGGCCACGGTGGTGCAACTGGCAACTTACGTGGGCTACCGCCTCCGCCAAACTACGGGGGCGCTGGCCGCGGCCGCCGCTTTTATTCTCCCCGCCTTTGTGCTCATGCTGGGCCTCTCCTTTCTCTATTTCCGGTATGGCGACTTGCCCTGGGTGAAAGCGGTGTCCCAGGGACTGGGGCCCGTGGTGATCGCCCTTCTGCTTCAGGCATTGTGGCGTTTCCAGGAAATTATCCGGCGGCATTGGCTGGACCTGGGCATCGCCGTGCTGACCCTGGGGGCGCTCTGGGGCGGGTTCCACTATCTCCTGGTATTTTTGGGCGCTGGGCTGTTAAGGCTGGCGCTGGGGTGGAAATGGTCGCCGCTTGCAGTCTCCACCGAGCCACCCTCCAGCGGCTCCGCTCCGGCCCCTGGCCTTGGGCTCACCCAGGTATGCGGCGCCTTGGCCATCCTGGCCCTGCTGGTTGGGGGATTATGGCTTTGCCAGTACAGGTTGGGAGTGATGTCGCTCATCTTCCTCAAGATCGGGGTGGTGGCCTTCGGGGGCGGGTATGCCATGATCCCCATCCTCCAATGGGACATGGTGGATCACCTGGGATGGCTCACCCTGCGCCAATTCCTGGACGGCATCCTG
>Ga0315282_10009128_pt1 | contig 15846 bp, 13 predicted proteins | sample YL17G07_20_MG_FD_203693 | JGI IMG/M metagenome (GOLD analysis project Ga0315282, IMG submission 203693) | Sediment microbial communities from Yellowstone Lake, YNP, Wyoming, USA - YL17G07_20 | ecosystem: Environmental > Aquatic > Freshwater > Lake > Sediment | place: USA: Wyoming | collected...
TCAATCCTAAGGACTCGAGAACACGCGAGAGATGCTAATGGACGGAAAGAGCATTAAAGTGAAGATCTTCGGCTCTGAATATCCTCTCCGAGGAGAAAGTGAGGAGCTGACGAAGAAGGTAGCAGGGTACGTTGACGAGATGGTCAACACGATCCATGAAAGAATCCCGGAGCAGCCACCTCTAACTATTGCCGTTCTTTCAGCATTGAACATTACAGAGGAGCTGTTCAAGGAGAAAGAGAAGAATCGATCAGTGTTGAGCTATGCGGAATCAGAGTTGAGCCGCATCAACGCGTTTCTCGACCAGCACTTGAGTCTCGAAGGCTGAATTGTTTCCTGGAAAGGTCGCACCAGCGTTCTTTCACATACTATCGACGAGCGAAGACGAGATCTACGAGTCTCGGAGATTGAAAACCGCACCGTCGGGCGTAGTCAAACATATTAAAGAACCTGACAAGTAACTTTAATAGGGAGTCCGGCTCTTGAACGTGGAGTACAGGCCACCCTCTCAGTGATATGAGGGGTTCTTGCGACGACGCTCCAGCTAGTCCTGGAGAAGAGCGAGGCAGTGGAAGTCTGAAACGTTCAGGCGGGCACCCACCGTGTCTTGAAAGAGGTTCTTTCAATACAGTTGACTAGACGGCGAGTGCGGTTTTTTGTTTGCATTCGATGATGGATGGCCCGGTGATTCTGGAGGAGGTCCTATGAATGTCGCAATTTACATATTGGTTCCGATAGTTGTTATCATCGTTGGGTTCACTTTTTATCTGGGTTGGTATTTCAACGCGCGGGCTGGACAGCGTAGAGTGGCTGGGGCAGAGGAACGGGCGAAAAAGATCATCGCCGATGCTGAGAGGGATGCAAGCACTCTAAAACGTGAAAAGCTGCTAGAGGTAAAGGATGAGTGGTACCGAAAGAAGCAAGAGTTCGAAGCTGAGGCGAATGCTAAACGCAACAAACTCCAAGCTCTTGAGAAGCAGCTTGACTCCCGCGAAGAGAACATCGATCGCAAGCTCGATCTTATCAATAAGAAAGAAAAAGAAGTTCAGAGCCTCAGGCGCGAGTTGGACGATAAAGCAAAGGATATCGAGGCGAAGCGGGGTACGCTTGCACACCTCATCGAGGAGCAAAATGCCCGTCTCGAGCACGTCTCTGGGCTCTCCAAAGAGGATGCAAGAAAGCTCCTCATGGAGAATATGATCAATGATGCGAAGGCCCAGGCCGCACAGATGCTCAAGGAGGTTCACGACCAAGCAAAGCTTGAAGCAAGGAGACAGGCTCAAAAGATCGTCGTTCAAGCCATACAGCGTACGGCGTCCGACCATTCGGTTGAGAGCACAGTGAGCGTCCTGAACATCCAGAACGAGGAGATGAAGGGCCGGATCATCGGGCGGGAAGGTCGAAACATCCGTGCCTTCGAAGCTGCGACGGGAGTCGATGTCATCGTCGATGATACCCCGGAAGCCGTTATCCTTTCTGGCTTTGACCCCTTCCGACGTGAGGTGGCTAGGCTTTCACTCGAGCGACTTATCGCTGACGGTCGCATCCACCCCGCTCGGATCGAAGAGGTGGTTGACAAGACGAGGAAGGAGCTGGAGGAAGAAATCGTGCGCACTGGCGAGCAAGCACTGCTCGACGTCGGACTCCATGGCGCTCACCCGGAGATAGTGAAGCTCATAGGGAAGATGAAGTACCGATCGAGTTACGGACAGAATCTGCTTGCACACAGCATTGAGGTCGCTCACCTCACGGGCCTTATGGCTGTGGAGTTGGGTCTTGACCAGACCCACGCAAAGAGGGCAGGCCTGCTTCACGACGTCGGGAAGACTGTTGACCGTTCGGTCGAAGGCCCTCATGCCCTCATCGGATTCGAGATCGCAACGAAGTATGGAGAGCATGCAGTGGTCGCGAACGCAATTGGGTCTCACCATGAAGACATCCCAATGGAGACTCCGATTGCGGGTCTGGTGCAGGCGGCAGATGCGGCCAGTGGTGCTCGGCCCGGCGCGCGACGCGAATCCGTTGAAGGATACATCAAACGACTGGAGAAACTCGAACACCTTGCACAATCTTTTCAGGGAGTCGCGAAGACGTACGCTATTCAGGCGGGACGAGAGATCAGAGTCATCGTCGAGCCTGACAGAATCGATGACGCACTGGCCGACCAACTTGCCCGGGACATTGCTGCGAAAATCCAGGACGAGATGGAATACCCCGGTCAAATCAAAGTCACAGTGATTCGTGAAGTGCGAGCAATCTCGATTGCAAAATAGGTTTCCCTTCCATCGAGCAATAGGGTGACTCAGAGAAGGAAACGGAAGCTTTTGAGAATCGGCCTGACCGGCGGGATCGGTTCGGGAAAATCGCTCATCGCGGTCATGTTCAAGAGTCTGGGTGCGTCTGTGCTGTGTGCTGATGAAATTGCGAGGGATTTGACTGAAACGAACGCGACTGTCAGGAGAGGGATCCAAAGACACTTCGGTTCAAAGGTGTTCGCGAAGGATGGATCGCTCGATAGGAAACGAATGGCTGACATCATTTTCTCAAGCAAAGAGAAGAGAGAAAGGCTGAATGCTATCATTCATCCTTTGGTTCTGAAGAAGATCGAAGAAGAAACAATGGAGCTTGAAAAGGAAAGTGATATTCCCTTTGTTATCCATGAGGCTGCTCTGATCTACGAAGCTGGCGCTAACAAAGACCTCGATTATGTCATCGTTGTTGATGCTGACAAGGAAACGAGGATCCGCAGGGTGATTGAGCGGGACAGAGTTTCGAGAGCGAACGTGCTGCGTCGTATTAAATCCCAGATGCCCGCTGAAAAAAAGAGGGAGCTCGCCGATTTTGTCGTAGAGAACGATGGAGATGTGAAGAATCTTGAGGAGAGAGTAAAATTCCTCTATGACCTCTTTCTGAGAATCGGAGAAACGCCCAAGTCTTGAGGGAAACAACTACTCGACTGTACCATGAACTCATTTGAACAAGAGTCAAGGCTGTTCTTTAACACTTATAAGCGCATCCCGTTGGCGATCGATCGAGGGGAAGGCTGTTATCTGATCTCGCAGGATGGGCAGCGCTATCTGGATCTCTTTGGTGGACTTGCAGTGAACGTTCTCGGGTATGGCCATCCCAAAGTCGTTCATGCGATCCGTTCTCAAGTCGATCGATACATCCATCTCTCAAATTATTTCCTCCAAGACCCGCAAGTCCGGCTTGCTCAATGTCTGATCCAGCATTCAAAGTACAAGAGAGTTTTCTTCTGCAACAGTGGGACAGAAGCGAATGAAGGAGCGATTAAGCTCTGCCGGAAGTGGAGCAAGCAAGTTGGGAAGACGAAGATTTTTGGCATGACGAATGGCTTCAATGGCCGAACGATGGGCGCGCTTTCACTCATGGACAGACCGAACTATCGTGACGGCTATGAACCGTTCTTGCCTGGCTTCGACCAAATCGAGTTTAATGATGTCGAAGATCTTCGGCGAAAGGTCTCCGACGACACGGCAGCTGTCTTCCTCGAATTTGTCCAAGGAGAGGGAGGCGTCGTGGTGGCATCTCGACAGTTTGTGAAGCAGCTCTTTGAACTCCGTGAGAAGTTTGGCTTCCTCATCGTTGCCGACGAGATACAGACTGGGATCGGGAGGACGGGCAAGTTCTTTGCTTTCGAGCACTACGACGTTCGCCCTGATATTGTGACCCTCGCAAAGCCCATCGGCGGCGGTCTGCCGCTTGGAGCAATCCTTGGGGGTGAAAAGATCGAAGATGTCCTGAGTCCCGGGATGCACGGGACGACCTTCGGTGGAAACCCGGTCGCGTGTGCTGCTGGTGTGGCAGTGTTGGAGCAGGTAGTTGCGGGAGACCTGGTTAAGAAGGTTGCGGATCTGGGGAATCACATCAAGGCTGCTTTTGAAGAGCTGAAGAATGAATTCTCCGATCTTATCACGGAGGTCCGCGGCCAGGGACTGATGCTCGGTATTGAGTTGAAGAAGGAGGGAGCGTCGATTGTGGACAAGATGAGGGAGCAAAAGATCCTCATCAACTGTACGAACAAGAATGTCTTGCGGTTCCTTCCTCCGTTTATTCTCACGAAGGCCGAGGCGGACCGAGCCATTGCAGTACTGCGTGAAGTTTTCCAGTCTGAGGCAAGCTGAGCCTCCAATGAGGTGTTCGCCCAGCATCACCGGGCAGCGCAAATAAGGGTAGTGAAGGCGTTCGAGAAGGTCTGAACGCCTTTCTTGTTCATTGTGTTGTTTTCGTGAGAATATTTTCTTAGGTTTGAGGAAGTGAATTGGATGAACCGCTTTTCTAACCCCTTCATTCCTGATAAGCCGCGCTGTAACTGCGCCGTCTTCGGAATCTACGGCCACCCCCAAGCCTCTACCATGACATACTATGGTCTCCTGGCCCTGCAGCATCGTGGTCAGGAAGCGACTGGCATTGTCGCAAGCGAATTCGTTGAGAGCCGTCAGAGGTACCACTTCAACGTCTACAAAGGAATGGGGCTTGTCGCGGACGCGTTCCGGGATGAGAGTCTTCTCGTCGAGGCTCTGAAAGGAAGGAGCGCCATCGGTCACAACCGGTACTCGACAGCAGGTTCAGCAAACAACAAGGCGAATGTTCAGCCGTTCACGGTGAACTACAAAGGCGGTAATCTAGCTCTTTCCCACAACGGCAACCTGACCAATTTTCGGAAGTTGAGAAACGAGCTCCAGGAAGACGGCACGATTTTTCAGACAACTTCTGATAGCGAAATCATCCTCCATCTCATCGCCCGAAGCAAACAGTCTGAGCAAATCCAGCAGATCATCGAAGCTCTGAACACAGTTGAAGGAGCATATTCTCTTGTCATCCTCACCAACGATACGCTCATTGCGGCTCGAGATGCGCATGGATTCCGGCCTCTCGCTCTCGGTGAGAAAGACGGTGCATATGTTGTCGCCTCGGAAACCTGTGCTTTTGATATCATCAATGCCAAGTACGTCCGCGACATTTATCCTGGAGAAATCCTCGTCATTGACGCTGAGGCACTCAAGACCCGTTCTGCGAAATCACACTGGGTCAACAAGAAACCCGACAAGGCGCATTTTTGTATTTTCGAGTACATCTACTTCTCACGGCCCGACAGCAAGATCTATGGGGAGAACGTCGACAAGGTCCGAAGGAAGCTTGGAAAACTCTTAGCCCAGGAGCATCCAGTGAAGCCCGATGCCGATGACGAAAACGTCGTTGCGATCAGCGTTCCGGACTCGAGCAACACGGCAACGATCGGTTATGTGACTGAGAGCAACAAGTTGGGTAACAGGACGCGGTTTGAGATTGGACTGATTCGAAGCCACTATATCGGACGAACGTTCATCCAGCCGGACCAGGATGTTCGTGAAGTCCAGGTCAAGACAAAATTCAATACGGTCAAAGGAGTGCTCAAGAGGAGGAAGGTTGTCATCGTCGATGATTCCATCGTGCGCGGGACGACGTCCAAGTTGCTCGTGAAGCTGATCCGCGAAGCTGAGCCCAAGGAAATCCATTTTCGTGTTACGTGTCCACCGATCCGATACCCCTGCCACTATGGGATGGACTTCCCGAGTCGCGAGGAGCTGATCGCGAATCGGTGCGACGGCGATATCGAGAGTATTCGCAAGCAACTTGGTGTAGATAGTCTCGGGTATCTTTCACTCGAGAAGATGTTGGAAGCAGTACCTGAAGAACACCGTGGCAGTTATTGCACCGCTTGTTTTAGTGGGCAGTACCCCGTGCAGATTGAAGTCGGTGCAAAAAAAGATGAGCACGAAATCTGACGAACTCATTGGATGGCTACACTATGGCTCGTGTGGAATGGACCGTATCGAACGTGCTCAGCGTAACTCGCGTAGTTCTTCTCATCCCCATCCTCTATTTCCTTCTTAAGCTGAACAACGGCGATAGAACCCTCGCCGCTGGCTTGATGCTCGTTGCCGTGCTAACTGATCTCCTTGACGGGCAGATTGCTCGTAAGTTTCATCAGGAGACTGAGTTCGGGAGGATCATAGATCCTCTGGCAGATAAAATCTGTTCAGGAGCAGTTATCATCGCTTTGGTCTCTCTTGGTGACATACCTCTTTGGTTCCTTTTTACTGTGATTGGTAGAGACACGTTGATTCTCCTCGGTGGTATCTATATCGCGAAGACCAAGAAAGTCGTCTTTCATTCCAACTGGGCAGGAAAAGCTGCGATGGGAATCGTTGCGGCTTATATTGTTCTGGCCACACTTCGGATCGAATCACTGGGTGATATTGAGACCGTGCTCCTTTGGTTGAGCACCGCATTTCTCACGATCTCCTTCATCCTTTACTGTAAGCGCTTCTACGGTACTGTGCTGGCAAAGCAGCAGCTTGTTGCACCTTCGGAGTGAGGGCAATCGCTTATGGGCTTATTGAATTTTGAACGGCTGAAGAACAGTCTAATAAGGACCAGAGAGAATCTTCTCGGAAAGGTCCAGAGTATCATCTCGCTGAAGCCAGTTATTGATGATGAACTGCTGGCTCACTTGGAGGAGACGCTTGTCGGCAGCGATGTCGGAATCTCCACGACCGAGAAACTCATTGAGAATCTCAAGGTGAGGGCTCGCGAACAGCGATACAATAAGGTCGAGGAGATCCGAACTGTTTTGAAGGAAGAGATAGAGAAGCTTTTTGCGGTGAATGGTTCTGTCGGGAGTCAGCCACGATTCGACCAGAGGCCGGTTGTAGTCATGATCGTCGGAGTGAACGGTGTGGGAAAAACTACCACAGTCGGGAAACTGGCCTACATCTACCGCACCACCGGAAGTAAAGTGCTAATTGCTGCGGCGGATACGTTTCGTGCTGCTTCTAATGAGCAGCTGGAGATCTGGGCAGGCCGTGCTGGTGTTCGGATCGTTCAGCAAGCTCACGGCGCTGATCCCGGGGCAGTCGCATTCGACGCTCTAAAGTCGGCTATCTCAAACGGTGACGACGTTCTTCTCATCGATACGGCTGGCAGACTTCACACGAAAGTCAATCTCATGGAGGAGCTGAAAAAGATCAAACGAGTTCTGCAAAAGCAACTCCCCGAAGCTCCACACGAAGTGCTCCTTGTGCTCGACGCAACAACCGGGCAAAACGCAATCGTCCAAGCGCGACAGTTTACTGCAGCGCTCGGTATCACTGGACTGATACTCACAAAGCTCGACGGGACTGCAAAGGGCGGTATTGTGTTCTCGATCAGCAACGAGTTAAGAGTTCCTGTTCGTTACATTGGGGTCGGAGAAGGGATCGATGATCTCCAGCCGTTTGATAAGAAGGTGTTTGTCGATGCACTGTTTGAGGATTAGGATATGAAGCTGAGTTCCAAGAGAATCGATCTCAAGCTCAGGCACACATTCCGCATCTCGAGGGGCGCCGAAGATGTGGTTCCCGTCGTAATCACGACGGTTGAACATGCTGGGGTCCGAGGTTACGGCGAAGCCTCACCATCGAGTCGGTACGGCGAGACGATTGACACAGTACTGGACTTTCTGAAGAGAGTTGACCTCAGAGGTTTCTCCGAACCATTTGAACTTGAGGAGATCTCTGAGTTCTTGGATAACATCGCGCCTGGAAACGCCGCTGCGAAGACCGCAGTGGATATTGCACTACACGATTGGGTAGGGAGGAAGCTCGGTCAGCCGCTCTACAAGCTTTGGGGGCTCAGCAAGTCCAAAACGCCTTTGACCTCCTTCACTATTGGGATCGACTCTCCTGAAGTGATTTCCAAAAAAATTGCAGAAGCGGAGGAGTATCCAATACTGAAAATCAAACTCGGTACAGATCATGACACGGAAATCATGGCTGTGGTTCGCAAGGTGACGAAGAAACCCCTTCGAGTCGATGCAAACGAAGGTTGGAAGACAAAGGAACTTGCTCTTGAAAGAATTAAATGGCTTGAACAGGAAGGGGTGGAGTTCATCGAGCAGCCCATGTCAGATGGTGATCTTGCGGGTTGCGCCTGGTTGAGAGAGCGCGTAAACCTTCCTTTGATTGCCGATGAGAACTGCGTTCGTCTCCACGATGTCCCGGGATTGAGCAAGGCTTTTGACGGCGTCAACATCAAACTCATGAAGTGTGGCGGTCTTCGAGAAGCATTGAGGATGATTCATACTGCGAAAGCATTGGGAATGAAGATCATGCTCGGGTGCATGATTGAATCCTCCGTTGCTATCACAGCCGCAGCGCATCTCTCCCCACTCGTTGACTATGCCGACCTTGATGGAAACCTTCTTATCTCAAATGATCCGTTTGAAGGCGTGAAGGTGAAGGAAGGAAAGCTTATCTTGAGTGATGAGCCCGGACTGGGGGTTGAACCAAGAGACTAAACCAACGACCGATGCCCGACGTCATAAAAATACTTCCGCCGGAATTAGCAAGTAAGATCGCTGCTGGAGAAGTGGTTCAGCGTCCGGCTTCGGTGGTGAAAGAACTCCTTGAGAATTCTATCGATGCCGGAGCTCGCACGATCACGGTCGTCATCAAAGACGCTGGAAAGTCTCTTATCCAGGTTGTCGACGATGGCGTGGGGATGAGTTCATCCGATGCAAAGCTTGCGTTTGAGCGCCACGCAACAAGCAAGATCTCAACATACGACGATCTGGAAAACATTCGGACACTCGGTTTTCGGGGTGAGGCACTCGCTTCCATTGCGGCTGTGGCACAAGTCGAATTGAAAACAAAACGAGCTTCCGACGAAGCTGGAGCTCTTGTTCGAATCGACGGCGGTGAAATAAAGCAAGTCGGGGAGGTCGGGATGGAGCGCGGGACTTCCGTCTCGGTCAAGAATCTATTCTACAACACACCTGCGCGAAAACATTTTCTGAAGTCGAACGCGACGGAGTTCAAGCACATCTACGAGACTGTTCAACGGCCTGCCATCTCTCATCCTGAGATCGCTTTTCAGTTCGTGAGCGAGGCGGAAGTGGTTTTCGACGTCAGGCCTTCGACCCTTGAGGATCGTCTGATTGAGTTCTTCGGTGAAAAACAGGTGAAGTCACTCCTGCCTGTCGAGGAACAGGGTGAGATTTTCCACACTTCTGGTTATCTTGGTAAACCCGAGTATGCTCGGAAAGTCCCTGCCGAGCAATTCCTCTTCCTGAACAAACGGTTTATTATCAACCGCAACCTTAATCATGCTGTTTACTCGGGCTACGAACACTTGGTTGAGATGGGCTCCTATCCGTTTGTGCTCTTGTCCCTGGAGATTGATCCTCACCGCGTGGATGTCAACATCCATCCGACGAAGCTTGAGGTAAAGTTCGAAGACGAAAGAAGCGTTTATCGGTTTGTGATGATGGCGGTCCGGCGGACATTGAGCGCGCATAACCTGATCCCGGCTGTTGCAATTGAATCCGAGGCGGGCTCAGAGACTGCCTCCAAGCTGAGTTTCACGCGTGTCTCCTTCAACCGGACTCCCTTAGCCGGATTCTCTGGGCGAGGATCGGCTGTCTCACAAACAGTTGATGTTGGACAGTTAATACAGGCAGGGAATCGACAAGTCGAAGAACTAGAGGGTTCGCTACCACAGAAAAAAGAGGGTCTGTCGACCACAATCCGACCTCTCGCTCAAATTCAAAACAAGTACATTCTCTCCGAAGCACCATCGGGCCTGATGATCATCGATCAACATGCAGCGCATGAGCGCATCCTCTACGAGCAAGTGTTGCCTCGGCTTGAGAGAGAGGCTGGGCAGAGCCAGCAGCTCATCTTCCCTCAAACGCTTGAGTTGTCTCAGGCGGACTACGCGACTGTCATGGAACTACATCCCCTTCTCGAGAAAATCGGCTTCCAGGTGAAGTTGTTTGGAAAGCAGACGATCGTTATAGAGGGAGTTCCGCCCGATGTGAAGCCTGGGCATGAGGCAACTATTTTTCAGGAGGTGCTCGAGGAGTATAAGGACGAAGAGCGAAACCCCAAGTCTGATGCAAGAGACCGCCTTGCCAAATCCTATGCCTGCCGTGCGGCAATTAAGGCCGGAGACAAACTCTCTCACCAGGAGATGGTCTCACTCGTGGATCAGCTTTTTGCCACACAAGTCCCATACGTCTGTCCGCACGGGCGCCCGGTGAGCATCAAGCTCTCTATCGAAGAACTTGACAAACGGTTTGGAAGGCTTTAGCTAACTCCCCACAATGGAGGACTACCGATGAAGCGTTGTTTATTTTTCCTTGTTTTCTCGAGTTTCGTCCTGTTGACGTGTAGCTCAGCGCTGCTTGCGCAAGGAATGCTGCCGCACCGAGAGAGGATAGACTCGACGGTCACTGCACAGATTAAAGATGAGGGCATGAGCCGTTCACAGGTGATGGAAATCCTCAGTTATCTCAGTGACGTTTGTGGTCCGAGACTTACTGGATCGCCGGAGTACAAACAAGCAGCCGACTGGGCCAGCTCGAAGCTCAGACAGTGGGGGCTGCAAAACGTCCACTTCGAAAAGTGGGGACCGTTTGGAAAAGGCTGGACGTTGAAGCGCTTCACGGCGAATGTGACGAAACCTCGTGCGTTTCCGCTCATTGCCTATCCAAAAGCCTGGTCGTCGGGGACAAAAGGGACGGTTGAGGGTGAAGTTATCTACCTGGATGCAAAATCCGATAGCGAGTTGGCAACTTACAGAGGAAAACTGAAAGGAAAGTTTGTGCTCATCAGCGACCCACGTGAGTTGAAGGCACATTTTCAGCCGGAGGGTTGGCGCCTTGCCGATTCATCTCTGCTGAAGCTTGCGAATGCCGACATTCCGACGCCTGGGCAACAGAGGCGTAGGTTCCCACCAATGCAACAGTTGAGTCCCGCAGCAAGAGACTCTGTGATGAGGGCAATGTTTCGTCAGTTCATGCCCGATGCCGACTCAATCACCATACAGCGAGCAATCCAGGCTCAAAGAGTGGGACCGAAGAAATTGGAACTCTGTCAAAGCGAGGGCGCTGCCGTAGTGCTGGATGCAGGAAGGGGTGAAGGTGGAACGCTTTTCGTCCAGTCGGCAACTGTTCCCCAGCCCCCGGAAACCCCGTTCAACCAGCGGATGAACCCATATAGCGAGAAGGCCCCCAAGATCGTCCCGCAGGTCACAGTGGCAGCCGAGCAATACAACCGGATGATCCGCATGCTTCAGAAAGGCCAAAAGCTGGAGTTGGAGATGGAGCTTGATGTCGAATTCACTCCAGTCGACTCGGCCTTCAATATCATAGGAGAGATTCCGGGAACAGATTTGAAGGATCAAATTGTAATGATCGGTGCGCACTTTGATTCCTGGCACGCGGGAACTGGAGCAACCGATAACGGAACGGGTTCCTCGGTCTGCATGGAAGCAATGCGCATTCTTGAGTCACTTGGCTTGAAGCCCCGTCGCACAATCCGTATTGGACTCTGGGGAGGAGAAGAGGAGGGGCTGCTTGGGTCGCGCGCATATGTGTCGAGCCACTTCGGTGAGCGAGAAGCTGGAGCGACGGCAACGTTAACGGCTGGTGGGGGTGGTATTAAGACGATGCCTGAGTATGAGAAGCTTTCGGTGTATTTCAATCATGACAATGGCACTGGTAAGGTGCGCGGAGTGTACATGCAAGGGAACGAAGCTGCTCGCCCGATTTTCCGAGCGTGGCTGGAACCGTTTGCTGGCACGGGTGCGTCGACTCTGTCGCTTTCAAACACGGGGGGAACTGACCATCTTTCGTTCGATGGGATAGGATTGCCAGGTTTCCAATTCATCCAGGATCCAATCGAGTATGAAACCCGGACGCATCATTCCAACATGGATGTGTACGACCGAGCTCAGGAAGAGGACTTGAAGCAGGCTGCGGTGATCATGGCATCATTCGCATACAACGCAGCAACGCGGGATGAGAAATTTCCTCGCAAGCCAATCCCACAGGCGGCATCAGGAACAACTCGGCAATAGATTTTTTCACTCACTGCATCTGCCAACCAGAGGCGATGGTCTCTATGACGCGAGATGGAGTTGATCGGATTAAAGAAGAGAAGAAGAAGTGGCTTGAAAAGGCCAGCAAGTCCCCGATTCGCCGCGGAGTGAAGTTCACAACTGTCAGCGGAGAGCCCATCGAGAAGCTCTACACGCCTGACGACATCGCTGACACTGGGTTCCTCGAGGACATTGGATTCCCGGGAAGTTTCCCCTACACTCGCGGCATCCATGAGACGATGTACCGAGGGAAGCTCTGGACGATGCGGCAATTCTCAGGGTTTGGCACGCCTGAGGATTCGAACGCACGATACCATTATCTCTTCGACCATGGTCAAACCGGACTTTCCGTGGCATTTGATTTGCCAACGCTCATGGGGCAGGACTGTGATGACCCGCTGTCCGAAGGGGAGGTAGGCATCTGCGGAGTCTCGGTCAGCTCGTTGGCGGATATGGAGGTTCTCTTCAAAGGAATTCCTCTTGGTCAAGTCTCCACATCGATGACGATCAACGCACCGGCTGCCATGCTCCTCGCTTTCTACATCGCTGTGGCGGAAAAGCAAGGTGTGAATTCCCGAGATCTTCGCGGCACGATCCAAAACGATATTCTGAAGGAGTACATCGCACAGAAGGAATGGATTTATCCTCCCCGACCTTCGATGCGAATCATCACCGACATGTTTCGCTTCTGCACTGGAGAGCTACCACTTTGGAATCCGATTTCGATCAGCGGATACCACATCAGGGAAGCCGGTTCCACTGCTGTGCAGGAGCTTGCATTCACACTTGCCGACGGTTTCGCTTATCTTGAGGCCGGACTGAAAGCGGGCCTGGAAATCGATGAATTTGCTCCGAGACTTTCATTCTTCTTCAATTCTCATCTCGACTTCTTCGAAGAGATTGCCAAATACCGCGCTGCACGGCGGATCTGGGCGAAGAGGATACGCGACAAGTACGGTGCGAAGGACCCTCGCTCGTGGATGCTCCGATTCCACACTCAGACTGCTGGAGTTTCCCTCACCGCGCAGCAGCCGGAGAATAACATCGTCCGCACCGCGTACCAGGCCCTCGCAGGAGTCCTTGGAGGCACACAATCGCTCCACACGAACTCAATGGACGAGACCCTAGCGTTGCCCTCGGAGAAAGCCGTAAAGATCGCGTTACGTACTCAACAGATTATTGCCCACGAAATCGGTGTTGCAAACACGATTGATCCGCTCGCTGGAAGTTATTTTGTCGAAGCTTTAACGAATCGAATGGAAGAAGAAGCAGAAAAGTATTTTGAGAAAATCGACGCACTTGGCGGCGTTATCCCTGCAATCGAAGCTGGATTCTTTCAGCGAGAGATTGCAGAAGCCGCCTATCGGTATCAGCAAGAGCTGGACGCGAAAGAGAAGATCATCGTGGGCGTGAACGAGTATGTGGAAGAGGATGAGCAGCTTGAGATACCGATTCTCCATGTCCCGAAAGAGGTCGAGACCAAACAGCGTGAGCGTGTAGCGCAGGTGAGGGCAAGTCGAAATAGTGAAGCCATTGAAAGCTCTCTCGCCGCGCTGAAGGAAAGTGCGGTGGATGGTACGAACCTCATGCCGCGACTTCTCGAGTGCACGCGGCGCTACGCCACGCTTGGTGAGATGTGCACTGCCCTCGCTGAGGTCTTTGGCGTCTACGAGGAACCAGCGGTGTTTTAGAAGCTTTGCTTCTTTTTCAAACGAGCCAGCACAAAAACATGAGCACTCCTCGCTCGATCATTGTCTCGATGCGTCCATCGCACTGGGTGAAGAACCTCTTCCTCTTTGCTGCCCTAATCTTTTCCGGGCGCCTGTTGTACCTCAACGATTTTCTGCTGACCCTTGTCGGCTTCTTCGTGTTTTCCCTCGGGTCGAGTGGAATCTATCTGATCAATGATATCGCGGACATCGAGAAGGATAGGCTCCACCCAGAGAAGTCTCTCCGGCCGATTCCTTCGGGAGCGCTGAGCGTCACGATGGCTGGAGTTGCGGCAGCTTTTCTCCTTCTTCTCGCGCTGGTCGGAGCCTTCTTCGTCAATTACCGATTTGGACTCGTGACAGCGGCGTATGTCCTTGTGAATATTGCTTATTCCTACTACCTGAAGAATATCGTCATCCTCGATGTCATGTCGATCGCCGTCAGCTTTGTCTTGCGTGTCGTTGCGGGGGCTGTGATCATCGGCGTTCCCTCATCGGAGTGGCTCATTCTCTGTACGCTTTTGCTTTCCCTTTTCCTCGGCTTCGCCAAACGGCGACACGAGTTGCTTATCCTCGAGAACAAAGCGACTGATCATCGCGCCGTTCTGGAGCACTACAGTCCTTACTTTCTCGATCAGATGACCGCCATTGTCACCGCGTCGACGGTTATGTCGTACGCAATCTACACAATCTCGGACGAGACGGTGAAAAAGTTTAATACCAAGAGCCTCATGTACACTGTCCCTTTTGTTCTCTACGGGATTTTTCGTTATCTTTATCTGGTGCACAAGAGAGAGGAGGGGGGAAATCCGACGAAGATTCTTCTGACAGACGTTCCCTTAATACTCAACGTCCTCGCTTGGGTGCTTGTCTGCGCGTACATCATCTACGGAGGGAGCTTGTATGATTAAGTCAAAAGTTGCAGTTCTGAAAACGAGCCCATCGACGGTCCTTGCAGACATCAATCGACTGATGCACCTCGCTGGTTTCGAGGACACACTTGCTAAAGATCGAACGACGATCCTGAAGGATAACATCTCATGGCACTTTCCGTACTTGAGCGCGAACACCACCCCGTGGCAGCTTGAGGGAACGATCCGGACGCTGCAGGGCGCCGGTTACACGGAGCTCGTTGCAGTCCACAACAACACGGTTGTGACGGATCCGTATAGGGGAGAGAAGTTCAACAAGCTCGAACCTCTCTACAGGAAATATGGTGTGAGCGAGCGGTATAACTTTAAGCGTGAAGACATCCAATGGGTCCCGTACACGCCGAAGGCGAAAATGCACGTACTCTGCAAGATCTATCCCGATGGACTGCACGTGCCTGAATTTTTCATCGGAAAGAACATCCTTCACCTCCCGACGGTAAAGACGCACATCTACACGACAACAACGGGAGCGATGAAGAATGCCTTTGGTGGATTGCTGAACACGAGGCGCTACTATACGCACAGTTGGATCCACGAGACCCTTGTTGACTTGCTGGCCATCCAGAAGGAAATTCACAGCGGGATCTTTGCCGTAATGGATGGGACGATTTGCGGCAACGGGCCCGGTCCACGGACAATGATCCCCGTTGAAAAGGACTATCTCTTGGCAAGCGCAGATCAGGTAGCCATCGATGCCGTCTCGGCCAAGATGATGGGCTTTGATCCTCTCAGCATCAAGTACATTCGGATGGCACACGAGGACGGTTTGGGAACAGGAGATGTGCGAGAGATTGAGGTGGTGGGGGAGAATATCTCGGGAGTGAACTTCGGCTTTATTGTCGGAGACAATCTTGCGAGCTATGTAGGCGACGTGTTATGGTTCAGTCCGTTGAAGATCTTCCAGCGTCTTTTCTTCAGAACACCACTTGTGTATGCGTTCGTCTTTGGGTCTTTCTTCTACCACGACTACCTCTGGTGGCCGACAAAAGGGAAACGGATTCAGGGTAGGGTGAGGAGGGATACAAAGTGGGGCAAACTGTTCCACGAATATCAGGACTAGTCTGCATTCCGGAGAAACCGGAATCCATCCATTCGTTTCTCCTTTGCATGTGAGTGTGTGTGAGAACTGTCATTTCGACGACCGTAGGTCGTCAGACTTCGACCCGCTCCGACGAGCGGAGCGAGGCGAGCGAACTCTGGCGAGGAGGAGAAATCTCTCTTCCGGGGGTTGAAAAGCGAGATTCCTCACTCCATTCGGAATGACACACCGGGTTTTTACA
>Ga0315282_10009129_pt1 | contig 15844 bp, 12 predicted proteins | sample YL17G07_20_MG_FD_203693 | JGI IMG/M metagenome (GOLD analysis project Ga0315282, IMG submission 203693) | Sediment microbial communities from Yellowstone Lake, YNP, Wyoming, USA - YL17G07_20 | ecosystem: Environmental > Aquatic > Freshwater > Lake > Sediment | place: USA: Wyoming | collected...
GACTTAGTTCCTCTGCCCGCCTCCGCCATTCTGGCTCCCCGGCAAGAAGCTCCGGATAATGATATTTGACCATGCAGACGCAGGACCCGGAAGGGCTGACCACTTTTTCGTCATCCCCGAAGACTCGGATGAAATGTTTTGCCGTCTTTTTCGCCTGTTCACGATATCCGGCGTTGATGGCCGGTTGGCCACAACAGGTTTGTTCTTTGTGATAAATCGGTTTCATCCCTGTCCGGCGAAGCAGCGATACTGTGGCCTCGCCGATATGGGGAAGAAAGAGGTCAACCGTACAAGGGATGAATATGGATACAGCTTCCATCGAGGCACTCCGTTTCCTTAATGTGGAATTCAAATCACGGATTGCGGGGTTCTTTATTCCTCCTGTGGCATTTGAATCATTTCCCCTTCCAGAATCGAGAGATGATTTGGATTTTCAAGCCCCTGCCTTCCGATGGTTGCGGGGCTTTTCGTCACCCATGAATGTTTCACATTCGTCGATCATTTAGAGGCGTCTTTAAGCTGAAGTCAAAGAATAGAGCTTCACTGGTGAATAAGAGAGTGAAGAGTGGAATGGGGTCTATGACTTGCTCACGGACGCTAGATAGTAGTCCCGCCATCTATGGCAATAACCTGACCCGTTACATAACTGGATGCATCCGAAGCCAGGTAAATAATGGCCCCCACCATCTCCTCGGGGTCGGCTGGCCGCGCCATCGGAGTTCTGCTCATTGCCATTTGAAGGATATCTGGATTTTTCCAAAGGGCTTCACTGAAGCGAGTTTTGGTCAAGCCGGGAGCGATGGCGTTTACCCGGATATTGTACGGAGCCCATTGCTGAGCCATCACCTTTGTGGCCATAATCACGCCAGCTTTGCTTATGGAGTAAACGGGCAATATGTCGGGAGTAATTCCGGCGACGGAAGCGACATTGATAATTTTGCCTCCGCCTTTTCCCTTCATGGCCCTGGCCACCGCCTGGCTCAAGAAGAATAGCCCCTTAAGGTTCAGGTTCATAATCGAATCCCAGGCGCGCTCGTCAATGTCGATCGCCGGAGCCATCGAAGGATTCGTGGCAGCATTGTTGACCAGGATGTCGATCTTCCCGAACTCCTCCAGGACTCTCTTAACGAGATTGTTGATTTCTTCTGTCTTCCCCACATGAGCCGCTACCGGCACGCATTTCCTTCCTGTTTTCTTTATCTGGTCCGCCACCTTTTCCAGGTCGGGAAGTTTCCGGCTGGCAATGGCCACATCGGCACCCGCCTGGGCCAATCCTATGGCTGTTGCTTCACCAATCCCCCGGCTGGCTCCGGTGATGAGGACAACTTTATTCTTTAGTGAGAATTCCATTTTTCGTTACCTCCTGTGAGTGATGAGATTTTTGCACGTTCTTTAGCGGGAAAATTTCTTGATGATAAGGGCTCGTCTTGAGTTGAATTAAATATAAGAAAAGCGGGGTGGTATGTCAAGTAAACGGCTGCAAGATATAGGTGTCCTTCCAAGTCATGCGGCGGACAATCTGACAGAAAGTTTTCACGGTGGGATAAGGATAACACGAGGCATGACTTCAGCCCGGGCGAGATCCACGGCCCGGTCCGTTCATAGAGGACCCCATCGGAGAGCCAGAATCAGAGCGTCAAGAATGTGACGAGGAAATCTGAGAAACTGAGTCGTCCGTTTGAATACTCACAGAGAGGGCATCATCCATAAGTGATCCTGGGGGGTTTGCGTTCGGGGAGCCGGTAGTATTTTAGCCTGGGGTATCCTAACATCATGGGATAGTGGTGGGGGTGCTCTGCGGGCACGCCCAAGGTCTCTTTGAGCGATGGAGAAGAAAGCAGTGCGCGCTGGAGCAATCCCGCCCAGCAGGTTCCAAGATCCAAAGTTGGAGCCGCCAGACCCAGGTAACAGAGGGCCAAGGTCAAGTCTATCATGCCGTTAAACGCCTCCTTAGGAGCTGAAGCCACAACCAAAGCGGGTGCATTCCTGAGGATCGCATCATAGCCGGCCTCCCATGCCGCCACGATCCGTAACAAAGAAGGGGCCCAGGCAGCGTGAGGATCCTCTTTGAGGACCCGGCGAAAATAGTCAGCCGTCAGACCGGTTATTTTGTTGATCCTGGATTTGTCGCTCACAACAAGCCATTCCACCAATTGGGTATTGCTGCCTGTGGGCGCATACCGAGCGATCTCAATGAGCCTACGGATCTTTTCCTTTTCCACGGGCTTATCCTGATAGACACGAATAGAACGGCGCGACCGCAGGAACTGCACCGCCTGTTGTTCATTGAGCATCGGTTTTTTCTTTATAGGCGGGCATTCTTCGACGAGGACGTGTTGATGACTGAGCGCGCCATGGGGACAGACGGCTACGCAATGACCGCACCTCAGACATAAATTTTCACCCCCTGCAACCATATCCGGATAGCCGTCCTCTTCTTGAAGCTGGATGATGGCTGTTGGACATTCAATTGCGCAGGCCCTATCTTTCTTGCATTTTTGCCTATCGATGGCTATCCATCCCATCGCTGTTTACCTCCTTCCCATTCTCCACGGGTTATAGGGTTCATTCTTTATAATATGACAAACGTAATAAATAATTTTACGGAGTTCTGTAGGGTGCGTTCCCTGAACGCACCGTCTGACCGGCGTGATCGCCTGCCTGCCCCGCCCTCGGTCGGGACCGGGGCCGGTAGGGAGGGGGATCACGCCCTACAAGGTCGTGACATACCAACTGCAATCTATATACCTTTATTTGAACCGGGAATACCTGTTCCCGAAACAGAGGCTTCTCTTCAGCCGGTTCCAGGTTTCTGTTCTTTCGCCAGCGTGGCCGCTCCCAGGGCAGCGGTGAGTCGCGGCTGCTCCGGTACTAGCACGTCAACTCCCAGCGCTTCGCTTACGGCTGAGACAAGCCCGGCATCCTCACCCCCGCCTCCTGTAAGCACCACGCCCTCTTCCATTTTCAGCCTTTTCACCAACATCGCCGCCTTGGCAGCCAAGGCGCGGTGTACCCCGGCCAGGATGTCTTCCGTGCGTGCGCCCTCAGCTATTCTGGAGATGGTCTCGGATTCCGCAAAAACGGCACAGTTGGTGGAAAACTCAACCGGCCGTTGGGACTTTAAAGAAAGGGGACCAATATCTTCAATTTTAATGCGAAGGATGCGGGCGATAACCTGTAAGAAACGGCCGGAGCCAGTGGCACATTTTTCGCTCATCAGGAAATTCGCGACTCTTCCTTGGGGTGTCAGCTTGATGGCTCTGGTGAATTGCCCGCCTATGTCTATCACGATGCGAGCGGAGGGAAAGAGAGACCGGCAGCCTGCAGCCTGGCAGGAAATATCGGAGAACTGACGCGCTTGAAAGGGGGCGCTTTCTGCACCAATGCCTGTGACCACTATGCCGGAAAGCTTGTGAAGACTGAGATGTCCCTTGGATAGCACTTGATCAAGAACTCTTCTGGCTGTTTCGTTGTAGTTGCCTCCAGAGGAGAGTATTTCGTAAGCCATGATTTGCTTCTGGTGGATGAGCACTGCCTTGATGAAGGCTGAGCCGATATCAATACCGGCGTAATATTCATGGTCATCGCTCATTTGAAAAAGGTCACCCCTTCCAATCTCCGGTCCTGTTGAGAGGTGACGCCACGAGCCAAGAGGTCCATACCCATGAAGGCTGCGCCCAGGGCGCCCGTTAGAAGCGGTTCCGGCGGTACCAGCACTGGGAAGCCTACCTTTTCCTCAATGGCTTTGATCAGGCCGATATTCATGGCCCCGCCGCCCGTGACGACCACATCCTTTTCTATACCCAGACTCCGCACCATATTGACGACCCGGCCGGCGAAAGCCTCGTGCAGGCCGGCGACAATCTCGGGTATCGTTGCTCCCTCCGTGAGCCTGGTGGTCACCTCATGCTCGGCAAAGACGGTACAGGTGTTGGAAATCCTGACGAAGTCCTTGGCCTTTAGCGAAAGCTCGCCCATCTCGGTCAGCTTGATACCCAGGGTTTCTGCAATCACTTCGAGAAAACGGCCGGTGCCGGCGGCGCACTTATCGTTCATGATGAAGTTCATCACCTTTCCTTCGGTGTCGAGTTTGATTCCCTTGGAGTCCTGGCCGCCGATATCTATAATGATACGCACGGTGGGGAAAAGAGCCCGGATGCTGCGGGAATGGCAGGTGATCTCCGTAATTTGCTTATCGGCGAAAGGGACATTGATCCGGCCATACCCTGTGGCCACGATAAAATCGAGTTGCTCGAAGCTAAGCCCTGCCTTTTTAATTGTCTCATCCATTACGGCAAGGGCCAGATGGCGGTGTTCGGCACCGGTGGGGCCGATGACCGAGGCCACAACGGTTCCGTGCCCATCAACAATGACCGCCTTGGTCATTGTCGAGCCGATGTCAACTCCAGCAAAAGGCACTGTATCTTTGGTTCCTTTCTCTCGGGTTCATAAGCTTAACCCGTCAGTTGAATAAGAACCTTCCGAAAGGCAGTTGGGTGTGCTTCCCCGCCTTTACCAAGCGGCTCTTTATTATGTTTTATGGGTAACGTGCGACGTCGCCTGAGTCGACGTTTGAAATGTGTCCGGAAACGGAGCAGCAAAACGTTAAAAGGTCCCGCTGTAGATGTGTCTCATCACGCCCAACTACCTTTCGGTGCGTCCTGAGAGCGCCTCGATAAAGGCGCTGATCTGTGTTTTCCACTGTGCTTCCGAGTAATCCCTGAGATCTACCATGTCCGAGATAAGCTGCATCATCGGAATGTCGGTAAACTCGCTCAACTGGTTTTTGATATGCACCTGGCCGATGGTGGTGGCTCTGCAGGAGCGGCAGGCATGGAAAACGACGCCGTCTATCCGGTAATCGTTGATCATTTCGAGCAAGCGTTCCACGACGGGATTCCCGCTATTCGCCTTTGCCTTCTCATGGCGTTGCGTAAGGCGGAGGAAGGTGCGCCAGGCCAGGTATTCCACGGGGTCTTTTACGTTGCTCGGTACTTCCACCGGATCGTAGCCGCGGTACACGTTCTCAATTACGAAAACGGCGCCGAAGCTCTCGAAGTAATTAAAGATCCAGAGCGTATGCCAGGGCGGAAGCCCGCCTCCATAGAGGATGCGATGCTTTTCGTGCGGGATGGTCCCCACCTTGTTTTCCACCTTATATTTCACTTCGGCGTAGAGGTCGTTGAAGAAGTTCACGGCTTCTTGGGTACCGCAGTAATAATAGGCGGGAACCATGACGTTGAAGTGGTCCTGGGCTGGCATCGGGCTGGGCACGGCAACGCGCATGCGGTCTATCTCGTACCAGAGACGCCACGCCTCGTCGCCCAAACGGATGGTCTCCCAAAGGCGCTCCTTGTCCATTTTTCTGCCGGTCTGGTGTTCCAGAAACCCAATTAAACCCTGGAACTGTTCCTTCTGGTACTTGATATAATAATCGCGCACCTCGTTCATGTCGCTGAAAACCGGCGGCAACATCACATCAATACTATAGGTGGGCACATCGATGTAGCGCCCGGCTGCCTGGTACCATTTAAAACGCGGGTCGCAGACGGCGCTGCTGCCGAGCATCATGTCCGGCTGTGGCATCCCGCCGTCCGGAGCGTCTTCCGGCATGCCGCCCAGGTCTTTTCTCAGGCTGTCAAACCCGAGGCCGATACGGGTATAGCTGCAAAGGACCTGAGAATAGCCGTCCGCCTCCGCTTTAAGAAGAAAGCGATCCATATCTCGCTTGGCGGCGCACAGGCCGGCGTAGTTCTCAGTGGGTATTGGCACCACGTCCATGGCGCGCAGAATTTCATCGTACTGAGATGCGACCATGAAGTACGCAACCTTTTTACCCTGTGCCTTGGCCTCATGGGCGCCCCGGTAGATATTTTTCACCATAGCCCGTATCTTGCGGGCCGATTCCGTGCCTTTTACGGCTGTTGTTTTTGCCTGTCCCTTTTCGTCCATGGTTACTCCCCTTAAGCAATCATTTCCAAGAACGCCTGGACCCGGGTGCGGAGCTGGCCGATGGTAGACGTCGAATAGTCATCCTCTATCATCAACACCGGCAGTCTCATTTCGTTCAGGTATTCTCGCAGGTCCGGCCCCTCCAGCTCGCAGGTATCGCAGTATCGGACGATGTAGAAGATAACCCCGTTAGCGCTCCATTCCTTTACAAAACGGCCGATGTAGCCGTAGCGGTTTTCCAAGTCCTTCTTCCGGGTTTCGGCCTTGGGCATGTTGCTCCGGGGACAATGCGTACGGAGGTAGCGGCCGACAATACCGTCGAGGGGATCATCGGTCTCCGGCACATCGTCCCAGAAGAAGCGCGTGCCGGTGCAGAGGTCGTCCATCACCACACAGGCGCCGCTCTCCTCTATGAGCTTGATGAAGGCAGTGTCGTCTATCTCGTTCCCCCAGAGGAAGATGCGGGGAAGCTTCGGTGCCTTCGGTTTGGGACGCCCCTTGGCTTCAGCGATAAATTTCTTTACGAGTTCGACATGCTCCGCCGCCGGGATGCCCATGCCTGCCACCAGCACCTGGGTTACCTCGACACCGGAGACGAGGGGCGGGTCCGACTTTCTCAATTCGTAAAGCTCTCTGAGGACAGCCCGGCGCTGATTGTAAAGCCTAACGGCCTCTCTGAATTTAACGGTATCCAGTTTCTTTCCGGACCATTTTTCAAGGTCTTTGATAAAGAGCTGAAGTTCCTTATGGTAGAACTCGTCTGAACTTGGTCCCATCATGTGGGGGACATTGATAAAATGGGTAAAAGGAGCGGGCTTATAGTGACGCCAGATGTGGTACATACGCTCCACGGTATCGCAGCTATGGGGGGCTATAAAGCCGTCGAGGAAATCGTATTCTCCGTTGAGAGCCAGGTTGAAGCAGCTCCGGGCAAAAGGGCAGGCCATCGGCTCGATGCAGGCATCCGCTTGGTCTATCGGCGCGCTTTGGCTGCCCTGGATGCGGTAGGGCACCATATCGAAGGCAGTGATGATCTCATCCGGCACGAAGCAGCAGAGATAGCCTATGACTTTGTTGCCCGAGTTGTGCAATTGCCTGGCGCGCTTGCCCCTTTCCGTATAGAGCTCTTGCAACTGCCCGATCGCTGTCATTATTCAGTTCCCCCTTTTGCTTTGCACATCCTCATGGATTTAGAGACTCCAGGCGGCCCGAGCTCCCTCTTCGGTGGCCTCGAGGATCCTGCGGGGCTGAAGGGCGTCGCCGATGATAAAATGACGGATCTTTCTGGCCTGTAAGATTTCTTTCAGTCTATCGTAGGGTTTCAGTCCAACCGCTATGACGACTTGGTCGACCGGGGAGAGGATCTGTTCTCTGTCCTCGATCAGAACGGTTACAGAGGATTCTTCGATTTTCCTTAAAGTGGTGTTGAAAAGGAGGCGGCATCCGGCTTCTTTGAGCCGTGTGTGTAGCATATAGCCGTGGGAGGTGATCTTGAGGACGGGCGACCGTTTCAGGACCTCGACCAGGGTGACCTGCGTTCCTTTTTGGCACAGATAATCGGCTGTTTCCATGCCAATCAATCCACCGCCAATCACGACGGCATGTTTTCCCGGCGGAACCTCTCCGCCAAGGACCTGCCAGGCATTACAGACAAGGAGAAGGTCAATCCCGGGGATGTCCGGTTTGATCCGTTCTCCTCCGCTTGCCAATATGACCACCTCCGGATTCCCATCGGAAATCATTCCTTCCGTCACCTCCGTACCGGTACGTACGATGGCTCCCATCTTTTTCGCCTGAGAAGTAAGCCAGGAGGCCCACGTTCCATAGTGGTCCTTAAAGGGCGACTGACTGGCAAAGCGGAGCTGTCCGCCCGTTTCCTCCTCTTTCTCAAAGAGGGTCACCTGATGGCCCAGGCGGGCGGCCTCATACGCTGCGGTAAGGCCGCCGGGACCACCCCCCACGATCCATACCTTGCGACGGACCGTAGCTGGCCCCTGGGGGTAAATGGTCTCCTGTCCTGTCTCGGGATTGAGGGCGCAGCGGATTTTCCCTTCCCCCAGGATCAAACGTTCGATGCATCCCTGATTGCAGGCGATACATTTGCGGATATCTTCGGGACGACCCTCCCGGGCTTTGATCAGGAAATCGGGATCGGCCAAAAACTGCCGGCCGAAGGCCACGAGGTCTGCTTCCCCGCGGGCGATCACTTCATTCGCCAACGAAGGGTCCGAGAATCGCCCGACGGCAATCACCGGAACGCCAACTGCCTCTTTTAACTTTTTGGCCCGCCAGACGTTAAACCCGGGTTGGTACTCAGGAGGCGCGCTGGTGATGCCGCCCGGACTTCCGTGCGTGCCAAGAGAAGCATGCAGAATGTCGGCCCCGGCTTTGACCAGATTGGGAAGGATCGGCCGGATATCTTCGAAGATATAACCATTCCCAATGCACTCCTCAACGGAAAGTCGAAGGGAGATGGGAAAATCCGGGCCCACCGTTTTACGGACCTCCTGCAATACTTCGACCATGAACCGGCTGCGGTTGATCAGGCTGCCCCCGTATTCGTCATCGCGTTTGTTGGAAAGAGAGGATAAGAACTGGGTTAACAGGTATCCGTGGGCGCCGTGCACCTCCACGGCATCGAAGCCAGCCTCTATTCCCCGGCGAGCGGCGGCGCCAAAAGCGGCGATGATCTCCTGGATCTCCTCACGGGTGATCTCCCGCGGGGTCAGACCGAAAACCAAAGACCGAATGGCTGAAGGGGCGAGGGCTTTTCCCTCCTGCAGAAGATAAAGACTTTCCCGTCCCGCATGATGGAGTTGCAAGGCTACCTTGCTGCCGGCCGCATGCACTGCGTCGGCAATTTTTTTCAGGCCGGAGATAAACCGGTCATCATAGGCCCCCAGCTCATTCGCAATCGCCGAACCGCTTGGATGGACGGAAGAAATTTCTGTGATGACCAGGCCAGCCTCTCCTCTGGCCCGACGCCTGATGTAAGCCAGGTTCGCTTCACTCACCGTGCCGTCCTGATTCCCGAGATTTGTCCCCATGGGGGGCATGACCACCCGGTTGACCAGGTCCAACGATTTTATTTTGATAGGAGATAAAAGAGATCGCAGGAGATTCATAGCTTATCCTTTTCTGGTATAGTATTTTGGAGCATTCCTGTTGACGGCCGGAAAAATCTGCGGACGCCTGCCGGCATTCATTCTGCTGCCATGTAAAAACGTTAACGGGTAAAAAGAGTATTGTCAATAATCTTTGGTTTTCCGGCTTTTTAAAACCGAGGGAAGAAAGTTCAGCACGGCGGGAGAGCCGAGGTGGATTGGATGCGGCTTCCGACCCCTACATCCGATGTAATAACTTAACGAGATGACAGCATTGGATTTTTTCCCCGGTAGATCTTTTCCATCTTAATCAGGGTTTCACCGAACTCAACGGTGTGCTTTCCCATTTCAATGGCGGCACCCTTCACATCCTCTGCTAAAACGGCCTCAACGATAGGACGGTGCATCCCTGTTGGATGCATGTAGCGTGGGTCAGGCCCCACCGCTTCTACGACTTCCCTTGTTAATCTCAATGCAGATCTGACAAGGGCCTCAAAAAAGCGATTGCCGCACATCTCAGCCAAAATGAAATGCACCCTTTGCTTCCTTTCCACGTCTACGGACAAGGAGGGGATGGGGAGTTCTTCGGCCTCCAAAGAGTCTTTCAGCTGTTGAGCAAATTCTGGGGTGACTCTTGAGGCTGCCAACCGGGCCACCTCGGGCTCCACGAGAATTCTCACCTGATGCATTTCAGGAATGGAAATCTTGTTCGCCATGAACAGATCCAAGAAAGTCTTGGCCAAATTTTCGAAGTTCAAATCGGTCACGTAAGCACCGCCATTGGCGCCTTGTCGGGTAACTAAGAATCCAGCATTTTCTAATGTCCTTAGAGCCTCTCGAATGGCTACGCGGCTCACCCTAAACTCTTCTGCCAAATCCCTTTCTGCGGGCAGTTTGTCTCCTGGCTTGAAATGGCCCAGGAGAATGGATTTCTTCAGTTGTGAGATGATCTCCTCTGAAACTCGAAGTTGTCTGATTGGGCTAAATATGGCCATTTTCTCTCCTTTAGAGTCGTAGAGTCCGAGACATCAAGCTTGAATAATTTTTCTTGACAAATATTGATTGGTCTAATATTATACCAAAATGTTTGCTATTTCAAGATTTTTCTTTGGCAGGCGACAAGGAATAAACCGTGAATATTTCCAATAACTTAGAAAGTGCTGCATTTTATTTTCCTGATCGTCCTGCACTTAGCGAAGCTGGGCGCGAGATCACTTATTCGGAATTCAATGACCGGGCTAACCGAATAGCAACTGGTCTCCTCGCCATGGGAGTGAAACCGGACGATCATATTGGTCTTTTGGCTCCCAATTCAGCGGATTGGCTTACCTTCTACTTCGGTGTGTTAAAAGTGGGGGCTGTGGCCGCGACTTTTTCTAATCTTCTTGCCTCCGATGAAATGGCTTTGCTCATCAACCACTCAAAGCCGAGGTTCCTTTTTACATCTCCGGAGAAACTCAATCACCTTCAAAACTTAAGAGGAAAAGCCGGTTTGGAAAAGGTGATCTGTCCGGATGGTGATTTAGAACTTCGACAATTGATGAACATGGGAACGGGTTCCTTCAAAGCACTCGATCGGGACCGAACAGAAACCGCTGCCGTTCTCTATACCGGAGGCACAACAGGGACGCCAAAAGGGGTTATGCTGACCCATGAGAACATCAACGTTTCAGCCCATAATGTAGCCTTTAGTGAGCATTCTACCGAGACCGACCGGGCTCTCTGTTTTCTTCCTTTCAACCACGTATTCGGCCAGATGCACATTATGAATGCTACAATTTTAAGTTGCGGGTGCCTGGAGATTCTTCCAGCATTTAATCTAGATCAAGTTTTGGAAACCGTTCAGTCCCATGGGGTCACCAAACTCTTTGCCGTACCGACTGTCTATGCACGTCTGCTGACCCTTGAAGGATTGAAAGAGAAGCTGGGCCGGGTCCGATACTGTTTCTCTGCGGCCGCGAGCATGGCCGCAGAAATTGTTCGCCAATGGAAGGAGCGGACCAGGCTCACCATTTACGAAGGCTACGGCCTGACGGAATCCGCGTCCGCGGTGACATACAATCACTATTATCGCCACGTCATTGGGTCTATCGGAACAACGGTGCCAGGGGTTGAGGTTGAGATCAGGGATAAGAATGGAAATCGAATGAGGCAGGGCCAGGAAGGGGAGATCTGTATTCGTGGGCACAATATCATGAAGGGCTATCTCGATAATCCGGAAGAGACGAGTTCCGCATTTTGGGAAGACGGCTGGTTCAGATCTGGAGACGTTGGGTTCCTGGACGAAGACGGCTACCTCTTTATCGTGGACCGGATTAAGGACATGATTATCACAGGTGGCGAAAACGTTTATCCCCGTGAGGTTGAAGAGGTTCTCTACACGAGACAGGAAATAGAGGGATGTGCGGTGATAGGAATTCCAGACAAAGAGTGGGGCGAGCGGGTCACCGCTTTCATCACCCCAAAGCCAGGGCAGAAAATCGTTTCGGAGGAGTTGAAGACTTTCTTAAAATCTCGCCTTTCGCCCTTCAAGGTTCCTAAAGAATATATCGTCGTGAACGAGTTTCCTAAGAGCCCTGCAGGCAAGATTCTAAAGCGCGAGTTAAAGAAACAGTACCTGGAACGGTCTAAGTAATATTCGTGTAGAGTAACCAAGCCCGATCAATGGGCTTGTGTTGACACAGCCTGCAGTTCCCGTCGGCATACAGATGAGGACGGGAAGTTTGAAGAGCCGACATGAATCTTGCGCAAAACCTTGAGGCCTCAGCCTTCCTCTTTCCTGGCCGTCCTGCCATCAGAGAACGCGGCATTGAGATGACGTATGCTCAACTGAACGATCGGGCGAACCGCGTCGCAACAGGGCTATTCAAAATGGGAGTAAAGCCGGGGGACCATGTGGGCCTTTGTGCCTTGAATTCGGCCGACTGGATTTCCTTTTACTTCGGCGTGCTCAAGACGGGAGCGGTCGCGGTTACTCTGTCCGGGGTTCTCACCGGTGATGAGCTGGTGAATCTCGTCAATCACTCGAGACCGCGGTTTCTATTTACGGTAGAAGCTAAGCTGAAAGACCTGGAAAAATTGAAGGGCTTGAGGAGGCTTGAAAAGGTGATTTGTTCAAGAGGTGACCTGGATCTCCCGCACCTTATGGAGATGGGCTCGGGATCGTTTAAAGCAATCGAGAGGGACCGAGCTGACACAGCCGCTATCCTTTACACTGGCGGTACCACAGGTATCCCGAAAGGGGTGATGTTGACCCACGAGGGTATCAATTTTTCGAGTCACAGCATCGCCTACTACGAGCGGTCGAAAGAGAATGACCTTGCCCTCTGTTTTCTGCCTTTTAATCACGTCTTCGGCCAAATACACATTATGAATGCAACGGTTCTGAGTGCCGGCTGCCTGGAGATTTTGCCCGCCTTCGACCTGGAGCGGATCTTGGAGGCGATGGAGGGTGGCCGGGTGACGAAGTTCTTTGCTGTGCCGACCGTCTATGTCCGACTCTTAGCCCTCGAAAACTTGAAGCAGAAGCTGGGGAGACTTCGCTACTGCTTTTCCGCAGCGGCCAGCATGGCGATGGAAATCGTCAAGCAATGGAAGGAACGCACAGGGTTGACGATCTCGGAGTCGTACGGGCTGACCGAAGCCATGCCCGTATCCTACAACCATTTTTATCATGACAGGCACGTTGTTGGATCGGTGGGTCCCCCGGTGCACGGGGTGGAAGTCCAGATCAGGGATCGATCGGGGAACCTTCTGAGACAAGGGGCGGAAGGCGAGATCTGCGTACGCGGTCGCAACGTCATGAAAGGCTACCTGAACAACCCAGAAGAAACGCATTCGGCTTTCTGGGAGGGTGACTGGCTCCGCACGGGCGACATCGGCCTGTTCGACCCGGATGGTTATCTCTACATCGTGGATCGGCTTAAGGACCTCATTATTACAGGAGGTGAGAACGTCTATCCTCGCGAGGTGGAAGAGCAGCTCTATAAGCGGCCGGAAGTGGAGGAGTGCGCAGTCATAGGACTCCCCGACCAGGAGTGGGGCGAGCGTGTGACTGCCTTCATCGTGGGGAAAACAGGTCATCGTATTGTTCCTGAAGAATTAAGGTCTTTTTTGAAGTCATGTTTATCGCCCTTCAAGGTGCCCAAGGAGTATGTCGCGATGACCGAGCTTCCCAAGAGCCCGGCGGGCAAAATCCTGAAGCGTGAGGTCAAAAAGCGGTTTCTTGAGGGGACCGTGCAGCCCGGGATGGGAAAACAGAGGTAGGTGAACGGCCAAGAGAGGCTGCTGAGGCCCTAAATCATGCGGCCATGCCGCAAAAAAAACAGAAGGAGGATCGGAAAGATGAAAAAAGGGTTTCGTTTTCGGCAGGCAGTTGTTTTCGCAGTGGTGACGGTGTTTTTATTGTCAACTTCGGTTTTGGCACAGGAAAAAGCGATGAAGCTCAGACTTTCAACGTTCTGGCCGCCGCAGCACCCTTTCACAAAATTGCTTGGGGAGTGGGGTAAGGACGTTGAGAAGGCAACTTCAGGGAGGATAACGGTGACGGTATTTGCAGCCAGCACCCTTTCACCTCCCATGCAGGTTTATGACAACACGGTGAAAGGAGTGGTTGATGTCGGCGCCAATCTATTGGCCTATTCACCCGGCAGGCTTCCGCTTTCTGAGGTCTTACAGCAGCCACTGGGATATCGGAATGGCTACCAGGGAAGCAAACTGGCCAATGCCTATTATAAGAAATTCAAACCGAAGGAATTTGATGATGTACAGGTGATGTTCCTCCATGGTGCTGCGCCGGGCTTCATTTTTACAAAGAACCCGGTCAAATCGACTGCCGATGTAAAAGGGCTTAGAATAAAAGCCAATGCAGAGAACGCGGACATCGTGAGAAATCTCGGCGCTTCTCCTGTCACCATGCCGGTGACTGAAACGTATGATGCCCTTTCAAGGGGCGTTGTTGACGGATGCCTCTTCCCGCTCGAAGCATTGCAGGGGTTCAAAATCGCTGAGGTCGTCAAAACGGTCATTGAGAACTATGGCGTGTCTTATCTGACGTCCATGTATGTGATTATGAACAAGAGTAAATGGAATGCCATTTCTCCTGCCGATCAAAAGGCAATCGAAAAAATCAATGACGAATATAACGAAAAATTCGGTAAGAAATGGGTTGAATTGGACAATAGTGCAATCGCGTTCGCCAAGGGGAAAGGCGTCACTTTTCTACCGGTTTCCAAAGAGGATGAGGCTGCGACAGCTCAAAAGATGAAGCCCATTCTGGATGCCTATGTTAAGATGGCGAAATCGAAAGGTCTTCCGGGCGATGAAGCATTGAAATTCTGCGAAGACTTCTTAAAGAAGAATCCGTAATGTCATTGTCAACAAAAGAGGGCTGGAAGAACACAGCCCTCTTTTGTTGACAATGATCATGATAGAGAAAATACCCCAAAACCCCCTCGCCCCCGAAAGGGGGAGAGGATTACCCTTTCCCACAAGCGGGGAGAGGGTGTCACATTATTTTGATTGTTCGCACTGCCTGCCGGTGGACAGGGGTGACGAACCCTTCATGTGAAATTTGTTTTCCACAGACGCGGAGGCCAAGCGATGAAGCGTTTTATTGCAGGTGTTACCAATTTTGATAAGTCACTCTACGTCGTTGCCGGTGTCGTTTTAGCATGTATGATTATATTGACCCTCTTTGATGTGATCTTGAGAAACTTCGGCCATCCGATCACCGGATCGATGGAATTCATCCAATACGGGGGGGCCATTGTATTCGGATTCTCCATTCCTTATGGCACCATGCTCGGAGCACAGGTCATTGTGGATATCATCACAGAAAAGCTCAGCCCTGGAAAGAAACGAATGATAAATGTGATTACCAGATGTATTGGCATCGCCATATTCCTATTTGTTGCGTATAACTGTTTTGTTTATGGGATAGACGTGCGAAAAACGGGTGAGCGCACAGCCAGCTTTAAGATACCTTATTACCCATTTGCCTTTGCCCTTTCCCTCAGCTTTCTCTTACAGAGTTTCACGATATTGGGTGATCTGATCAAAACAGCAAAAGGAGCAGACAATGAGTGATGTGGCAATAGGAATATACGGAATTATATTGCTGCTGGGTCTTTTTTTGACAGGGCTCGAAATGGCTTATTGCATGATACTGGTCGGATTTCTCGGATTTGCTTTTCTTATGTCCTTTTCGGCAGCCTCTAATCTTGTCGTTAAGGACTTCTTCGACACATTTACAACATACAGCTACACGGTAATCCCTCTATTTATAGTAATGGGGGAGTTTGCCTCAAATTCAAATATCGCAAAAAGACTCTACCAGGGGGCGCACAAGTGGTTCGGCCATATACCGGGCGGCCTTGCAATGACAACGGTAGCGGGCGCGACAGCCTTTAAAGCCATGTGCGGATCAACCCTTGCTACAGTCGGAACCTTTTCAAACCTCGCAATGCCTGAAATGGACCGCTATGGATATAAAAAGGAACTCTCCGCCGGTACGATTGCATCTGTCAGTACCATCGGCATGATTCTGCCTCCCAGCACAGTGCTTATTATCTATGGACTTGAAGTTGAGCAATCCATAGGCAGGCTTTTCCTTGCAGGGATTATCCCTGCGCTGATGATATCCTTTCTTTTTATGGCAGTTATATTCGGATGGGTAAGCTTAAAACCGGGGATAGCTCCCAGGGCGGAAAAGGCAACGTGGAAAGAAAGGTTCGTTGTGATCCCGGACGCATTGATTGTTATGGCTATTTTTGGCGTCGTAATAGGCG
>Ga0315282_10009130_pt1 | contig 15843 bp, 14 predicted proteins | sample YL17G07_20_MG_FD_203693 | JGI IMG/M metagenome (GOLD analysis project Ga0315282, IMG submission 203693) | Sediment microbial communities from Yellowstone Lake, YNP, Wyoming, USA - YL17G07_20 | ecosystem: Environmental > Aquatic > Freshwater > Lake > Sediment | place: USA: Wyoming | collected...
CCCCCGCTTCGAGCACGGGGGCCGGTCGCTCGAGCAGCAGCGCGCCGAGCACGTCGAAGATCGCCTCGCGGACCTTGTCGCTCGTCGGGCGAGTGGCGCGGCCGGCCGGCGCCTCGAGGCGCCGGCCGCGCCACTCGCCCCCTACGACACGCATCCTCTCCTCCTCGACGACCGCGGGCCGCGGGCGCCGCACGGCCGCAGCGCCCTGTCGGGCCGGTCCCGTAACCGTGAGCGCGACCAAGAACGCCGACGTGGCTTGCGCCACGTTGCGATCGCCCACATACTAATGGCCCGTGCCCGTGACAAGCATGCAGCGCGCCCCGCGATCCGACGACAACCAGGCGGGCTGCGCACGGGCCGGCTTGTGGCGGGCCTCCTTTGGCCGTCGTTCGGGAGGTAGGCGCTCCACGTGGGTTACGAGCTCTTCGCAAGCGCGTTCGTGCTGACGCTCCCCTTCGGGGCGTGGCGCGCGACCACGCGCAAGCTGTCGCTGCGCTGGTTCCTCGCCATCCACCTGCCCATCCCGTTCATCTTCCTCATGCGCCACGAAGCGGGCTACTCGTACACCTTCATCCCCTGGATGGTCATCGCCTGCGTCACCGCCCAGATCCTGGGCGCCGAGGCGATGAGCCGATGGCGCGCGGCACATCAGTCGCGCGCGAGGATGACGGGCGGCGGCGTAGCCGGCCCTTCACCCACCGTGAACGCCCCGGCCAACGACGCCAGCGCCTCGGCGCGCAACGCCGGCCGACGCGCGTAGACCGTCGCCAGCGGCCGGCCGGCGGCGACCTCGTCGCCGACACCGGCGCGCACCACGACGCCGGCGGCCCGGTCGACGTCGTCGTCGGCCTTGCGGCGCCCGGCGCCGGCCAACATGGCGGCGCGGCCCACCGCGAGCGCATCGACCGCGGTCACACGACCATCGTGCGGCGCTTTCAGCTCGGCGCCGGCGAGACGCAGGAACTCGCCCGGCCGCCAGCGCCCGCCCTGCGCCGCGCACCACTGCTGGAAACGCGCGGCCGCGCGGCCGTCGCTCAGGGCGCGCTCGGCGGCCGCGCGGCCCTCCTCCTCGCTCACCCCCAGGTCGGCCAGCGCGAGCAGCATGGCCGCTATGGTCACGACGACCTCGCGCACGTCGTCGGGCCCGCCGCCGTTCAGGACCTCCCAGGCCTCCTCGACCTCGAGCCGGTTGCCGACCGCGCGCCCGAGCGGCGCGTCCATGGGCGTGTAGACGCAGGCCACCCGGCGCCCGAAGGCCTCGCCGATGCGCTTGCACAACCCCCCCAGCGAGCGCGCCTGGTCGAGCGTCTTCATGAACGCCCCGCGGCCGACCTTGAGGTCGAGCACCAGGGCCGCCGTGCCGGTGGCGATCTTCTTCGACATGATGCTGGCCGCGATCAGGCCCTCGTTCTCGACCGTCGCGGTCACATCGCGCAGCGCGTAGAGGATGCGGTCGGCCGGCACTACCCGCCCGCTCTGGCTGATCACGGCGACGCCGATGCGCTCGAGCTGACGGATGAACTCGCCCTGCGAGAGCTGTACCTTGAAGCCCGGGATGGACTCGAGCTTGTCGAGCGTGCCCCCCGTGTGCCCCAGGCCGCGTCCCGACATCTTGCCGAACAGCCCGCCGGCGGCGGCGACCACCGGGCCCAGCGCCAGCGTCACCTTGTCGCCCACGCCGCCGCTGGAGTGCTTGTCGAGCACCGGCCGCCGCACCAGCGACAGGTCGAGGACCTTGCCGCCGGCGACCATGGCGCGCGTCAGAGACAGCGACTCAGCCTCGGAGAGGCCGCGGAACATGATCGCCATGAGCAGGGCGCTGGCCTGATACGGAGCGACCGAGCCGTCGACCACGCCGCGCACGAACGCGCTCAGGCGTTGGTCGTCGAGCTCGCCGCCGTCGCGCTTGAAGGCGATGATGTCGTGGACCACGTCCATGGCGGCGAATCCTACCTCGTGCCGGGGTCGACGGTCACGCGCCGAAGATGTCGGGCCAGCAGGCGCGCAGAAGCGCCGGCAGCGCGCGGCGTAACCGCTCCGCCATGCCGGCGGCCGCCGCAAGGACCTCTTCGTGGCCGACCGCCGCGCCCGCTGTGTTGACGACGAGCGCGAGCACGGCCTGCTGCAGGCCGTGCTCGCGCGCGGCCCTCACCTCGGGCGCGGTCGACATGCCGACGGTGTCGCCGAAGCGCGACAGCCAGGCTGCTTCGGCCGGCGTCTCGTACTGCGGCCCGGGCACGGCGACGTAACGCCCACGGCGCACCGTGAGAAACGGACGCAGCGCCTCTTCACACGGCGTCACGAGCCGGGGCGCGGTGGCCGCCAGACGCAGCGGCTCGGCGCTCGCGCGCGGCGGCTCCTGCAGATCGACGACCTCCTCGACGACCACGACCGAGCCCGGCGCCGGGCCTGCGCTCCCGGCCGACGCCAACCCCCCGCAGGCGTTGGTCAGCACCATGCGTCGAGCGCCCCAGGACGCCATGTCGGCGACGGGGCGCGCCAGCTGCTCGCGTGACCAGCCCTCATAGAGATGAGGGCGCCCGCACGCGAGCAGCAGGCGCGCCCCGCCCAGCCGGGCCAGCACGAGCCGGCCGGCGTGCCCTGCGACCGATACCTGTGGCCAGCCGAGCTCGGCATACGAGACCTCGTCTTGCACGGTCGCGCCCTCGGGGATGACGCTGAGGCCGGAGCCGAAGACGATCGCCGCGGCGGCCGCAAACCGGCGTGAGCCCGCGCTTCGCCCGGTCACGGGATCACCGATCCGGTGAGCGCGGGCGCCTCGCCGGTGAGACGTCGAAACACCGTGGCGCCCACGTCTTCGAGGCGGCCCTCGTAGCGCCCCGGAGCGAGGCCGAGCGCCATGAGCGGCGAGTACTCGCGCGTGTGATCGGTGCCCGGTGTCGTCGGGTCGACGCCGTGGTCGGCGCAGAACACCAAGAGATCGTCCGAACGCAGGGCCGCCACGATGGCAGGCACAGCGGCGTCGACCTCGGCGAGCCCGCGCGCGAACCCCTCGGCATCGTTGCGGTGGCCCCAGACCATATCGAAGTCGACGAGGTTGGTGAACAGCAGACCCTCGTCCATCTCGCCCAGCAGGCGCAGGCTCTGCGCCAGACCGTCGGCGTTCGACTCGATGTGGTGGCTTTCGGCAATCCCGCGCATGACGAAGATCTCGCCGATCTTGCCCACCCCCGCCACGTGCAGGCCGCGCTCGCTGAGCAGGTCGAGATACGTGAGCCCCGGCGGCAGCAGCGAGAAGTCGCGCCGGTTGCGCGTGCGCGCGAACGCCCCCGGCGCGCCCACGAAGGGACGCGCGATCACGCGCCCGACGGCATGCGGCCCGGTGAGGATCTTCCTCGCGATCCGGCACCACTCGTAGAGCAGCTCGAGCGGCACGATCTCCTCGTGCGCCGCGATCTGGAACACGGAGTCGGCCGACGTGTAGACGATCGGTCGTCCGGTCGCCAGGTGTTGTGCGCCCAGGCGGTCGATGATCTCGGTCCCCGACGCGGGGTGGTTGGCCAACACGCGGCGCCCGATGGCCTTCTCGAACGGCAGGATGACCTCGGGAGGGAACCCGTGCGGGTACGTCGGGAAGGCGTGCGGCAGGATCAGACCCATCATCTCCCAGTGACCCGTCGTCGTGTCTTTGCCCGGCGAGGTCTCGAGGAGTCGCCCATAGGTGGCGTCGGCGCGCGGCTCTCCCAGCGGCAACCCCGTGATCGCGCCGAGCCCCAAGGCGGCGAGGTTCGGCAGCGCCACGCCCGTCGCCTCGATCGTGTGCCGCAGCGTGTCGGCGCCGGCGTCGCCGAACGCCTCGGCGTCGGGCAGCGCTCCGGCGCCGACCCCATCGAGGACGCAGACGAAGGCTCTGGTCACTGCTCCTCCTCTGCGCCGTTCGACGTTGCGCGCCGCCGGTCGGAGTCAGACAGGCGCGGCGCCCGGGATGCCGGCGGGCCGCGCCGCCGGCGCGCTCGGGGGTGGGTCGAGAAGTAGGTCTCGCGCAGGTGCTCGGCGCTCACGTGGGTGTAGAGCTGCGTCGTCGTCACGTCGGCATGGCCGAGCATCTCCTGCACGCTGCGCAGGTCGGCGCCGCCCGCAAGGAGGTGCGTGGCGAAGGAATGGCGGAACGTGTGCGCGCTGACGTGCTTGTCGAGCGCCGCCCGCTGCACGTACCGGCGCACGAGGTAGTGCAGCCCCTGCCGCGTGAGCGGATCGCCGCGGGCGTTCAGGAAGAGCTCGTCGCGGCGGCGGCCGCGCGCCAGGCGGCGACGGCCGTCGCCGACGTAGCGGCGCACGGCCGCCGCCGCCGGTCGCCCGATGGGGACGATCCGTTCCTTGTCACCCTTGCCGACGCAGCGCACCAGTCCCGCTTCGAGGTCGACGTCGCCCACGCGCAGCGAGATCAGCTCGGAGGCGCGCAGACCGCACCCGTAAAGCACCTCGAGCAGCGCCAGGTCGCGCTGACCGAGGCCGCCCGACGGCACGACGCGCGCCAGCACGGCCTCGACCTCTTCGACCGTGAGCACCTCGGGCAGGTCGTGGCGCTTTTTGGGCGTCTGCAGGCGAGCCGAGGGGTCGGTCGCGAGCAGCTCCTCGCGCACGAGAAAACGGTACAGGCCACGCACCGCGGCCATGCGCCGTGCCACGCTGCTCGACGCACCGTCGCCTCCGGGACCCTCGAAATAGGCCCTCGCGTCGTCTTCACCACAGGTGAGCGGCTCGCGCCCGCGTTGCTCCAGGTAGGCCGCAAAAGCGTGCAGATCGCGCTTGTAGGCGGCCACGGTGTTGCCGCTCAGCGCGCGCTCGAATGCGAGATGGTCGAGGAAATCGGTCACCTCGCGCGGGAGCGCTTGCCCGAGGCCGGGCGCGTCGTTCTCGGCGCGAGGTGCCACCGCAGCTCCTACGGCCTGGCCGACGAGGCCGCGCGCACCAGCGCATGCAGCAGCCGGTAGGCCTGCTCGAGGTGCTCGACGCGGATGTACTCGTCGTGCGTGTGGACCTTCTCCATGCCGATGCTCAGGTTGACGCTGGGCAAGCCCTTCTCGTTGTAGACGTTCACGTCGGAGCCGCCGCCGGTCGCGCCGATGCGCGGCTCGATGCCGACCTCGCGCATGGCGGCGCCGGCGATGCGCACGGGCAACGCGTCGTCGGGCAGCGCGAAGGCGCGGTACTCGTCGACCACGGTGGTCGTCACGTCGATGCCCACCTCGTTGGCGCCCAGCGTGAACGCGTCGAGCATGCGGCCGACCTGCGCGGCGAGGCGCGTTTCGTCCCTTGAGCGCGCCTCGCCGCGCACCGTGCACCACTCCGGCACGATGTTGGTGGCGCCGCCACCCTCGATCGCGCCCACGTTGGCCGAGGTCTGCTCGTCGATGCGCCCCAGCGGCATGGCCACGATCGCCTTGCTCGCGGCGATGATGGCGCTGCGCCCCGCCTCGGGGGCGATGCCGGCGTGTGCGGCGACGCCGTGGAACTGCGCCGCCACCGTCTTTTGAGAGGGGGCGCTGGTGATGATCTCGCCCGGGTCGCCGCTCGAGTCGAAGACGAACCCGGCGCGCGCCGGCGAGCCCGCGAGGTCGCACGCCTTGGCGCCGCGCAGCCCGACCTCTTCGCAGGTGGAGAACACCGCCTCGACCGTGCAGCCCGGCGGTTCGCTCTTCAGGTCGTGCAGCAGCATCAGCAGGATGGCCACCGCACTCTTGTCGTCGGCGCCCAGGATCGTCGCGCCGGCGCTGCGCACGACGCCGTCTTCGACCACAGCCTTGATGGGCCCGTCGACGGTCACCGTGTCGATGTGCGCTCCGATAAGGATCGGCGTGCCTTCGCCGCGCCCCGCGACCCGTACACGCACATTGCCGCTGCCGGCGCCGGTCTTGGGCGCGGAGTCGTCTTCGCGCGGCTCGTAGCCGAGGTCGCGCAGATACTTCAGGATGAAGTCGGCCACGGCACGTTCGCCGCCCGACGGCGACGGGATCTCGACCAGCTTCACGAACAGGCTGAGCAGCTCATCCACGGCACGTCCACCTCTCTGGTCGCCCCTCACGGGACCGTACGCCTACGTGAAGCTCTCTTCGAGCTCGCCCTCACGCTCCTCGTGGAACCGCGCCGCGGCGCCGACGAACTCGCGGAACAGCGGCGCCGGCCGCGTGGGGCGCGACTTGAACTCGGGGTGGAACTGCGCGGCGACGAACCAGGGGTGGTCGGGCAGCTCGATGATCTCGACCAGGCGGCCGCTTTCGTGCGTCCCGCTGACGACCAGACCGGCTGCCTCGAGGCGCGGCCGCAGGTCGTTGTTGACCTCGAAGCGGTGTCGGTGGCGCTCGAAGACATCTTCGAGGCCGTACGCCGCGGCGGCTCTCGTCCCTTCGCGGATCTCGACCGACTGCGCTCCGAGGCGCATGGTGCCGCCCATGCCGGCGACGTTCTTCTGCTCGGGCAAGAGGTCGATGACCGGGAAAGCCGTCTCTTCGTCGAACTCCCACGAGTTGGCGCCCTCCATGCCCACGACGTTGCGCGCGAACTCGATCACCGCGCACTGCATCCCCAGGCATACGCCCAGGTAGGGTACCTTGCTCTCGCGCGCAAACTGGATGGCCTCGATCTTGCCCTCGATGCCGCGGTAGCCGAAGCCGCCCGGCACGATCACGCCGTCGGCGGCGCCCAGCTTGTCGCGCACGGTCGTCGGCGTCAGGTCTTCGGCGTCGACCCACAGCAGGCGCAGGCGGCGGCCGTGATGGATGGCCGCGTGCTTGAGCGCCTCCCACACCGACAGGTACGCCTCGTGGAGCTGGATGTACTTGCCCACCAGGGCGATCGTCACCGGCTTGTCGCAGGCGTCGATGCGCTCGACCAACGCCTGCCACTCGCCCAGGTCGGGCGGGACGGCCTTGAGCCCCAGCTTCGTGACGACCAGCTCGTCGAGGCCTTCGTCGTGCATGAGCAAGGGCACCTGGTAGATGTCGGCGGCGTCGCGCGCCGAGATGACGGCCTCGGGCTCGACGTCGCAGAAGAGGGCGATCTTGTCGCGGATACCGCGGCTGAGCAACTCTGCGGAGCGCGCCACGATGATGTCGGGCTGGATGCCGATCTCGCGCAGCTCGGCGACGCTGTGCTGCGTCGGCTTGGTCTTGGGCTCGCCCACCACGCCGATCACCGGCACGAGCGTGACGTGCACGTAGAGCACGTTCTCGCGCCCGATGTCTTTGCGGAACTGGCGGATGGCCTCGAGGAAGGGCAGGCTCTCGATGTCGCCGACGGTGCCACCGACCTCGGTGATGAGCACGTCGACGCCCAGATTCTGCGCCAGGCGATGCACGCGCGACTTGATCTCGTTGGTGATGTGCGGGATGACCTGCACGGTGCCGCCGAGGTAGTCGCCGCGGCGCTCCTTCTGGATCACCGCGTTGTAGATGCCGCCCGTCGTGACGTTGGAGTCGCGCTGCACGAACTCGTCGATGAAGCGTTCGTAGTGGCCCAGGTCGAGGTCGGTCTCGGCGCCGTCTTCGGTGACGAAGACCTCGCCGTGCTGGAAGGGGCTCATCGTGCCGGGGTCGACGTTGATGTACGGGTCGAACTTTTGATTGGCGACCTTGAGGCCGCGGGCCTTGAGCAACCTGCCGATGGAGGCGGCGGTGATGCCCTTGCCGAGCCCCGAGACCACGCCGCCGGTGACGAACACGTGCTTAGCCATGCGCCTCATCACCTGTCGCGATTGGACCCTCGACCACCGTTCGCCGAGCGCTGCTTCCCTCGACGGGCGCCGCTTCACGCGCGCCGCAGCCCGACCGCTGCGCACGCGCTGCCGGACGACGCCTTGGGAAAGAAGAGAAGGGCACCGGTCTTGCGGGGACCGGGGGCACGCCCGTCTTGCTGCTACGGGCAGGCACGCGAGTATGACCGGCGATCCCCGACTTCACTTCGGGAAGTCAGTATAGCAGAGAGCGCCCGGCGCGGCACAACACGTGCGGCCCGCGGGGTGCGACGCCTGCACACCGCCGCCCTGCGACCCGCGATCGGCGTGACCCTTCAGCGGATAGCCTCGCGCGCACGCTCCAGCAACCCCTGGGCGTGCGCGCGGGCTGCCCCATCGTCGGGCGAAGCCCCCAGCATGCGGCAGAGCTCGCGCACGCGCTCTTCGCCCTCCACGCAGCGCACCTCTGTCTCGGTCGTCTCGGCGGCGAGGTCGGCGACCTTCTCGATGGCGAAGTGGCGCTCGGCGAACGCGACGATCTGCGGCAGGTGGGTGATGCACACGATCTGCGTGCGGCGCGCGGCGTTGGCGAGCCGCTGGCCGACGGCGGTCGCGGTGACGCCGCCGATGCCGCTGTCGACCTCGTCGAAGATCAGCGTCTCGACGTCGTTACCCAGCGTGACGGTCCCCCTGATGGCGAGCATGGCGCGCGCGAGCTCGCCGCCTGAGGCCGTCTCGCGCAGAGGTCGCAGCGGCACTCCGGGGTTGGCCGAGAAGAGGAACTCGGCCTCGTCGGCCCCGCGCGGCCCGAGGGTCGCGAAGGCCGCGGAGAGCTCGTCGCCTTCACGAACGGCAACGGCCCGCGCGGCCCGACCGGTCAGTTCGACGGCGAAGCGCGCGTGCGGCATAGCCAGCTCACGCAGCTCGTCTTCGACCGCCTTCGCGAAGAGCGGCGCCCGGTCGGCGCGCGCGGCGCTCAGTCGGGCGGCGACCGCCAGAGCCGCCCGTTGCGCCTCGTCGAGCTCTTGAGTGAGCGCCGATTCGTCGCGCTCGGCCGACTCGAGCTGGGCCAGCCGCCGCCGCGCCTCAGCCTCGTAGGCGAGGACCTCGTCGATCGTCGCCTGGCGGTACTTGCGCTTGAGTTGCTGGAGCTTGTCGTGACGCAACTCGACGGCGTCGCGATGAGCCGGGTCGACGTCGAGCTCGTCGACCCAGTCGCGCAGGGCGGCGTACACGTCTTCGGCCTCGGCGCTCAGCGATGTGAGGCGTTCCGCAGCGACGCCGAGCGAGGTGTCTAGCGACGCCGCCTCACCAACGAGGCGCTCGCCGAGGCGCAAGTTGTCGAGCGCGCCCCCTTCTTGCTCGGAGCTCAGCAGGCGCATGGCGGTCGTGACTCGCTCGAGCAGCTTCTCGGCGTGACGCAGCCGCTCTCGCTCAGCAGACACGCGCTCGTCTTCGCCCGGCTCGAGCGCCGCACCCTCGATCTCGTCGACCTCGAAGCGGAGGAGATCGAGCTCACGCGCGCGGTCGCGGTCGCGCGCGCGCAGGGCTGCGAGCCGGCGCTCGACGCCCTGCGCGCGCGCATACGCCTCGCCGTAAGCCGCGAGCAGCGGCGCGACGACCGCGGCCGCCGATGCGTCGAGCAGGTCGAGCTGGCGCTCGAGCTGCAGCAGCTTGGTCTGCTCGAGCTGGCCGTAGAAGGCGATCCGATCGCGCAGCGTGGCCTCGACGACAGCGGCCGACGAGACGACCCCGTTCAGATATGCGCGCGAGCGCCCCCCGCGCGCGATCCGGCGGGCGACGGCGAGAGGCTCTTCGTCGGCGGCGCGCTCGAACACGGCCTGGACCAGGGCGCGCTCGGCGCCCTGACGCACGAGGCTCTCCTCGCCCTTCTCGCCGAGCAGCAGGCCGACCGCCTGCGCGAGCAACGTCTTGCCGGCGCCGGTCTCGCCCGTGATAACGTTGAGTCCGGGCGCGAACGACAGGTGCGCCTTCGCGATCAGGACCAGGTCGTCGATCGAGAGCTCAGAGAGCATACCGGGAGCGGTTGAAGAGCTTCTCCTCGACGTTCTGATAGAACGAGCCGCCCTCGCGGATGAGCAGCCGAGCGCGCGCTTGGCCGGTCGTGACCTCGATGTCGTGCCCGCAGCGCACCCGGTCGACGATGGCGCCGTCGACGACGATCTCGGCATGTGCGAGCGGCGAGACGTTGCGCACGCGGATCACGTGGTCGGGGCGCAACACGATCGGCCGGAAGCCCAGCGAGTGTGGCGCGATGAAGTTCAACACAAGCACGTTGGCGTCCCACACGACCAGCGGCCCGTCGCACGAAAGGTTGTACGCCGTCGAGCCGGCCGGCGACGCGACGATCACGCCGTCGCAGAGCATCTCGCCGACGTGAATGCCCGAGACGTCGTAGCTCAAGTGCAGCACGTGACGCGGCTCGACGCGCGAGAGGACGACGTCGTTCACCGCCACGTGCTGGCGCCCTTCGTGACGTACCTCGAGCGTGACCAGATCGACGACGCGATAGTGGCCTTTGACGATGCGTTCAAGCTCGGGACGCCAGTCCTGCTGCCGCAGCGCCGCCAGGAAGCCGACCTCGCCGAAGTTGACGCCGACCGTCGGCACGCCGCTCCCCAGCAGCCGCCCCAGAGCCCGCAAGATGGTACCGTCGCCGCCCAGCACGAGGCAGACGTCGGCGGAACGGATGTCGGCTTCGCTGGCGCGCGCGAAGCCCTCGCGCTGGCCGATGCCGTGCTTCAGCCACTCGTCGGGCGTGAGCAGCAGCTCGAGGCCCAAGCGGCGCCCCTCGCCGGCCAGATCGCTGAGGGCACGCGCGGTGGCCTCGGGACGGCCCTTGGTGAGGACGGCGACGCGACGCAGCGGCCGCTCAGGCATGAGCGGCCTCGACAGCCTGGGTCACGGCCTGGTCGAGAGCGACGCGCGCGCTCGCCTGCGGCGAGCGCGCGTCACAGAAGTAGATGAAGTACTCCACGTTCCCTTTGGGCCCCGGAAAACCGGAGTCGCAGACGCCGAGGACGGCGGCGCCGTGCTCCTCGAGCCAGCGCGCCACCCGGAGCAGCACCTCACGGTGCACCGCCGGGTCGCGGACCACGCCGCCCTTGCCGACCTTGTCGCGGCCGGCCTCGAACTGCGGTTTGACGAGGATAAGGCCACGGTACCCGCCCGGGGCGCATTCTAGCACAGGGGCCAGGGCCAGGGTCACGGAGATGAACGACAGGTCGGCGGTGACGAACGCCGGCGCCACCGGTAGACGTTCGCAGGTGAGCGAGCGGGCGTTGGTGCGCTCCATCACGCTCACGCGGGCGTCCTGCCGCAGCCGCCAGGCGAGCTGGCCGTAGCCGACGTCGACGGCGGTCACCGACCGGGCGCCGCCTTGCAGGAGACGATCGACGAAGCCGCCGGTCGAGCTCCCCAGGTCGAGGCAGTCTTCGCCTTCGACCGAGACGCCGAGGACGGCCATGGCGTGATCGAGCTTGTCGCCACCCCGCGAGACGAAGCGGCGCCGCTCCTGCAGCTCGACGAGCGCCGTCTCGTCGACGAGCTCGCCGGGCTTGTCGAGGCGACGCCCCTCCACGCCGACCTCGCCGGCAAGGATCGCCGCGCGCGCCTGGGCCCGCGTCGGCAAGAGCCCGCGAGCGACGAGCAAAGCGTCGAGACGCCGGCGCACGAGTCAGGAGACGGTGGCGAACCCGGGGCGGCGCTCGAGCACGACGTCGGCGACCGCTTGCGGCGTGAGACCGATCTCGGCCAGCAGCCGAGCCCGGTCGCCGTGGCGGACGAACGTGTCGGGCAGGCCGAAGCGCCGCACGGGAACGCCACGGGCGGCGAGATGCTCGAGCACCGCGCTGCCGAAGCCGCCGCACAGCGTGTTCTCCTCGATGGTGACGATGCGCTCGTGCGAATCGGCGAGGTCGTCGAGCAGCTCGCCGTCGAGCGGCTTGACGAACCGGGCGTCGACGACCGTCGGCGCCACGCCGGCCGCGCGCAGCAGCCGGGCGGCCGCGGTTGCGATGCCGACCCCGGTGCCGATGCCGACCAGGGCCACCTCGCTGCCGGTCTGGAGCACCACGGCCCGCCCGACGGGCAGGGTCTGCAGTTTGGCGGGTGAGGCGAACGGCGCGCCGAGACCGCGCGGATAGCGGATGGCGGCCGGCCCGCCGAGCGCCAGCGCGGTGTGCACCATGTGCTGCAGCTCGGCCTGACTGGACGGCGCCATCACCACCAGGTTGGGGATAAGCCGCAGATACGAGAGGTCGAAGGCGCCGTGGTGCGTGGGGCCGTCGTCGCCGACCAGGCCGGCGCGATCGATCGCGAAGACGACGGGAAGGCGCTGGAGAGCCACGTCTTGGATGAGCATGTCGAAGGCGCGCTGCAAGAAGGTGGAGTAGACGGCGATGACCGGCTTCATGCCGGCAAGCGCCAGCCCGCCGGCGAAGACCGCGGCGTGCTCTTCGGCGATGCCGACGTCGTAGAAGCGCTCCGGGAACTCGGCTTCGAACCGCTCGAGCCCGGTGCCTTGGGTCATGGCCGCCGTGATGGCCACGACGCGCGGATCGTCTCGGGCCTCGCGCACGAGCGCATCGCCGAACGCCTGTGTATAGGTCGTGCCCTGTGCCTTCGCCTTGCGCTCGCCGTTGCCGACGAAGAAGGGTCCTGTGCCGTGGAACTCGGCCGGCTTCTCCTCGGCCGGATCGTAGCCCTTGCCTTTGATGGTCTTGACGTGCACGACGACCGGCCGCTCGGTGTCGATCGCCTGCCGGATGCTCTCGCGCAGGGCGTGCAGGTCGTGGCCGTCGATCACGCCGATGTAGGCGAGCCCCAACTCCTCGAAGAGCATGCCCGGCACGATGAGCGCCTTCATGCTCTCCTTCACGTCTTTGCCGAAGTTGTAGGCGCGCGAGCCGATACCGGGCAAGCGCGAGATGCTCTTCTCCATCTCCTCGCGCAAGCGCCAGAGCGCCGGATCGAGCCGCAACCGGTTGAGGTAGAGCGCGATGGCCCCCACGTTGGGCCGGATCGACATCTGGTTGTCGTTGAGGATCACGACCAGGGGGGTGCGCAGATGCCCGGCCTGGTTGAGGGCCTCGAAGGCGACGCCGCCGGTGAGGGCGCCGTCGCCCATCACGCACACGACGTGACCCTTGGTGGTCGTGCCGGCCAGCCGGGCGGCCTCGACCAGGCCGAGACCATAGCTCAACGACGTCGAGGCGTGCCCCGTGCCGACGATGTCGTGCTCCGACTCGTCGCGTGAGGGGAACCCCGACAGACCGCCGTACTGGCGGATGGTATGGAAGTCGCCCGCCCGACCGGTGAGGATCTTGTGCGCGTACGCCTGGTGCCCCACGTCCCAGATGATCTTGTCGCGCGGACTGTCGAGCACGCTGTGCAACGCCAGCGTGAGCTCGACCACCCCGAGGCTGGCGGCAAGGTGCCCTCCGGTCTTACTGACCTCGGCGATGATCAGGTCGCGCACCTCCTGTGCCAGGATGGCCAGCTCCGGCTCGGAGAGGCGATGAAGGTCGTGGGGCGACGCCATCGTTGGGAGATACTTCATGATCCGTAGGAAGTATAGCACCCAGGCTCGGCGCCGCGCCTCGTTCTGCGCCTCTCCTCGTGGCGTCGAGACTACCGCGTGCGGCGGTAGATGTAGTCGGTCACGCCGCGCAGCTTGGCCGTGTCGCCCGGGAGGGCGCTCAGGCGCCGGCCGGCCCGAGCGTAGCTCTCGCCGGCCAGCGCCCGAGCGCCCTCGAGCCCGAAGCGCGACACGTAGGTGAGTTTGTGCAGGAGCTCATCCTGGTGCGGCGCCTTGCCCAGCTCGGCGGCTTCGCCCTCGACGTCGAGGATGTCGTCGACGACCTGGAAGAGCAAGCCGATCTCGCGTGCGAACGCACGGTAGACCGCCAAGTCGGTCGAGTCGGCCGAACGGGTACCGGGAGCAGCCCCGGTCCCGCCGCCGCCGCCGACTCGACAGAGCACCGCGCTGCACACGACCGCGGCCTCGATGAGGCGTCCCGTCTTGAGCGAGTGCAGCAGGCGGAGGTCGTCGTCGTCCCCGGCGGCGGCCGTCACGTCCATGTACTGACCGCCGACCATGCCCTGCACCCCCGTCGCCCGCGCGATCTCGCCGAGCACCGTCAGAACGGTCGGCGGCGGCGCCTCCTGCCGCTCGACGATCAGCCGGAACGCCTCGGCGAAGAGCCCGTCGCCCGCCAGGATGGCGATGTCGTCGCCGAAGACGACGTGACAGGTGGGCTTGCCGCGGCGCAGGTCGTCGTTGTCGATGGCGGGCAGGTCGTCGTGGATCAGCGAGTAGGTGTGGATCAGCTCGAGCGCGGCCGCCGTCGGCATGACTGCCGCCGGCGGCCGCCCCAGGCTCTCCGCCACGGCCAAGCTCAGCACGGGCCGGATGCGCTTGCCGCCGGCAAGCAGGGAGTAGCGCATCGCCTCGACCAGGCGGCTCGCCCGGCCGACGGCGGCGAAATCGAGCTCGGCGAGGTAGCGCTCGACCAGGCCGCGCAGGTCGTCGGGGTATGCCGTCTCCGAGTCGGCGCGGGCGACGAAGGCGTCGCTCACGACGACTCCCGGCTCACCTGCTCAAGAAGCCGCGCCGCCTCGTCGGCGAGCTCGGTGGCACGCTCCAGCAGGCTCAACTCGACCTCCGACGACGAGCTCGCGCCCAGGCGCTCCTCGAGCTCGCGCAGCTGCGCAGCGATCTCGCGCACCCGCTCCAGCGCGCACGCGTCGGGCTTGGCCGGCGAACTCGGCTGGGTCATGGGGTCGTTCGCTCCCCCGCTGCGCCGGCCGCGCCGGCGGCGTCGGCGACCGGCCCGTCGCCGCGTTCGCGCAGGATACCGGCCAGGATGCCGTTCACCAGCGCCCCGGCTTCGTCGGTCGAGTACCGCTTCGCCAGGCGCACCGCCTCGTCGATGGCGACCTCGGGCGGCGTCTCGCCGGTCTCCATCTCGTAGAGACCAAGACGGAGGACGTTGCGCTCCAGGGGCGCCATGCGCGAGAGCGGCCAGTGGCACGAATGAGCCTGCAGCTCGCCGTCGAGCTCATCCTGGCGCGCGATGACGCCCTCGACGGCGCGCACCGTGAACTCGTCGGCCCGGTACCCCTCGCTCAGCAGGATGTTGGCGAGCAGCGCCGCGACCGCCAGCGGCGTGATCTCGCGCTGGTAGAGCACGAAGAGCGCGTCGCGGCGCGCCTGCTTGCGGCTGGGCCTCTTGGGTGGCACGAAGGTCACTCCCTCACGTCGGCTGCGCCGGCGAGCGTCGGGCGGCGCGCGCCGGTCACAGCGGCTCGATGGTGAACAGGACCTGCCCGTACTCCACGGGCTGGCCGTTCTCGACGGTGACTTCGCGCAGCACCCCGTCGACCTCGGAAGCCAGCTCGTTCATGAGCTTCATCGCCTCGAGGATACAGAGCGTCTGGCCGACCTTGATCCTGTCGCCGACCTCGACGAAGGCTGGAGCGCTCGGTGACGGCGAGCGGTAAAAGGTCGCCACCATGGGCGAGCGCACGGCGTGATAGCCGTTCGCCTCGTCGCCGTCGTGTGACGGCGCCGCGCCTGCGACCGGCGCCATCGCCGCCCCCTCGGCCGCGACGGCGCCTCCGGCGGGCTCAGGCGCGCCCGACTTCTTCACCGTCACGCGCAGGTCGCCCTCTTCGATGACGACCTCCTGGACCGACGAGGCTTCGACCATCGAGAGGATCTCCTTGACGCGGTCTTCGGCGCCCGAGCTCACGGCCGTCTGGATCTGCGCGGTCAGGTACTGCTGCTCGTGCGTGCCGAACACGTCGGATTCGGGCCCGAGATGATGCTTCTCGAGGTAGGTACGCGCGGTCTGCGGGAAGAGGGCGTAGCTCAGCACGTCTTCTTCGCCGCGCGCCAGGTCGCCGATCTCGGCCGCGTACTGCGCGAAGGTCTCGCTGAGCAGCGCTCCGGGCCGCTCGGTGATGGGTCTCTCGTCGCCTAGGACCCGCTCGATGATCTCGGGCAAGATCGGCCCGGGCGCCTTGCCGTAGCGGCCGCGTAGGTAGGCCTTCATCTCGTCGGGCACGATGAGCCAGCGCCTACCCGAGAGCACGTTGAGCACGGCCTGCGTGCCGACGATCTGCGA
>Ga0315282_10009131_pt1 | contig 15841 bp, 16 predicted proteins | sample YL17G07_20_MG_FD_203693 | JGI IMG/M metagenome (GOLD analysis project Ga0315282, IMG submission 203693) | Sediment microbial communities from Yellowstone Lake, YNP, Wyoming, USA - YL17G07_20 | ecosystem: Environmental > Aquatic > Freshwater > Lake > Sediment | place: USA: Wyoming | collected...
ACGAACTTGATCATGAACGCCATTCAAGCCATGCCGGATGGAGGAGAACTGGGAATAAATATGTACGGAACGGATGAATCTCTGTTCATCGCCTTCAAAGACACAGGCGTGGGAATACCGGAAAGGAACATGGATAAGCTGTTCAATCCGTTCTTCACCACAAAGGCTAAGGGACAAGGACTCGGACTGCCCGTCTGCAAACGCCTGGTGGAAGCACACGACGGCAGAATAACCGTTGAAAGCAAGCTTGGAGAAGGTTCCACATTCACGGTCAAGCTGCCGATTATCAAGCCATGATGGGGGTGACAACTTGGAGAAGAAACGTATCCTAGTAATCGACGATGACGAGGTCGTCCGGAATAACCTGAAAGCAATCCTCGAACTTGAAGGCTACAACGTCGACACCGCAGTGACGGGAAAAGAAGCGGTGGACAAATCGAATGCCAGCTTCTACAATCTCGCTTTGATTGACATCCGCCTACCGGACATGGAAGGCACACAACTCCTCACCACGATGCGAGACACCGTTCCCAAAATGGTGAAGATAATTGTCACCGGCTACCCGTCCCAAGAGAATGCCGTTGAGGCTGTTAACATGGGCGCGGACGGTTACGTGGTCAAGCCAATAATGGATACAAACGAATTCCTCCAAAAGATCAAGGAACACTTGAGGAAGCAGGAGGAAGCCCAACACTACAACGAGCATAAGATGGCGGAGTACATTGAAACGCGGGCAAGACAAGAGGAAGCCAAAGAGACAAGAACCTAGCATGATAACTGACCCATTGACTATTTGCACGCATATACTCCCACTACGGAAGGAGAGAACATATGGCCGGCCCGCCGGCACGAGGAAGATTGCCGCTCAAACACCGGCCCAGAATCCCAATACGCCCGCGGAACCCTTCCTAGGTCAACAGGACTGATGTCACACCGCCCTCCGTACAGCCTCCTCCCGTGCCGTACCCTGACCCAACCTTTCTGGAGTGACGTTTTTCCTAGAAAACACGTCGCACGAGACTCGTTGCCGCACCATGGGGATGCTTTGCGTTATTTCCGTTTCTCTAGGCGAACTGTTTCGTTCTTCAAAGGTGTCGTGAAGAGAGGGGTGGATGGCTATGTCAGGCGAACAGAAGAGGGCAATCAGCCAAAAGGCAGGAATGCTTGAAGTTCTCCGACTGGAGGGACTCACCGATCTGCAGGCGAAGGTTGCGGAGGAAACACTCATCTTCATTCGCGCTAATGGTGAGAATACCGGGAACGAGACCTACACGCACTGGAGTAGCCGTGATGTCTGGCGGCTCGTCCGAGTCTCTCGCCCAGAGTTCCGCAAGTTCGCCGAGTTACAGAAGCTCTGCAGCTCGCGGTACGTCTGGAAAGTGATGAGAAAGCTTGTAGACTTAGGCTATGTCCACGTTTTCACTGTGAAGGGGGAGAGGGGGTATGGACTCACAGTGGATGCAATCAAGCGGCATAAGGTTGCCGCGAGTCGCTACGAGAAATTCATGATGCCTCTCAGCAAAGGGGCGGCCTGAGCTTTCTCGAACTCTTGACATCCTCGACGAGAGCAGCTTGGTTGCAGCGATGATGTTCTGAGAGGAAAGCCGAACAGAGAAATCGTTTCGCTCTAATTTCTGAAACCGTCGAGCGCATACTGTCAGCGTACGCTCTGACGGACTAATAGAATTCTGCGACCGCTGACCCCCACGACAACCAGGAGGTGATTGTGGGATTGACTGAACTGAGAACTTGGATGGCGGCTAGTACAAGCCGTCTCCAGTGCGACCGAACGACGTACGACGAAGAAATGAAAATCGAGGTGGAAAAAGATTGAAGGGGAAGTTTTCGACGACCGAGTTCGAGAGCCTGGATCAGCTTCTTGCCGTGGGCGAGACGCTGCCCGTCGCGGAGACTGTTCCGCTGACGCGGCTCACCGGGGCACGCAGGTGGAGCAATAGCGGCGACTACAGAGCCATTTGTACTGCTGACCATATCTGGCAGGTCGCTGGCAAAAACTATCGCGTAGTCCAGCACGGTGACCTAATCAGAGCCGTAGTCTCGCAGCTAGCGCAACTCGGCCTAGACGACACCCACGGCCGTGTGGACACGTGGCACATGCAGGGACGAGTATGGATAACCGCTCTCTCGCCACAAGAGTTCCAGCCCTTACCTGGAGACACCTATAGGGACGGCGTGATATTCGGAAACTCCCTCGATGCCAGTAGTGCGGTCACGGCTGCCTACTACTCATGGCGTCAAATCTGCAAGAACGGACTCCACGCGTGGACTCGTGAACTGGCCGCCCGAAAAATACACACAGGAACCGGTAGCATCCAGCGCTGGCTGAAACTGTCAATCCGGCGCATCCGCGAGCAACGACCCCAATTCGAGCAAATGATTCAGCAAGCCGCAGAAACACGCATCGAAGAAGACGTGAACGCCGTGCTGAAGCGCCTCAACATCGGACCGAAGGTATCCCACAAAATCGTTGAGAGACTGGAGCACACGAACAATCTCACCATGTACGACCTGGGAAACGCTCTGACGAGCTACGCAACACACGAACTAGCAACCCGGCCGTTGGCGAGGGAAAAGTATGAGGACATGGCTCGGAGGGTTATGGTCGCGCCGACCATGCCCACCATCCGCCCACACAACTTGAGAAACGCATGAGGAAAACCCGTGAGTGAAGATGCCTCGAGGAATACCCCTTTTTCTTAGGAAAATCCGTTCCTGGAAACTTCCTGCTTAACCATCGTCCCTACTTGACACACGGTGGCTTCAATACCGAAACAATACGGTAAAGGCACACTTGGCAAGAAAGACGCTTCGCGAACCATTCGGTGCACTGGTGCGTATCTTTCAATTCTACCAGTCTGAGTCGCCCAACATGCCTCCCAGCTCTGAGGATGCTGGCCAGTAATGTAGTCTTCCCAGCGCTGAAGCTGCAGTTGCTCTCACCCCAGCGTTAGTGTCTTTGAGCAGTTTCCTCAATGCTTCTACCGCTTGATCTCCTCCTACTGACCCCAATAGCTTGCCAGCCAGAACTCTGACTGCGGGGTTTTCATGCTTCATCAGGGAGAGAGCGGGGTCTAGGAATTGAGGGCTCGGGACTCCGACACACACTTTGAGTGCGTCCTCAACCTCCCTGCCGCTGTGCGTATTGAGGTATTTTACCAAGAGGTCCACAACTATTGTGCCCATGCGCAACAGTGAGTCTTCCACGTGGAATCTGCATAGGCTCTCCGGATCGCCTAGCAACTCGAGGAGGCGGCTTGTGACCTCTGGCTCAGGGTGATCCGTTGCCCATTCAGCTGCTTGGGCTCTTACCAAGGGGTTCTTATCCGAGAGCAGGGAAAGGCCGACGGTTTCGCCAGCGCACAACACAGTGAGCAGCCGTAGACTGTGAAGCCGTCGCCACCACCAACGACTCTTGCAGCTTACTTCGACGCCCGCAAGAAGGCCGGTATTCTGGGCTAGTGACCTCAGATTCCTTTTTTCTTCACCGCTTATGCTGCGACCGAAATCGATGAAGAGTGCGATCTGAAAACGCTTTGGCAGCGCGAGCAGCAGTTTAGTTCCACTCAGGAAATCACTTGGAGTCGTTACCAACCTCTGTTTAGACACGATCCGGATAAGATCGCCTACCTTCTGCTCCGCCGAGAAAGGAAGAAGAAAAGAGGATTGCAGATCTCCGTCAACAATGACAAGTGCAGGTTCGCCGTCAGAACCCCATGTGAAGTCTCTGACGACACCCCGCATATTCGCCTCTGTGTCAACGACTGATTTGTTCAGTACTCCTTCCAAAATTGCGGGCAGCAGTCGTCGGACCGGGGTGAGGAGCTTCCGGCTCGAGTTTGCTTCCTGATCTAGATAGTATGCATGCAGGAATAGAAGTGCTACCGCGCCCACTATGGCAGCGACTAGGATTTCCGCAATGAGCCACAGCAGAGCCATATCAACAAATGGATATATCATGATTCCAGCGCACGTTTGATGCGTTGCATCAAGACTGGGACACTGACCGGCTTGGCGACATGGTCGAAGGCACCAAGTTGTAGCGTGGATAGAACTTCTGGCTCAGAGGATCGTACTGTCAGCATGATCACCTTGGTTTCTTTCAGCGCTCCAGTTCTTGACAATTCTCTTAGAACACTGATCCCGTCGAGGCTTGGTAGGTTCACGTCGAGGACGACGATGCGAGATTTCACCGTGGGAGTCGGTCCTCTCAACTTGTCCGCGGCAACTTGCCCGTCAGCTATCCACTCTGTCCGATACCCCTGACTCTTTAAGGTATGAAGTAAGAGACCGGACAGCACTTCATCATCATCTACGAGCACCACATCAACACTCAATCCTCGCAAGTCTTGTGTTACTGGCAATTCCACTCTCGGCGTGCTTGTCTGTGTGGATACGACTTTGGATCTCTCGCTAACGAGATTCTCGGGACTTTCTTCTTGCTCTCTTTCCAGCTGCGAGCGTAGATCGACGACCAGTTCGGATAGGCGCACCGTTTGAGTCGCGTCGAGATGTGCAGATTGGAGGAGTATTTCCATTTCACGGGCATCTACTGAAGCGTCCGCAAATCCGAATGTTCCGAGCGAGCCAGCCAGCTTGTGCGCTTCGCCCTCTGCTTTCCGTCGTAGTTCTTCATCAATTGGACCATTAAGGAGCTCTACTGCGGCAGCCTCAACAACCGAAAGACGGTTAAGGATTGGAGCTCTGTATCGCACCCAAAGTTGCGCGATGGCGGTTTTCGTTTTCTCTTCGATACTCCCTGTCGCGGATTCCATGATCTCATCTCTGACTTTTCATGCGTGGATCTTGCCGTGCAGGTGCGACAGGCCGTGTTGCGTCTTCTCCCAGTAGAACGGCTTTGTGACCAGTTGTATTACGCCTCTCCAGTCTCCGATGCTTATCAGCACCCAGTAGAGTGGAATGATGAATGCCAAGGGGATAGATGTGTAGTTCTTCTTCATGACATATGGGCCCACGTGTAAGAGAATGAAGACGCCATTCCCAATGATCAAATTGAAAATGCAGACGTACACGATTGGATAGAAGAATAGGAAGTTGAACATGCCCGGGTTCAGCAGCGTCAGTACCGTAATTGCCCACAACAGCGGGTTGACCAGTGGGAGGAATATGTTTCCGCCGAAGGTCAGCTGGAAGTAGAAGAACTGTTTCCAACCCATCTCCTTGAGCAGTTTCCGAGGGTGTCTCATGTGAACCAAGTAGGTCTGGACATATCCCTTGTTCCATCTTGACCTCTGCCGGATCCAGTTCCCGAGTTTGTTGTTCGCCTCTTCGTAGGTGTACGAGTTGAGCATGGCTGTCTTCATTCCTTTTCTGGAAATCCTAACGCCCAAGTCGGCATCCTCAGTGACATTGTATGGGTCCCAGCCACCGATCTCACGTAGCTGCTTGGTTCTGAAGTGGTTGCTAGTGCCACCCAGAGGCAGCGGTGCGCCCACATGGTCGAGCCCATCCAGATAGTAGTCATACCAGAATGAGTATTCCAAGGAGAACCACCTTGTGAGCAGATTCTCTTTCGAATTATAGAAATTCAACCTAGACTGAAGGCAGACAACGTCCTCTCCGGCGCGGGAGAACGCTACAACTGCTTTCTTCAATTGATCAGGGTCGGGGTCATCCTCAGCGTCGTATACGACGCAATACTTCCCCTTCGCCCTTTGTAGTCCATAATTGCAGGCCCTCGGCTTCGTCTTGATCTCAGCATCAGGCACGACGACTGCATCGAACACTTTGAGCGAGTCCAAGTATTGTGTCATGAGTTCGTCGAGCTTGCCCCTTAACAGAACCACATCGTCGGCTGAATCAACGAAGCTCTCTGGAATCTCCATTATCTCGCCGCCGTTGCACTTCACTGTCAAGACCAATCCAGAGTTGTCTCCGTTGGTTGCCTTGACGCTTTCGAGCGCCCCTACCGTATTCGCATCTCCATCTATCACTCTCATCGAGGGTTCCAGACTATTCATACGGATCTGTTTCGTCTTCTGCTTTGCTCGTATGATGGGCGCAATCACTGTCTCCGGTTTGCCGAAAAGCCCCAGCCTCTTTGCTTCGTTGATTGTCTCCGTGTCCGTCTCTTCCATTAGAATCTTGACATCCAGTTTTTCGTGTGGGTAATCGATCTTGTACACGTTCTCGATTATGTGTGATAGGATCTTCGCTTCATGATAGATAGGAATCAAGATCGTGTAGATCGGAAGATCCTGCTCATGCAGTTCCTTCAGATCTTTGTCGGATACCCGTACCGATCTTCTGGAGCCTCTGAATCCTCTAAACGAGATGTAAAACTTGATGGGACTGACACCGAAGTAGAGCAGGTTTATGGCAGCGAACACCACGATGAATGAGATCGGATAATTCACGACAAAGAGTACGCCAAGGAACAATACAAGTCCGATAATCAGTCGTCTCTGCCATGGATAGAGGACGCGGTAAGCGGATTCGTCTGGATTACGGTAGCGAAGGTCACCTAGTGCCCTGTGCTTGTGAATTTCGCGGTATCCTTTCCCAGCAGCGTGTTCAATACCGGCAATTGAACTGACGCACACTTCCACTTTCGCATGAAGCAGTTCCTCCAGCATCGTGAGAAACCCATTGTTAAGAGGATTCGCGGTAGCGATCTTTATTCTCCCGTCTGACAGGTTCAGCGGCAAAGCCAGATTCTCGAGCAACACCTTGTAGGGGAGAGTTGCCGCCAGCTCAGAATTCTCTTCCAGGTCGCCGTCCTGAATGAATGGAACACCCAGCTCGTTGGCAAGTTCGGCAAAGAAGCCCTCTTTCACGTTGATTTTGCGTGCATGAAGGGCGAATATGAGGTTCTGCTCGTTCACTTTGGGGTCATCTAGAAAACTCAGATCTTCGTTGCAGTATTTCCTCAGCTCCTCAACTAGCCAGCGCTTACTGACTGTCGTGGCGGCTTGCAAGTTCATTCATCCCTCTCTTTGAGCGGCGCCGCGCCTCTGCGGCAAGCAATCGAGACAAGCGATTTTGTCTCGACTACCCCATCGAGGTGGGACAAAGCCTCAAGGATATGATCGAGCCTCTCTTGTTCGACTATCAGCACGACATCCACGTCTCCGGTAACTCTGAAAATCTCAGTGGCGGGTAGCTCGTTGATCCTCTGAATTGCCTCGGACCTTTTCTGAGGCAAGATCTTAACATTCACAATGACTGGTTCTCTTCGATATCCGACTGCTTCCAAACCTTCCTCTGTCACGTTTATGAAGCCACGCCCGACTTGAATGAGACCGAATTCTCGAAGTTTCTTCAAATGAAGGCTAAGTGCCTGGCGGGTGATCTGCAACTCCTTGCCTAACTCGGCTTGCCCGATGGGCAGGCTGTAGACGGTCTTCTGGTATCCGTTGTTAAGAAGTAGCTTCAGAATCTGTAGAGACTTCGAGGTCGGGAACCTCAATGAGAGACCCGGCAAACGTTGTTTTGCCTCTCTTCCAGATAAGACCTTACTATTGTAAAGGCGACCTTTACCTTCGTCGCGAGTAACATCGGCAATAGTCATGACGATTCACGACTACTGTCATGTCTTCACTCGACAATAGCATGCTGTCACTGTACTATGTCAGGCTAGGTGTCAATGGATAGAATTGCAGGGGTCACCATATCTTGTGGTAAGAACAGAGCGAAAGGAGTGAGATAGAGGGTTGGACAAGGTCTTGGTTGTGGATGATGAATTCATTCTCCGAGACTTGATGCGCACAATTCTAGAAGAGGAAGGGTTCAGCGTGATCACAGCATCTGATGGAGAGGAGGCACTCACGAAGGCGGACAATGAGCTGCCCGACTTGATTATTTTAGATTTGATGATGCCAGGGAAGAGTGGGCTAGAGGTCTGCAAGATCCTGAAATCGCAATCGGAGACGAAGCACATCCCGGTCGTGATGGCCACCGTTCTTGGCCGCGAAGTGGATAGGACCTTGACGAAGGAGGCTGGAGCTGACGCGCACTTCTTGAAGCCGTTCAGCGCTTTCGCGCTCTTGACTGAAGTCAGACGACAGCTTGACAATGCGAAAGAATCGAAGTCCGCAAGGGAACTGGGAAGACCCCTGTCGTTGAACGCCATCGCGATGAACGCTTGAGCGTCACATATTATACTCTCGCTTCACCGGTTCAGTGATCAAACCTCTAGGCCGCCAACAGATTTGCGTAGAACACGACACGACTGGTATTCGACCCAAGCATAGCTTCGGATCCTCGTACAGGATCCGTCTGGTCTTGACCATGATGGGGCGAGCGTAAGCTCCCGACTTCAGTCGCGGAGAGAGTCAATAACCTTACAACGTAGCCCCTCAACGACGTACTATCAGGCGCGACTTGTGGCTTCAGGACTCCAGATCGGGGAAGACAAGGACAAGAAGGAAGTCATTGGCCTTCTGCGCAAGCACATCGCATCGGAAGGCGAGAAAGTCGGGTTATATGAGGAGACAGTGCGGGACATCAAGAGCAGCCCCGTGATGCACCTGCTGCATACTCTGCGTCTCGATTCCAGAAAACACATCGAGATATGCCAAGCAGTCATAGAGGTGCTGGAAGGACAGGATTGGCTTCCGCCGGACAAAAAGGAACTCGTCGAGCACCTACAGCGCCACGTCAATGCCGAGAAGGATGCCATCGACAGAGCGAACAGAATCCTCGAAAATGTTTGGATACAGAAAACATCGGTTCTAAAGACAATCATGGAATCACTCAGGAATGACGAGGTAGGGCACTACAACACACTGAAAGACCTCGGAATCCGAGCATTCGAAGGCGCAAAGCAGATCCAACGCGACGAAATGAAGCACATAACACTTGAGCGGCACCCACTGAACCCGCTGATAACTCCGCGCCCGGGACTGGGCTGGGAAGAGAAGGGAACATTGAACCCTGGAGGAGTCCTTGAGAATGGGATCTTCCACATATTCTACAGAGCATTCAGCGCACAGAACACGTCATCCATTGGATACTGCGCGATAAGCTCAGACCTGCGAATGATCGAGAGGCCAGGCCAACCCATCATGGCACCAGAGTATCAGTGGGAGGAGCATGGATGCGAGGATCCAAGGGTAACCAAGATCGATGATACCTACTACATGACGTACACGGCATATTCGAGAAGAGGCCCGAGGATCGCTCTTGCATCTAGCAGTGATCTCAAGACATTCAAGAAGATCGGTGTCATAGGCCCCGATCTGGATGACAAAGACGCCGTACTATTCCCTGAAGTGATCGATGGGAAGATCGTGTTGCTTCATAGAATTGAGCCCGCGATGCAAGTCGCCTTCATTGATCACTCCAAGTTCGAAAGAATGTCAGACCCCCAGCTCAGGTCTGAATATTGGACGCGGTACAGTCTACAGCACCTTTCCGATCCCAATGTACATGCTTTGATGAGACCAACAGAATGGTGGGAAGAGAAGAAGCTGGGCGCAGGCCCCCCACCGATCAAGACCCCTCACGGATGGTTGATTATCTATCACGGCGTCGATAACAGTCTCGTCTACAGAGCAGGAGCGGCCCTAGCAGATCTTGAGAAGCCGGCGAGAATCATCGCGAAATCGAAGAATCCAATCCTTGAACCAAAGGAGTTCTACGAGATGAGCGGGTTCGTCCGTCGCGTTGTGTTCCCTGAGGCGGCGATGGTCCAAGATGATGTTCTGTACGTGTTCTATGGCGGTGGTGACTCGGTCTCATGCCTTGCAACTGCTCCGCTCGACGAAGTTATTGACTCGCTTCAGAAGATCTGAAGAATGCTGTTGTTGCAGCCTATGAGGAAGTCGGATGCGAGTGTGCGTCCCCTACTCGGTATTGCGGATGGAAAGCAAGAAAAAGAGGCACTGACCTTTGGTATCTGGGGTGTTCCTGGCGTGGAGCAAAGAGCGATTCTGATCGTAGACGATGATGTGATTATCCGAGAAACCCTTAGAGCTGTCTTGGAGTCCAATGGCTACGTGGTTGAAACAGCCGAGACGGCGAAAGATGCAATGGAGAAATCGAAGGCCAGAACCTTCAACCTCGCCTTGCTGGACATCAAGCTCCCTGATATGGAAGGCACAGAACTCTTGAAGAAGATGCACGGCATCGCACCCAGAATGATGAAGATCATGATCACAGCTCACGCTACTCTGAAAAACGCTATGGATTCCCTGAACTTAGGCGCAGACGCATATCTGCTGAAACCGATCAACCAGAAGGAACTACTCAAGACCGTGGAAGAGAAGCTTAGGGAGCAGTATGCGGCTGAATCGATGAGCGAGGAAGATGTTGCAGACTGGATTCAAACGAGATTGCGGAAGCTGAAGGTCCAATAGCGGTGGGTTATTCTATTGATGGGTGAGGAAGGAAACCTCCGAAGACTGACCAGAATCCTCAGTTTCCGTTTCGGATAGATGTGAATCAGCACTTCGCCAAAGTATGTATGACACACGTAGCATGGACAATTCGAGACGGGCAGGAGATACCCGGCTGGAATGCGCAGATGGAAAGTTCCACTCCGTCAGAACGCAAGGAAAACGAACTAACGCAGAGAATCCTGAAGCTCTGGGAACGCTACAAGCCACTCTGTCTTGAACGCCTGAGCGTGATCGAAGAGGCACATACAGCCGCCTCATCAACCGCCTTGGATGATGAGCTCCGAGGCAAGGCAGAATCAGCAGCACACAAACTCGCAGGTGTCCTGGGCTCTATCGGCCTTCCAGAAGGCTCAAACATAGCAAGTGAGATAGAAGCACTTCTTCAGCCTGGAGACACCATTGCTCCCGGGCAGCTCTTGCATCTTTCCGAGCTGGTTACTAACCTGCGTTCTCAGTTAACTCGCGGACCTGCTGCTCACGATGATAGTTCAGAGATGCTCTGACACATTCTGGTCAACAAGGGCCTTTTTCGTCACACGGTCCAACCCAGTATTGCCGCGATTTGGCCTCCCAGTTTCATGGGATCGAATGGCTTCGTGATGACGTCCTTCACACCCAATTCCGCAAATCGCTTTCTGTCGGCCGCTTGCACTTTCGCTGTGAACATGATCACAGGGATTTGCTTGGTCAATGGTTCGGCCTGCAGTTTCTGGAATGTGGCGGGGCCATCCATACTCGGCATCATTGCGTCTAGGAGAATTGCGTCAGGCCTCTCTTGCTTAGCCTTTCTAATGCCTGCATCGCCGGATTCGGCGATGAGAACCTGCCATCCTGAAACCGTCTCGAGGCTCATCTGAGCGACTTCTCGAATGTCCGGTTCGTCATCTATTACCAGGATCTTCTTAGCTGACATTGGTCTTACCTCTGTTTTCGATAATACGCTTCATGAACTGGACGACCTTCTCTTCGAACTGGTCCGGTGGAATGCGGCTCTTCGTGAAGAAGAGCGTTTCGCCCAGCCTCAGGTTCTCCCGTTGCTGCTTGTCGAGTTCTCTCACAGTGTACACGACCAAGGGGACTAACCGGAGGGTATTGTCTTCGCGCAAAACTTGAACCACAGCTGAACCATCCATATCCGGGAGACCCAAGTCCAGCACAATCATGTCGGGGCGTATTTGTTTGCTAAGCGTTATGCCCTTCTCGCCCGTTAGTGCGAGGTAGGGTTGAATGTCGTGCCGCTGCAACATAGTCGCTAATATGTTGGCTAGGTCAGGGTCATCCTCTATGATCAGGACCCTACGCGCGCCTTGTGCTTCAGTCATTGCTTCAGGTTGAGCCGGGACTTGTGTTTCTTGAGGTAGTGGGAGTGTGAAGAAGAAAGTGCTTCCTTTGCCGATTGTGCTCTCGGCCCAGATCCTGCCGCTGTGCTGCTCAACAATGCTTTTGGAAATCGATAGGCCAAGTCCCGTGCCGCCCTTCTCTCTTGCATCGGAGGCATCGACTTGCTGGAAACGTTCAAAGAGCAATCCGAGCTTGTCGGAGGGAATCCCTCGCCCTTCGTCTCGGACTTTGAAAAGCATTTGGTTCTCTTTGGGTTCAGCGGTCACCCATATCCTTCCGTCTTTGGGTGAGAATTTGATGGCGTTGCTTATGAGATTCGTGAGTGCCTGGGCGATTCGGTCTGGATCAGCCCACAGCACAGCGTCTTGGCTTTCGACGGACAAGGAGATGCCCGCCTTCTCAGCCATTGGTTTCATCACATCCGCGGCCTGCGTAACAAGTTGAGCGGCACTGCATTGTTTCTTTTCCATCGGGGTTTTGCCGGAGGCTAATCTCTCGCTGTCGAGGATGTCGTTTATGAGCCGTACTAGCCTGTCGGTGTTGGTTACAGCGATCTCGAGCATGCGCTGACCTTTCTCAGGCAGTGTGCCACTTGCACCACTGGCCAGAAGGCCTATTGAAGCTCGGATGGCCGTCAGTGGCGTACGCAATTCGTGACTTACCGTCGAAACAAATTGGTCCTTCAATCGTTCCACCTGCTTGCGTTCTGTGATGTCACGGGCGATGCTGAGTACGGCGGGCTTTCCTTTGTAGTCGATGATTCGGCTGCTTAGCTCGGTCGGTATGATTGTGCCATCTCGCCTTACTTGCGCTATCTCAGAGAAGCTGTGACCAACTTTGCGCAATTCCTCAACCCGCTGCGCAGCCGTGGCGGCGTATTCGGGAGAGTTGATGTCCGTGGGTGTCATCCGCAGAAGTTCTTCTCGGCTATAGCCGAGACGTTCGCACGCTACCTGGTTTGCTTCTAGGAACTTGCCACCCATGTCGTGGATGAAGATAGCATCATTGGTGCTGTCGAATAATATCTTGTAGCGATGCTCCGACTCACGCATCTTCTCCTCTCCTTCCTTGCGTTCGGTGATATCCACATGGGTTCCGATCATTCGGAGCGCTCGACCATTCGCGTCTCGGACGCTGGCTCTTCCTCGCCCCAGAATCCATCTCCAACCACTGCTCTTGGTTCTCATTCGGAATTCTACCGCAAAGCTCGGGATCCGATTCTCAACACAGTCTTGGTTGCTTCGCAAAGCCTGGTCCCGGTCGTCAGGATGAATGAGATCCATCCAAGTTTTCTTAAGACCTGGAAGCTCACCAGGTTCATAACCGAGCATCTGATAGTAGGCTGGGCTGAAGTACATCTCGCCAGTTTCCACGTTCCAGTCCCACAACCCATCACTGGTTGCTTCCATCGCCTGGCGGAAGCGTTCCTCGCTCTCCCTCAACACCTCCCCCGCTCGCTTGCCTTCGACGACTCTGCCCAGCCTCTCGGCGATAGCATCGATGAGATCTCTCTCCTCCTTGGCAAATGGCCCTTCGAAGGATCTGGGCTTCTCTTCCAGGTAGTAGACTTCCAATGTCCCGGCAATGTTCCCCAGCACTTTGATGTCGGCTGACTGGCTCCATCCACTCTCCTTGAACCCAGCCGACTCAAACATCTGGTTACCAAGAACTATTCTCGCACACGCAATCTCCGGATACGCGTACGCTGGAGGAATGATTGAGACAACTTCACCCATGATAGTGTCAAGATTGCTGCCGGACCGTTCAACTGTTTGGGCGATACCGTAAAGACAGTTGAGCTCTTTCATCCGTTCCCGGAGCGCCGACTCTATCTCCTTGCGTTCGGTGATGTCAATCGCTGTTGTTGATAGATATAGAGGCTTCCCATTTTTATCCGACATGAGTGTACCAGTCATCAATGTAGGGAAGGCAGTTCCATCTCTTCTCTTATGCCATACCTCTTCGCCAACAAAGCTGCCTTTCTCTACAAGTTGCATCGTTAGCCTTTTCACATTTGTCATCTGCTCTTCATTGTGAAGGATAGAAAGAGGTTTACCGATGAGTTCCTCGGCGGGATATCCATGCATCTCTGCAAAAGATTCATTGACATAGGTGAGATTTCCCTCAAGGTCGCTTATCGCAGCGCCATGACCGGCCCTATCAGAGATCGCTTTGAACTTCCTTAACTCGTCATCCATACGTTTGCGTTCAGTGATATCGCGTGTGGCGAGAACGGTCCCAGTCATCTGGCCCGTCTCATCGAAGAGAGGATTACCGACAGACTCAAGCCAGACATAGTGGCCATCCGCATGCTTGTAACGGTAATCAAACGTTGCAGTTGAGCTAGTAGCAAGAGCCTTTAGAACGATTTCTAGCGCGTTATCGAGATCATTGGGGTGGACAAGCTCAAAAAGAGACCGGCCTAGCACATATTTCGGGTCATATCCCAGAACAGTTTTGAATGATGGACTAGCGTACTCGCAGATTCCCTGAAGATCCGTCTGGACAACCATGTCCAGCATGTTCTCAGTGATCCGTCGAAAACGTTCCTCGCTCTGTCGTAGTGCATCATGTGTTTGGCCAATTTCCTTTCCGACTCCTCGAGCTACTCTTGATGCGATAGCGATGACAGTTACCAGCGCGAAGAATAGTGCTAGTGAGCCCGTCAGCGCAACGTTACCTATCCATTGAACACCAACACTGTAAAACCAGCTGAGGAACAAGACAATGGCGATCACAAATGGAAGGAACCCTCGCAGTAGCTGGGCTTTCACGGACGGACCAATCACAATACGTAGTGGCCAACATGTCGGGCCCGCCGAAGCGAAAAGACCAATGCCTAGGAAATCAAGAGCAATAGCGGTCGTGAGTGCCACAGGTATGGTCGGACTTCCATACAACAGCGGCTGATCGAACAAATAGGCGAGAATAACCATGAAGCCGATCGAAGCGGCAAGAAGAGCAAGAGTGGCAGCCAATTGTCTTCTTCGGTCATCGCTCGCCGAAGAGGAGATCACGAGAGACGCACTGGCAAGGACAAGGCCTGCGGCGGTGATTGGAGACATCCTGCCAATCACCAACGAACCGAACCTAGAAGGAGTGCGCAAGAATAGCTGCTCAATATCGAGCGGTATTCCGATCAGAAACTCGATGAGTACCATGAGACAGAACACTAGAACTGCGAGCGCGCAGGCTTCGGCGAACATTCGGCGGCGAGGGCTCGACGGCTTGGCATAATAGGCTAAGCATGATGCACACAACAGAAGAATCATCATAGAGGTACTCGGGGACATCGGAAGGAATTGAGAACTCATTTCAGTAACGATGAACCAATTCATCGCCCAGCCAAGGATCGCGATCACGCTAATGCCTGTGGCTATAATAATGCTCAGCCATACTATCCGGGTCAGAGTCACCAATTTTTCTTGTACCAATACCTCCGCCTCAGCTTAGATTCATTTCTCGTTAAGGAGAGGAGTTCCGGCAGAGTCTAGCCAGACGTAGTGACCGTCAGCATGCCTGCGGAGATCCGGATCTCTGAAACGCATCCCGGACCTCTTCACCCTCTCCGCCATCAGTCTGCGTTCAGTCAAGCCATGAACCTCCATTATGCTTCCACCTTGATCCTTCCCTTCTTCACGACGATTTGGCCATCGACGCGAGCGAATACTAGTCGATCACCATTATCCAGTTTCAGAATGTCCCTGACCCGTTTTGGGACGGTTGCCTGAAACTTACTAGTCAGCTTCGAATCGCCCAAGATTTCCATGAACGAATCACTACTTCAATGAAGTAATGATGTAGGTTCGAGATAGGAGATGTGTCACCCAAGCGCAGGTATTCTGGTGAAAGGCATCTTACCCTGCCGAATACGCCCGCAACGGCCTCACATGCGTGGTAACTGGGCTTCCCCTATACCCCAGACTTCCGCATCCACAACCCAAACGACGCCGCTATCCGAGGCAAGAAGAACATGTTTAGAGTGGATCTCATCCCGTTGGGTGTCCCATGATCCTGTTTATTTCTGAGCAACGCAACAGTCCAAGCCATGGATGTGTCACCCGCCATGAGCAAAGTAGGAGAAAAGGTACTGCCACTCATGGAAGGTGGCGGGCCCGCGG
>Ga0315282_10009133_pt1 | contig 15839 bp, 15 predicted proteins | sample YL17G07_20_MG_FD_203693 | JGI IMG/M metagenome (GOLD analysis project Ga0315282, IMG submission 203693) | Sediment microbial communities from Yellowstone Lake, YNP, Wyoming, USA - YL17G07_20 | ecosystem: Environmental > Aquatic > Freshwater > Lake > Sediment | place: USA: Wyoming | collected...
ATGCATGGTCTAGTGCTCCAGGATATTTCTTAGGAGCCTATATATTAGGGGTAAGACCTCTTGAGCCTGGATTTAAGAAGATTCTAATTCAGCCTCAACTATGCGGATTAAAATGGATAAAAGGTACCATACCTACACCTAACGGAAAAGTAGAAGTAAACTGTAAAGAAGAAGACACACATCTTGACGTAAAAGTAGGCATTCCTAAAGGCGTAACTGCAGAAATAGTATTACCAGAAAACTTTGGGAAAAAGATAAGACTTAATGGAGAATACATAGAGGGAGTAAGAAAGATAATATAGGTAAAATGAAGAAGTTATTTTTAGTAATATTAGTCCTATCTATAATATACCCTCTTTCGATTTTAATGAGTGAAGATATTAAGATTCCTAATTTCCCTAAAGGAACACTAAAAATATTCCAGGGGGATAAAGAATTGGAAATCCCAATTGAGATTGCAGATACCCCAGAGCTGTGGAGTTTTGGCTTGATGTATAGAAAAGATATCCCCTGGGATTATGGAATGCTCTTTGTCTTTGAGACAGATGAAAGAGGAGCTTTCTGGATGAAAAACACATTTATCCCTCTCGATATCGCCTTTATAGATTCAAAGGGAAAGATATTTAACATCCAAAGGATGCTACCCTGTGAAGATGATGAGTGCCCTATATATACTAGTCCAAAACCATATAGGTATGCTCTAGAAGTAAAAGCTGGCTTCTTTGAGAAATTTGGTTTCAAAGAAGAAAGCAGTATAAAATATTACCTTCTCTTGACACTACCATACTCTATTTACTATAATTATTATAGACGCGGGAGTAGCTCAGTTGGTAGAGCATCAGCTTCCCAAGCTGAGGGTCGCGGGTTCGAGCCCCGTTTCCCGCTCCAATTTTTTGTGCCGACGTAGCTCAGCGGTAGAGCAGCTGATTCGTAATCAGCCGGTCGTCCGTTCAAATCGGATCGTCGGCTCCAAGGAGGAGAAAATGAGAATAAAGATAGTTTTTCCTGTAGGAGCAGTTGAAGGAGAGCTCAATGATACAGAAACAGCCAAAGAGCTTTATAATAATCTTCCTGTAAAAGCAAGAGCTAATACCTGGGGTAAGGAGGTCTATTTCGGAATTCCTGTCTATAAAGATGAGGAAAATGCAGCTGAAGTAGTAAGTATAGGAGACATAGGATATTGGCCTCCTGGACATGCAATGTGTCTTTTCTTTGGTCCAACTCCTATCTCAAAAGGTAACGAGATAAGGCCAGCAAGTCCTGTAAATGTGATAGGGAAACTCACTACTGATCTTAGTTTATTAGAAAAAGTAACTGACGGAATGGAAATCACTATCGAGAAGGCCTGATGAAGAAAGTTGCATTATGGCCCACTATAAAGGCTTCTTTTATAGACATATATGATAACCTCGGCTGGGTTTTATTCATAAGTGCAATCTGGTTTGGGTTTGCAATACCATTTGTATTTGCCATCCTTCCAGGAAATCTTCATCTATTCTTAAGAATTTTACTGGGAACTTCAGTAATATTTTTAGGGCCTGCTACAGCAGGTTCTTACTATCTAGCTAACAGACTGATAAAAAGAGAAATTGTAGAATGGAGAGATTTTTTCTATGCTTTTAAGAAATTCTTCTGGAGAGCCGAAGCGTTAATATTAATTCTAATAGTAGCTATCATCATTGTAGTAGTAGATTTTACATTTTATTCTCAGATACAGAATACAGTTGTAAAGGTTCTGAGTATCTTTTGGCTATATATACTTCTTTTCTTAGGTATTATACAGATATATATGTTTCCCCTCCTTGTAGAACAGGATACGGGAATAAAAAAGATGATTGTACGGTCTTTCTTATTGAGTATAGATAATATAGGAGTAACGTTAGTGATATTTTTAATTGTAATTGCATTATCTATTTTATGTATATTTACAGGAGTAGGGGCATTATTATTAATGATGGGGATGAAAAGTTTCTTTGATACTAGAACATTTCTTAATGTGATGGGGAAATATGAAGATTTTCCTACTCCACAAAAGAAGAAGGAGGAATAGCTATGAGTAAGCATTCAGGTTTTTATTTCTTCGTTTTGGCTTTAGTAATAGCTGTCTTAGGGGCAGTCCTCGGAGGTGCAGTAGCTCCTCAATTTGCAGTAAAACCTGTAGTTTCTTCAGCTCCAACCACAGAGATACCTGGAACTTCTAAGCCAGAAACACAGACACCAGTTGAATCTAAAGTTGTCGAGACAGAAGAATCAGTATATATCAAGGTGGCAGAATCTGTAGGACCAAGTATAGTCAATGTAAATACAACATCCCAAATTCAATTCTTCTTCCAAGCCATACCTCAGGAAGGTGCAGCTTCAGGGGTAATTATATCTAGTGACGGTTATATACTTACTAATAACCATGTAGTAGAAGGAACTCAAAAAATTAAAGTCACATTGGCTGATGGAACAACTTTTGATGCAAAGGTAATTGGAACAGATCCCTATACTGATGTGGCGGTAATAAAAATTAATGCTACAAACCTACCAGCTGCAAAGTTAGGAGACTCTACAAACCTGAAGATAGGACAAATAGCAATTGCTATAGGAAATCCTTTCGGACTTGGAAAGGCTGTTACAGTTGGAATTATAAGTGCGCTTAACAGGTCAATAACTACAGAAGGAGGTCCAATTATAGAAGGTCTCATTCAGACAGATGCTCCTATAAATCCGGGAAATAGTGGAGGAGCCCTAGTTAATAGTTCAGGTGAGGTAATAGGAATAAATACTGCTATTTATCAAGGGGCCCAAGGTATAGGATTTGCTATTCCAATACATCTGGCAAGGTCTATAGCAAATCAGATAATAGACAAAGGATACGTTTCACATCCATGGATAGGAGTCTACTTAGATACAGTAGATAGTCAGACTGCTGCCTATTATAGGCTTCCAGTAGATTACGGTGCAATCATAATGGATATAGTAAAAAATGGTCCGGCAGAAATGGCAGGATTAAGAAAAGGTGATATAATTATAGAATTTGATGGAGAAAAGATAGAAACTGCGGATGACCTTATAGTAAGAGTAATGAGGCATAATATTGGAGACAAAGTAAAAGTAACTGTTGCAAGAGGTAACCAGAGGTTAACACGAGAAGTCACCTTAGAAGAAAGACCAAGAGGAGAGTGATAGAAGTTGCCATTGTATGATTATAAATGCCTAGATTGTGATACTAAATTTGAAGTACTGACAAAAGACCCTTTAGAAGAAGTTAACTGTGCTAATTGTGGTTCTACAAACGTAAAGAGGCTTATATCTTCATTTAGCTTTGCAGCTATAGGTAGTACAGGCACAGGAGTAAAGTCAAGTTCAGAATGTGCTACCTGTAGCTCTAGAAGTTGTAGTACCTGTAAATAGAAGTGGTATTGAGTATCTTAACAATCATTTTTCTTTTAGGTATAGGCTATATAGCCTGCATCCTGAGGTTATTTAAATTCCAGGATGTACAGCTTTTAAATAGGCTAGTCTTATATATACTTATGCCTGCTACTGTTTTTTATGGGATATATAATCTAAACGTAGATGTTACCCTTTTAAAGCTTCCCCTAGTTGCTATAATTTCGGCTAATATATCCTGTTGACATCTAATATTATTTTATGGTATAGTCTAGCAATGAAATTAGAATTAAAAGGAGGGATTGGTAGATAAATAACGAATTAAAAATAAATAACCAAATCCAGGCAGTCCAGATAAGATTGGTAGATGCTAGTGGTAAGTACATAGGAGTAGTTCTACTGAAGGAGGGTTTGAGACTAGCTAGAGAGATAGGATTAGATTTGGTTGAAATAAATCCAAGTGCTAATCCGCCAGTATGTAAGATTACCGATTTTGGTAAGTTTCAGTATGAGAAGACTAAAAAGGAGAAAGAGTCAAAAAAGAAACAGCATGTCATAGAGATAAAAGAGATAAGGCTTAGACCAGAAATAGGTCTCCATGACTTAGAGACTAAGATAAAAGGGGCAAAGGAGTTTTTGGCAGAAGGTAACAAAGTAAAGTTTACTGTAAGGCTAAGGGGAAGGCAGTTCTTACATACTGATAGAAGTGATACATTGATAAATCAGATAATTGAGCATTTAAAAGATGTAGCTATAGTAGAATCTGAAAAACCTGTTTCTGAGGAAAATAAACAGTTTATAATAATATTTTCACCTAAAAAGCAGGAGGAGAAAAAAGATGGGAAAAGGGCTAAAGACACACAAAGGAGCAGCGAAGAGGTTTCGAGTAACAGCTAGTGGAAAAATAATGAGAGCTCATGCATATAGTGGACATCACTTTTCTAAAAAGAGTAAATCAGCTAATAGGGTATTAAAAGGTATTACTGCATTAGACAAAACTAATGTGAAGGCTGTTAAAAGATTAATTCCGCATAGTTTATAAGGTGAAAAATGGCTAGAGTAAAGAGTGGAATAGTTACAAGGAAAAGACATAAGAAGATATTGAAGCTTGCAAAGGGGTATAGGGGAGCGAGGAGCAGAAGATTTAGGACAGCTAATGAGACCCTTCTAAAGGCTTTAAGTTATGCCTATAGAGATAGAAAAGCAAGAAAGAGGGAATTTAGAAAGTTATGGATTGCCAGGATAAATGCCGGTGTATGTGAACTAGGAATGACTTATTCGCAGTTTATGAACGGGCTTAGACTGGCAAACATTAAACTTAACAGGAAAGTACTAGCAGAGTTGGCAGTATCAGACAAAGAAGAATTTAAAAGGATTGTAAAACTCTCAAAAGCTACCCTTTAAATAGAGGAGTCAATATGAAAAGCCCAATTTACTGGGTAATATTAATTTTAAGTCTAACTGGTTCTTATCTCTTGACTCCTATCTTTAGAGATTTAGCTTTAAAGGTAGGACTAGTTGATAAGCCTAATCCTCGTAAGGTTCATTCAGAGCCAATCCCCCTAGGAGGGGGATTTAGCTTTTTAATTGTGTTTATAGTGCTTTCTCTCATATTTTTGCCCTCAGATAAGAAGTTAACTAGTATTATAGTAGGCTCTCTTGTAATATTCTTCACTGGATTAATAGACGATAGTTTTAAAGCTATAGGGAAAGATTTTCCTGCTTTACCTAAGTTCTTAGGACAAGTTACTAGTGCTCTAATAGTAATAGCTGGTGGAATAAGTATTACCAATATAAGAAATCCATTTACAGGAGCATATTTAGTCTTTTCTCCAGCTCTATCTTTAATAATTACTGTTGTATGGATAGCAGGAGTTTGTAATCTTATAGACTTTGCAGATGGGTTAGATGGGCTAGCTGCAGGTATCACTGCAATTGCTGGTTCCACACTAGCAATAATTAGTAGCATCTTAGGAAGAAACTATGCTACTACAATGGCTCTTATATTAATAGGGATGTCCATTGGATTTATAAGGCATAATATGAGCAAGGATAAAAAAGTATTTATGGGAGATAGTGGAGCAAACCTATTAGGATTTATATTAGGTACTATAGCTATAGAGGGTACAATGAAAAGTACCACTGCTATAGCTATACTTGTTCCATTTATAGTGTTAGGACAGCCCATTATAGATACTGGGATGAATGTTATAAGGCGTACATTAAAAAGAGAGCCATTTTATAAGGCAGATAAAGACCACCTTCACCATAAGTTGCTAAAATGGGGGCTAAATAGTACCCAAGCTCTTCTCTTTATTTATCTAATAAATATATGTTTTTCATTAATGGCTCTTCTTATAATCTTTGTTAAGAAGTAGGTGAGAATTTCAGTAATTAATGGATGCTCTTATTAAGATTTTTGCTACATTTATAGTAGTAGTATATCTTTTGTCCCGTAAAGTAGATTTGGGGTACTGTTTATTATTAGGAACTCTTATCCTAGGTATACTATTTAGGATACCAATTTTAAATCTTCTTATATTCACCATTTCTGCTTTCAAAGAGCCTTCCAATCAGTCACTCATAACGACTCTATTCTTTATTATTATCCTGGTTAATGTTATGGATAAGACTGGACAGCTAGAAAAGACTGCTTCTATCACAAAGGCATTAGTGAAAAATCCCAAGATAATCTTAGCAGCAATGCCAGCTTTTATTGGTTTCCTTCCTATGCCCGGAGGAGCATTATTCTCAGCTCCGCTAATAGAAAAAACAGATGAAGGAGAAGAATTAAGTCCATCTTCACGCTCTTTCATAAACTATTGGTTTAGACACGTGTGGGAATATTTTTTCCCACTATATCCTGGAGTAATCTTAGCTACTACGATTAGTGGGATAAAGATCCCTAGATTTATTCTTCTTCAATTGCCATTTTCATTAGTAGCTATCACAATCGGCTTTCTAATTATGAAGAGATTTAAAATTACAAATAACGCATCACATAGTTCAGATAGAAGTAATTGGAAAGACCTATTTATCTACATCCTTCCAGTAGTGATTCCTATAATATGCATTATAATGGGATTAGTTTCATGGATTAGTATATTCATAGGTGTACTAATTTCTATACTAATAAGTGTAATAAAGGACCATATATCATTTAAAAAAGTCTTTACCCTTACTTTTGAAAACTTTTCTTGGGACATCCTATTAAATGTAATAGGTATTATTGTGTTTAAGACTTTTATTGAAAAGACGGGTTCTATCCCACAGATAGCACAATTTTTTATAAATCAAAATATTCCTATTGTTCTTATTATTACAATTCTACCGTTCCTAGTAGGGCTCTTTAGTGGTATTACTATGGCACCTATAGGTATTACATTTCCATTAATTATTCCCATTATTAAAGGAAACTTTTATGGCAGTGTTTCACTTGCATATGCATGTGGCTTTATGGGAGTTATGCTTTCTCCTGCACATCTATGCCTTGTAGTAAGCAATCAGTACTTTAAAGCGGATATTCAGAAGGTATATAGACTTCTCTTATTACCAGTAGCTATAATAATACTTACTGGACTTGTCCTCTATAGAATTTAGTGTAAGAAGGAGGGATAACAATTTGGAAAAGGAAGAATATGCACTAAGAAGGTTGGAATTGAGATTATATGAACTAACTACTTCTAGACTTTTAAAAAAAGTGGATGTAAATGATTGGTTATTCAGTTCTGACAAGGTAAATTGGCAGGATATTCATATTGGTAAAAAATGGCCAACGCAGGCCTTCCCTTGTTACTTTAAGAAAGAATTCACTATTCCTAATGAATGGAAGGGATTACCAGTCAGATTACAACTCTGGGTAGATGGAGAAGGAATCGTCTATATAAACGATAACCCAGTAGGAGGATTAGACCCAAATCATAAAGAATTTAGACTTTTAGAAAAGGCAACGGGAGAAGAGCATTTTCGAACTTTTATAGAAGCTGTACCTAGAGGGCCTTTTGGTAGCTATTTAGGAGAAACTAGGTTTTCTCAGGCTTGCATTGTAGCTGTAGATGACTATGTAGAATCTGCCCTTTTTGATTTCTTTGCCGTGTTAGACGCAGCTAAAAACCTGCCAGAAGAGAATGAACTGAGACCCTTTCTTATAAAAGCCTTAGATGATGCATTAACGTCAGTGAAGTTCTTATCAAATACAGAAGATTATTTAAGAGATATCACAGAAAACCTATTCGGGCAAAAACTTATATCTAGTGTCTGGAATCCTCCAATATCTCAACCAGGAGAATTTGTAAACCCTGAAGAAGTAAGAACAAGTATAGTAAGGGCTAAAGAAAAGCTCTCTAAGTCGATAGAAGAGATAAAAACAAAGTATCCGCCTGTGGGTAATATTACTCTTACAGGACACTCACATATAGATTTGGCATGGCTCTGGCCTATGGCTGAGACAAAAAGAAAGATTAGAAGGACAACTTCTACTGTAGTATCCCTTATGGATAGATACCCTGAATTTAAATATAATCAGAGTAGTGCCCAAATCTATCTATTCTTAAAAGAGAACGAGCCCGAGTTATATGAAAAAGTTAAAGAAAAGATAAAATCTGGTATGTGGGAACCAATAGGAGGAATGTGGGTTGAAAGTGATTGTAACCTCACATCTGGAGAGTCCTTAGTAAGACAGACACTTTATGCGCAAAAATTCTTTGAGAAAGAGTTCGGTAAGAGGTGTAAGGTAGCTTGGTTACCAGATGCTTTTGGTTTTACCTGGACCCTACCGCAAATCTTCAAGGAGGCTGGATTAGAATACTTTCTCACGACAAAGATAAACTGGAATGAGACAAATAAGTTTCCATATGACCTATTCTATTGGCAGGGACTTGATGGAACAAGAGTAATTGCCCATTCTTTCTTAAACCCTGGACAAGGTTATAATGGAAATATCCAGGCTTTAGACCTCATCGGTACATGGCGTAACTACAGGCAAAAGACAGTATATTATAATACTCTACTATCATTCGGACATGGGGATGGTGGTGGAGGACCAACCTTTGAGATGTTAGAGATGTATAAAAGGTTCAAAGAGTTTCCTGGATATCCAAAGTTAAAGATGGGAATAGTTGAAGAATTCTTTGAAGATATACCTAAAGAAGGACTTCCTGTATGGGATGAAGAGCTTTACCTTGAATTACATAGAGGGACATATACAACACAATCAAGGATGAAAAAGGCTAATAGGTTAGCAGAACATCTCTTATACACCGCAGAAGTCTTAAGTACAGTATCATATATCTTAGATGGAAAGTATCCTCAGGAAGAGCTTACATCTAACTGGCAAAAGGTATTGAGAAACCAATTTCACGACATATTACCTGGCTCATCTATTAAAGAGGTCTACGAGGATGCATTAAGAGAACTAAGAGAGGTTGAAGAATCAGCCAGAGAAATCATAGAAAATGCTATTAAAGACCTAGCATCTAAGATAGAAAGAGATAGAGAAGGCTTCATTATATTTAATCCAAACTCATTCCCAAGGACTTTATGCTATATGGGGGATATTTCTGATTCTTCGTTTGAACTTCCAGATGGAAAAGTTATTGAGGTCCAGAGACTTGCAGATGGTAAAGGGCTTATATATAGTCCAGATATAGAAATTCCTCCTATAGGATATATTGTATTGTATGTGAGCAAGAAGGAAGTAGAAGGCGATGAATTAAATGTAACACCTAGTCTATTAGAAAATGCAAAGGTAAGAATCACTATAGGTGAAGATGGAAGTATTGCTTCTTTCTACGATAAGAAAGCAGATAGGAAGATATTTACTGAAAGAGGTAATCAAATTTGGGCTTACTCTGATAGACCTAGAGACTGGGATGCATGGGATATCTCTTCAGATTATGAAAAGTACGGAGAAGAGGTTAAGGATGTAGAGTATGTAAAAGTCTTAGAAGCAGGACCATCCAGAGGGGTAGTAGAAATAAAAAAGAGATATAGAAGCTCTACTATCTTACAGAGATATATTCTATACAGGGATAATCCAAGGATGGATATAGAAACAGAGATAGACTGGCATGAAAGACGTATACTACTGAAGGCTCTATTCCCATTTGACATCAAAAGTTCTTATGCTACCTACGAGATTGCCTATGGTCATATCCAAAGACCGACACATAAAAACACAAGCTGGGATACGGCAAGATTTGAAGTGCCAGGACACAGATGGGTAGACCTCTCAGAAGGTAATTATGGAGTAAGTATACTAAACGATGGAAAATATGGATATAGTGCCAATGGTAATACTATTGGAATATCTCTACTGCGTTCACCAATATATCCTGACTTCTTTGCAGATGAAGGTAAACACATATTTACTTATAGTATCTTTCCACACAAAGGAGACTGGAAAAATATGACAGTCAAAGAAGCTATCTCTTTGAATACACCTATTGTTGGGACAAAATTAAGTCCTAAAGAAGGAAAGTCCAGAGATAGAAACTCGTTCATAGAGATAGATAATTCCAATATTATTCTAGGGGCATTAAAGAAATCAGAAGAAGATGATGCTATAATACTAAGGCTTTATGAAGCATATGGATTTAGAGGAAAGGTCAAGATAAGATGCAACTTTGATGTGAAAAGAGCCGTAGAAACAAATCTTCTAGAAGATGAATTAAGCCAAATCAACCTAGATAACAATGAAATAGAGGTATTCTTTAGACCTTATGAGATAAAGACTGTAAAACTCTATAGATGAGTTAGAAGATGCCTTTAGAAGTGCCCATAAGGGTATTACCAACAAGGGTTTACAGAGTATATAAAGGGGGTTACCTCCTTGATAAATTTAGAGGAGAGAAGGAACCTAAGGATACAAATTATCCAGAAGATTGGATATGCTCTACTGTAGAGGCGCTTCAAACTTATGGAGTATCTAGAGAGAGTATATCGAAGATAGAACCAATAGATGGGAAAGATAATATCAAAGACCTTATATCTATCTATCCTGAAGACATAATAGGCAAAGAACTCTGGCAAAAGTATAAGGACTCATTCAATATACTTGTAAAACTACTTGACTCAGCCATAAGACTTCCCCTTCAATGTCATCCAGATAAATCTTTCTCAAAGAGATATTTTAACTCTGAGTTTGGAAAGGCGGAGGCATGGTTTATCTTAGAGACAAGGAAAATCACAGAAAATCCGTATATCCTACTAGGATTTAAAGAAAAAGTTACAAAGTCTATGCTCAGAGAGCTTATAGAAAAAGACAATACAGAAGAACTCGTATCGCTTATGAACAGAATAGAGGTAAAATCTTATGATATGTATTTTATAGCTCCTAGATTACCACATGCAATAGGAGAAGGGGTATTTATGGTAGAAACTCAAGAACCTACTGACTTTACTATATCTATAGAGCGTAAATGTGGAGACGTGGTATCTACGGACAAGAAGTGCACATTAAATCTTGGATGGGACATAGCATTAGATGCCTTTGATTACAATAGGTACTCTATAAAAGAGATTAAAAGTACATTTGGGATGAAGAAAGAACCTATAACTTTAAAACCATCAGGGAGTATATACAGAATAGATGGTGGGAGCTATATGAAAAGTTGCTTTGAAATTACCTTTCTAGAGAATGTAAGAGAAATCTCCTTCTCCTCTAAGACATTTGCATCTGTAGCTATAATAAACGGGAGAGGATATATAGTTAAAGACGGGAATGAGAATCCTATAAAACGTGGAGAGACTTTTATAATTCCAGCTAGCTTTGGAGATTATCTCTATGTAGGTGAAGAGCCCTTAGATATCCTTATATCCTTACCACCATCTTAAAGCTACCATCCATACTTCTCTGACCCCCAATTCTTCTGAATAAGTTCTTGTTTAGCAAGGACGAGAGTATGAGAAGGTATATCCTCATATACCATTACTCCTGGTCCAACTAAGCTATAACAGCCTACTTTTACGCCAGGCATAATTATTGCATTTACTCCAGTACGAGAGAAGTTTCCTATATAAATGGCATTTGCTCCTTCTAAAGGAAGTTCAGCTCTCCCTTTTACATAATGAATAGTTATTCCATCGTCAAATCTTAGTGTTCCACAGACTGTAGCTGCACCTATATCTACTGAATGACCAAATACTCCATACAATTCGGAGTAGTGAACGACGTAGACATTCTCGAAGAATACTCCCTCTATCTCTGCACAATGTCCTATATGACATTTATTACCAATAGAAGTATAAGCTCCGATCTGAGGATAATTGTATATAAAACAGTTGTCTCCTACTACTGCAGGTCCAGTAAAAATAGCTCCATTTGTAATAGCAGTATTATCCCCGACAATAAGATTATCGGTAATCACTACTCTAGGTCCTATATGTGTATTTTCTCCTAAAACTACGTGCCCTCTTATATATGCTTCAGGAGAAACCGAAGAAGAAGGCGGAATGACATTCTCTCTAATAGAACTTGTCAAGAACTCTATATACTTCCTATTAGCCTCTAGAATATGCCAGGGTTTGTCTACATCAACAAAGAATCCTTCAGCTTCTACTGCTATTACATCTAAGCCTGACTCAATCATCATTTGGAATGTCTGGGCAAGCTCTAACTCTTGAGAAGGCATTCCTCCTACTGGTACATTCCTCATAAAATTAGGGGTTTTCTCTAGAAAATGGAGAAAATCTCTACTAATAAAGTAGACTCCACATAATCTAAAGTTGCCACTTCTCGGATGCCCTTGTATAGAAATTATCCTGTCTCCTTTTAATTCTGCACATATCCAATCCTGAGGTCTTTCTTTTTCTATAGGAGTAACCAGAGCGCATAACCTAGCATCTTTTGTAGCTTCAATAAACTTCTTTAAGTTATTAGGATGTAGCGCTATATCTCCATAAATAATCAGAAGATCATCACTAGAGATTAATCTTAAAGCATTCATTACAGCTCCAGCTGTGCCTATAGGATTAGGCTGTTCTACAAAGAAAAGATTAGGTTTATCTCTTAGGACATATTTTATCTCTTCTCCTAGATATCCTACCACTACATATGTCTCAATATTGAGAGTTATTAACGCATCAATAATGAGAGAGATAAGAGGTCGATTTGCAATCGGAATGCTAGATTTCGGCATTGTTTCGCTATAAGGCCAAAGTCTAGAACTAGTGCCTCCAGCAAGGATGATAGCTTTCATAAAAGATTCTCCTCTCTATTAAGTTTTAATAGATTATACTCTTATTATACTCAAAAAAAACAATTTTAGGAATTATCTAGTAAGATAAGGGAAGCGTGTAATTTGGGTCGGCAACATTATATGTCGCTATTTCTTCAGCCGAGACGGCTGAACTACCTGTTAGGTAGGTAATTATAGTAGTAGGGCATGCGAGACGCTTGCCCTACTCTTAATTTTCTGCCGACTTTTTCTACACGCACCCTCTATATTAATACCAGAAATTACTCATTTTGTCTATTGGGAGTTAAATAAATAGGCTGAGAATTAGTATTTAGATATAGGAAGTCAAGTTGAAGGAGACTTTTGATTCCTAAAGAAGCCATGCAGAAGAGATTAAAGAATATAGAGACAGAAGTAATCCTGGGTCTACTCCGACTATACTTTACTCGCTGCAATTGGACCCCTAAGAGGGAAGTTATTCTTACAAAATTGTATAAAATGAGTTATACTAATTTTGGTGTGTTTTCATAACTCAATTATATACCCTCCTGTGGGAATATAGAAGTCCTAAATAATCAGAGCCTACAGGAGAATGTGTTTTATTAAAGTAAAAATTTTTGAGTAATTTCTGATTTGTTCACCAAAAATTTGACAGATACGTAGAAAACATGCTATTTTTTTTAAAATGATCTTATGCGTAGAGAGATTGCCTTTATAAGTACTTTTTTGCCTCGTAAATGCGGTATAGCTATTTTTACTTCAGATTTGATAGGTGCTATAGAAAAAGCTGGACAGTGGAAGTGTCATGTTATAGCTATGTCTGATGAGGTTAAAAAGTATGATTACAACGAAAAAGTGTGGTTTGAAATAGACCAATTTGATATAGATAGCTATATTGAGTCTGCACAAAAGATCAATCAGAGTGAAATATCCGCTGTAATGATAGAACATGAGTATGGGATATATGGAGGAGAAGATGGCGAATATATACTTAAACTGGTAGAAAATCTTGAAAAACCATATTTAGTCACGTATCATACCATCTTACCTGAACCTACCCTAAAACAGTATGAAGTACTGGACAAGTTATGTAAAAAGGCAATAAAAGTCATAGTAATGGCAAAGCATGGTGCAGAACTTTTGGCTCAAGTTTTTAACTTAGAAGAAGCCAAAATAGAGGTTATTCCACATGGAATACCAGACCTTAGAAAAACTTCAAATGAAATTGCAAAGAAAAAATACAATCTGTAAGGTTATTATGTTGTGTCTACCTTTGGGTTTATAGGTCCAGGGAAAGGGGTTAAATATGCTATAAACGCTATAAGTAAAGTAATAAAGGTATTTCCAAATACTGTTTATCTTATACTTGGACAAACTCATCCAAACTTAAAAAAGGTAGAAGGAGAATCTTATAGAGAGAAACTTATAAAACTTACAGAAGACTTAGGGATAGAAAATCACGTAAGATTTATTAATCATTTTCTTACTCTTGAAGAATTGGCAGATTATCTATCCGCTACAGATATCTATATTACTCCATATCCAAATAAAAATCAGATAGTAAGCGGAACCCTTACATATGCTCTAGGAGTAGGAAAGGCTATAGTATCGACTCCTTACATGTATGCTATAGATGTCTTAAGTGATAATAGAGGGATATTAGTTCCCTTTGAGGATATAAATGCCATGGCTAACAGTATATGCAGGCTAATAGCAGACAAAGAGTTAAGACACAGATTAGAATTAAGGACAGAAGCCTATGGGCGAAATCTAAAATGGTCTAAGATAGGATGGAGTTACACAGAACTTTTAGATAACATCCTTGTTGGATAAGGAGGGGTGAGAGATGGACTCTACTATAAAACTTGATCATCTCTATAGAATTACAGACGAGACCGGCATATTACAACATAGTACATATCATATTCCAGACAGACACTTTGGATACACTACAGATGACAATTCTAGAGTGTTGATAGTAACCCTGGCATTATCTGAGCTTACCTCACCTAATGATCTAGGGACATCTAAATCTCTTAACTCTCTAGCAGAGATATATCTAAGTTTTATACATTATGCACATACTGAAGCTGGATACTGGAGAAATTTTATGGACTATACAAGACATTTTATAGATAGAGAGGTCTCTCAAGATTGCTATGGAAGATGTATGCTGGCTTGTAGTTATGCAATAAGTAGGTCGATACCTGGTATAAGTGAGCTAGCTTTCGAAATATTTCAGAGAGGACTGAATTATATAGATAGTCTAATCTCCCCAAGAGCGATAGCTTATACTATTATTTCCCTAATTAGATACTTGGAATATTCTTCTCAAAATGACAAATTCATAAGTGGTAATGTAGTAAAACTGTCAGAGAAACTAGTAACTCTATACAAAGCTCACATCGACGATGGATGGTACTGGTTTGAGAATATTTTAACCTACTGTAACGGTATACTCCCACATGCCATGCTATCTTCTGGCAACTTTATGGGGAGGAAAAAACAGATACAGATAGGTATAGAAAGTTTATCTTTCCTGTTAGATAACCTTATGATAAATGGTTATCTCGAAATTATTGGCAATAAAGGGTGGTGGGTTAAAAATGGGAAAAAGGCAACTTATGATCAGCAATGTATAGACGCAGCCTCTATTCTATGGGCTTGTAGCGAAGCATACAGGATAACTGGGGACAATACATTTAAGGAGGCTGCTAAATTATGCTGGAACTGGTTCTGGGGAGAGAATAGCTTAAATGTATCCTTATATAACGAGGAAACAGGTGGATGTTATGATGGACTGACCCCTTACGGTGCTAATAGAAACCAGGGGGCGGAGTCTTTACTTGCATTTCTTTTATCTTATCTTGGAATAAGACAGTTAGAACCAGACAAGTCTCCTCAAATAGAAGTATCAGCTAAATCGAATTTTGAGCTGTTACCGAGAGGGAGATAATCCCCTCTAATATGGTAACTGCTGTTATAATGGCTGGAGGTAAGGGAGAGAGGTTCTGGCCTAAAAGCAGATTGAAGCTTCCAAAACAATTCTTAAAACTAACAGGTGAAGATACTATGATACAGTCTACAGTCAAAACGATAAATAAGACGGTAGACTATGGAGATATATATTGTTACAAACCCTGATTATGCATCTATTATAAGTAACCAATTACCAGAGATTCCTACTGAAAATATAATAGTAGAGCCGATGTCAAAAAATACAGTTGTATGCATAGGACTCTCTGCCATATATATAAGGAAAAGATATGGAGAAGATGCTATAAT
>Ga0315282_10009134_pt1 | contig 15839 bp, 16 predicted proteins | sample YL17G07_20_MG_FD_203693 | JGI IMG/M metagenome (GOLD analysis project Ga0315282, IMG submission 203693) | Sediment microbial communities from Yellowstone Lake, YNP, Wyoming, USA - YL17G07_20 | ecosystem: Environmental > Aquatic > Freshwater > Lake > Sediment | place: USA: Wyoming | collected...
AGCGAGCATAACCGCCTCGACCCCCGATCCAAAGGGGGGCATCATAGACAGAGACACCGCAGGAGAGCCCACGGGCATTCTGCGTGAGAATGCTGTGGAGCTCATAGAAAGAAGCGTTCCCGACCTAAGTCTGGAAGATTATGAGAGGGGAGCGCTTGCTGCCTGCGAAAAGGCTGTTGAAGCAGGGCTCACCACTGTCCACTGCATCGTAAGCTCTGAAGCAGAGCTCAGAGCGTTACTCAAATTGAGAGCGGATGGGCGCTTGCCTCTCCGACTCTATGTATTCGTCCCACCGGAACAAATGAAAGCTGCATCGCAACTTGGACTCATGACGGGCTTCGGCGATGAATGGGTTCGCTTAGGAGGCGTGAAGGTATTCACGGACGGTTCGCTGGGCGCAAGGACCGCAGCTCTTGAAGCTCCGTACAGTGATGATCCTCTGAATCGAGGCGTCACGATCTACAGCCAAGAACAGCTAGACGCACTCATATTCGAGGCTCACCGCGCCGACATGCAGGCGGCCGTCCATGCGATCGGTGACAGAGCTGCTGGGATGGCGTTGGAGTCCATAGCAAGAGCAAAGAACAGGATACCCGGCAAAGACCTGCGACATAGAATTGAGCATGCTTCCGTTCTCAACCCGCAGCTCATTCGACGTTTGAAAGAGATTGGAGTGATTGCTTCCGTTCAGCCCCACTTCGTTGTTTCCGATTTCTGGGTTAGGCAGAGACTTGGGGTCGACCGCGCTCGCTTCACTTACTCGTTCTCTAGTTTGCTCAAGGCGGGAGTGGGGGCGGTCGGTGGATCCGACTGCCCAGTTGAACCTCTAGCACCCCTATCGGGAATTGCGGCGGCGGTCAATCGATCTGACAGGGAAGAGGCACTCAGTATCGAAGACGCCATAGAGCTCTACACGCGGAACGCTGCCTATGCTTCCTTCGACGAGAAAGTCAAAGGCACAATAAGCCCAGGTAAGTACGCTGACATTGTTGTCCTGGAGAAGAACCCCATGAAGGTGCCGACTTCGAAGATCGCCGAAACAAAGATCATGATAACAATCGTTGGCGGCAAGATAATGTACAGTTCTGCGTCATTCCTCAAAATCCTCAAAGAAAAAGAGAAGGCTGCTCAATGAGCAGCTTCGTCAACGATTTTCGCTTACTTCTTGGATCGCATAGCAAGCAGATAGCCGAGTCCGCCAGCAAAGAAGCCGAGCAATGCGAGCGCTATGAATGCTGCTATTGGTTCTGCGACCACTACCAGCACAAGGTGAGCCTCTCCAGCTGGGGCACCCAAGCCCCCTGAGCTAGTCGGCGCCACCCTCTGTGCTGCCCAGTAGCCTCCCCACATCGCAGCCAGCGAAGCACCTGCTACTCCGATGTTGCCGAGCACTAGATGGATCCACGAAAGAGCTTTCGCGATGCCCGTGTACGCTTTGCCTTGGACTGTCTCAATGTAGAAGTAGAACAGAGATGTGACTGCCATGGCAACTACTCCTACGATCAGATACACTAGGTATCCCATGTTGAACCAGCTTCCAGCTCCACCACCGGCAATGACCCTTGCAACCGACATTGGCAGTAACCCAATCTGGTCGCCGTAAGCTCCCAGAAATGTTACGCCTGCAGCGATTGCACCTTGCACAATGGCCGCGTAGATGAAGAGCCCAGCCATCTTGCTTTGAGTTCTGCTTTGAGTTCCTTTCAGTTCCATATTTTTCAACCTTGGCGCCTACGTACTTTGCATTTGATTTAAGCGCCACCTATATACTTCTCAGCCAAATGTACACTTCACCCTTGCAGCCTTCGTGTATATACTTCCCTCTTCTCGTCCCTCCGTACTGCCATCTCCACTCTTGCCCAGTCTTTCAGGATTCAGTGGCCAAGATTCGGAAAATGCTGTACCCACGAAACTTTATTCAACTCACGAGCAGGTACCGTTTCATTGAGACCGAGATTCTCGGACAATGACTGGAATGGAGTAAATGAGAATGGAAGCATATATTGTCGAGACTCCTGTCGGAGTCTTCATTGTCGATGACCAGACGAAAATCCTCGAGGCAGTCCTATTCTCTTCTGAACCTCGAAATGCGGCAATCGAGCTGAAGCAGCTTCAGGATGGGAAGCTCAATCAGCCGTTAATTGATGCTGCGAAGCGCGCGGCAAAATCATACAGCCCTGTAGTCTTCGAAAATGAGAAGCTTGCTAAAGCTGTCGAGAACGAAGCGAAGATCACGATTTCGATTAGATCGAGTCCCGTTGCCGACCAGTTGCGCACCCGTTTGGGTTCAGAATGGAAGGGACGAGAGAAGTGGATCAAGGAGCATTCGTTGGAATCATCGGTCATAAAGACCCCCGCGTCTTACAACGAGTTCGCGCGTCAAGTCACTTTGGAGATGGCACGTGCTGGGATTGCTCGTGCAGCTGCCAAACGCGACCTTAGCGCCGTCCAAGCCGTCCGTGCCATGGACGACCTGGATAAGACCTTGAATCTAATTGCTGGCCGCGTTCGGGAATGGTATGGCCTGCATTTTCCCGAAATGGATCGCATGATCGAGAGGCACGATACATATGCACGCCTCGTTGCAAAACTTGGAAATCGGCGCAACTTCACCTATGAGAATTTGGCAACAGAAGGAGTACCAAAGGAAAGGGCTCAGGAGCTAAGCGACGCAGCAAAGAAGTCGATGGGAGCGGAGATCGACGACCCTGACCTTGATGTTCTGCGATCCTTCTGCAAACTGATGTCTGATCTCTACAAGTTCAGAGAGAACAGTGAAACCTACGTTGGAGAGGTCATGAAACAGGTCGCTCCGAACATGACAACTATCGTTGGTGCGGCACTCTCGGCTAGACTTATCTCAATCGCAGGAAGCCTTGATAACCTAGCGAAGATGCCAGCCAGCACCCTCCAAGTACTCGGAGCTGAGAAAGCGCTCTTTCGCTCATTGAAGACAGGAGCCAGACCACCAAAACACGGCGTCATTTTCCAACACACCGCGATCCACCAGTCTCCGCGCTGGCAAAGAGGAAAGATTGCCAGAGCATTGTCTGGCAAGCTCAGCATCGCAGCGAGGATTGACTCATTCGGGGGAGAGTTCATGGGCGAAAAATTGCGAGATGGAGTTACCAAGAAAGTTGATGAAATAAAGGAGAGGTACAAGACACCTCCTCCAGCAAAGAAGAAAGACTTTGCACGTAGACGTTAGACCGCACGACCGGTTCCAAGGAGTATTCTGGGCAACCCTCGAGGACGGTTCTACCAGACTCGCTACGAAGAATCTGGCTCCAACGATAAGCATCTACGGAGAGATGCTCATCAAAAGTGGAGAAGAAGAATACCGAACTTGGGATCCATACAGAAGTAAGCTTGCAGCAGGGATCTTGAAGAACCTGAAAAACCTGCCCATCGAGCGCGCAAAAACCATCCTATATCTGGGATCCGCGTCGGGCACCACCGCGAGCCACGTTAGTGACATAGTGGAAGAACAGGGAAGAGTATATTGTGTCGAGTTTGCTCAGCGCAGCATGCGCGACCTGATCGACGCTCTGTGCGCGCACCGCTCTAACGTGTACCCCATCCTAGCAGACGCGAGACTCCCCGAAAGATACCGGGCCTTGGTAGGCTCCGTCGACCTAGTCTACTCTGATGTAGCTCAACCTGAACAGGCGAAGATTCTGGCAGATAACGCCGATCTCTTCCTCAGACCCGAAGGCTCAGCCCTCATGGCCATCAAATCACGGAGCGTTGATGTTACGATGGAACCAGTAGACGTCTACAAGCAAGAAATCGAAGTGCTCCGCAATAGGCATTTCAAGCTAGTTCAGACCGTTCGGCTGGAGCCTTACGATAGAGATCATGCATTGGTACTCGTCAACCGAGAGTGACGATGCTGTTCAAGTCAAGTAGCACGCTGGACCGTACCTTCGACACTCTTCTGACGCGCGAGATTCGAAAGCTCAACGGTCACCTGCCCAAACAAAGACGGACGCTCAGCGAGTTGCTGAGAAGTCATGACCCCACCGTTGACACTGTCGATGGCTCGTCAATCCTCTTGAGGACATCTGAGCTTGAAGAGCTGGCGAAGATCGTACCGCAATGGTATCAAACCAGGCTGAAGCTCCCAATGATAGTCCTGGGCAGAATGGAAGTAGGCAAGTCAATCTATACTATCGCTGGCGAACGGATCGAGGAGTTTACAGTCAAAAAGATCCTAGGTATCACTGATCTCGACTATCACCAGATGTACTTCGACCTAGAACCTAGCTTCCTCTATAGGCCTCAGGTGAGTGAATTGCTTAGGCGTTTTCACAGTCTCGTGGTGATAGGTTTCGGCCTTCCAAGGGAGCTTGCAGATTATGCACCCAATCGGGATTGACCGATCTCCTGTTCGATCTGGTTTATGGTCTTCCATGAAAGCCGTACAATTGGCGGATACTTATCATGCGACCGCCTCCATTCCTTAAGGAAATTCAGCGTTTTCGGATCAGTAATATAACCCGAACCGAAGTCGCCGTATTCCTTTCGCAACGATTCCACCGCCTGGTCTCGTCTAACCTTCGCGATAATACTTGCCGCGGAAACGATCGGATAAGTTCTGTCCGCATGATGCCTAGACACGATTCGCAATTTCCTTAGTTCTGGCTTAAGGAACTCCGCGATTGTCTCTCCATACCTTTCCTCGTTCACATCTGATGCATCAACATAAGCCTCTCCGGGACCAAGCTCGTTGAGGACCTGCGCCATCAACTTGGCCTCCAAATAGTTGAGCTTTCTGAGCTTTTGGCCATGGAGAACCACGTCATCGATTTCCTTGGGTTGACTCTCCACAACGCTCACCTTACTGGCGAGTTGTCTTATTTTCCCTTCCAGCTCGGTTCTAGTTTCGGGAGTGAGCATTTTTGAATCTCTTACTCCCATGGCGAAGAGGTTTTTCGTTCGATCCTCTGTCATAAGCACGCCGGCAACTACGAGTGGGCCTATGATTGGGCCTCGTCCCGCATCGTCGACGCCCGCTACCATTTTCGACAAGTAGGCTAACCGCCACTAGACATCGACTTTAGAAGTTAATAGCTGCGGTTCCCGGTTCTACAGTTATGTGCGCACACCGCGTCTTCTTGACTGGAGACCCAGGATGCGGAAAAACAACCGCCGTACGAAAGATATCGGAGATCCTAGCGGGAAAAGGGATTAGGGCAGGCGGTATGATCTCGGGAGAAATCCGCGAATCAGGGATCCGAAAAGGTTTCAGCCTCGAAGATCTGACAACGCATGAACACGGCATCCTAGCTCACATTGACCAGAAAGATGGACCCCGCGTCGGGAAATATCGCGTGAATTTGCCCGACATTGAACAGGTCGGTGTGGCTGCAATTCGTCGCGCGATCGAAGATGCGGTCGTAATCATAGTAGACGAGCTGGGCCCAATGGAACTGCACTCAATGGCTTTCATTTTGGCTGTCGAGATGGCGCTAGCGTCCCCGAGACACTTCGTGGGCACAATACACAAGCGAGCATCGCATTTCCTTGTGACCGCCATTAAGTCCAACCCCGCCTATGAAATCATCGAGGTCACACCTCAGAACCGTGAGGAGATGCCCATTAAAATTGCTGAAAGATTGAGCGGTCATGCATGAAAAAATGACGAACAGGAAAGTCGAACCCTCACATATTACGACGAGAGAGTATGCTGAGGGAAAAACCAGATTTATTCTTCCGATCGATGTAGGTGGCAGATCGGGAGTTTTCTATAACCCGAAGATGAGCCTCAATCGAGACTTTGCTATTCTGTTCGCATCCTCTCATTTTCCATCTTCAAGGCATCTTCGTGTTTGCGACCCAATGACGGCTACTGGCGTTAGGGCAGCCCGCTACGTCCTGGAATGTCCCAACGTCACCAGCGTTGCTGCGGCTGATAATCAGTCTGAAACAGTTGCGGTCGCAAGCAGTACAATCCGACTCAACGGTTTAGCTGATAAGATCACTGTTGTTGAATCGGACGCAAACATGATCCTGCTAAACCATCCTAAAGAACGATTCGACCTAGTTGATCTCGATCCTTTCGGCTCCCCTGCCCCTTTTTTCGAATCCGCTCTTCGGGCCACATCAGATGAAGGAGTGGTCGCTGCGACGGCTACTGACATGGCTCCCTTGACGGGCGCGCGAGCCCGGGCTTGCTCCCGAAAATACGGAATAACTCCCGTCCGAACTGAATTCGAAAAGGAGGTGGCTATTCGAATTCTATCCGCCAACCTTGCTATGAGTGCGGGCAGGCTTGAACTGGGCATTGAAGTCGTATTCTCGCATGCTTCGGATCACTATGCAAGGATTTACGCGGCGGTGAGAAAGGGTAGGGCTCTGGCCAATGTGTCGGCAAGATCGTTGGGCTTCCTTGAATACTGTCCAGAATGCCTGATGCGAAGTGCCCGCAGTGGCCTGGATACCATTCGGAATGAGTGCGAGAACTGTGGGGCGAAAACGAAAGTGGGAGGGCCGATTTGGCTCGGGCATCTTTGGAGCCCGCGCACCGTCCAAACTATGGTTGAACGAACTCCGTTCCTCGGGTCTTCGCGTCTATCCGAGGTTCAAAATATTCTGACGCTGATAGACGGCGAGCAGAAAGAATCACCCTTCTACTACAGAACAGATGCGTTCTCAAGTAAGCTCAGTCTGAAGCCTCCCGCTGTCAAACGAGTGCTAGCCGCTCTCCGCGAGGCTGGATTTCAAGTATCGAGAACTCATTTTCATGCGAATGGTTTTCGCACAAACGCACCGTGCAGCGAAATCGCATCAATTCTCAAGAGTCTGGTCAAGGAAGCTTAGGCCGAGAAAATAGAGTTCGGCGCTCTCAGGCCTACTAGCGGGCGGCTTCACGATTCTCAGAATGCGGAAGCAAGACTTCATTTCGAGTTGAAATTCCTTCAGCTCTGATCCTTGGAATACCTTCACGAGCAGATTACCTGTAGGTCTTAAGATAAGGCGAGCAATTCGCAAAGCGGTCCTGGCGAGCTCCATTTGACGTGCATGGTCGACTTCCCAAACTCCTGAAACATTCGGCGAAAGATCGGAGACAATAACATCAAACATAGAACCACAGACAGATCGTATCTGCTCGATGACGTCACTTTGACTTACATCGGCAACTACTGTTGCTACGTTTTCATACGGTAGACCCGCGATAGGTTCCTTGTCAACGCCTAGAACATACCCTTCTCCACCTACGACTTGGTGAGCTGCTTGGAGCCACCCGCCCGGAGCCGCTCCCAGATCTAATACGCGGTCGGCGCGTTTGATGAAGCGGTACCGTTTAGTTACTTGAAGAAGTTTGAAGGAGGCTCTACTTCTGTAACCCCTCTCTTTGGCGAGTCGGTGGAACTGGTCCCTCTTCCGCTGCCTTAACCATTTATTCGGCACTTTTGGCGACCGCGCCCGCTGCTTGTGACTGCAACCATTTCGTTAGATGTTCGCATTTGGTTGGATTCATGATCCAGCTCTGTGGACAATTGCCAATGAGGTCGCAGAATGCGCATGGGATGTCCATGATGGAATCGATCGTCGAGTAGCGCCGCTTTGCGAACACTCGATAAGTCCACCGTCCCTCATGGAGCTCTTTCTTCCTCGCAATTAGCCCCTTCTTCTCTAGTCTGAGTATTGCTCTGGAGCCTTCTCGACTGTCTGCGGTGAGTTTCTTCCAGAGCTCGGATTGAAGTATTCCCATGTCGCCGAGTTCCATCACTATGCGCAAAACGTCCTGCTCTGTTGGACCCTTCCGAGGCAAACTACAACCTTCTGGAATTGCAGCGAATTTTTCCGAGAATTTGAACAGAAGTAGCGCGTCATTCCATTTAAACGTTTGAAAGATGATTCTACGCGTCGTCGCCAATCTACATACAGTTCGAACTATTCGTGCTCTGAAAGGTTGGTACTGAGATCAAGTCACCCTCGCGCCGTTCTGGATTTCCTGATCGGTTGTTAGCAAGGCAAGCTTCTCCTCAAGTTCCGCTGCCAATAGCATGCCTTGAGAAACTTCACCCGCGAATTTGGTTGGCTTTAGATTGCAGAGAAATACGACGCGTCTCCCTTTGAGCTGTTCTGGTTCGTAGTATCCCACCAAGCTCGACACAGTCTGACGCACGCCCAACGATCCCACATCAACGAGGATCTTGTAGAGCTTCTCTGTCCTAGGTACACGCTCGACCTGGGTTATTGTTCCTACCCGAGCATCAAGTTTCTTGAATTCCTCGAACGTGATTTCACCAGAGGCTTTCGCTTCACTCAACTTTGACCAACTTCTCTAGGCGTGTTCAAGACCTGCTGCAAGATCGGACATAAGATCTTCGTCATCCTCAATGCCAACTGACAGTCTAATCAACGAGTCAGTGACACCTATTTTCTCCCGTTGCTCCCTAGGAACAGAGGCATGGGTCATCAAGCTTGGATGCTCTATCAGCGACTCGACGCCACCTAGACTCTCGGCGACCGTGAAGATCTTGACGTGCTTCAGAAGCCGTTTGCATGTCTCAAAACCTCCTTTCAAGTGAAAGCTCACCATTCCGCCGAAAGAACGCATCTGTCTCTGCGCTAGCTCGTGTTGTGGGTATGAGGCCAGACCAGGGTAGAGTACGTCTGCAACCTTCTGATGTTGAGATAGGAATTCAGCGATCTTCCTGGCGTTGCTGCAGTGCCTATCCATTCTCACGGCTAGAGTTCTGATTCCCCTCAAGACAAGCCGACAGTCAAATGGACCTGGGATAGCCCCTGTGGCGTTCTGTGCAAACCGCACTTTCTCATAGTGCTGTGAGTCGGACATTGCGACCGCCCCTCCAATCAGGTCACTGTGTCCCCCAAGGTACTTTGTTGTGCTGTGAACGACTATGTCTGCACCCAACTTGAGGGGTTCCTGAAGGTAGGGACTCATGAATGTGTTATCGACGACGCACACGGCTCCGTGATCGTGGGCTATCTTAGAAGCAGCTTTGATGTCAATGATCTTCAGCAGGGGGTTTGTCGGTGTCTCGACCCGAACCATCCTGGTCTCCTGTTTCATCGCCGCCGTGAAATCTTTCGGGTCGGTTCCCTCGACGTAAGTGAAACCAACGCCAAAGTCGCGCATGATTTGATCGAAAAGGCGCCGGGTCCCACCATAGAGATCCTCCACCGCGACAACGTGGTCTCCTTCCCGGAGAAGACCAAGGATGAGCGTGGTTACGGCCCCCATGCCCGAAGCGAAAGCAAGGCCATGCTCAGCCTCCTCTAGCGCTGCAATAGGCCTCTCCAGAGCAGCGCGAGTCGGATTACCAGTTCGAGAATAGACATACTCACCTTCGACTCCCGGCTCGGTCTGGCGGAACGTTGAGACCTGATAGATTGGAACAACAACGGCCCCGGTAGGGTCCTTATGGTCCTCTCCGGCACGCACAGCCTTCGTGGAAAAGTGCATCAGAAACCCTTCTCTCGAAGCGGCGAATTGACCTAAGGGAAGAATAAAGTTTGCAGAGCAGGGAACTCAAGGGCTGGGTCGGTCAGAAGCCGCGTGTACAAAACTACCGACCCCCAGCCCCCCTACATCACTGTTCAATTCCACTTGTACAATCCATCATAGGTCTTCGCTCAGAATCGGTTGAGGAAAGATCATCGTCCGGGCTTAATGCGCTATCATAAACTCGATCTTGTGCTGGGGCCGTTAGATCTCATGCAACATTTATTACCAGTCTGGCTTCGACAATACTGCGGTGTGATTGTTTGGCTAAGAAACGCAATGTCAAGAAAGGCGCCAAGAAGAAAGCTAAGCGAATGACTAGGAAGAAAAGAGCTAAGCCCAGGAAAAAGGCGGCACCCAAAGCTGCGCCGCAACCGACAATGACGGCACCTATGGCTCCTCCTCCGGAACCACCAACAGAAATGACTCCTCCCCCAGCCACATCTGAGCGGGCCGCTCAGCCTTCACAGGGCACTCAAACAACGGCAACCTAGCGAGTGGTTACCTGCAATTCCCTCATCAGTCCAGAACCATCCCACGTTCCCTTCCCTCAGTCATTATCGGAGATTGGACGCGGCGGGTACGTCCGTCGAAGTCAGATAGTGATCCCTTGATCAGGAACTGCAGACGGATTGTTCTCAATGGGGGATCCGTGCCCAATCAGAAAGCCCGGCGACTCTGCCTTGCAGCACTTGAAGCAGCATTAGACGCTGTCGAGCCTTACAGTTGCGTCAGGTCGCGACTCAAGATCGTCGGAAAGCGCCTCTCAGTGGATCACATATCACTCGACCTTTCCCGCTTTCACAATATCTTCTTGCTTGCAGTCGGGAAAGCAAGCCAACAAATGGCGAGTGCCACTCTTCACACTCTGGATGACTTTTCGATTCGAGGAATAGTGGTTGCACCAGAAGATCAAAAGCTACCAACCATCGACGATCGCGTTGAAGCCTTTCCTGCCGGACATCCTCTCCCAGATCGCGAAGGCCTGGACGCCTCACAAAGGGTAATCCAACAAATCAAGAGGATGGAGTCAGATGAGTTGCTCCTCTGTCTTATCTCTGGAGGAGCTTCAGCGCTACTTCCTTCTCCCGCAAATGGAATTGGATTGCGAGACAAAGTCGCGATTACACAACAACTTCTGAGAAGTGGCGGGTCCATCCACGAGATAAACACGGTTAGGCGCCATCTTTCAAACCTGAAAGGAGGCCAGCTAGCTGCAATGTGCCCTAGATCGACTGTTCTCTCCTTGATAATCTCGGACGTACCTGGAAACCCGCTTCATGACATCGGATCTGGGCTGACGGCTGAAGACCCAACGACCTTTACCGACGCGATCATGGTCCTGAAGCGTTACAAACTCTGGCAGAAGGCACCATCACGGGTCAAGGAGCATTTGCTCAGAGGGACGCATGGCACTGTCCCGGAGACATTGAAACCGGGTGATCTATCCACAAAGAGGGTCCACAATGTTGTGATAGCGGACAACGGGAGAGCTTGCGAGGCAGCCAACACCACCCTCAGAAGAGCCGGAATCGATTCCAAGATTCTAACGAGTTCCGTTGAGATGAGCGCACCAAGCATGGGACGCCTCTTGGCAGCGACAGCTAGTCAAATAAGAACACGTCAGTTCATAACTCCGCGTTCTACCGCGGTCATAATTGGCGGCGAAACTACCGTTCGTGTCAGCGGCTTCGGGAAAGGAGGTCGCAATCAGGAAGTGGCGCTTGCAGCGGTGGGCCGAATCGCGGGGTTCAGTGGAACTGTCATAGCCGCTATGGGCACTGACGGTGTTGATGGTAACAGTGACGCCGCTGGAGCGGTCATTGATGGAAACACATTCTTCCGCGCGAAGAAGAAGAAGCTAGAACTGAATGATTTCTCAGAGCGGAATGATTCCCACGCCTTCTTCAACAAGCTCAGGGATACTCTGATCACTGGTCCGACTGGCACAAACGTCGGCGATGTCTACCTAGCGATGTCCCTGATTTGACTCGGCTATTTCACGATCAGGGTTGGACACTTGGCGTGGTGGCTAACCTTGTCGGAAACGCTTCCTAATAGGAACGCCCGAACCTCCGTTAGACCCCGACTTCCTAGGATGATAAGGTCCACTTTCTCAGTCTGGGACATCTTGACAATCTCTTCAGCAGGAACACCTTGACCCAAGCGACACTCGTAATCGACGCTCCCGCCTTTGACATAGGACTCAGCTTTGTTGATAATCTCCTTCCCTTCTGTCTCCATCTCCTTCACGAAGACGGTTGTCGCCAATACTCCTGCTTCAGATGGGGCGACTGCGTAGAAGCGACGCAACACTACGTGGACGATAATGAGCTTTGCATTGTACTTCTTGGCAAGATCAACCGCATACTTCAAGGCTTTCTCCGCAAAAGGCGACCCGTCGACTCCAACAAGAATCTTAGAGAACATGACAGATGCATGAAAAATACGCACATGGTCGGTAATAACTGTACTTGACATTCCAACAGAGCCGGTCACACCGGAGAGGACGATGTCAATGGTCTTCACGATTACATGTGTCGCACGCAACCCTCCAATCTTTTATCTCCGACGCCAACTTCAGAGCCTCGGTCATAGAGATGATAAGTGAGATTCATTCAGTCGCAGACAATCTAGTCAACCAACTGTCGGCTTAGAGGAACTTTCGAAACATCTGAGCGTGTCAAAACGCATTTCTGAATGACGATCGATGCAAGGTCGGACAGAAATCGCCGACCGCGAATCAGTGCCTCATTACTATTTCTTGGTCACAGGTTCAATGGTAATGCGCGTCCCTTCGAGGGATATAAAAAGAGGCTGCCCTTTTTGCCACTTTAGCTTCTCCACCATCTCGCGCGGAATTGTGATCCGGTATTGGCCTCTGAAACCCTGAAGCCTGACGATTTCTAGGCTCTGGGACAATGTTAGACACCCTCCGAGGCCTCTTGAGGCTTCTTTAGGCCTAATGAGCATTGCTAAGCCTTAAATATACTATCAATACCTAATAGTACTCTGAGGACTAACAAGCTTGGAGACCGCCGAATATTATCGTGACGCATCAGGATTCTGGAAGGTCAAAGCACCCAAGCGCCGACGTATTGTTCACCTATAAACAACGCAAAGACCGAATCAGCTCAGACTAGCTAGGCTTCAGCTTCGATTTGCTTAAGCTGCTTCCTATACATCTCCACGGATTCCTGAGACGTCGTCGCATCCTCAGGCCCCTTATCCTTCCTCCAATTTCCTGTGAATCTCGGGAATCTTAGCGCAAGCCCGCTCCCAGGCCTAATCAGGTCCCAGCCGCATGTATGCATCGGAGATAGCGTGATCTCATCAGCTGCAACCTCCAAGACCATTGAAGGAACAAACCAGAAGTCGGGTTGCATGAGGGAATTCACTCGCGGATGTTTCTGTTTGATTAAGTAAGGCTGCATCATCTTTGGAAGGTTCAACAGATCTTCATCTTTGAATCCCGACCCCAACTTGCATAGGGTTTCGAAAGCCTCATCTTTCGGGTTGTAAACAGCCATCAGCAAGGCACCATAGCTTCCGGCACGTCTCCCTCTCCCCGCGAAGGCACCGATCGGAACGAGATCAAAAGTGTCCTGAACTTCCGCCTTGTAGGACCGTTTGTACTTTATCCAGAGCCAACCACGAGCTCCAGCTTGGTATACTGACTGCTCAGACGTGTTCTTGACGACAAGCCCCTCACAGCCTGAGGCAACCGCTTCGTCCATCAACTGCTCCAACCTATTGGGATCGCGGGCTTCTACTTGTTCGGCGACCTTAACATGCTCAGAGGGTTCGATGATCTTGAGAAGTTGCTTGCGCCTCTCAAGATAGGGTGTTAGCGTCTGGTCCTTCCCGTTGAGGTAGAGAACATCAAAGAGAAAGACGGTTACGGGGATTTCCTCGGCCATTTTCTCGATTTCGTATTTTCTGCCCCTGCGCTGGGATATCACTTGGAAGGGCAGCATATCGCCTGTATGTAGATCTACAGCTACGCATTCCCCTTCAACTATCGCCTCCTTCGCTTTGATGGTTTTCTGGAGCAGCCTCGCAACGTCTGGAAACTGATCAGTGATATTCTCAAGTCTTCGCGAGAATAGGTGAACCTCCTTCGGTGCAATGTGTGCTTGAACCCTGAGACCGTCGTACTTGTATTCGGCCGCACCAGTGCCTCCCAGCTTCTCCAGAATCTCCTTGGCAGACGGGAGGCGTTCACATAACATGGGCCTAATTGGGCGCCCGACTGTGATCTTGAATTTCTCAACCCCCGCGAGACCGTCCTTAGCGACAACGTTTGCCACGTAGCCGAGGTCTGAGGATAGATTGTAAGCTCTTTCGAGGGGCTCACGAGCAGACTTGTCTCCGCCATAGGCAATGGCTAAGGCATCAAGCACCGTCATATCGGCCACGCCAAGTCTAAGTTTCCCAACCGCCATCCGCGCGATGAACTTTCCCTCCAAGGGTGAAGCATCATTCAAAAGGCTCCTGAGCAAGCGAATCTTCAAATCAACCGAACCTGAACCGGCGGCGTGCGCAATTTTGTCGAAAGTATCGTAAACGCTGCTGACAGTCAGAGGCCTCTTGACCAACGTCGCTTGCGATTTCCTTTGAAGAAGCTTCTCTACAGTAAGGCCAAGATCTCCAGACTTCTTGAAGTCGCCATCCACTAGATTCTCTGATTTGCCCGCGATCTCCGCAACGGCCTTAATGAGCAGTTTCTCCGCAATGCCGAGCTCAACGCCCAAGTAGTCCGGATACAGTTTCCCCTGTAGAAGATAGACAACCTTGCTGATCTCATCTCGCGGAGTATCTTTAATCAGCTTGACTAGTAGGTCTGTCATCTCGAGGCGTTTTGAAGTCGCCTCGATTTCATCGAAGACCTCTGCAAGTTTGACGTACTTCATTGGGCACACTCAGGTTGGAGTCTTAATGGAGTTGGCTAGATCAACCGCCCTTTTGATGCGTTCTGGTTCTTGACAGTAGTAGCCGAGCTATTAGCGATTGTTCCACTAGTACTCCGAAGCATTTGGTCGTGGCTGGGACTCGATTTTCCCATAACGGAGAAATAAGCGCCCAGAGCTGTTCTTCTCACGAAAGGTCTTGGGTTGATTTGACATTAGAGGCCGGCACCCGCCTGCATTTCGGTTGTGCAGGCTGGTCCTACAAGGAATGGGTGGGGCCTCTCTACGACCCCGGCAAGAGCATGCTGCAGCAGTATACGGGTGTCTTCGATACGGTTGAGCTCAACTCATCTTTCTACAAAATACCCGATGAAGGAACAATTCTTGGTCTTACCCGGAACACGAAACGAGGCTTCATGTTCAGTGCAAAGGTCAACCAGAAATTTACTCATGACCTCAGGCTCAAACTGACAGAAGACAACCAAGAGGAGTTGGAGAAGTTTGTTCAGCTTTTCGATCCGCTATTGACCCAGGACCGTTTGGGGTGCTTCCTAGTCCAGCTGCCGCCTTCATTGAAGAGGAATGATAAGCGTTTGGAGGACTTTCTAGCTGCGCTGCCTCATCGTTACGACTACGTGGTCGAATTTCGTCACAGGTCATGGATGGATGATGCTACTTGGCGGATATTGTCGAAGTATCAGGTCGCTTACTGTATCGTCGACGAGCCTCTCCTCCCTCCCGATATTCAAATCACCTCTTCAATCGGATACGTTCGATGGCATGGCCATGGCGAGCACCCTTGGTACAATTACCGTTACACGCGACAGCAACTTCAGGAATGGGTCCCGAAGGTTAGAGAGGTTCAGCAGAATACCAAGAAGACGTTTGGAATCTTCAATAATCACTTTCATGGATACGCTCCCGAGAATTGTATTCAAATTATGGAGATGCTCGGCATCGCACAGGACAAACACAAGAAGTCACTGAGGCGTATTCAATCGTCCATAGAGAGAGAACTGGCAGGATTGCCTCCTCCTGGTACTCTTGATCAATTCGTGTCATCTCCAGGAAGCATCTAGAGGAGATCTGTAAGAGTGGGGCTTCTGGGTCGTTTTCATTTGGTTGGCAGGAAGGAAAGGCGGGTACTCGATCTGATATCGGATCACTTCGGCGTGGTCGTCCGAACAGTCCAGCAACTCGAATCAGTGCTTGAGTCGGCTAAAACAGGTGATTGGAAGACCGTGGAGCAAATGACGGACAAGATCGCCGAACTTGAGACACTCGCAGATGGGCTCCATCGTGATGCAGTAGTCGCCATATCGCAGGGTGCATTCTTCTCGGGAACTCGAGAGGATTTCCTCGAACTCATGGAGGAGAATGACGTAGTCGCAGACGCCACCCAAAATGCCGCTAGAATCCTTGCCGAATCCCCGGTCGACCCGAAGTCGTTT